>Ga0164290_1000358_pt1 | contig 160676 bp, 153 predicted proteins | sample Micstemetagenome_FD_108782 | JGI IMG/M metagenome (GOLD analysis project Ga0164290, IMG submission 108782) | Contaminated culture microbial community from soil near Moab, Utah, USA - Microcoleus steenstrupii SON62 (Illumina Assembly) | ecosystem: Environmental > Terrestrial > Soil > Soil crust...
CCCCCTCTGGCCTGCCGGCCATCTCCCCCACAAGGGGGGAGATTGGACGGCCGCTATGATTTCGCCAACCTGCAGCCTTGGCGATTGGCGAAAGTCGCGATGACAGCCAATCTCCCCCCTTGTTGTGGGGGAGATGTCCGGCAGGACAGAGGGGGGCGCCTCGCGCCAACCGATTCCAGCCGTCTGCAACGCGCTCTAGCTGAAAGGTCGGCAGGACAGAGAGGGGCAACGTAGAGCGCCGACGTCCGAAGCTACCGCCCGTTCCACCATTTGAGCACGCGCAGGGCGCGCAGCGTGGTCCAGCGCGAGGGATTGCCCGGGCCGTCATCCATCTCGAGCCAGACCCGTCCTTTCAATGCCCAGCCGAGCGGCCAGCGGCCGTCGGGCAGGCGTCGCGACCGAAGATGGTCGATCGCCTCGCCCAGGCGCGGATCGGGCGCGGCGCCGGTCAGTTGCCCGGCGGCGCGGAAATAGTCGAGCCCACGCAGCAAATCGTAGCGCCAGCGGCTCGGATGCAAAAACGTCAGAAACCGTTCGTCGGCGGGCTCGCCGGTGCTCAGGCGTCGGAAGAGATGGCGCTTCAGCAGATACTCCTCGCCCGAGCTGCGCGCCTCGCGCGATCGCTCGGTGCCGCCGGTCGCCCGCTCATATTCCAGCAACCCTTCGAGCACGTTGATCGTGGTGTGGAAGGAGGAACGGACCGAACCGTTTGCCCGCTCGCAATTCCAGCCGCCGTCAGCCTGCCGCTCGCCGAGCAGCCTTTCGACGATGGGCGAAACGTCGACGCCGAAATAGGCGCCATCGGCAACAGTGCGGCCATTGATGCATTCCTCGACCTCGCCTTCCCAATAGGGTTGGCCGCCCTCGTCCCAGCGCGCATTGGCGCCGATCAGCTCGACGGTTCGTTTTGCCAGCTTCGATGCCGGATCGAGGCCGAGCTCACGCAATTGCATCAGCGTAAAACAGGTGGCCGTCCATGGCTGACCCTCGTCCCGCCACTGCTGCTGGTCGAAGCCGCGGGGAAGGAATGCGCCACCCGCCCATTGCCCGTCCGCATCCTGTGCCGCGAGCAGCCGGGCGCCCCAGCCTTCGGTCTCCACCCTTGCCCGCTCCGCCATCCATTCCGGCTCCGGTGCGTCGAGCAGGTCGCGCATCACCTGCCAGCGGATTGCGGGGTCGGAAGAGAGAAGCCAGTCGATCACCAAGTCTCTCATGCTGTGCAGCCCTTCGCAGGATCAGCCTGGACCGCTGATTTAGGAACTCTGGCCGAGGCACGCTACCTCGAACCACGAGGGCGCCTGGCGCTGCACGTCCTACGCCACCACTGCATCTGCGCCGGGAATGAAGGCGTCGAAAGCGGCGAAGAACTGCTCGCGATAGCGGTCGGCCTCCTGCAGCAATTCGTGCCGGGCGCCGTCGATGGTGAGGATCGATGTGGCGCGCAGGCGGCTGGCAAACGCTTCGATCGCCGGGGTGGAAACCACCTCGTCGGATCCCGCCGCCACGAACAGCGTCGGTATCTGGATGCGGTCCATGAAGTCGGGATCGCCGACGGTCTCGGCAGCAACGCAGGCGGCATGGAGCCAGGTCGCGGTCGCGCCCCCCACCCCCAGCTCCGGATAGGCTGCGTAGATCGCCTGGTTGCGGCGGAAGCGGTTGTGGTCGGTGGTCAGCACATTCGTCGCGAACGGGGTGGGCTCGCGCCGGCGCGCACTGCCGCTGAGATAGAAGCTGCCGAGGCCGATCGTGTAGAGCAGTGCGGAAACCCGGCGGATGGTCTTCATCGAGTAGCCGGTGGTCTTCAGCTCCAGCAACGGCGCCGACAGAATCATGCGCTGCACGCGGTTCACCATGCGGGGCGCGGCGAGCAGGGCGATCAGGGCGCCGGTCGAATGGCCGAGCACGTAGAAGGGGCCGCGGCAGTCCGGCAGCACGATTTCCTCGAAGAACTGCTCGAGGTCGCGCACATAATCGTCGAAACTGTCGACAAAACCGCGCCAGGGGTCCTTGAGCAGCCGCTCCGAACCGCCCTGGCCGCGCCAGTCGAGCGTCACCGAGGCGAAGCCGCGGCCCGCCAGGTCGCGGATCGTCTCGAAATATTTCTCGATGCACTCGTTGCGGCCCTGCAGCACGACGACCGTGCCCTTGAAGGGTTGAGCGGTTGCTCCGAAGAGGGCGTAGCGCAGACGTCTGCCGTCGCGGGCGACCAGGTATTCAGCCTGCGCGCGCCCCGGGGTCGGGTTCTCCGCGGTGAAAAAAAGCGGTGCGACCATGGCTTCCGTCGGATCAGTCGTGACGGTGATAGGAAGCGGGCTTTGGAATTGCAAAGGAAATGCGCGGGCGGGGCTTGCGCGGCAGAGCGCAAAAACAAGGAGGCCGGAAGCAGCCTTGCGGCGCTTCCGGCCTCTGTCGATCCGGGAGGAAGGGACGATACACCCGGTTCGGCCTCGTTGCGGTGGCTCATCCACCACATGGCCGGGAGATTATGCGCCGCCGACTGAACGCAGCCCGAAGCGGCGGTTCATATGGCGTTCATGAAAGCGCAGGGGCGGCAGATCGAAAACCTTGAAACGGGCCGAAGGCCTACCCAAATCAACCATGCGGCCGCCAGACGGGGCCGCTGATCCCCCTCGAAAACGCCTCCTGGAGGGTTTCGCACGGGATCAAACGCAAACCATGTTGCTCTGAAGGAGAACAGACCCAATGCGTGTCGATTTTTCCCCCCTTTATCGTTCGACCGTCGGCTTCGACCGGCTCTTCGGCATGCTCGACCAGCTCGGCCAGCCCGAGAGCGGCACCAGCTATCCGCCCTACAACATCGAGCGGACCGGCGAGGATTCCTACCGTATCTCCATGGCGGTTGCCGGCTTCGCGGAGAACGACATCGACGTCCAGGCTCACCGCAACGTGCTCACCGTCAAGGGCGAGCGCAAGGATGCTGAGAAGGGCGAAGGCTCCGAGGTGCTCTATCGCGGCATCGCCGCGCGCGCCTTCGAGCGCCGCTTCCAGCTTGCCGACCATGTCGACGTCGTCGGCGCCAGCCTGAAGAACGGCCTGCTGCACATCGATCTCAAGCGCACCATCCCGGAAGAGATGAAGCCGCGCAAGATTGCGATCGGTAACGGCGGCAACGGCGCCAAGCAGATCGAGACCAACGTCGCCCACTGACGGCAACGGACTTCACGGGTTAGCGGCGCCTTCGGGCGCCGCTTTCTTTTGCTCACTGCGTCAGTGCGTCGGCGTGCCGATGCACCAGCTTCCAGTCGCCGTTCTCGCGACGAAAGAGTTCGGTGATCCTGAGCTGCAGGGGCACCGTCTTCTCGTCCATCTCGACCTCGGCGTGCTGGATCCCGGTCCAATGGGCGACGTCTCCACCTTCCGCGGCCTGCAGGATCTCGAGCCGGCTCTTTCCGCCCTTGCCGAAACTCTTCGCGCCGGCGGTATAAGCCTGCTTGATCGCGGCGGCGCCGATCGTCGCCTTGCCGTCCGGGCCGAAAAAGGTGGCCGGCTCGTTGTCGGTGGCGAGCGCGTTCACCTTGGCGGCGCGGCCGCGGCAATAGGCACTCGCAGCCGCATCCCGAGTTCTCAGGAATTCCTTGAATGTCGACATCACGTTCTCCGATCTTCGACGGAACGTGATGCCGGCAATTGTGGTTGCACCGCCGAGGCGCGACGCTTGCCGATTCCGGCGGCCCCGCAAAGCGTGCCGGCCAGCAGGAAACTCAGGCGATCAGCGCGCCGAAGCGATCGACCTCTTCGTCGGTCGTGGCGAAGCTGGTGACCAGGCGGCAGAGCGCCTCGTCCGCGCCGGTATCGCCGTCATAACCTTCCGGAACCGGCTCGACATAGAATGCGGCACCGGCCTCCTTGAGCTCCGCGACGACCGCGTTGGTCATGAAGGCGAAGATCATGTTGGCGTCAGGCTCCCATGCGAGCCGCACCTTCTTCGAGTCGCGGATGTGCTCGGCCAGGCGCTCGGCCGAGCGGTTGGCGTGGCGCGCCGTCCTCAGCCAAAGGTCATCGCGGAAATAGGCTTCGAACTGCGCGGCAACGAAGCGCGCCTTGGAGAAGAGCTGGGCGGCGCGCTTGTGGACGAAGCGGAACTCGGCTGCCTTTTCGGGCTCGAACAGGACCAGCGCCTCGGCGCACCAGCAGCCGTTCTTGGTGCCGCCGAAAGAAACCATGTCGACGCCGCGCTTCCAGGTCATCTCGGCCGGCGTCGTCTCCAGCGCCACCAGCGCGTTGGTGAAGCGCGCGCCGTCCATGTGCAGCGGCAGCTCGTGCTTCCTGGCAATCGCGGCGATCGCATCGATCTGGTCGAGGGAATGGACCGTGCCGACCTCGGTGACCTGGGTGATCGAGATCGCCTGCGGCCGGCCGTAATGCAGGAACTGGGCCGGGTAGCGGCCGATCGCCGCCTCGAGCTTGTCCGGCTGCATGCGGCCGAGCGCGCCGTCGACCGGACAAAGCCGCGCGCCGCCGCCGAGATATTCGGCCGCACCCGCCTCGTTGGTCGCGACATGCGCGTCGCGGTGGACGAAGGAGACGCCGCCCGGCCTGGCCACGGAGGCGAGCGCCAGCGAGTTGGCCGCCGTACCCGTGGCGACGAAAAACACCGCCACCTCGCGCTCGAACAGGACCGAAAAGCGGTCCGTCACCAGATGGTCGAGCTCGCTCGCCCCATAGGCGGGGGAGAAGCCCGAGGCGTGCTTGGCAAGCCCGGCCATGATATCCGGATGCGCGCCGGCCCAATTGTCGGAAGCGAAAATCATTGAAGAAAATCCTGCGGAATGGCCGGCGGAATGTCGCCGCCTCGCGCGGCTGCTTCAAGGCCTATTCGTGCCTTGGGCCAAAACATCGCGGCTTGCGGCTGCGCGATATTTAGTTTCGCGAGCGAGCGCCGTGGCGTAATTTTCCGTCGCGCTGCTTTCAATTTTTTTGCATTTCGATCTTGTGAGCCTGCCGCATTTCTGTCATAGAGGAGATAGGACAGTAGTGCTGTCATATTTTTCGCACGTTCAAGCTCGCCGGAATGGCATAGTGAGGCCAGTCCGGCGCTTGGTGCGAGCAGCACGAAAGCCCGCGCGTTCCGAGAGGACATCCAGGCAGCCTAGACGGCTGCGTTCCGCCTGCAGCCGCTGCCCCCAGGTGGGCAGCACGACGCGGCGCCTCCAAGGAGCAGAACGGGCAACCGGCTTGCCGCGCAACGGTGCGCGAAACGTGGAGGAAAGGCGATGGAAAGGACGCGCTTCATGACGACGGAACTTGCTCCGGCGGCTGCGCTCAAAAACGCCGCCCAATACGGCCTCTACGATCCGACCAAAGAGCACGATGCCTGCGGCGTCGGCTTCATCGTCAACATGAAGGGCGAGAAGTCGCACCAGATCATCCGCGACGGCCTGCAGATGCTGGAAAACCTCACCCATCGCGGCGCCGTCGGCGCCGATCCGCTGATGGGTGACGGCGCCGGTCTCCTGGCACAGATCCCGCACCGCTTCTTCCGCGAGGAGATGGGCAAGCAGGGTGTCGAATTGCCGGCCCCCGGCCATTACGGCATCGGCTATCTGTTCATGCCGCGGGACGAGGCGCTGCGTGCCCATATCCTCGACATCGTGCGCGAGGTGACGGCGGCGGAAGGCCAGCTGCTGCTCGGCTTCCGCGACGTGCCGGTCGACAATTCCTCGCTCTCCAAGGCGCCCCACATCGCGGCTTCCGAGCCCTTCCATTGCCAGGTCTTCATCGGCCGCAACGCGGCCGTCGCCAGCGAGGAGGAGTTCGAGCGGCGGCTCTATATCCTGCGCAAGGTGATCTCGGCGCGCATCCACGCCGAGACGAACGGTGTCGACAACGGCTTCTACACCGTGTCGATGTCGTGCCGCACCGTGGTCTACAAGGGCATGTTCCTGGCCTACCAGGTGGCGAGCTACTACAAGGATCTCGCCGATCCGCGCTTCGAGAGCGCGCTGGCGCTCGTGCACCAGCGTTTCTCCACCAACACCTTCCCGTCCTGGAAGCTCGCGCATCCCTATCGGATGGTCGCGCACAATGGCGAGATCAACACGCTGCGCGGCAACGTCAACTGGATGGCGGCACGGCAGGCGTCCGTCGATTCCGAGCTGTTCGGCAACGACATCTCCAAGCTCTGGCCGATCTCCTATGAGGGGCAGTCCGACACTGCCTGCTTCGACAATGCGCTCGAATTTTTGTGGCAGGGCGGCTATTCGCTCAGCCATGCGATGATGATGCTCATCCCGGAAGCCTGGGCCGGCAACCGGCTGATGGATGCCGACCGCAAGGCTTTCTACGAGTATCATGCAGCACTGATGGAGCCGTGGGACGGCCCGGCCGCCGTTGCCTTCACCGACGGCCGCCAGATCGGCGCCACGCTCGACCGCAACGGCTTGCGGCCCGCCCGCTACATCGTCACCAGGGACGACCGCGTGATCATGGCCTCCGAGGCCGGCGTGCTGCCGGTGCCGGAAGACCAGATCGTCAGGAAGTGGCGGCTGCAGCCCGGCAAGATGCTGCTCATCGACATCGAGGAAGGCCGCATCATCTCCGACGAGGAGATAAAGGCCGAGATCGCCGGCCGGCATCCTTACAAGAAGTGGGTCGAGAACACGCAGCTCATCCTCGAAGACCTCGCCCCGGTCGAGCCGCGGGCGCTGCGCAAGGACGTTTCGCTGCTCGATCGACAGCAGGCCTTCGGCTACACGCAGGAAGACACGCGCATCCTGATGGCGCCGATGGCCGTGACCGGCCAGGAGGCCGTCGGCTCGATGGGCACCGATACGCCGATCTCGGCGATGTCGGACAAGTCGAAGCTGCTCTTCACCTACTTCAAGCAGAATTTTGCGCAGGTCACCAACCCGCCGATCGACCCGATCCGCGAGGAGCTGGTGATGAGCCTCGTCTCCTTCATCGGGCCGCGGCCGAACATTTTCGACCTGGTCGGCAATTCACGCCGCAAGCGGCTCGAAGTGCGCCAGCCGATCCTCACCAACGGGGATCTCGAAAAGATCCGCTCGATCGGCCACACCGAAGATCGCTTCGACACCAAGACGCTCGACATCTGCTACAGCGTGATGGAGGGTGCCGCCGGCATGCGCGGCGCGCTCGACCGGCTGTGCGATCGCGCCGAAGCGGCCGTCGCCGGCGGCTATAACATCATCATCCTCTCCGACCGCCAGGCGGGAGCCGACAAGATCCCGATCCCGTCGCTGCTGGCGACCGCGGCCGTGCACCATCATCTCATCCGCAAGGGGCTGCGCACCTCGGTCGGGCTGGTGGTGGAATCGGCCGAGCCGCGCGAGGTGCACCATTTCTGCCTGCTCGCCGGCTACGGCGCCGAGGCGATCAACCCTTATCTCGCCTTCGACACGCTGCAGGACATGCATGCCCGCGGCGAGATGCCGAAGGAGGTCGACGCCAAGGAAGTCGTCTACCGTTACATCAAGTCGATCGGCAAGGGCATCCTGAAGGTCATGTCCAAGATGGGCATCTCGACCTACCAGTCCTATTGCGGCGCGCAGATCTTCGACGCCGTCGGCCTGTCGAGCGAGTTCGTGGCCAAGTATTTCACCGGCACCGCGACCAGGATCGAGGGCGTCGGACTGAGCGAGATCGCCGAGGAGACCGTGCGGCGCCACACCGCCGCTTTCGGCAACGATCCCGTCCTCACCAGCATGCTCGAATTCGGCGGCGAATATGCCGTGCGCCTGCGCGGCGAGAGCCATGTCTGGTCGTCGGAGACCGTGTCGACCCTCCAGCATGCGGTGCGCAAGGGCTCGTTCGAGACGTTCGGCGAATATTCCAGGCTGGTGAACCGCGAGACGGCGCGGGCGCAGACCATCCGCGGCCTGTTCAAGATCAGGACCGCAGCGGACATCGGCCGCAAGCCGGTGCCGCTCGATGAGGTCGAGCCGGCGAAGGAGATCGTCAAGCGTTTCTCCACCGGCGCCATGTCCTTCGGCTCGATCAGCCGCGAGGCGCACACCACACTGGCGCGCGCCATGAACGCAATCGGCGGCAAGTCGAACACGGGCGAGGGCGGCGAGGAGCCGGACCGCTACATGCCGCTGCCGGACGGGTCGCCCAACCCCGAGCGCTCGGCGATCAAGCAGGTGGCTTCCGGTCGTTTCGGCGTGACCGCGGAGTACCTCGTCAACTCCGACATGATGCAGATCAAGATGGCGCAGGGCGCCAAGCCGGGCGAGGGCGGCCAGCTGCCCGGCCACAAGGTGGACGCGACGATCGCCAAGGTGCGCCACTCGACGCCGGGCGTCGGCCTCATCTCGCCGCCGCCGCACCATGACATCTATTCGATCGAGGATCTGGCGCAGCTCATCTACGATCTGAAGAACGTCAACCCGGCCGGCCAGGTCTCGGTGAAGCTCGTCTCCGAGGTCGGCGTCGGCACGGTGGCGGCAGGCGTGGCCAAGGCGCGCGCCGACCACATCACCATCTCGGGCTACGAGGGCGGCACCGGCGCCTCGCCGCTCACCTCGATCAAGCATGCGGGCAGCCCGTGGGAGATCGGGCTGGCCGAGACGCACCAGACGCTGGTGCTGAACGGACTGCGCAGCCGCATCGCGCTGCAGGTCGATGGCGGCGTGCGCACCGGGCGCGACGTGCTGATCGGCGCGCTGCTCGGCGCCGACGAGTTCGGCTTCGCCACCGGCCCGCTGATCGCGGCCGGCTGCATCATGATGCGCAAGTGCCATCTGAACACCTGCCCGGTCGGCGTCGCCACACAGGACCCGGTGCTGCGCAAGCGCTTCAAGGGCCAGCCCGAGCATGTCATCAACTTCCTCTTTTTCGTCGCCGAGGAAGTGCGCGCGCTGCTGGCCGAGCTCGGCTATCGCAAGCTCGACGAGGTGATCGGCCAGTCCGAACTGCTCGCCAAGCAGGACGCGATCAGCCACTGGAAGGCGAAGGGTCTTGATTTCGCACGCATCTTCTACAAGCCGGATGCGCCGAAGGAGGAGACCTACAACACGGCCAGGCAGAAGCATCCGATCGACGACATCCTCGACCGGCAGCTGATCGAGCTGGCGAAGCCTGCGCTCGAGCGGCGCGAGCCGGTCACGATCGAGCTGCCGATCCGCAACACCGATCGCACCGCCGGCGCGATGCTGTCGGGCGAGGTCGCCATCCGCTACACGCATGCCGGGCTGAAGCGGGACACGATCACGGTGAAGCTCGCCGGCACCGCCGGCCAGTCCTTCGGCGCGTTCCTGGCGCGCGGCGTCACGCTCGACCTGGTCGGCGACGGCAATGATTATGTCGGCAAGGGTCTTTCCGGCGGCCGCATCATCGTACGCCCGCCGGAGAACACCGGCATCGTGCCGGAGGAGTCGATCATCGTCGGCAACACCGTGCTCTACGGCGCGACCGAGGGCGAGTGTTACTTCCGCGGCGTTGCGGGCGAGCGGTTTGCGGTGCGCAACTCCGGCGCGATTGCCGTCGTCGAAGGCGTCGGCGACCATGGCTGCGAATACATGACCGGCGGCGTGGTGGTGGTGATCGGCAAGACCGGCCGCAACTTTGCCGCCGGCATGTCGGGCGGCATCGCCTATGTGCTGGACGAAGCGGGCGATTTCGCCGAGCGCTGCAACATGGCCATGGTCGAACTCGAGCCGGTGCCGGAAGAGGACGAACTGATGGAGCGGCTGCACCATCATGGCGGCGACCTCGAGTTCAAGGGCCGCATCGACGTCATGTCCAACATGTCGGGCCATGACGCCGAACGCCTGATGCAGCTCATCGCCGACCACTACCAGCACACCGGCTCTACCCGGGCCAAGCTGATCCTCGACAATTGGGCGCAGTACCTGCCGCGCTTCGTCAAGGTGATGCCGGTCGAATACCGCCGCGCGCTGCAGGAAATCGAGCAGTCGCAGACACGCGTGGCGGCCGAGTAGCTTCGTGCTTTGAAGGAAGTTTCGGTCTGTCATATGCTTTGTCATATGACAGACCGAGGTGTGCCGATGAATGCGCACGACGAACACGTTGCCAAACGCCGGGTGCGGCTGTTTCGAAATGGCCGCAGTCAGGCGGTGAGGATACCGAAGGAGTTCGAGTTCAGCGGTAACGAGGTGTTTATCCGAAAGGAGGGCGACGGCACCCTCATCCTGGAGTCGGTGAAGAAGAAGCGGTCGCTGCTGGAGGTGCTGGCGACGCTGGAGGCGCTTCCTGAGGGAGATTGGCTTCCGGAAATAGAGGACTTTCCGCCCGAGCCGACCAACCTCGACGGGAATGAGGAGGAATGAGGTAACCTGCCGGATACGAACATTGTCTCGGCACTGATGAAGGACCCCGCTGCGCTCAAGGCGCGTATCGAGGAAGTCGGGGAGAAGGCGATCTGCACGAGCATCATCGTTATCGCTGAGGTGAGATATGGAATTGAGAAAAGCCAATCGGTCAGGCTTAAGAAGCAGTTCGAACTGATTGAGCCGAGTCTTGATGTGGTGCCGTTCGAAGCGCCGGCGGACTTGTTCTACGCACGCGTTCGGACGAAGACGGAAAGGACAGGGCTGACGGTCGGTCAGAACGACTTGCTGATAGCGGCCCAGACGCTTGCATTGGATGCAGTCTTGGTTACGGACGACCGAATTTTCGCAGAAGTGCCGGAGCTAAAAATTGAAAACTGGCTGCGGGCCTAGGAACGCAGTCCGAGTGGTGGGAAAGAAATGGGTAAGGTAACGGGTTTTCTCGAGATCGACCGGCGCGACCGCAAGTATCTTCCGGCGTCGGACCGCATCCGCAATTACAAGGAATTCACCATCCCGCTCGGGGAGGAGGGCACGCGCGACCAGGCCGCGCGCTGCATGAATTGCGGCATTCCCTATTGTCACACCGGCTGTCCGGTGAACAACCAGATCCCCGACTGGAACGACCTCGTCTATCTGGGCAATTGGGAAGAGGCTTCGCGCAACCTCCACTCGACCAACAATTTTCCCGAGTTCACGGGACGCGTCTGCCCGGCACCCTGCGAGGCGTCCTGCACGCTCAACCTCGAGGAGACGCCGGTCACCATCAAGACGATCGAATGCGCGATCGTGGACAAGGCGTGGCAGCAGGGCTGGCTGAAGCCCGAGATCGCACCGGCCAGGACCGGCAAGAAGGTCGCGATCGTCGGTTCCGGCCCGGCCGGCATGGCCGCGGCGCAGCAGCTGGCGCGCGCCGGCCACGACGTGCATCTCTACGAGAAGCATCGCAAGGCCGGCGGGCTGCTCCGCTACGGCATCCCCGACTTCAAGATGGAGAAGCACCTGGTCGATCGCCGTGCCGCCCAGATGGAAGCCGAAGGCGTGACCTTCCACTACGGCGTGCATGTCGGGGTCGACATGGATGCGGCCGAGCTGCTTGCCACCCACGACGCGGTTCTGGTCAGCGGGGGCGCCGAGAAGCCGCGCGACCTTCCGATCGAAGGCCGCGACCTCGCCGGCGTGCATTTCGCGATGGACTTCCTGCCGCAGCAGAACCGCCGCGTCTCGCTCGAGCCGCCGCTCGACAACCACCCGATCCTTGCGGGTGGAAAGCGGGTGGTGGTGATCGGCGGCGGCGACACCGGCTCGGACTGCATCGGCACGTCGATCCGCCAGGGTGCACTGTCGGTCATGCAGCTCGAGATCATGCCGAAGCCGCCGGAGATGGAAGACAAGGCGGTGACCTGGCCGAACTGGCCGCTGAAGCTGCGCACCTCGTCCAGCCATCAGGAGGGTGCCGAGCGCGATTTCTCGGTGGTAACGCAGCGCTTCTCCGGCGAGAACGGCCAGGTGAAGAAGCTGCACTGCGTGCGCGTCGACGCCAAGATGGTGCCGATCCCCGGCTCGGAGTTCGAGCTGAAAGCCGATCTCGTGCTGCTCGCCATGGGTTTTGTGCACCCCGTGCACGAGGGCATGCTGCAGAGCCTCGGCGTGAAGCTCGATCCGCGCGGCAACGTCGCGGCAAATGTCAACGACTACAGGACTTCCATCGACAAGCTCTTCGCCGCCGGCGACATGCGCCGCGGCCAGTCTCTGGTCGTCTGGGCGATCCGCGAAGGCCGCCAGGCGGCGCGCGCGATCGATGAATATCTGATGGGATCGACGGTGCTGCCGCGGTAGCGGCCGGCGTCGAAACACGCGTTAGCTTAAAAAGCATGTCGCGTGAAATCGGATTCACGCGACATGCCTTAGCCGCTTGCCCGGTCTTCGAGCCGGCCAGAGCACGCCAAGTCGCCGGCCAGGGCCGACGTTCACGGTCATACGGCGAATGCAACACGCGGCCCGCGACCTTCAACAGCCGGCCAACTGGAGATGCCAGCCTTCCGCCGTGAAGTCGGTCAGGCGCTGGATACGCCGCCAGCGGGCGGATGGCGGATCGCTGATTCCCCATTGATCCTGGCGGCCGGGTGGCCATTGCCAGTCTTCAGGGCGGCGCGGCGTGTAGTCGTCATCCACTTGCAGAACTTCTGACGTGAACTCGAGCGGTATGTCCTCGGGGCCGATGAAATAGGCGAAGGCGTTGTTGCCCGGCCCATGCCTTCCTCGAGGACGCGCGCCGGTGCGGCGCGTGAGCGCGAAAAAATCGACAGCGCTGATCATATCTCGAGCAGTCCGCCTCATTCTTCCGCCATGAACAAGAGCGCGAGGCCGATCGCGATCGCGCCCGCGCCGGACAATCTCCAGGCATTCACTCTTTCGTCGAGGACCCAGGCCGCGATGGCGACGACAAACAGATGTGTCGCCCCCATCGCCGGAAAAATCAGCGACAGTTCGTTGTCCGAGATCAGGTGGGCGTATGTCGCCAGCGAGAGCGAGAACAGGAGCAACCCCGCCCAGATGTGCAAGCATCCGGCCAGACGCAGGACAGCCGTCACCGGGCTGCAGGCGCCCAACCGCAGCCGCATGACGCCGATCTTGAGAAAGATCTGCGACAGGGCGTTCGCCAGCGAGGCCATGAGGAGCAGGGAGACGGTCAGCATCATCGTCGAGCCGAAGCCGGGGCACGATCATGACGATCGCACCCCGGTCCATCGCGCCGGTCCCACCTTCCTTGCAGGTCAGAAGTAACGGGTCAGGCGCAGATAGCCGGCGGTCACGTTGTTGCCCGGGCCGGAAGGATCGAAGTAGTTGATCTCGGCACGCACTTCGAGATTTGTGACCGGCGTCGCCACGACCGAGAGTTCGGCCTGCCAGGCCGTGGGGTTGCCCGGGGCGCCGAAATTGGTGTCGCCGAACCATTGACCGCCGATCGACGCACCGAAGCTCGACGAGAACTGGTGGTTGTAGGAAGCAAGCACCGACCAGCGGCTGCCGACCGAATAGGCGTTCGCGTTGTTGGCGTAATAGCCGATGACGCGGAACGACGAGCCCGGCGTGTTAGGCATGTTGATCTGCGCGGCGAGCGAGGCGGCCCAGCCGTCGATGCCCGACAAGCCGGCGGCGCGGGCGCCGAGCCACGCGGCCGAAGCCGGGGCCAGATCCTCGTCATAGGCGACGCGCGCCCAAACCGCGCCCCAGCCGCCCGAGTAGCCGACCTTGCCGACGAAGTCGGGCATGAAATTGGCGTTGCCGTCGTCCTCCAGCGACAGCGTCCCGAAGAAGCCGTTGGCGTTGAAGCTGTAGCTGATGCGGTGACGCTGCTGGTAGCCGTAGGACAGGCCGGACCAGGAGTGCGATCCCCAGTTCGTCGCGCCCGGGTCCATCACATGCGCAGCCCAGGCCGATTCTGAGTAGCCCATGAACAGGCCGCCGATGGTGAGGTAAGCCTGGTCGATGCGGCCAACGCCGTCGGTGCCGTAGTTGAACGATCCGATCGTAGTGCCGGCGGCCGGCAGCCCGGGCCCGCCGACGCTGGAGACCGGCTGAACCTGATTCTGCGAATCCCAATTGCTCTCGATGCGGACATAGCCGCGCAGCGTGCCCCATTCGGTCTCGGAGCGGGCGTCGAAGTTAAGGCGGATGCGGGTCGATTTGGCCCACCAGTCCATCGTGGAACTCGCAGCGATCTGGTACCAGGCGTAGCCTGAGATCGCCAGGCAGGTCTCGGTGCCGGGGGTGTAGAAGAAGCCGGCGCCGTACATGTCGCAGATGCGAACATATTCGACAGGCTCCGGCTCGGGCGTCACCACGGCGTCGGCGCTCAACGCCGCGCCGCTGACGGATGTGCTCAGAATCGAGCCGATCAGCAGTGTTAGCTTTTTCACGGTTCCCACCTCCTGGGAGTGTCGGAGTTGCATCACGTCGGCGCGGTGGCGACATGCCATCGGCCGACCGAAGCGAGTAGGAACCCGCCGATTGTCCGGCGCTTTGCCGCAGCTTTACAATCCTGCAAGGTTGGAGCCGCACCGCACGGATTGCCGTCGGTGTTGCGTCGCGGGCACACTGCCCGCCGGGTGCGGGCAATCTTGTCGGCCAATTAAGTTTGGCGAAAAGGCCCTGCGAGGTCGGGCTTCTATCTTCTTTCCCGTCGCCACCGATGGCGGCGCGGCGCCCTCCCATGCCGCAGTCGAGAAAGAAGAAAACAGGAGACCACCATGTATCGTCCCACCCTCAGCCTTGCGATGGCCATCATGCTTGCGAGCGCCGCACCGGTTCTCGCGCAGGAAGCGCCTGTATACCTCGGCAGCTACAATCCGCCGGTTGTGCGCACGGGGCATGACAGCAGGACCGATGTCGCGCTGAGCGGCCACAGCGGCATGCGCGACATTGCCGGCGAGGACAAGGGCGCCGGCGGTTATTCCGCCAACATCACCCTGTCGGACATATACTCCGGCAAATAGCGTGAAGAAGAGAGCCGGCGCTCGGCCTGAGCTCTTTTTCACGCGGCAAATCTTGCAGAATTGTAAGCGTCACGAAAACAGCCGGCAAAATACAGCGGGCATCCTGTGCCCGCGTATCTACAGGCATTGCGCGGCTCCAAGGCACTGCACTGCCCGCCTCGAGTTCAGCTCTGCCCGCCTGACCCGCCCGTGTGGCTGACCTCCACGGGCGGGTTCTTTCTTGCCCGTCCGTTCAACGGCGGAAAAACGATCCGGACCAGAAGTCCGGGCCGATTGTCGGCAAGCGTTATAGTGGCGCCGTGCAACGCGACGATTGCCTTCACCAGGCTCAGGCCCAGGCCCGAGCCTTCCGATGTGCGGCTCTTTTCCAGGCGGTAAAAGCGCCTGAATACGTTCTGGCGCTCGTCAGCCGGAACACCGGGGCCGTTGTCGGCGATTGCGATCGAGACGCGACCCTCAACGACAGAACAGACAATGTCGATGCGTGAGCCGCGCGGTGTGTGCCGGACTGCGTTCGACAGCAGGTTGACAAGCATCTGCCGCAGCAGCTCCGCATCGCCGAACACATGCGTCGCTGCGCCGCGCCGGATGCCGATCACCCGCAGGCTCTGACCCTGGTCTGCAACGATCTCGCCATAGAAATCGAGCAGTCCGTCGATCACCTCGGCGACATCGACGGCGGTGAAGCGATCCCGGCGCGCACCGGCCTCGATCTGCGATATGCGCAGCAGCGCATCGAACGTCCCGGTGATCATCCGCACCTCGTCGAGAGCCGTGGCAATCATCGGGCGGCTGGCGCCGGCGGCCGTGTCGTGCGTTGCCTCCAGCAGCAGATGAAGGCGGTTGAGCGGTGTCTTGAGATCATGTGCGATGTCGGTGGTCACCTGCTTCATGGCATCGACGCTGGCCTGTAGCTGTGCCAGCGCCACGTTCACCTCCGCCGCCAGGGCATCGATGTCATCCTGCCGCGGTGAGAGCGGCAGCCGGCGCGAGAGCTCGCCCGCACCGACCGACTGCATCGCTTCCGACAGTTGCGCGATGCGCCGCCTCGTCCTGGACGCCAGCACGGCGGCGCCGCCAAGTCCGATGACCAGCACGACCGCCGTCGCCCAGCCGAAGCTGGTCAAGGTGATCGATCGCAGCCGGTTCGTGTCGTCATAGCTTACCCCGACAGTGAGGTCGTTCTCATCCAGCCGCTGTCGGTAGAGACGATAGTTGGTCGGGTTCGGATCGAGCGTCTCGAATGTGGAGAAGCCGGGAGACGCCGCCGCAATGACGCTGTTCCCGGCCAGAATTGTGCCGCCGGCGTCGCGCAGGACGTACAGCGTCTCCTGCCCGCGAATGGCTGGGGCGTGACTTGCGATCATGGCCGTCGCGCCTTCCAGCCCACGCGCCGCGAACGCCGCCTCGATCTCGCGAAAGCGCTCCAGCACATGCGAGTCCAGCCGCTCGTAGAGGTAGGACGCGACCAGATTGTAGGCGACGACGTTGGCGCCGAGATAGGCAAGCAGGAACAGCGCCATGTACAGGCCGGCCAGGCGGAACGACGTGCTGCGGGCGATGCTACCTTGGCGCATGCAGGCTGTAGCCGGTGTTGCGGGTGGTGTGCAGCAGCGGCACCTCGAAGGGCTTGTCGATCTTGGCGCGCAAGCGGCTGATATGGGTTTCGACGACCGTGCTCTCGGGGTCGAAGTTGAAATTCCAGATGCGCTCGAGCAGCATCGTCTTGGTCAGCACGCGGCCCTCGTTGCGCATCAGCAGCTCGAGCAGCGCGAACTCGCGCGGCAGGAGCGAAATGGTCACGCCGGCGCGGCTGGCCAGCCTGCGCACGAGGTCGAGCTCGAGGTCCGCCACCTTGAGCTGCGTTCGCTCGCCCGAGATCGGCGGCCGGCGCGCCAAGGCATTGATGCGCGCCGAGAGCTCCGAAAATGCGAAAGGCTTGACCAGGTAATCGTCGGCGCCGGCTTCGAGGCCCTGCACGCGATCATCGACGCCGCCGAGCGCGGTGAGGAATAGCACGGGCGTCCTGCATCCGGCCGCACGCAGGCTGCGCACCAGCGCCAGGCCGTCGAGGCCGGGCAGCAGGCGATCGACGACCGCCACGTCGTAGGCCTCGCGCAATCCCATGCCCAGGGCATCGTGGCCGTTGGTCAGGACATCGACGGTATGGCCGGCCGAGGTCAGTCCCTTGGCAACGAACTGGCTGGTGCGGCTGTCATCTTCGACGAGGAGAATTCGCATGATCTGCGGCTTTCATTTCCATAACGATCCGAGGCGCATGACCTCCCGGAAAAACAAACTTCACGGCCCGCGATCGGGTGCGGCAGGCGGAGCCACATATCCGTTATGAAATGCGGGTTTCCCGCTTGCCGGTCGCAGACAGATCCGCGGCACAAGGTAGAGCCAGGCCGCGCACGGCGCGGCCTGGACGATCGCTCATTCGTATCTCAATGGCCGTTGGGGTGGCCGTGATTGGCGTGGCATTGACCAACCGACGGATGGATTTTCTCGTTGCAATAATTGTGGTCCCTGGCCAACGCAGTGCCACCGAAGGCACTCGTTAGCAGGATCGCGACCACAAGCAGCTTCTTCATGTTCAGTCTCCTTTCGTTCGCGCGCGCTGCGCATCGCCATGGACCGCGAGGGGCCAAGGACTATTTGATCGCGGTGACCGTCAGGCGCCCATTGACGCGTTCGGCAACGAACTCGATCATCTGCCCGACCTTGACCTTGCCGAGCATGGCCGCGTCCGCCACGACGAACACCATCGTCATGGGCGGCATTTCGAGGCTCTTGAGTTCCTCGTGCTTGATCGTCAGCTTCTTTTGCGCCTCGTTGATCTTCTTGACCTCGCCTTTGGTGTAGTCGGTGGCGAGGGCGCCGACGCTGAGGCCGAGGCCAAGCATCGCGGCGAGCGCAGATTTCAGCAGGATTCTCATTGCAGGTTCCTTCCGTTGCCGTTCAGTTGGTGACCTTGAGGGTGCCCTTCATGCCAGCCTCGTAGTGGCCGGGGATGAGGCAGCCGAAGGCGTAGTCGCCGGCCTTGCCGAAGGTCCAGACGATCTCGCCCTTGCCCGCCGGTTGCAGCCGGATGGCGTTGGCATCGTCGTGTTCCATCTCGGGGAATTGCTCCATGAGCTTCTTGTGCTCGAGGATGGCCTCCACCGTGTCCATCACGAACTCATGGTCGGTCTCGCCGGTGTTGCTGAACTTCAGGCGGATCGTCTCGCCGGCTTTGGCGCTGAAGTTCGCCGGGCTGAACAGCATCTTGCCGTTTGCCGTTTCCTTCATGGCGATGGTGACCGTGCGCGCGACCTTGTCGGCGTCGCCCGGCGCGCCGATGGCCATGTCGTGCTCGTGATCGCCGCTGCCGGACGCCCAGCCGGGCAGGGCGGTCAGGGCCAGCAGGGTTGCGATGATAAGGGTCGTTCTCATGCAGTTCTCCTTTGGTCTGTCTGGGAGGGATGCCGTCTATCTTTTCGAACCATGCGCGCCGTGAGCGGCAGGCGGCGCGACGGTGTCTGTCCCGGTGGCACGGCTGGGCGCCGGCAGGTCGCCGGTCCATTCCCAGGCCACCGTTCCTTCCGGGTGCTGGTACCAGCCCGGATCGGCGTAATCGTTGGCTGAAAGCCCTTCGCGGACCTTCACGACCGAGAACATGCCGCCCATCTCGATCGGCCCGAACTGACCCCAGCCTGTCATCATCGGGATGGTGTTGTCGGGCAGCGGCATCTCCATCTCGCCCATGTCGGCCATGCCGTTGGTGCCCATCGGCATATAGTCGGGCTGAACGCGGCGGATCTTTTCGGCGACCTTGGACTTGTCGACGCCGATGAAGGTGGGCACGTCGTGCCCCATCGCGTTCATCGTGTGATGCGACTTGTGACAGTGGATCGCCCAGTCACCCGCATATTTGGCGTCGAACTCGTAAGCGCGCATGGCGCCGACCGGGATGTCGATGGAAACCTCGGGCCAGCGCGCTTCCGGCCGCACCCAGCCGCCATCCGTGCAGGTCACCTCGAAATCATAGCCGTGCATGTGGATCGGGTGATTGGTCATGGTGAGGTTGCCGACCCGCACCCGCACCCGCTCGTTGAGCGATACCGGCAGCGCGCTGATCCCTGGAAACACGCGGCTGTTCCAGCACCAGATGTTGAAGTCGGTCATCTCCATGACCCGCGGCACGTAGGAGCCCGGATCGATGTCGTAGGCGTTGAGCAGGAAGACGAAATCGCGATCGACCCGGTGCTGGTCGGGATCGCGCGGATGGATGACGAAGAAGCCCATCATGCCCATCGCCATCTGCACCATCTCGTCGGCATGCGGGTGGTACATGAACGTCCCGCTCTTCTTCAGATCGAACTCGTAGACGAAGGTCTTGCCGGGCGGGATGTGCGGCTGCGTGAGGCCGCCGACGCCGTCCATGCCGCTGGGCAAGAGCATGCCGTGCCAGTGGATCGTGGTGTGCTCGGGCAGCTTGTTGGTGACGAAGATGCGCACGCGGTCGCCCTCTACCGCCTCGATCGTCGGGCCGGGCGACTGCCCGTTGTAGCCCCACAAATAGGCAGTCATGCCGGGCGCGATCTCGCGCTCGACCGGTTCGGCGACGAGGTGAAATTCCTTCACCGTGCCGTTGAGCCGGTGCGGCAGCGTCCAGCCGTTCAGCGTCACGACCGGCTGGTAGTCGGGCCCGCTCTTGGGAAAGAGCGGCGGCTGCATGTCCGGCGATTCCATGATCGGGGCATCGGGCAGCCCCATCGCCGAGGTCTTGGTCCAGGCGGCCGCACCTGCAAGCAGGGCGCTGGCGCCGAGAATCTGTCGTCTTGTGATCATTGGCTTTTCCCAGGATTAGTGGCCGGCAGGCGCTTGCGCGCCGCCCGCAGCTTCGCTTGCGCCCCCGCCGGCCGCCGCCATCCCGCCGCCATGCACCGCGGTCGAAAGGTTCACATCGGCGATCCAGAATTCGCGCTTGGCGTTGAGGGAGAGCATGATCGCGTCGATCTTCGCGCGCGTGTCGGCGAGAAGCTCGAAGGTGTTGGTGATCATGCCGTTGTAGGTGAGGAGCGATTCCTCCTCGATCCTGGTGCGCAGCGGCACCACGCTGTTGCGGTAGTGACGCGCGATGTCGTAGGTCGAGCGATACGCGTCATAGGCGGCGCGCGCTTCGGAGCGGATGTTGACCGCCCGTTCGGCGAGCAGGTTCGCCGCCTGCATGTAAGCCAGCTCGGCCTTGCGCAGGCGCGGCTTGCCGCTGTCGAAGATCGGGATGACGAAATCGACTTCGGCTCTCGCCACGACTTCGGTCACAGCCGCGCCGTTCTCGCCCTTTTCGCGCTCGATCTCGGCGCCGCCCATCACGCCGAGATCGGTGACGAAGCGAGTGGCTTGCGTGAGACCGTAAGATTTGGCGAGGGCCTCGAGCTCGAGCCGCGCGATCTCGAGGTCGACGCGGTTGTTGAGGGCCTCCGCCTCGATCAGCCGCCTGGCCTTCGCTCCTTTCGGCAGGGGCGGCAGGGTCGAGGGCAGCTTGAAGTCGATGCCGTAGCCCCACAAACCCATCAGCCGGGTGAGCTCCTCCCTGGTCAGGCGCGCAGCGAGCCTTGCCTTCGCCGTCTGCCCCGCGAGCTCGGCGTAGAAGACATGCTCGCGCGCCTGACCGGTCTTGGTGAACGCGCCGCTTTCGCCAAGTTTTTCGGCCAGCTCCGAGGCCGCATCGGCGGCGGCCTCGGCCTGGTTGAGATATGAGACCAGCTCGCGCGCCGCGACCGCCTCGATCCAGGCGCGCCTGGTCTCGGCGGCAAGCCGCAAGGTGCCCTACGCCGCGCGCAGCTGCGCCTGGCGGAAACGCGCATCGGCGATCGCCACACGTTGCGGGCGAGTCACCAGCGCCAGAATGTTGGTGACGACGGCGGCTTCGATCGCGCGCACCGGGTCGACGCCGGTGATACCGACCGCGACGCTTGGGTTTACAAGCAGCTTTTCCTGCCAGACGTCGGCTGCCGAGAGGCCGATCTCGGCATAAGCCGCCTGCAGTCCCTTGTTGTTGAGCAGCGCGATCTGGACTGCCGTGTCGGCATTGATCGTCTTGCCCTGCGCCAGGGTCCGCGACGTCTCCGCCGCGGCTTTCGCTTCGGCGCTGTTTTGAATCCACACCGTGGATTTGCCGAGCACGGCATCGGTGCGCGCCGACACGGTGGAGAAGCCCGCCAGCGGATCGCGCACATCGCTGGAGGTGACCGTGCAGCCGGCCACCCCCAGGGTGACCAGGCCGACCCCTGCAAGTCTCAGCCAGACACGCTTCATGATTGCTCTCCCGGCCTGGCCGGAGAGAGCCGGTCGTTCTGCTGCCGCCAGTTCTGCGGATCGACCGGCTCGCGATGCGTGTAGTCGAGCACCCCGGGATAGCGCGTCTCGCGCAGTCCCATGACCGGATCGGCGGGGTTGAAGTCAGGCAGGATGTCGGGCGGGGTTGCCGTGCAACCAGCCGCTGTGAGCGATGCCAGGAGCATCGCAAGGCTTGCGATTTTCATGATTGACCTGAACGGGACGTGTGCTGTCAGCGATGCCGGACGCGAATCCGGGCAGCGCGGGCGAGCCGCCAGAAGCGGAGCGTCGTCAGATCAGGCGTCGAGGGGGGTGGATGAATTCCGCAAATTCGCCTTGCTTCAGCGTGTCCGAAGCGATCGGCGCAAAGCAGCGGGCGAAGTTCGGTGCAATGTCGGGACAGGCGACTGGCATCGCATGCGCAGGCGCGCAATGCACCTCGCAGCTCATGCTGGCCGAGCCGTCCGCCGGCGGGCTCGATCCCTGGCCGTTCTTCTGCACACCATGCGAATGACCATCGCCATGGTCATGGCCGTCGGCATGGTGCGCGGCCGGCCCAGCCGCTGCCATTTTCATGGCCAGCCCATGACCGATGCCCTCGGCCCCGGAGCCGGCAAACATTGACGGCTGCGCACTGCTGAAGATCAGGAAAACCAGCGTGAACGCCGCGCGCAGCGGCAAGGACAGCCACCCGATCCTGCCTATGGCGTTTTCACGATTCATCGTGAAAACGCTTTGTTGTCTTGGCGCAAAAACGGCGGGTTTCACCGCCGGCATCCGGACGGCAAACCGGTCTCCACTTGTCCTGGATTTGCTCAAGGTTCAACACCGGACCATCCAGACACGCTCGCGCGGAAAGTCAACACGAGACCGGCTTACAAATCTGTAAGGCGGGCTCCCGATCGCCGCCGTCATCATCGTAGCGCCACGCCCTTGGCGATCGCCCGCCGCATCAGCGCGATCGAACGCTCGAGACCGACAAAGATCGCCTCGCCGATGAGGAAGTGACCGATGTTCAGCTCGATGACGTCGGCAATTGCCGCGACGTCGACCACGTTCTCGTAGGTCAGACCATGACCGGCGTGGCATTCGATCCCGGCTTGCGCGGCGGCACGCGCCGCGCGCTGCAGGCGCGCCAGCTCATGGCCGCGCGACTGCCCGGTGGCGTGCGCATAGGTTCCGGTATGCAGCTCGACCACAGGAGCGCCCAGCCTGGCGGCGGCCTCGATCTGACGCTCGTCGGGATCGATGAACAGCGAGACGCGGGTGCCAGCCTGCCGCAGCCTGGCGACGAAGGGCGTCATCGTCGCGATATGCGAGGCGGCATCGAGGCCGCCTTCCGTGGTCACCTCCTGGCGCCGTTCCGGGACCAGGCAGACGGCATGCGGCCGCGCCGTGAGCGCGATGCCGAGCATCTCGTCGGTCACCGCCATCTCCAGATTGATCGGGGCCGAGATCGCGCCTGCCAGCCGCGCCAGGTCGGCATCGCGGATATGCCGCCGATCCTCGCGCAGATGCAGCGTGATGCCGTCGGCGCCGGCCGCGATTGCCGCCTGCGCCGCCTTGATCGGATCGGGATGATCGCCGCCGCGCGCGTTGCGCACGGTGGCGACGTGGTCGATGTTGACGCCGAGGCGAACGCTGCTCATCTCAAACCCTCTCTTGCCGGCGATGTTGTGCGATCCGGCCGGCCAGCGAAAGCGCCGCAATCAGGCTGCCGGGATCGGCAACGCCCTTGCCGACGATGTCGAGCGCGGTGCCGTGATCCGGCGAGGTGCGCACGAAGGGCAGGCCGAGCGTGACATTGACGCCGCCATCGACGTCGAGCGTCTTCAGCGGGATCAGCGCCTGGTCGTGATACATGCAGATGGCGACGTCGTAGGTTGCGCGGGCTCGCCGCGTGAACATCGTGTCCGGCGGCAGCGGGCCGCTGACGGCGAGCCCGAGCGCCCGCAGCCTTTCGATGGCCGGCGTGATGATGCGGATTTCCTCATCGCCCATGTCGCCGGCCTCGCCGGCATGCGGGTTGAGCCCTGCGACCGCCAGACGCGGCCTGGCGATGCCGAAGTCGCGTTTCAGGCCGGCGGCGGCGGCAAGCGCGGTTGCGATGATCGCCTCGCCGTTCAGGCTCCTGATCGCGGAAGCAAGCGATTGATGGATGGTGACGGGGACGACCCGCAGGCCCTCGCCGGCAAGCAGCATCGTCGCGCGCGCTCCCGGCCCCGCCAGCGCCTCGAGGTATTCGGTATGGCCCGGATGCTCGAAGCCTGCCTGGCGCAGCACCGACTTCTGGATCGGGTTGGTGACGATGCCGGCTGCTTCGCCGTCGCGCGCCAGCTTCACGCTGATCTCGATCGAGGCGATGACGCTCGCCGCCGTGCCCGAGGAAGGCTGGCCCTCGACCACGTCGCGTTTCAGAGGCAGATCGAGGACGGGCAAGGCTTCGGCAAAACATGCAGCCGCCTGCGCCGGATGCTGGATGCACCTGACGCTTTCGGCCAGGCCCAGGCGGCGCGCGGTCGAACGCAACAATTCGACCGGTCCGACGTAGAAGAAAACCTGGTTCCCCTCGCGTGAGGCCTGCCACGCCTTCAACGTGATCTCGGCGCCGATGCCGGCCGGCTCGCCCATGGTGAGTGCCAGCGGCGGCATCGGGCTGTGCGACCCGCCCCTCACGCCGAGACCTCGATGACAAGCATCAGTCCGCCACCGCCATTCACCTCGACGTTGTTGTTCGTCGTGTGATGCGGGATGTGGCAATGCACCAGCCATTTGCCGGGGCGCAGCGCCTTCCAGAGCACATCGAAACGCTGGCCGGGTCCGACATTGACCGTGTCGGCGAGATAGCGCGCCGGGTCCGCCAGCGTCATGCCATCGACGGCTGCGACCTCGAACGGCCCGCCATGGATGTGCATGGGATGGATCGCCGTCGTGTGGGAGCCGACGAAGCGAACTTTCAGCGTCTGCCCGACCTTCATCCTGATCGTATCGGTGGCCGGAAACGACTTGCCGTTGATGGTGAAGAAGTTGGGCATGCCGCCTTCCATCGGCATCGCCGGGAAGGTCAGCCACTCGCGCTTGAGCCATTCCTGCAGCTGCAGCGTGTATTCGAGATCGGCTGCGATGATATCGGCGGGGTTCTTCGGATCGATGATCAGCGCGCCATAGAGACCGAGCGACTGCTGACGATCGACATGGTCGTGCGTGTGATAGAAGTAAGTGCCGTGCTGCCCCACCGTGTATTCGTATGCGTAGCTCTCGCCAGGCTCGATCGGCGGCTGCGTGATCTCGGCGGGGCCGTCCATCTCGTTCGGCAGAATGAGACCGTGCCAATGCACGGTGGTGCTTTCCGGCAGCTTGTTCGTGACATTGATGCGCACGCGGTCGCCTTCGGTGACGCGCAGCGTCGGCCCCGGCACCTGGCCGTTATAGGCAAACGCCTCGACCGTCTCGCCGGGCAGGATGGACCAGCGTATGACCGAGGCCTCCAGATCGAAGATTTTTACGCCGTTTTCCATGCGCGGCTCGAGCGGGCGACCGCCGAGCTCGTCATCGCGCGCCTCGTAGGTCACCAGCCGCGGATCGATGGCCGCCATGTCGCGCATCGCATCGCCGGGCGTGTCGAAGTCCATGATCATGCCGGGCGCCATGATCACGTCGCCGACGTCATGCGCGCTGAGCCGCATGTTGACCTGCATGAACGGCCAGGCGAATCCGGCAGCGAGCAGCAAGGTGGTGAACGACGCCATCGCCGTTACCTGCGCACGCGTCGGCGCGAAGGCGGGGGGCAAGCTGCCGCCATGCTCGCCATGCCCGCGCGGGGGCTCCGCGCCCTCGCGGGCAGCACCGCCCGCATGCTTCGCATGCGCGTTGCCATGACCCACGTGCGCGGAAATTGACCGCTGACCTGCCTTGGCGCCATGCCCGGCATGCCCGACCATATGCGCGCCGCCGGCATCCGGCCCGGCACTGCGCTCGGTCATCAGGCCATGTTTCAGGCCCTTGGCCACGAGCCAGACGTTGAAGGGATAGGCGACGGCAAAGCCGACCAGGATGCCGAGCGCCATGACCCCCCAGAAGAGGAGCTCGCCGGGCCACATGGCGCGCATGTCGCGGCCCATCATCAACACCGCCATGACCGGCGCCATGCCGGCCATCATCGCATTCATGCTGATGAACTCGGGCATGAAGGTTTTGCGGACATTCTCGAAATAGCTGCCGCCCATCATGTTCTTCATGAAAAGGGCCTGGAAGATGAAGAGCCCGAAGGCAAAACCCGCGATGTATTCGATGACGATGTCGAGCCACATCGGCAGGCCGAGCATCGCCGTGATCACCGCGGCAGCGATGATGCCGGTCGCATCGCCTGCCACGCAGTGGATGGTGCTGCCGATGCCTTGCTTCCAGAGCGGCCGGGTGAACTCCTCGTGGGTGTTCGGCCGCGGTTCCTTGTCGGCCAGCACATAGAGCAGCAGGCCGACCGGCCCGAGATAGAGCGTCACCAGGATGAAGCCCCATTTCATCACTGCCGGCTCGGGATTGCCGCGGAACTGATCCCAGGCGACATAGGCCGTGCTCAGTCCGGCGAGCATGAACCAGACCAGCAGGAAGTAGTCGATCGGCTGCACGAACATGAGCGCGCCTCCTTCCGAGGTCGGTGCGACGGAGGCGGCGGCTACTGCAGCCGGCCTTCGCCGGCCAGCCCTTCGATGATCGGGCAGTCGGGACGGTCGTCGCCGTTGCAATGCTCGACCAGATGGCCGAGCAGATCGCGCAGTTCCCGCAACTCTTTGAGCTTGCGGTCGATCTCGGTCAGCTTCGCCTGCGCTACCGCCTTGACCTCGGCGCTTTCGCGCTCCCGGTCGTTGTAGAGCGACAGAAGCTGGCGGCATTCGGCAACCGAAAAGCCGAGATTGCGCGCGCGCTTCAAGAAGCGCAGACGGTGGATGTCGGCCGGCGAATAGTCCCGGTAGCCGTTGTTCGAGCGGTCCGCGGTCAGGAGGCCGATGTCCTCGTAGTAGCGGATCGTCTTTGCCGGCAAACCGGATTTTTCGGCGGCGGCGCCTATGTTCATGAGCTGCGCTTCCTCATTTTGCCTGGGATCATAGACCTTCCACCAACTGGAAGCTCAAGTCCTCTTTCGAATGCAGCCCGTCCCGTGACCGGGCGCGATGGTGGGCTGGCTTCAAGCCGCGTCCTGTGCGGGGTAGCCGGCCTTTTCCAGTGCGAGCTTGACCCTGGCCGCGTCGAGGCGGCCCTCGATCGTGACCGTCTGCCTTGCGAGGTCGACCTTAATTTCTGCAGCCGAATCGAGGCCTTTGACCGTGTTGGTGACGGTTCCGACACAATGCCCGCAGGTCATGTCCGGTACGCTCAGGGTGATCATCGTCTCGTCCTTTCATATGGTGTCGCCCGACTGTGCGCGGAAGATGGGGTTTCCAGTCGCTGGAAGGTCAAGGGCCGGGGACAAGATTTCCTTGCCGGCGCCGCTGCGCTTGAAAAAGGCAGCGATGGCCGTTGACCTTCCAGTGACTGGAAACCCTACATCGGTTGCAATCGTCAAAATGAGAGATTGCAGCCATGAATGCGCATCATAAGCCGGCTTCGAACACCGAGCGCTTTCCCGTCGAGGGCATGACCTGCGCGTCCTGCGTGCGCCGGGTCGAGCTCGCCTTGATCAAGCTGCCGGGGGTGCGCGCCGCCAGCGTGAATCTGGCAACCGGCACGGCCGAAGTCAGCTTCACGGATCAAGCCGCACGCGGCGATGCCGTGGCCGCCATAGAGAAGGCCGGCTACCAGGTCAGGCGCGAGCAGACGGACATCGCGATCGAGGGCATGACCTGCGCATCGTGCGTGCGCCGCGTCGAGAAGGCCATTGCCGCCGTGCCGGGTGTCGATCGCGTCGCCGTCAATCTGGCAAGCGAGCGTGCCAGCATCGCCTCGGCCGGCCCGCTGCCGTTCGAAGCAATCCGCGCCGCGGTGCATGCTGCCGGATATGAAGCGCGCGCTCTGGCGCGCTCGCCCGGCGCCGACAATTCGCGCGAGGAGGCGCGGGCGGCCGAGCGCGCCGGGCTGGCGCGCGACGTCGCGATCGCCGGCGCCCTGACGCTGCCGATCTTCGTCATCGAGATGCTCTCGCATTTCTTCCCGGCCGTGCATCACTGGACGCTGATGACATTCGGGCGCGATGCGCTCTACACGGCCTTTTTCGTGCTCGCGAGCATCGTGCAGTTCGGCCCGGGCCGGCGATTCTATCAAAAGGGCGTGCCGGCGCTCCTGCGATTTTCGCCCGACATGAATTCGCTGGTCGTCCTGGGGTCGAGCGCGGCCTGGGCCTATTCGGTGGTTGCCACCTTCTGGCCGTCCATCCTGCCGGCGGGAACCGCCAATGTTTACTTCGAGGCGTCGGCCGCGATCGTGACGCTGATCCTGATCGGGCGCCTGCTGGAAGCACGCGCCAAGGGTCGCACCAGCGAGGCGATCAAGCGCCTTGTCGGGCTGCAGCCGCGCGCCGCGCGTGTCCAGCGCGACAATACCTTCATCGAGATCGCGATCGAGGATGTGCGGGTCGGTGACGTCGTGCAGGTGCGGCCGGGCGACAAGGTGCCCGTTGACGGCGTCGTGCTGTCGGGCGCGTCCTACGTCGATGAATCGATGATCTCGGGCGAGCCCGTGCCGGTGGCAAAGGCCGAGGGCGCGCGCGTTGTCGGCGGAACCATCAATGGAACCGGCAGCTTCACCTATCGTGCCAGCGAGGTCGGAGCCGACACGCTGCTTGCCCAGATCATCCGCCTGGTGGAGACGGCGCAAGGTGCGAAGCTGCCCATTCAAAGCCTGGTCGATCGCATCACCGGCTGGTTCGTTCCCGCCGTGATCGCTCTCGCGGCGCTGACCTTCGGCGTCTGGCTCGGCTTCGGTCCCGACCCGGCGCTTTCCTTTGCGCTCGTCAACGCGGTGGCGGTGCTGATCATTGCCTGCCCCTGCGCCATGGGCCTGGCGACGCCGACCTCGATCATGGTGGGCACCGGTCGCGCCGCCGAGCTCGGCGTTCTGTTTCGCAACGGCGAGGCGCTGCAGTCGCTGGATTCAGTCGATGTCGTCGCCTTCGACAAGACCGGCACTCTTACTCAAGGCCAGCCTGCGCTCACCGATCTGGTGACGGCGCCCGGCATGACGCGGGCGGAAGCGCTTGCGCTCATCGCCTCGGCGGAAGCGGCGTCCGAGCATCCGGTCGCCGGGGCGATCGTCCGGGCAGCCCGCGAGGAGGGGATCGGCCTCAGCGAGCCTTCCGCGTTCGAGGCCCGGCCCGGCCTCGGCATCAGCGCAAGGATCGGCGGTCAAGATATCGCGGTCGGGGCCGATCGCTTCATGCGCGAGCTCGGCATCGACGTCGCGCACTTCGCCGACAGCGCGCGGCAATTCGGGACCGAGGCGAAATCGCCGCTCTTTGCCGCGGTCGACGGGCGTGCCGTCGCGGTGCTTGCGGTAAGCGACCCGATCCGGCCGACAACGCCGGAAGCGATCAGGCGCCTGCAGGCGAAGGGGCTCGCAATCGCCATGATCACCGGAGACAACCGGCGGACGGCGGAAGCCATAGCGCGCGAGCTTGGCATCGGCGAGGTGATCGCCGAGGTGCTGCCGGGCGGCAAGCTGGAAGCGGTCGACAGGCTGCGGGCCGGAAACCGCAAGGTCGCCTTTGTCGGCGACGGCATCAATGATGCGCCGGCGTTGGCCAAGGCCGATGTCGGCATTGCCGTCGGCACCGGCACGGACATCGCGCTGGAAAGCGCCGATGTCGTGCTGATGGCCGGCGACCTGCGCGGCGTGGTCGGGGCGATCGGCATCTCGCGCGCGACGCTTCGCAACATCCGCCAGAACCTCTTCTGGGCCTTTGCCTACAATGTCGGTCTGATTCCGGTTGCCGCCGGCGTGCTCTATCCGTTCACCGGCGACCTGCTCTCGCCCATGCTGGCCGCCGCCGCCATGGCGGTATCGAGCGTCTTCGTCATCGCCAATGCATTGCGCCTGCGCCGGTTTCGCATGCCTGCCGCGGCCCAGCCGCGGGGCGTGCCGCTGCTCGGGTGACGCAGCGCGGCAGCGACGGGTTGCAGCATGTCTGCCAAAAGTGGCCCCGGTTTTGGGACCAAGACATGCGCAAAATCAAAGACCCAAAGCATGTTGCGTGAATCCCAATTCACGCGGCATGCTTTAGTCGGCGGCGCTTCCCATGGTCAGGTTGATCGTCGTGCCGGTCATCCCGGACGCCCTGTCCGACGCCATGAATGCCGCCAGGCTTGCAACCTCCTCGAGCGCCATGACCCGTCGCGTGTGAGCGGTGCCGGCCAGGTTTCCCCGGAACTGATCCCAGCTCATGCACGACGCTGCGCCTTTCGCCGCGAAAACGTCCCGCATGGTCCGCGTCTCCGGCAGGCCATGCGGCCTGAGCCCGACCACACGGATACCCTGCGGCGCGAGCTCGGCCGACAGGTCGCGGATCATCGCCTCCCTTGCGGCCATGGCCGGGCCGTAACCCCCGTTAAGCTGCGTGCCGGTGCGCGCCGGCAGCGCCGTCACGGTCATGATCACGCCCGACCGGTTCGCAAGCATCCGCCGGGCCGCCAGCCGCGCCGTCAGGAAAAAAGATCGGGCATAACCCGTGAGCGGCAGCATGAACTGCTCGACGCCCAGGCCGGTCAGGGGCACGCCGACGATCTCGGTGTTGGCAATGCCGACGGCGTTGAACGCGATGTCGAGGCGGCCTGCCCGCCCGATCACCGACTGGAGATGCCGGTCCAACGCCTCTTCATCGAGCGCGTCGACCACCGCCGCATCGGCTGATCCCCCCGCCGCGACAATTGCGGACGCAACCGCTTCGACCGGCGCCGGAGAGCGGCCGGCAGCAAAGACGATTGCCCCCTCGGCAGCAAAGGCGCGCGCCACTGCGCCGCCGATCGCGCCTCCGGCCCCGTAGACCACGGCCACCTTGTCCTTGATCAGCACGCTCACCTCCATCGCTTGCATCATGCAAGCGTATGGGCTTGCATGATGCAAGTCAATCGGGCATCTGTGTCTGCATGCTTGGACGCCTCTACGAAAATCAGGACTGCTCAGCCGCCCGTGCCTTGGAGCTGGTGGGCGAACGATGGAGCCTGCTGATCTTGCGGGATGCGATCTTTGGAAGGTTCACGCGCTTCTCGCAGTTCCAGAAGAGCCTGGGCATCGCCACCAACATCCTGGCCAGGCGGCTGGAGGATTTCGTTGCTGCCGGCCTGATGGAGCGGCGGCAATCGGGCGGTTCGGGCGAGCAGGCAGAGTACGTCATGACCCCAAAAGGGTTGGAGCTCAAGGCGGTCCTCATTGCGCTGACCGAGTGGGGGGACAGATGGGTGCGGCCCGGTCCCATGGTCTTTCTCGAAGCGGCAACGGGCAGCGCGGTCAGGCTTCAGCTGCGGCGCGATGGCGACGGTGCCGCGGTGCCCGCAGCCGCAATTGTCGCCGCTCCGCGGCGACCTCGGTCGCCGCTCACCGGGTCGACGTGATCGCCGTCGTCGTGTCCGGCTCCGCCGGCTTGTCTGCCACCGCCGGCCGGCCGGAGAAATCGTCGGCGCGGCCGGGCACCGCTTCCGGTGCGATGCCTTCGACCACGAGCTTTTCGGCGAGCGTGCGCGCGCCGTTGCGCGCCTCGGGCGAGATGGCGCCGAGCAGTTCCGCGCCGCCGTCGAGCTCAGGGTCCATCAGCGAGACGGGCACGGTGCGGTCGATCGTCGTCGGATCGACGGTGCTGGCGCCGGTCCCGAGGAACGGCACGGACGGGCCCGAGCCATTGGGTCCTGCGCCGCCCAGGAATTTTGCCAGCGGCTTTTCGGCATAGAAGGCGAGCTTGCGCTTGCCGGGCCGGGTCATGTTGATGCCGTCGCTCGAGCGCAGCCGCACCGCCTGGCCGTTGACGTCCGGGCCTGTCTGCACATAGGCGCCGGCCTCGTCGACGAAACCTTCCCAGATGTCGATGAACTCGCCGCCGGCTGCCTGCGCCGCCGTGCGGTAGACGTCGTTCAGCGCCAGCATGTCCGAGGTCATCTTCTTCGACTTGAAGGACGGCATGCCGACCCAGACGAAGGGCACGCCCTTCTCGCGGATCGCCAGCCCAAGCGCGGTGGCGCGGGTCGTGTATTCCTCGATCCAGGCATCGGTCATCGGCTCTTCGCGCAATTCGCCGATCGTCATCTGCTGGCGGTCGTTCGAGCCGATCATCACGGCGACCACCGCCGGCTTCTCGGCGTCGATCAGCGTCTTCACCTCTTCCGGCCAGTTGTGGAAGTCGGGCCGGGCAAAGCCGGACGAGCCGTTGCTGCGCTCGACCACGCGCACATCCGCGTTCGGCGCGTAGATTTCGGTCAGGCCTTCGGCCAGGCCGCCGGCCATGAAGTCGCCGACCACCAGGACGACCTTGGCATTGGGCGACTTCTCGACCACCTCAGCCTCCGGCTGGGCGGCGCGCGGGCGGGTGGACTTCGCCGATTTGGAGCGGCTTTTCGACTTGCTGCTGGGCGGCGCCTTGCGCGGCGTCTCCGCCCTGTCGCCGCCGCGGAAGAGGAATTCGAAGAGGGTACGCGGCTTCTCGCGCTCCTGCGCGAGCGGCGCCGTCGTCATGCCGCCGAACACGAGCATCGTGGCGGCGAGTGCGCAGGCAAGTTTACCGAGACTGACCAAGCGCACCCGTCACACCTCTTGAACCCTGTCAGCGCCCCCTGAGCACCGACAGCACTTCCATGCTCGGATGGCCGTCCTGGGTCAAGCCCATCCGGCCCTGGAACGCCTTGATCGCGGCGCGCGAGCCATCGCCGATCTTGCCGTCGAGCTTGCCATCGTAATAGCCGTGCGCCGACAGGCGTTCCTGCAGTTCCTGCCGCTGCTCGAAGGTGAGCTTCGTGAACGGCCGGTTCCAGTCGCGTACCAGCCCGCCATAGCCGGCGATTTCGTCGGCAAGAAGGCCGACGGCAAGCGCATATTTGTCGGCGTTGTTGTAGTTCTTGAGCACGAAGAAGTTCTTCATCATCAGGAATGCCGGGCCGCCGCGGCCGTCCAGCACCTTGAGCTCGGCATTGTCGGAGCCGCTCCTGAACGCCTTGCCGCTGGCGCGCTGCACCCCCAGCGCCTGCCATTTCGACAGCGACATCTTTCCGCCCGGCAGCTTGCCGCCACCGGGAAGCGCCACTTCGTAACCCCAGGTCTTGCCCGTCTGCCAGCCATTCTTGCGCAGAAGGTTGGCGGCGGTCGCGAGCGCGTCGGGTATCGAATTCCAGATGTCGCGCCTGCCGTCGCCGTCGACATCGACGGCATAGGCCTGGTAGCTGGTCGGAATGAACTGGGTGTGGCCCATGGCGCCGGCCCAGGAGCCGGTCAGGTGGCTTTCGTCGATGTCGCCGCGCTGCAGGATCTTCAGCGCAGCGAGCAACTGCGTGCGGGCGAATTTGGCGCGCTTTTTGTCGGCATAGGCAAGGGTGGCCAGCGAGCGCACGACATTGCGCATCACGTCCTTGCGCTCGAGGATCTTGCCGTAGTTCGATTCCATCGACCAGATCGCAAGCAGGATATGGCGGTCGACGCCGTAGGTCGCCTCGATGCGGTCGAGCCAGGGTTTCCACTTGCGCGCCATGGCGCGGCCGGTGGCAATCGATTCCTCATGCACCCGGTTGTCGAAATAGTCCCAGACCGGCGCCTTGAACTCGGGCTGCGTGCGGGCCTTTTCCAGCACTTCGAGGTCCGGCGCGGTGACGCCGGCAAAAGCGCGGTCGAAGGTGTTCCCCGAAATGCCGCTCTTGGCGGCGACCGTCCTGAAGGAAGCGACCCATTTCTGGAAGCCGGCATCGGCATTGGCCGGCGCCGCCATCAGCGCAAGCGGCAGCGCCGCGGCAAGCACAAGCGCGGCAAGGCGGCCTGCGGCTTTGCGAAAGAACATCGAAAACCTCCTGACGTCTGGAGTGCCCCGCGAATTGCGAACGCGCCCTAAGCCCTTGTCTTGGCGCAAATCCGGGCGGAAAACCGGTTTCCCGTTCTCCCGGATCTGCTCAACGCAAGCTCGAACCTTGACGCAGCCGGGTTAGCAATCAGTTTACCATAGCGTTAACCCCTTTGAAGGGCCGGCTGTTGTGCATTGCGAGGGGCGGGTTCCAACGCCGTCGTTCAATATTCATCGATTTCGGCGTAAGAATGATGGCCTCGGCAGCGTTGCGATTCGTCGAATCGTTGCCCGGGATCGGTGCTGAGGGGAGATGGTCATGCGGAAAGTGCGGAAAGCCGTCTTCCCGGTCGCCGGCCTCGGCACGCGCTTCCTGCCCGCCACCAAGGCGATCCCCAAGGAGATGCTGACCGTCGTCGACAAGCCGGTCATCCAGTACGTCGTCGACGAGGCGCGCGAGGCCGGCATCGAGCACTTCATCTTCGTCACCGGCCGCAACAAGAGCGTCATCGAGGATCATTTCGACGTCCAGGTCGAGCTTTACGACACGCTGGCGCAGCGCGGGCGCGACGAGCAGCTGGCGCGGCTGCAGCGCCTGCAGCCCGGTCCGGGGCAGACCAGCTTCACCAGGCAGCAGGTGCCGCTCGGCCTCGGGCACGCCGTGTGGTGCGCGCGCGAGCTGGTCGGCAACGAGCCGTTCGCACTGCTTTTGCCCGACATGATCATGCAGTCGCAGAAAGGCTGCCTCGCCAGCATGGTCGAGCTTTACGAGCAGACCGGCAGCAACGTCGTCGCAGTGCAGGAGTGCGATCCGGCCGAGACCCACAAATATGGCATCGTGGCACGCGGCGCCGAGGTGCATTCCGGCTTCGAGATCACCGACATGGTCGAAAAGCCGAAGCAGGGAACCGCGCCGTCGAACTTCTACATCAACGGCCGCTACATCCTGCAGCCGGAGATTTTCTCCATCCTGGCCAGCCAGGAGCGCGGCACCGGCAACGAGATCCAGCTGACCGACGCGATGCTGAAGCTGGTCAGGGAGCAGCCTTTCTACGGCTATCACTATCGCGGCCGCACCTTCGACTGCGGCTCGCCCGAAGGTTTCATCGAGGCCAATGTCGCCTTCGCGTTGTGGCGGCCCGACATGCACGCCCGTATGGCGGAGACGGTCGCCCGCCTGCTCGCGGAAACCACGCCGGTCGAGCGGCGCAAGACGGCGCGCTGACGCGTCAAGCCCTGGCCAATCGATCGATTTCCGCCTTGCGCAGCAGGAAGCGCTGGACCTTTCCGCTCGGCGTCTTCGGCAGCTCGCCTACGAAAGCCACCTCGCGCGGATAGGCGTGCGCCGAGAGGCGCTTGCGCACATGGACCTTCAGCGCTTCCGCCAGTTCCGGCGTCGCTGCGGCCGCATTTCTCAGCACGACGAAGGCTTTGACGATTTCGGTGCGCTCCGGATCGGGAATGCCGACGACCGCGGCCTCGGCCACGGCGGGATGCTCGATCAGCGCGCTTTCCACGTCGAACGGACCGATCCGATATCCCGCCGACGTGATGACGTCGTCGGAGCGGCCGATGAAGCTTACGGAGCCGTCCGGCTCGTATTCCACGGTGTCGCCGGTGCGATAATAACCGTCCGCGATCGCAGGCGTTTCCTGGTTGAGATAGCCGGTGAACCACATCAGCGGCGATCGCGCGATGTCGATCGAAAGAACGCCCGCCTGGTTGGGACCGGTCTCGCGGTTGTTCTCGTCGAGCACGACGACGCGGAAGCCAGGCATCGTGTAACCGGCCGAGCCGTAGCGGACCTGATGCTGCAGGCCATGATGGTTGTTGACCACCATGCCGAGTTCGGTCTGCCCGTAGTGATCGCGGATCGGCGCGGCAATGTGCGCGTCGAACCATCGGATGACCTCGGGATTGAGCGGCTCGCCGGCACTGCTGACGACGCGCAGCCGCCCCTTGATCCTCGCAGCCGCCTCCGGCCCTGCGGCCATCATCATGCGATATGCCGTCGGCGCTCCGGCAAGGTTGGTCACGCCCAGCCGCTCGATCATGTCGTAGGCGGCGTCGACACGAAACGCGCTTTCGCAGAACGTTGTCGCCGTGCCGAGGAGCAGTGGCCCCGCGACGGCGTAATAGAGCCCGTAAGCCCAGCCCGGATCGGCGATGTTCCAGTAGACGTCGTCGGCACGCAGATCGATGCCCAGGCGCAGATAGACCCCGATGCACAGCAGTGCGCGCAGCGGGACGGGCACCCCTTTCGGCAGACCGGTGGTGCCCGACGTCGACATCATCATGAAGAGGTCGTCGCCCCGCCTCGGCACCGGCTCGAAATCGACCGCGGCACCATCGAGAACCGATCGCAGATCGATGTCGCCGTCGGGCAGGACTGCACCTGCCTTCGTCCAGGTCGCAATGCGCGGGCGATCCGGTATCTCATCAAGCTTGCCGCGGTTGGCGGTGTCGGTGACGATCAGCCGCGTCGCTCCGGTTCTGATGCGATGCTCGATGGCTTTGGGGCCGAACGCCGTGAAGAGCGGCTGGTAGACGGCGCCGGCGCGCCAGGTGCCGAGGATTGTCGCGATCAGCGCCGGCGTCCGCGGCAGCATGCCGGCCACGACGTCACCGGGGCGGATGCCTTCGCCAGCCAGCATCGCGGCCACCTTTGCCGACATGGACCGGAGCTGCTCGAAGGTGAAAAGCTCGACGCGACCGTCATCGGCAACATATCTGAGTGCCAGCCTGTCGCTGCCGCAATGGCGATCGCAGCACTCGACACAGGCGTTGAGGCCTCCAGCAAGGTCGCCGTGCAGGCGCGCGATCTCGTCCGCGATGCTGAAGCCGGCCAGGGCATCGCCATATGGTGGCCGCAGGACTGGCTGGATGCTCAACTTTCGTCCTCCCGCGGGCAGATGTTCGCCCATTTTGGCTCAGGTGCCAATCTGCGGGCGGCGGGATTTCGGCGATCGTTCTAGCGCTGCAGCCTGATTCCCAGGAAGACGGTGGTCGTCTTGGAGTCACGGTCGGGCAGGGTGCTGTCCAGCGTCTCGTAGCGGGCGCGTCCGGTGAGGCCGAGATAGCGGTTGAACCACCAGGTCATGCCGGCTTCGGCCGAGAAGATCGTGTCGCGGTCGCTGGACCCGGCATAGTCGCGATAGCCGGCGCCGAGCGCGACATTGCCGGTCAAGTTGGCGCGCATCTGGCGCTCGAGATTGAGCCGGGCCGAATAGAGGATCGAGCCGCTCTCGCCTGGGGTCGTGGTGCCTTCGACGATGGTGATGCCGTTGAGGCTGACGATCGTGCCGCGCACCGGCGACCAGCGCAAATCGCCGTCGAGCGTGAAACCCTGGATGGAGGCCAGCCGCGCATCGTCGGGCTTCTCGATCAGCCAGCCCGCCCGCAGCTCGCCGGCCAGCTTTTCGGTGAAGTCGAGCTCGACGCCGGCGCGTGCGGCGACGCGGTTGGCGGAACGGTCGTAGCCGGCGGAGTCCAGCGCCTGCTCGTACAGGCGCCGCCCGACCTCGACCTCGACGAAAGGCGTCACCGAGGGGGAGATCTCGTAACCGCCGCGCAGCGCGGCGGTCGCCAGCGTGAAGTTGCGGTCGGCCTGGGAAAGCGAGCCGCCGGTCGAAAGCTCCGCGTCGCCGAAACGCTGATGCTCGACCGACCCGGTCACGCCGAAGAGGAATTTGCCGGCGTTCTTCTCGAGCCCGAGGCTGCCGGTGAAGATCTGGCGGATCGGCCGCGACAATGTGCCGACGATCACCACGGGCGAAGAGGCAGCTTCCGGCCCGCGCAGGTAGGAGGCCTCGCCGAGCAGCCGGAATTCATGGCTGAGCAGCAGCTCCAGCGTGCCGTTGGCGCCGATGTTGGTGTCGTCGATTTCGGCTCCCGAGATCGATTTGCGATACGTGCCGAAGGCATCGAACGTCGCCCGGTTTTCCGCCCAGTCGGATTCGCCGTTGAGCCGCAGCGTCGATTCGGAAAACCAGGCCTGGTCGCCGTCGGGGCTGGAGTCGGCATTCGACGTCCAGCCGATGCCGGTCTCGAGCGACGGCCTGAGGATGAAGGTGCCGACACGCACACCCGGCGCCTGATAGGGATTTTCCTCGAGCGGTTCGGGGTCGAGATCCTCGATCGCCTCGATACGCTCGGCCTGGCGGTCCTGGCGCAGTTCGACCTCGCTGTCGACGCTGCCGGCGCGCACCGTGCCGGTCGAAAGCTCGTCCTGGGCCTCTTCCTCCTCCTCGGGGGCGGCGGCCGTGGTGCGCCGCCGCGGCGTGGTCTCGTCCTCGCCGGCTTCCTCGCCGGCAGCGGTCGTGCGCGGCCGGCGCGCTTCCGAGCGCGCGCGCGCGGTCGAAGGCGGAAGCGCCCGCTGCTCCGGTTCTTCGGCCGTTTCCGCCGCCTGGGGCTCCGCCGGCAGCCGCCGGCCGTCGGCTGCCCTGGGCGGCGCGTTTTCGTCAGGAACGGCGCCGGGGCTCACCGGCTCGTAAGGCGATGGATTGCGCTGCACGACGACCGTATCGGTGGCGACCGGCTGCTCGAGAGCGGTCTGCTCGCCGTCGAGCAGGCCACGCGTCACGCTGGTTTCCGACACCGCGCCGCGCAGGCCGGTTTCCTGAGCCTCGGCAGCCGCCGCAAAGGCCAGCGCCCCCGCCGCAAGCAGCAGGGCGCGGCATGCCACGCGCCTTTTCCCGGGATTGCCGGACGACATCTCCACCTGACCGGTTCGCCGCCCGGCGAGCCCGGGCGGAATGTTTACCGAACCGTAAATGGCGATGGTTAACGGAGGGTTTAGTGCGCGTTGCGGCTGGCTGGAATCGGCCAGTGCGAGGCGCCGCGTCGGCCACAGAGCGCTCGAGTGGGAATGGAGCGGTGACGTCCCCAGGCAGGCTCACGACGATCGGAAACCCCGCCGCGCTACGCCGGCTCGACGATCAGCTCGAGGTCGGAATCGGTCGAGCCGGTGACCTTGACGCGCGCGCCGGCCGGCAGGTCGGGGCCGGACACCCGCCACATCGTGTCGCCGATGCGCACGCGGCCGCGGCCATTGGCGATCGGCTCCGTCAGCGTGGCGACGCGGCCGATGAGCTGGGCACCGCGCTTGTTGAGCAGAGGCTGGTCGGTGACGTTGCCGCTCGCCTTCATGATCCGCTTGCCGGCATAGGCGGTGAGCAGCGAGAGCGCGAGGAACAGCAGGACCTGCACGTGCCAGGTCCAGAACCCTGCATCCCAGAGCGCAAGCGACAGCGCGCCGACGATCAGCGCGGCCAGGCCGATCCAGAGCAGGAAGAAGCCCGGCAGCACGATTTCGAGCGCGAGCAGCACGAAACCGAGCACCATCCAGTTCCAGGGTCCAAGCTCGTTGAAGAGCCGTTCGAACATCGCTCAGCTCCCGCCGTCAGCTCTTGGCCGGGCCGGTGTTGGGGGTGCGCGCGGCGCCGCCGGCGGAGCGCTGCGAGCCGGAGGGCGCCTCGCCGCCGAAGACTTCCTTGGCAATCGCGCCGATGCCGCCAAGCGACCCGATCAGCGCCGACGCCTCGATCGGCAGGAGCACGACCTTGTTGTTGTTGGCCGAACCGATCCGGGTCAGCGCCTCGGTGTATTTCTGCGCCACGAAGTAGTTGATCGCCTGCACGTCGCCCTTGGCGATCGCCTCCGAAACGACCTGGGTGGCGCGCGCCTCTGCCTCGGCTGCGCGCTCGCGCGCCTCGGCGTCGCGGAAGGCGGCTTCCCTGCGGCCCTCTGCCTCCAGCACCTGCGCCTGCTTCTTGCCTTCGGCCTCGAGGATCTGGGCGCGCTTGTCGCGCTCGGCCTTCATCTGCCGGCCCATCGATTCCACCAGATCCTTCGGCGGGTTGATGTCCTTGATCTCGACGCGGGTGACCTTGATGCCCCAGACATGCGCCGCCTCGTCGACGATCCTGAGCAGCCGCTCGTTGATCTGGTCGCGGTTGGAGAGGAGCTCGTCGAGGTCCATCGAGCCCATGACCGAGCGGATGTTGGTCATGGTCAGATTGAGGATCGCGTTCTGCAGCCCGGCCACCTGGTAGGCCGCCTGTGCGGCATTGAGCACCTGGTAGAAGGCGACGCCGTCGACCGCCACCGTGGCGTTGTCGCGGGTGATCACCTCCTGCGTCGGAACGTCGAGCACCTGCTCCATCATGTTCATCTTGGCGCCGATGCGGTCGACGAAGGGCACGATCAGATTGAGGCCCGGCGCCAGCGTGCGCGTGTACCGGCCGAAACGCTCGACGGTGTAGTTGTAACCCTGCGGAATCGTCTTGATGCCGGTGAACAGCAACAGAAGGACGAGAATGACCAGGACCGGGATGATGATGTCGAAACCGGTGAATTCCATGCCGCGCTCCCTCAAAGCCTGCCGCCGCTGCGGCCGTCAGAGACTTATGCGCGAATTGTGGCGGAGACAATGAGTGAGTAGCGAGTAGGGAATGGCGCGTGGGGAAGCGCGGCTTTCTTGCTCTCCCCACTGCTCACTATTCGCTACTCACTTCTCCCTAGAGCCACCCTGCCAGCTCGCGCCGCGCCAGCGTCTCGATCACGGCCATGCCGTCATCCGAGGCATTGAGGCAGGGGATGTGGGCGAAGTTCCGGCCGCCGGCGTGGAGGAAGATCTCGCGCGCTTCGACGGCGATCTCTTCCAGCGTCTCGATGCAGTCGACGGAGAAACCCGGATTGACGACGGCGATCGATCCGACCCCATCCTTGGCCAGCTTCTCGACCGTCTTGTCGGTGTAGGGCTGCAGCCATTCCTGCGCGCCGAAGCGTGACTGGAAGGTGGCCATCAGCCGCGTCTCGTCCCAACCCAGCCTCTCGCGCAGCAGCCTTGTGGTTTCCAGGCATTGCTCCCGGTAGGGGTCGCCCTTGTCGGAATAGGGTTTGGGAATGCCATGATAGGAGGCAAGCACGACATCGGGCTGGAAATCGAGCGTCGCAAGATGCGCCTCGATCGAACGCGCCAGCGCGTCGATGTAGACGGGCTCGTTGTAATAGGCCGGCACGCTGCGCAGCGTCGGCTGCCGGCGCATCGTCATCAGCGCGCGGAAGAGCTTGTCGTTGGCGGTGGCCGTGGTCGTGGCCGAATATTGCGGGTAGAGCGGGAACATCACGATGCGGTCGCAGCCGGCATCGACGAGACGCTGCGCAGCCGCTTTCGTGGATGGGCTGCCGTAGCGCATGCCCCACTCCACGACGATGCGCGGCTCGCTGCCGAAAATCCCGGCCAGGCGCTCGCTTTGGGCACGGGAATGGGTGCGCAGCGGCGACTCGTTGCGCTCCCTGTTCCAGATCGAACGGTATTTCGCGCCGGATCTGCCCGGCCGCGTCGTCAGCACCAGGCCGTAGAGGATCGGATACCAGAGCAGGCGCGGCAGCTCGATGACGCGCGGGTCGGACAGGAATTCACGCAGATAGCGCCACATCGGTCCGAACCCGGTGCCGTCGGGCGTGCCGAGATTGACCAGCAGGATACCGATCTTGCCGGTGTAGGCCGGTTTGCTGCTCGGCTCGAGCGCGGCGGCCCCTCTCAGGGCGGCGTCATGGGGCGGAGAAACGTTCATTGCAGCGGAAGCTAGCGATCCGCTGCCCGAATTCAATGCTGCCGGTAGCCGCAGGGGGGGTGCCCTCCCCCGCATGCGGCAAGGCAATTGCATATGGCCGAGGAAGGCGAAGCACCCCCACTCCGTCACGCTTCGCGTGCCACCTCTCCCCCTGCCCGGGGGAGAGGAAAGGCGCCAAGAGTGTGGCCGGCCTTCCCCCGTCGATCGGGGGAGAGGTGGCGCCGCGAAGCGGCGACGGAGTGGGGGTCGATCGCCATATGCGATTGCCCTGCCTGCACGGGGGAGGGTTGCCGCCCAGCCCTATTTCGCCAGCTCGGTGATGCGGCCTTCGAGCTTTGGCGCGTAGGGCCGGTTGGCCGCGAGATAGTCCGCGACGACCTGCTCGAGGCTCGGCCCGTAGTCGTAGGCGTTCTCAGCGGTCGCGAACAGCTTGTAGCCGTCGCCGCCGCGCCGCACGAAGTTGTTGGTGCCGAGCAGATAGACCTTTTCCGGATCGATCGGCACCCAGGCGTCGCCTTCCTTGACCTGCACATCCTTCACGCGCCCGCCATTCGGCGCGACGGTCTTGTCGAAGGAGTATTTCAGGCCGGCGACCTGGGGGAACTGGCCCTTGCCCTCCTCGACGGCGCTGACGCCGTGCTCCAGCGAGGCGACGATGTCCTTGCCCTTGAGCTGGAAGGTGGCGAGCGTGTTCTGGAAGGGCAGCACGGTCAGCACCTCACCCATGGTGACGACGCCCTGGTCGATCGAGGCGCGCAACCCGCCGCCATTCTGGATCACGATGGTGACGCCCTGGCCTTTGACGCGGTCGAGGATGGCGTCGGAGACGAGGTTGCCCATCTCGCATTCACGCGCGCGGCAGCTTTCGCGGCTGCCGTCGATCGGGGCGGAGGTCTCGGCGACCTCCTTGCCCTTCAGCTCCTCGATCGGACCGCCCATCTCCTTGATACGCGCAAGCACGGCCTCATCCGGCACAACCGATTTGTCGAGGAAGATCGGGTCGCCCTTGGCTTCCTTGACGACGCCGTTGTCGTCGAAGGTCACGGTGAACTCGCCGAGATATTTCGAATAGGACGCGGCCTGCGTCACCGGCACCTTGTAGCCGTCCGGGTTGTCCACCATCGTCGGATACGGGCCTTCGGCCTTGTCGTCGGTGTTGGACAGCAGCGAATGCGAATGGCCGCCGACCACGACGTCCACGCCCGGGATCTTGGCGATCGCTTCCTTGTCGCGCACATAGCCGACATGGGTGAGCGCGATGATCTTGTTCACGCCTGCCGCCTTCAGCTTCTCGACCTCGGCGGTGATCTTGGCGATGTCGTCCTCGATCGCGATGTTCGGGCCGGGGGAGGCGATGTCGGGCGTGTCGGTGGTCACGGCGCCGACGATGCCGATCTTCTGGCCGCCGACCTCGAGCACGACGGACGGCTTGATCTTGTCGCCGACCTTCGACTGCGCGTTCGGCGTCACATTGGCCGACAGCACCGGGAACTCAGCCATTTCGAGGAAGGGAACCAGCGCTTCCTCGCCGTCGTCGAACTCGTGGTTGCCGACGGTCATGGCGTCGAATTTCATCAGGTTCAGGAATTCGCCCTCGGCCTTGCCCTTGTAGGTCGAATAAAAGAGCGAGCCCTGGAAATTGTCGCCGCCGTTCAGAAGCAGCACATTCTGGCCCTCATGCGCCTTGCGGCGCTCGGCAATGGCGGTCACGAGGCGCGCCGCGCCACCGATGCATTCGCCCTTGCCTTCATCTTCGGCCGAGCAGGTCGATTCGAACTTGTTGTTCGATTCGATGCGGCTGTGCCAGTCGTTGATGTGCAGGATCGTCAGTGTGTAATCGGCAAACGACGAGCCGGTCGACAGCGCGAGGAACGACGCAGCCCCGGCCGCCATTGCGGTGAACTTTCGCATGAGTGTCTCCCTGTTGAATTGCCCTGCCTTACAACCCCACCTTGACCGCAGGATTACACAAGGCGCGCCGGGAGTCTCTAGGCGTGCGCATTGAAGTTGCGGTCAGGTAGCCGGCTACGGAAGCGAGCGCGTAGCGAGTAGGGAAACGCCATTGTCGCCCTGCGAAACTGCAGGACTCGTTCGCCCTATTCGCTACCTACTATTCGCTATTCGCTTAAACCGTCTGTCGGCGGGTCAAGATGAACTGCGAGCCGTTCGATGCGGTGCAATTGAGCTGCACCGGGCTCGCCAGCGCGCAGTTGACGGCCGTCGTGGTCTGGCGGATCAGGGAGCGCACGGAGATCGTGACGCTGCGCGCGTCAGTGTAGGTGTAGGAGCCGTCGGCCAGCTTGTTGCCGGTGTCGGTGGCGATCGTCTCGAAGACGCCGCCAGCGAAACGCGAAATGGCGACGCCGTCGGAGCTCAGCCACTCGCCTTCCACCCCGGTCGGGCGTGCGGTGACCGGCGGCTGCTGCGCGCCGCCGCCTCCGCCCATGCAGCCGGCAAGAAGCGTGAGCGCAACGATCATGCCCGCTGCCGCCAAACCGCGCTGAAACCGCATCCGAACCTCCCGAGGTCGATCCCGTTCCCCGTTCATTCGCTTGATTTCTGGGCGAATGCAAGGCGACGGAAGTTCTCAAACGAGACCCGACACCTTACCGCACAAGAATGTTGGTGAACTGCCAGGGATCGCTGGCGTCGATATCTTCGGGAAACAGGCCGGGGCGGCCGTCGAGCGGCGTCCAGTCCGTGTAATATCCCTTGACCGGCCCGAGATAGGGCATCTGGACCTCGAGGCAGCGGCTGTAATCCATCTCGTCGGCCTCGACGATGCCGGCCTGCGGGTTCTCCAGCGCCCACACCATGCCGGCGAGCACGGCCGACGTCACCTGCAGGCCGGTGGCGTTCTGGTAAGGGGCAAGCGCGCGCGCCTCCTGCAGCGAAAGCTGCGAGCCGTACCAGTAGGCGTTCTTCTTGTGGCCGTAGAGCAGCACGCCGAGCTCGTCGATGCCGTCGACCAGCTCGTTCTCGTCGAGCACATGGTGCACCCGCTGCATCTTGCCCGCCCGCCCGAACAGCTCATGCAGCGACAGCACCGCGTCATTGCAGGGATGGTAGGCGTAGTGGCAGGTCGGGCGGTAGGTCACCTTGCCCTTCTTGCGCACGGTGAAGAAGTCGGAGATCGAGATCGCCTCGTTGTGGGTGACCAGGAAGCCGTATTGCGCGCCGGGCGTCGGGCACCATGAGCGTACGCGCGTGTTGGCGCCGGGCTGCTCGAGATAGATCGCGGCCCTGGAACCTTTCCTCTGCTTCTTGCCGTTCTTCGGCATGCGCTTCTCGTGCGTGCCCCAGCCGAGCTCGGCCGGCTGCATGCCCTCGGAAAGAAAGCCTTCCACCGACCAGGTGTTCCAGAACACGTCGAGCGGCTTCGGCTTCTTGGCGCGCTGCGTGTCGCGCTCGGCGATGTGCACGCCCTTGACGCCGAGCTTCTTCATCAGCTTCGCCCAGCCGTCGCGGTCGCCTTGCGCGGGGACAGCGATTTTCGTGCCGAGGTCGGTGGCGAGGTCGACCAGCGCCTGCTTGACCAGCCACGAGACCATTCCGGGATTGGCGCCGCAGCAGGAGATGGCGGTCGAGCCGCCGGGGTTTTTAGCTTTCTCCGCCACCACGGTCTCACGCAGCGCGTAATTGGTGCGCGTCGAATTGTCGGCCTTCTCGTCGAAATAGAAGCCCGGCCAGGGCTCCACCACCGTATCGATGTAGAGCACCTTCAGCTTGCGGCAGAGCTTCATCAGTTCGAGCGAGGAGGTGTCGACCGAGAGGTTGACGCAAAAGCCCTGTCCGCCGCCGGCAGTGAGCAGCGGTGTGAGCAGCTTCTTGTAGTTTTTCCGCGTCACCGCGGCCTGCACGAACGTGATGCCGCGCTCGTCGAGCAGCTTGCGGTCGTCGTCGCGCGGATCGATCACTACCATGCGCGACTTGTCGAATTTGAAATGGCGTTCGATCAGAGGCAGCGTGCCGCGCCCGATCGAGCCGAAGCCGATCATCACGATCGGACCGGTGATTTCGCCGTAGACCGGCCAGTTGGCATCCGCCATTCGCGAAACTCCCCTTACCCGGCAAACCGCCGCATTTGCCCGGCGCTAAACCACAAAAGCCCGTCACAATAAAGCGGAAAGTCCCGCCGCTGCGGAAGCCCGGCCAAGCCGGAGCCCGTCACGTTTCCGCCGCATAATCGCCTTGAACCTCCGTCAGGAATTTAGTCTTCGCCGTACCTCTTGGAGAGGGGTGGCCGAAAAAACCGAAGAGACGCGCTGCGGTGTTTTGGGGGCACCGCGTCGTAGCTGTGCCAAGCCGCGCTGCGGTGCATCCTGGGCGAAGGGATGAGGGGACAAGACATCGTTAACCCTAATCATTCATGGTTTTGGCATGCCGCGATGGGCTGGCGTCAGCCCGGCAACGGTGAGCCCATGCCGCTTGACGGGCCTGGCATGGGCGTGAGTCCATTGAGTGAGGGTACGCGTTCGTGAGTAGATCGTATCGGCATGGCGCGCAGCAGCGCGCACCGCGCTCATTTCTGCATTTTGCGCGCAGGCCCTGGCTCATCGCCTATTCGATCGCCGTGGTCGGCACGGTGATCGTCGGCATCAGCACCGCGCCCTCCGCGCCCACCGCCGCGCCTGTTCCGACCGGTCTACTCTCCGAGGAGAAGGCTGCCGGTTTTGCACTCGCAGCCGAGAAGGGCGCGCGCGCAACCGGGAATCGCGACTTCATGGTGGCCTCGGTCGCCTTCTCGCCGGTCGGCCAGAAATTCGGTCACAACTGGTATGAACGGATGGCCGACCCGGGCGCCGGCGAAGATGCCGCCCGGAGCCGAACGTTCAAGGCCGCCGAGACGGCGCCGGCGAAGCCGGCCGGCGTCGAGCGCGCCAGGAAGAAGGCCGCGCGGGTCGCCAAAGCCCTCGAGGTGCCACTGCCCGAGCCTGCGCCGGAACGTTTTGCGGGCAGCGTGACGCCGCTCGATCCCAATTCGCCGGTGCTTCTGGCCTATGCCGATCCGTCGCCGACGGCCGCGGGCGCCCTGCTCGATGCGATGGCCGCGGCAGAGCCAGGGGTGGCGGGCGATGCCGACCAGGCGCAGCCGGAGCAGGAGGGGTTGCTGCCCGAGGATGTGCCGCTGCCGCAGGCGCGTCCGCAATATGCCAAGCCGAAGGCCGAAGAGCCGGCGGCCGAGAAACCCGCAGAACCGCTGGCCGAGAAGCCGGCAGGACCGGAGCCCGAGAAGCCGGCGAAGAAACCTGGCCGGTCGATCGCGGCAAAGCCGGTGATCGACGAATCGGTCGCCGAGATGATCCCCGGCTCGGGCACGCCGCGCGGCACCGGCACCAAGCTTGCCTTCGCCAGGCCGGACGATCCCGCCGGGGAGCGCAAGGGCGGCGGCGTGTTCGGAGGCCTGTTCGGCAACAAACCGAGGGCGGGCGATGGCGTCGCCGTCTACGACATCAGCGCCGCGCGCGTGTACATGCCCGACGGCTCCGTGCTCGAGGCGCATTCCGGCATCGGCAGGATGGCCGACAATCCGCGTTACGTGCATGTGAAGATGAACGGTCCGACCCCGCCGCACACCTATGTGCTGAAGATGCGCGAGAAGCGTTTCCACGGCGTGGAAGCCATCCGCATGCTGCCGATCGACGGCAAGAACAAGCACGGCCGCGACGGGTTCCTGGCGCACAGCTATCTGCTGCGCAGCCGCATGGCGCAGTCGCATGGCTGCGTCGCGTTCAAGGATTATCCGAAATTCCTCGCCGCGTTCAAAGCGGGCAAGGTCAAGACGATGGTCGTGGTCGCCGGCGGCGGCAAGAAAGCGGCGACGCAGGTCGCCAAGAACGGCGACGGCGTCTGAAGAGCACGTCGCGTGAAGTCGGATTCGCGCGCCATGCTTTATCGGATCATCTTTTCTCGGGCGCCGGGTGCGCGCGAGCTTCCCAATCGCTGCGCAGCAAATTCGTCACGTGCTCGATCGTTTGCCTTCCGTCAGCCATGCAGCGGCTCGTAACCGCAGCCACACGCCGATATCCCAGATGGCGCTGCATCGCCCAGGAATTCTCGTTGCCGTCGAAGTAGCCGTTGACCAGCTTCGTCAGGCCCAGCTCGCGAAAAGCGAACCGGATCTTCGCCTCGAAGGCTTCGCGTCCGTAGCCGCGTCCCTGATAGTGCCTGGCTATCCAGATTCCTCCACCGGCCCTGCCGGCCTCATAGTCGATCTTGTTGAGGCTGACCCCTCCGATCACGAGTCGCTCGGGTTTGAGCTCGATTGCAAACTCGTAGGCAGTCGGTCGGACATTCGCGTTCGCAATCGCCCGACATCTCTCGATCCAGTCTTTGGCATGTGACGTCGAATAGGGGTGAGGGACGAAAGCCAGCCACCTGGCGAGCTCGAGATCGTTCAAGCCGAGCGTGAGTTGCTCGATGTCTTCCTCACCCCAAGGGCGAAGGGTAAGGCGCGAAGTCTCGATTTTGACGTCCACGACGCTGCAGCCCCTCTTCGCCGGAAATCGTCGGTAAACAGCGCGCCGACGGCATGTGCTCAAGCCGGCTGGACTAGAATTCCTCCGGCGTGCACTCGCCTTCCGGCGTCGTCGTGCACATCTTGGTCACGCCGACCCATTCGCGCACGGCGATGTTCTGACCAGCCGGAACGACTTCGCTGCATATGGTCGAGCACCGCCCCTGATCCTGCCATATGACGCGGACGTCCGCTTCGCATTGGTTCGACAGCCTGGTCGTTCCCGGCGGGTTGCGTATCACGAACAGGCAGCGCTCTTCCGCGGCCGCCGCCGGCGGCGTGGACAACACGACCGATGTGCTCGTCGCGGAAACCAGCAACGCGACCGGGAGCAATGCGGAGAGAAGCTTGCGCACGAAATGACCTCACTGAATCCTGTAGTGAATGAACCCCATGTACCCGGGGGAACTGATCTGATTCTGATAATAGATCTCGGCATCGGCCGCTGCCGCGCCGTCGAAATATGTGGAGCTCGCGACCGAATCGCCATGCAGCTCGCGAAACTCGGGGACAACCGCATTGCTGCGCATCCAATCCTTCACAAAGGCCGGGAAGCGCGGCTTCTGCGTGTGGCACTGCCAGTCAGAATCCACCATCAAAGGAGTTGAAACAATACGGAACGGATCATTCGGGGTGGATGCGTACCAAAACAATCCCTGGAGAACGCAAAACCCAAACGCGCTTGCCTGCCCGGCGTAGAGCATGCACCCCGCGGCAAGCAGACTTGCTGCTGTTCTTTGAAGGCGCAATCGACGCATCGTGTATTCCCCCTCCTGGCGCTGGCCCCTTGACCAGCAATTGTGGCCTTTGTCGGCACGGTGAGCCATTTCCCGCTACCGCGATCTGCCGGCGATTTCGTCCAGCGCCGCGACCAGCCGGTCGCGGTCGGCAGTCAGGCCCTTGTAGTCGAGCTGCGCATCGTCCATGTCGCGGAGCTGCTCGGCGAAACGCGCGGCAATTTCCGGCCCTTCCGGCAACTCCTCGATCAGCGTCAGCGGGTCGATATAGATCCGGATGGTGAAGAGGATGTCGCCCGAGCCGGGCAGCTTGCGCAGCGTCTGCCGCTCGACCCGGATGAAGACCTGCGCGGCGATGTGCGCTTGCGTGAATTTCGAAGGCCGCCGGGTGGCACGATCGATCCGCTGGGCCGACGACAAGGGATAATAGAGCGCGCGGCTTGCCTGCAGCGACCAGTTCATGCGCTCGACCGGCTGATGCAGCCTGTCGAACATGCGGTGGATCAGCTCGGCGTTGCGGCTTCCGCGGTTGAAGCCGGGCACCGGGCCGTGGATTTCCTCCAGGGCGTGACCGAACTTCTCCTGCAGCGACCAGGAGGACGGGAAGCAGAGCGACCCGGCCGCCAGCCTCCAGCCATTGTCGCCGCGCCGCATCAGGATCAGGTCTTCCGGCACGAGCAGCGAGGCGGTCTTGAGGGGCGGCTCATCCATGGCTGCCGCGCTTGCCTGCTCCAGGGCCTTCCTCGCGGTTTCCAGCTCTGGCGAGGACAGTCGCGGCAGCAGTTCCAGCACATGGCCGCGAAGCAGGTCCAGCACCTCTTGCTGAGCTGCCCGCGTATCGGCCTCCTCGACGAACACCTTTTCGGGGATGGTGGCGTAAAGCCGCCGCTTCTCGTCGAGATAGGCCCCGAGATCCGAGTCGATCTCGATCCAGGTCGCCGGATCCAGCGGCTTGAGCCCGATCGTGAACGGCTTCGAGGAGCCGTCGTACGGTGTGTAGGCAGGGGCGGTCATTCCCCGACTGCTAGCCGACAAGTCGTGCCTCTATCAATCCTCGCAGCGAATTGCCGACAAAGACGGCTTTCGCGCGATGCAGATCGGTCTCCGTCAACACCGCCTCGCTCGCCGCGACCTGATCTACGAGCGAGCCGCGCAGCACGCCCGGCAGCAGGCCGCTGGCAAGCGAAGGTGTTCGCAGCACCGGCTCGCCGATGTCGATGAAGAGGTTGGTGATGGTGCCTTCGCAGACCTCGCCGCGCTCGTTGAGCAGGATCACCTCGTCGATTTCCTGGCGCGCAAACTCCGCCCGCGCCTTCTCGTAAATTCCGCGCCGCGTCGTCTTGTGGCGCAACAGCGGGTCGCTGCTGTCGAGCCGCGTCGATGCGACGGCAAGGCGCCACACGCTGCCGTCGGCGATCGGGAAAAAAGGCTCCGTGGTCGCCTTCGCCGTGCCGTCGGCCGCCAGCGCCAGCCGCACCCGCAGCGGGACACGCTCGCCCTTGGCTTCGCGCAAGGCTTCGCCGATCGCATCCGGGTCGGCGCGGAAGCCGAGCGCATGGGCGGAAGCGTAAAGGCGGGCAAGGTGCCGGTCGATGCGCAGGAAACCGCCCTCGGGCTCCCAGCGCAGCGTCTCGATCAGCTCGAAGGGAGTGGCGTCCCCGTCGCGAAGCGGGCTTTCAGCAGGCATTCGGCATACTCGTCATCGGCGGTGGAATCGAAAACGACCCCGCCGCCGACATTGAACACGGCTTCGCCGTCGGGAAACAGCGAGATGGTGCGGATCGCCACGTTGAAACGCATCTTTCCGCCGGGCTCGATCCAGCCGACCGCGCCGCAATATGCGCCGCGCGGTTCGTCTTCCAGCTCACGCAGGATCTCCATTGCGCGAATCTTCGGCGCGCCGGTGATCGAGCCGCAGGGAAAGAGCGCTGCGAAAATCTGCGCGATGGTGAGGCCGGGCAAGAGCTTCGCCCGCACCCGGCTCAGCATCTGGTGCAGCGTGGCGAAGCTCTCGATGCGGAAGAGCTCGGGCACGTCGAGCGTGCCGACCTCGCTGATCAGCGAAATGTCGTTGCGCAGCAGGTCGACGATCATCCGGTTCTCGGCCTGGTTCTTCGGATCGTTGCGAAGGAACTGTTTCAGCCGCTCGTCCTCGGCTTCCGTCCGGCCGCGCGGAGCCGTGCCCTTCATCGGATGCGTTTCGATCCAGCCCTGAGCATCGACCGCGAAGAACAGCTCGGGCGAGCGCGACAGGATTATCGGTCCGCCCAGCGACACCAGCGCGCCGTACTTCACCGGCTGGCGCACGGCGAGCGCCGTGAAGGCGGCAAGCGGATCGCCCGACCAGCCGGCCGCGACGGGAAAGGTCAAATTGCCCTGATAGCAATCGCCGGCGCGGATGTGCTGGTGAAGCCTGGCAAAACGCTTCTGGTAGTCGGCAGGGGACCATTTCGGCGTGGCGTCGAAGAGCGGCCCGTTGGTGGGGCCGGCCTGGCTGGTTGCGACCCTGCGGTCCGACGGAGCGTCGAAGACGCCGAGCGAAAACAGCGGCAGCCGGCGGCCGGCGGGCAAAAGCGGCTTCAGCTTCGGCTCCAGCAGGTAGCCTGCCTCGTAGGAAAAATAGCCGGCCACCCACTTGCCTTGCCGGCGCAGCTTTTCCACCCGGTCCAGCGCAGGGAAAAACTCGGCCTCGGTCGCGGGCGCGAGGATTTCCGACGGCTCCTCGAACAGCAGCTCGCTGCCGGAAAAATCGTCGCGGAAAAGCACGGCATGCCGAAGCGCATTTGCGCCTGCAGCGGGTTTTGGCGCGGCGAGATCGAGCACCGCCATCGCGTGTCAGTCCAGCGCCTCGAGCTCGTCGATCAGCCCGCCGATCACGGCCAGCCCGATCTGCCAGAAGGCCGGATCGGTGGCGTCGAGGCCGAACGGGGCAAGAAGCTCGGAGTGATGTTTGGTGCCGCCGGCGCGCAGCATGTCGAAATATTTCTCCTGAAAGCCGCGCTCGGCGTTCTGGTAGACGGCGTAGAGCGAGTTCACCAGGCAATCGCCGAAAGCGTAGGCATAGACGTAGAAAGGCGAATGGATGAAATGCGGGATGTAGGTCCAGAAGACCTCGTAGCCCTCGCGCAGGCGCACCGCCGGGCCGAGGCTCTCGGCCTGCACTTCCAGCCAGAATTCGCCGATGCGGTCGGCGGTGAGCTCGCCCTTGCGGCGCTCGGCATGGATCTTCCGCTCGAGCTCGTAGAAGGCGATCTGGCGCACGACCGTGTTGATCATGTCCTCGACCTTCTGCGCCAGCATCGCCTTGCGCTCGCGCCGGTCGGTGGTGGCGTCGAGCAGCGAGCGGAAGGTCAGCATCTCGCCGAACACCGAAGCCGTCTCGGCCAACGTCAGCGGCGTCGGCGCCATCAGCGCGCCCTGCGCGCCGGCGAGCACCTGGTGCACGCCATGGCCGAGCTCATGCGCGAGCGTCATCACGTCGCGCGGCTTGCCCATGTAGTTCAGGAGCACATAAGGGTGGGCCGAGGGCACGGTCGGGTGGGCGAAGGCGCCGGGCGACTTGCCCGGCCTGACCGGCGCGTCGATCCAGCGCCGGTCGAAGAAGCCGCGCGCGATCTCGGCCATCTCCGGGGAGAAGCGGTGATAGGCCGAAAGCACCGTGTTCCTGGCATCCTCCCAGCCGATCACGGCCTGCGGCGTCTCCGGCAGCGGCGCGTTGCGGTCCCAGTGGTTGAGCTGCTCCATGCCGAGCCATCTCGCCTTCATGGCGTAATAACGATGCGAAAGCCGCGGATAGGCCTCGCGCACGGCGCTCGCCAGTGCGTCGACGACGCTGCGTTCCACCCGGTTGGCCAGGTGGCGGGAATCGGCGATGTCCTCGAAACCGCGCCAGCGGTCGGAGATTTCCTTGTCCTTGGCGAGCGTGTTGGTGACCAGCGTGAAGGTGCGCAGATTCTTGCGCAGGCTTTCGGTCAGCGCCTCGGCCGCCGCCTGGCGAACCTCCCCGTCGGCATCCTGCAAAAGGTTGAGCGTCGGCTCGAGCGTCAGCGTCTTGCCCTCGACCTCGAAGCGCATGTCCGTCAGCGTCTCGTCGAACAGCCGGTTCCAGGCGCCGCGCCCGGTGATCGATTTCTCGTGGAAGAGCTGCTCGACTCGATCCTCGAGCTGGTATGGCTTGTCCTTGCGCAGGTCGAGCACCCAGGGCCGATAATGGCCAAAGGCCGGATCGGCATCGAGTGCCGAAAGGATCAGCGCGTCGTCCACCAGATTGAGCTCGAGCGGGAAGAAGAGCAGGTGCGAGCTCGCATCCGTCATCTTCTCCTGCACGTCGCCGTAGAATTTTGCCCGCTTCGGGTCGGAGGTGTCGCCGGCATAGATCAGTCCGGCATAGGAGGCGAGCCGCCCTACGATTTCCTCGATCGCCTCGAAGGCTTTCACGGCTTCGCCGAGGCGACCCTGGTCGCCCTTGCCGGCCTCCGCGGCGAGCGAGCCCTTCCAGCGCTGCTCGAAGGCGGCAGCGTCGGCCGCGGCCCTGGCAAGGTCGCGCGTCAGCTCCGGCGCCTCCATGCCGGCATAGAGATCGCGAAGATCCCATTCCGGCAGGTCGCCAAGCCCCTCGCGCGGCGCACGCGCGCGGGCTTCGGCAACGGCATGGGTGGCGAGGAGCGGCGAGACGGACATTTACGGCCCTTCCAGAGCTGGCTGCCGGCAAATTACCCCAAAGCTAAAGGAATCGTTCACCGGTCTTCTTGAAGGCCTATTTAGGTGGCTGTGCCAGGATGATCCATACGACAAGGGTTGCCCGACCGCGATTTTGCGACATTCCATGACCGTTCCTGTTCTCATTGTCGACGACGATCCGGTGCAGCGCCGCCTGCTCGCGGCCGCGCTGTCGAAATCGGCGCATGAGGCGATCGTGGCGGAGGGCGGCGAGGAGGCGCTGAAGACGCTCGAGGGTCCGCGCGGCGGCGACATCGCGGCGATGATCCTCGACCTTTCCATGCCCGGGCTCGACGGCAACGCCGTGCTCAAGGCCATGCAGGAACGCGGCATCCGGCTGCCGGTCATCGTGCAGACCGCGCATGGCGGCATCGAGACCGTGGTGTCGGCAATGCGCGCCGGTGCGGTGGATTTCCTGGTGAAGCCGGCATCGCCGGAAAAAATCCGCAGCGCGATCGCCAATGCGCTCAAGGTCGACGCGATGGAAGGCATTGCCCGGCGTTCGGTCAAGCGCGCCGGCAGCACGATCACCTTCCGCGACCTGATCACCGACAGCCCGGCCATGGAGAGGGTCGTGCGCCTTGGCCGCAAGGCCGCGGCCTCCAGCATCCCGATCCTGATCGAAGGCGAATCCGGCGTCGGCAAGGAACTGGTGGCGCGCGCCATCCAGGGCGCCGGCGAACGCCGTTCGAAACCCTTCGTCACCGTCAATTGCGGCGCGATCCCCGCCAATCTGGTCGAAAGCATCCTGTTCGGCCACGAGAAGGGCTCCTTCACCGGCGCCACCGAAAAGCATGCCGGCAAGTTCGTCGAGGCGCATACCGGCACGCTGTTCCTCGACGAGATCGGCGATCTGCCGGCGGAGGTGCAGGTCAAGCTCCTGCGCGCCGTGCAGAGCGGCGAGATCGATCCGGTCGGCGCGCGCCAGACGCTAAAGGTGGACATCAGGCTGATTTCGGCGACGCACCGCGACCTGCTGCAGCGCGTCAAGGACGGCGCCTTCCGCGAGGACCTCTACTACCGGTTGAACGTCTTCCCGATTTTCGTTCCGCCGTTGCGCGACAGGAAGGAAGATATTCCTGCGCTGGTGCGGCATTTCATGGGCACCGTGCCGGCCCCGGCCGGGGGCCGGCGGATCACCGACGTTGCGCCTGCCGCGCTCGCCATGCTTGCCCGCTACGACTGGCCGGGAAACGTTCGGCAGTTGGAGAATGCCGTCTTCCGGGCGACCGTGCTCGCCGAGGGCGAGGCGCTGACGCCGGATGATTTTCCACAGATCAGGGCGCAGCTCGACGGCATCATCGTCATGCCTGCGAGCGATACCCCGGCGCCTTCGCCGAAGGCCGCCGAAGCGGCCGAATCGCTGCCGATCGAGGTCGTTCAGCCGGCGGCGGCCCACGATGTGGTGCCTGCCCTGGACGAACGCGGAAACGTGCGCACGCTGGCCGATATCGAGCTCGACATGATCAAGCTGGCGATCGATCGATATGGCGGGCAGATGAGCGAGGTCGCCAGGCGCCTCGGCATCGGGCGCTCGACGCTCTACCGCAAGCTCAAGGAATACGGCATCGAGCCGGAGCAGGGCCGGGGCGACCGCGCCTGAGCCACGCCGCGTGCATCAGGATTTATGCCGCCCGCTCCAGTTTTGGTGACCCGGATGCCTTTTCCCCGAAACCGCGGCCACTTTTCGGGGGCACGCGCCGGGCGTAAAGCTCAGATTCACCTTGATTTCTCACTCACTTTTTCCGACAGATTGTCGCCACGGTGTTACCTTAATTGAGTTTGATAAGCCACGATTAACCATTAGGTTTGACAATCCGGATATGGAGAGATCCGGATCGAATTCCGGGGACGTTAATGGCAGCCGGCAAGGCCTTCTGATTTGGTCGGATTTGTAAGCAGGTATCGCCGATCGTGCGGTGACGCGCAGGTCGGGTCGAGGTGGCTGGCATCGCTTTTGCTGGCCGTTTGCGCCCTTCTTTTCACGCTTCCCCACGCCGCCGCCGAGACGCGGGCGCTAAGGCTCTATTTCATCCACACCAAGGAAAAGGCCGAGATCGTCTACAAGCGCAACGGGCGCTACGACCAGAACGGCCTCAAGCAGATCAACCGGCTGCTGCGCGACTGGCGGCGCAACGAGCCGACCAAGATGGACCCGCGCCTGCTCGACCTCGTCTGGCAGGCCTACAAGGCGACGGGCTCGAACGAATACATCCACGTCGTTTCCGCCTATCGTTCGCCGGCAACCAACGCCTCGCTGCGCAGCCGCTCGAAGGGCGTTGCCAAGAAAAGCCAGCATATGCTCGGCAGGGCGATGGATTTCTACATTCCGGGCGTGAAGCTCAGAAGGCTGCGCGACATCGGCCTGACCATGCAGGGCGGCGGCGTCGGCTATTATCCGGGCTCCGGTTCGCCTTTCGTGCATTTCGACGTCGGCAATGTGCGCCACTGGCCGCGCATGAGCCGCAAGGAACTGGTTGCGGTCTTCCCGAATGGCAAGACGCTGCACGTGCCGACCGACGGGAAGCCGTTGCCGGGCTTCGAGCAGGCGCTCGCCGCCTACAAGAAGCGCGGAGGCGGCGCCGGCGTTGCGCTCGCGGCCGCCGTCGGTGACGGCGAGGGTGGCGGCAAGAAACGTTCCGGCGGCTTCCTTTCCGCTTTCTTCGGCGGCGGTGCCGACGAGGAAGAGGAAAGCGGCGGCGCGGTGGCTGTCGCTGCGGCCGAGCCGGCGCCGAAGCCGAAAGCCCAGCCCAAGCCGAAAGCCGATACCGGCGGCGGCATACGCATCCTTTCGCCCGATCAGGTGCGTCCGGTCGACATGCCGGCCGCCGCCGAGGAAGCGCCGCTCGAAGAGCCGGCCAGGAAAACACCCGAGACGATCATAGCGGCGCTGCCGATGCGCGACGTGCCGCTGCCTGATTTCGCGCCGCGGCCGAAAGCCGATGTCGGCGCGCCGCTCGTCGATCTCGACGCCGTGGCGCGGCCGCTGGTCGATCTCGGCGGTCCGACAACCGGAACCACACCGCCGGCGGCCGTCGCATCGGCTGATGCGGGAGCGCCGTTGCCGGTCGAGCCAGTCATGGCGGCTGCCGAAGCCAGCGTGCCGTTGCCGACCAGCCGGCCGAAGCGCGACGATGACGAGGTGGGCACGCTGCTTGCGCTTGCCTCGACGGAGGCACCGGGCAAAGCCAGCCTGGGGGGCGTGCCGTTGCCGTCGGGCCGGCCGGCCAATGCCGAAAAGGCTCTCGAGATGGCAGCTCTTGGCGGCGACAAGCCGCTCGACCTGCCCGAGGAAGTCCCGTTCCCGTCCGCGCCGGACGAAATCCTGCCGCAGCCGAAAGGCGACCTTCTTGCAGCGCTGCCGGCGCAGCCGTCCGGCAACACCGGCGACGCGCTCGGCACCGGCGTGCGCACCACCAAGAAGGCCGCCAAGCCGACCAGCAAGGACGCCAAGTCCGATCCGAAGCCGGTGGTGGTCGCAGCGCAGCCGATCGCGGCGCGCTGGGCGCTCGACAGCGATTACGTAGCCAGCAACACGCGCGTGCCGAAGGCTCCGTCCTACGCCTACAATGCCGTTCGCACGGCGCCGACGGAAGTCTACGCGCAGGGTTTCCAGCCAGGCGACAAGCCGCTGGAGACGAGCCGTTTCACCGGCAAGTCGGTGACGTTCATGTCGGTCGCGCGCTTCGAATAGCTACTATTCAGCCACTGTCGGTTGACATCGTCGACTGCTCGATCTGATCAGCGCCTGATTGACGGACATTTCGGTACTCGGGACTGACGCCGGCGCGGTATCTGTTGGAGGCGACTTGGAACGATTTCGGGTCCCTCCCGCATACCCGCGTCAATTGAAGCGCGTTGCAGACGGCTGGAATCGGTTGGCGCGAGGCAACGTAGAGCGCTGCGTCCGCAAGAAAGCAGAGCGCTCTATCTAGCGCCGCCCGCAGGCCAATCACCGCTTCAGCTTCGCCGCATCCCGCGCCAGCGCCTCGATCGCATCCCATTTGCCGTCGCGCACCATCTCGTCGGGCGCCACCCAGGAGCCGCCGACGCAGGTGACGTTCTTCAGCGCGAGATAGTCCGGGGCGTTCTTCGCGGTGATGCCGCCGGTCGGGCAGAAGCGGATGCCGGCGAAGGGCGAGGCGAGCGATTTCAGGAAATCCACGCCGCCGGCCTGCTCGGCCGGGAAGAATTTCAGGAAATCGATTTCCGCTTCCGCCGCGGCCATGATCTCCGACGGCGTGATGGCGCCGGGCAGCAGCGGAACCTCGCTGTCCCTGGCGGCCGCGACGACCTCGCTCGTCAGGCCGGGGCTGACGATGAAGCGGGAGCCGGCTTTCGCCGCCTCGTCGAACTGGCGGGCATTGAGGATCGTGCCGGCGCCGACCTTTGCTTCCGGCACGTCCGCCGAGGCAGCGCGGATCGCCTCGAGCGCGGCTTCGGTGCGCAGCGTCACCTCGATCACCTTCAGGCCGCCGCGCGCCAGCGCGCGGGCGAGCGGCACGGCGTGCTTCACGTCCGAAATCTTCAGCACCGGAATCACCGCCTGGCTGCCGAGCAGCGCGAGAAGTTTTGCGGTTTTGCTCGGCATGGGTGTTGTCCTTTGGCCTCGAGGATAGGTGCCCGCTTAGCAGAGCGTCGTGTCGCAGTCACGATGGCGAAGCCTTGCACCCGGGCGTCTGTCAGCCTAGTTGGCAGGGCATGAGCGAACCTTTCCTCGTCGCGGCGCTCTATCGCTTCGCGGCCGTTCCCGACCCGGCGGCGCTGAAGCAGGAGCTTGCTGCCTGGTGCTGCAGCCGGGGCATCAAGGGCACGTTGATCCTCTCCGGCGAGGGCATCAACGGCACGGTGGCCGGATCGCAGGCCGCGATCGAGGCGCTGCTTGCACGCCTGAAGGCCGTTCCCGGCTTCGACGGCCTCGATGTGAAGTTCAGCCATGCCGGCGAAATGCCGTTCCATCGCATGAAGGTGCGGCTCAAGCCCGAGATCGTGACGATGGGCGTGCCGGGCATCGATCCGCGCCTTGGCGCCGGCGCCTATGTCGAGCCGCGGGACTGGAACGCACTGATCGCCGATCCGGACACCGTCGTCGTCGACACGCGCAACGATTATGAGGTGGCGCTCGGCACGTTTGCCGGAGCGGTCGATCCGCAGACGGCGAGTTTTCGCGACTTCCCGGCATGGGTCGAGGGGCATCGCGACGAACTCGAAGGCCGCAGGATCGCAATGTTTTGCACCGGCGGCATCCGCTGCGAGAAGGCCACGGCCTATATGCGCTCGCTCGGCTTTGCCGAGGTCTATCACCTGAAGGGCGGCATATTGCGCTATCTCGAAGACGTGCCGGCCAGGACGAGCCTCTGGCAGGGCGAATGTTTCGTGTTCGACGAGCGCGTGGCCGTCGGCCACGGGCTGGAGGAGGGCGAGGCCACGCTCTGCCGCGGCTGTCGCCGGCCGCTGACGGCCGGGGACCGGGCTTCGCCTTTCTATGCAGAGGGAATTTCGTGTGCGCATTGCCGTGACACGCGCAGCGACACGGACCGCGCCCGCTACGCCGAGCGGCACCGCCAGGTGCGGTTGGCCGAGACGCGCGGCGGCAAGCGGCATATCGGGAGTTAGTCGGAGGGGCGGCGTCCCCGCCGCCCACCTGCGCTGCGCTCGACGACGGGGCGGCGTTCCGCCGCCGTGGCGGGCGGGGACGCCCGCCCTCCGGTCATTGCATTGTCGCATGCGGCTGCCTACTTCCTCGACATCAGGAGGAGGCCGCCATGTTCGATCCCAGGAAACTGCTCGACGATCTGCTCGGCTCGAAAATTCCCGGCACGGACTCGACCGTGCGCGAGAAAGGCGGGCAGGTTGTCCAACTCGCCAAGGACAACCCGCTGACCACCGCAGGCATCGTCGCCGTGCTGCTCGGCACCGGCACCGGACGCCAGCTCACGGGCACCGCGCTGAAGCTCGGCGGCATCGCTGCGATCGGCGGCCTCGCCTACAAGGCTTACCAGAATTATCGCGACGGCAAGGAACCGGGCGTCGATGCCGCGGCAGGCGGCACCGACGCGGCGAAGGAGCCGGAGCTGCTGCCGCCGCCGGCCGGAACCGAGTTTCATCCACAGGAGGCGCCGCAGGGCGAAGCCGCGTTCGCGCTGGCGCTGATCCGCGCCATGATCGCGGCAGCGCGCGCCGACGGGCATATCGATGACGAGGAGCGCGGCAAGATCGCCGACAAGCTGAAGCTCTCCGGGATCGGCGAGGAGGCGGAGCGCTTCCTGATGGGCGAGCTGGAGAGGCCGGTCGACATCGACCAGCTCGTGGCTTCGGCCCGGACGGAAGCACAGCGGGTCGAGCTCTACACGGCCTCGCGCCTCGCCATCGAGCCGGAAAGCCGGGCCGAGCGCGGGTATCTCGACCTGCTCGCCGGCCGGCTCGGATTGCCCGATGCACTGGTCGACCATGTCGAGCAAACCGTCGCCGCGGCGAAGGTGCCGACATCGGCCCAATCCGTGGGCAGCGGCCCGAGCGGCTCGGTCTGGTAAGAGGAACGCTGCAACTCGCGTTATTTGTTCTGGTCGTGGGCGGCGGGCTGCCCTGCGCCCGCTCCGTCGGGCGGATCCGGCTTGTCGTTCGATGCGCTGCCGCTGTCGCTGATCGTGGTGCGACCGGGAACGATGACATGCATCTTCTCGTCGAACTGCACCGTCCATTCGCCTTCGTCGCAGGTCACCCGCCAGTCGCCGCTGCCGTCGGCCGGCACCGGCTCGGCCGAACGCGCCGGCAGCGTGCACCTGGTGCCCCAGATCGACAGCAGGGTCGCGAGCGCCATGCGTCGCTCCTGGTCGGGGCGCGTGGCGATTTCGGCGCTGAAGCTGGCCGTGCCGTTGGGTTGGGTCGCGCTGGCGACGAAAGCGTCCTCGAGACCTTCCTGCGGCGGCAGCGCGTCGACCATGCGCCTGGCCATGCGCGCTACGCCGAGCCTGCCGCCGGCTGAATCGACCAGAATGTCGAGCAGCGCGTCATCGAGGACGCCCGTCGACTCCAGGCCCAGCCTCTCCTGAAAAGCCTTCAGCGCGGCGCGCGTCTTGCCGCCGAGCTGCCCGTCGGCTGCCGCCGAATACAGATCGAGCGCGTAGAGAATGACCTGCGCATACCAGGTCCTGTCGAATTCGAGATTCTCCGCTTCCGAGCGGTCGTTGCCGTTGTTGTTGACCGTCAGGCTCGTCCAGCACAACGTCCGCGATTGCGCGATGCAACTGGCCAGCGCCACGCCACGCGCGCCGGCGGCCTTGGCAAAACCGCAGGAGAAGGCGACACCTCTGGCGAAGTCGTCGGAGAACGCGATCGCCGCCCAGCCGCCGTCGCATTCGATCACGAGCTTGCAGTCGCTGCCGCCGTCATCGCATCCGTCCAGCGCCTCGCGCCGCGACCTTGTGTAATTGTAGCCGGCCGCCCAGCCGAAATATTGCTCCGGCTCGGAGTAGAAGATGACGGTCGCCGCCCGGCTGGCGGCGATGTCGGCAAGAAAGAGGACAATCGCTCCGGCAATCGCCAGGAATGCGCGCGGTCCCATCGAAGCTCCCCAGCAACGCTTCCTTCGGCCTTTCGCGAGCCATAGAAAATCGCGAAAATGCGGCCAAATTTGTGGCTGGATGGCCGCGGTTGTCCCTGCCGCAGCTCTGCCGGGCAGTCGGGCCTGGCGCTTTGTCCGCGGTTCAGCGTCCCCTTCATTCGCCCGGATCTGGACAGAGCATGTCGCGTGAAATGGGATTCACGCGACCTGCTCCAGCTTGTTGATTTTTGCGCATGTCTTTGTCCCCGAAACCGCTGCACACTTTCGGCAGACATGCTTTGGGGATCGCACCGTTCCAGCCTGGCGCAAGCTTCGCCTGTTAACGTTTCATTAACCGTTCGAGCGCAGTCTCTTCGGTAATCGGATCGGCTTTCCTCCTCCCAAGCGCGGTTCGAAAATAGGGCGGTCGCGAATGGCCGCCCTTTCTGTCAGGCTTGCTCCTTTCCCCCTCATTTGCGATTGCTGCGGCCGAGAGAGTTTGGCGATTTTTGTCGCCAAGCCGCACCGGGCGTTGTTTGGGGCAAAAAGGGCCAATCCCCCCGCCGCTATCCGAACGGGAAACCGGTTTCCACTTTTCCTGGATTTGCCTCTGGAGGATCTTTCCATGGCCGCAGAAAAGACCGCGATCGTCACCGGCGCCGGGTCAGGCATCGGCCAGGCCGTCGCCACGACGCTCCTGAAGAATGGCTGGAACACCGTCTTTTGCGGGCGCCGCCAGAAGCCGCTCGAGGAGGCGATCGCCGCGGCGGGCGCGGTGCAGGCGAGGGGACTTGCCGTTTCGTGCGACGTCACCAAGCCGGAACAGGTCGACGATCTGTTTGAAATTGCCGGCGAAGCCTTCGGTCGTGTCGACCTGCTCTTCAACAATGCCGTGATGAGCCTGAAATCGACGCTGATCGACGAGATACCGGTCGAGGCGTGGAACGACGTCGTGGCTGTGAACCTCACCGGCTCGTTCCTCTGTGCCCGCGCCGCCTTCCGCGCCATGCGGGCGCAGACGCCCATGGGCGGCCGCATCATCAACAACGGCTCCATCTCGGCCTACGCGCCGCGTCCGGGCTCGGTGCCCTACACCGCCACCAAGCACGCCATCACCGGCCTGACGAAGACCCTGGCGCTCGACGGACGGCCCTTCGACATCGCATGTGGGCAGATCGACATCGGCAATGCGCTGACCGACATGGCAGCACCTCAGGCGGCAGGCGTGCCGCAGGCCAACGGCACGATCGCACCCGAGGCCACCATGGACGTGCAGCACGTCGCCGACGCTGTGCTGCACATGGCCAGCCTGCCGCTGGAGGCGAACGTGCTGTTCATGAATGTCATGGCGACCAAGATGCCGTTTGTCGGAAGAGGGTAGACAGACAGCGGACTTCGCCAAGCCCCTCACCGTGCTCTCTCCGCACGGGGAGAGGTGCGGTGCCCGCGTTGAGTTTCATCCTGACGAATAAGCCGTCCAGCTTGCGCATTCGACATTCTCTGACTAAGGTCAGAGAATGGGCGTCGAGCAGATCGATCAGGTCCGCAGCTTCAACCGGACGGTGACCCGGCGCATCGGGGCACTGGACGACAGCTATCTGTCGCGCGGCCGGCCGCTCGGCGAGGCGCGGCTCATCTTCGAGATCGGCCTGAACGAGGGTGTCGATTTGCGCGTGTTGCGCAGCCGGCTCGGCCTCGATTCAGGTTATCTCAGCCGGCTGCTGCGCTCGCTCGAAAGGCAGGGCGTTGTCGTCTCGCGCAGGAAGCCGGAAGACGGGCGCGTGCGCAAGCTCAGCCTGACCGCCAGGGGACGCAAGGAGTGGCAAGCTTATGACACGATCTCCGACGACCTCGCCCGATCGATCCTCTCCGGTCTCACCGAAGTGCAGCGGGAAAAACTGGTGGCGGCCATGACCGAGGTCGAGCGGCTGATCCGTGCGGCCGGGGTGACGATCGGGCAGGAGCCGGCAGACAGCGACGACGCGCAATATTGCCTGCGGGAGTACCGTATCGAGCTCGCCTCACGTTTCGACGGCGGGTTCGATCCGAGCAAGGGCAACAATTTGACCATCGAGGAAATGACTCCGCCGGCCGGCTATCTGCTCCTGGCGAGGCTCGACGGGAAGCCGGTCGGATGTGGCGCGCTGAAGCGGCTCGATGCGCAGGCGAGCGAGGTCAAGCGCGTCTGGACATCGCCGGAGGCGCGCGGACTGGGCGTTGCCTCCCGAATGATGGACAGCCTCGAGCAACTGGCGCGGGATGTCGGCTTCAGAACTGTCAGGCTCGACACCAACCGGACGCTCACCGAAGCGCAGGCCATGTATCGCAAGCGCGGCTACCGCACGATCGAGCCCTACAACGACAATCCCTACGCCCACCACTGGTTCGAGAAGACGCTTTAGCGCCAGCTTCCCTTCTCCCCTTGTTGTGGGAGAAGGAACGGGGCTCAGCATTCGCCGTCGGCCAGCTTCGACACGCCGGCGGCGCGGCGTTCGCAGTCATTGCCGTAGGTCTTGCCGTCGCAGCCGCAGACCGGCATGTATTCGCGCGTGCAGATCTCCGGCCTCGGCATGCAGAAGCCGCTCTGGTCGGCGGCGCCGCAGGTGCCGTTCGGCACGTCGCAGAACTCGCCTTCGCCGCAGGCGATCCCGGCAATGCCGCCGCACATTTTCTGTGCTTCGTCGGCGGCCGAACCCGCCGACCATCCGGCCAGGCCAAGGAGCAGCGCCAGTGCTGCGCCGCGCACGAAAGTCGATGTCATGCCTGCCTCCCGGCGGTCACGCCGCCTTTTCGAGAAAACTCTTCATCCGCTCCAGCGCGCGCAAGATATTCTCCTCGGAATTGGCATAAGAAAGGCGGATGTAACCTTCGCCGAGCACGCCGAAATCGGGCCCGCCGATGAGCGCCACGCCAGCCTCGTCGAGCAGCGCGGAGGCGAGCTGCTTCGCCTTCCAGCCGGTTTTCGACATATTGGGGAAGGCGTAGAACGCGCCCTTCGGCGTGGCGCACGAGACATTCGGCAGCGCGTTCAAGCCCTCGACCACGATTTTGCGGCGGCGGTCGAAGGCAGCCATCATCCTGTCCACCTCGTCCTGCGGTCCGTCGATCGCCGCGATGCCGGCATATTGGCTCGGTGCGTTGACGCAGGACCAGCAGTTCACGGCGAGCTTGCGCACCTTGTCGTAAAGATTGCCGCTCTCCTGCGCGTTCGGCCAGATCGACCACCCCATGCGCCAGCCGGTCATCGCCCAGGTCTTCGACCAGCCGTTCAAGACGATCAGCCGCTCGCGGATTTCCGGGAAGGTGAGCAGCGAGCAATGCTGCTCACCGTCATAGGTCATGACGTCATAAATCTCGTCCGACAGGATCGCGACGTCCGGGTGCCTTGCCAGGCCCTTCACCAGCTTCTCGATCTCGCGGCGGGGCGTCACGCCGCCGGTCGGGTTGGCGGGCGAGTTGAGGATCAGCAGCCGCGTCTGCGGCGTGATCAGCGACAGCGTCTCCTCGGCCGAAAAGGCAAAGCCGTTCTCCTCGCGGACCGGCACGGGGATCGGCTTCGCGCCGGTGAACTCGATCATCGAGCGGTAGATCGGAAAGCCGGGGTCAGGATAAAGAATGTCCGCGCCCGGCTCGCCGAACATGATGATCGCCGCATACATGGTGGGCTTGCCGCCCGGCAGGATCATGACGTTTTCCGGCGACACCTCGACGCCGGTCGTGGCCAGCGTGCGGCGTGCCACCGCCTCGCGCGTGGCGAGCAGGCCGGTGGCAGGCGTGTAGCCGTGATGGCCGTCGCGCAACGCCTTGATCGCGGCCTCGACGATATGTGCCGGCGTCTTGAAGTCGGGCTGGCCGATGCCGAGGTTGATGATGTCGCGGCCCTGGCCCGCCAGCGCGGTTGCCCGCGCAAGCACGGCAAAGGCGTTCTCCTCGCCGATGCGGTCGAAGGCGTCTATCGTTTGGAGCATTTCCCCCGTCCATCTGGTTCTTTTGTGCAGAAGAAGTTTTTGTGAGCGTCCTGACGCAAAGTCAAACCCTGGAGCGACCTTGTCCGACGACCTGAAGAACTGGACCCCGCGGCCGCGGCCCGAGCGGATCGCGATCGAGGGGCATTACGTGCGGCTTGAGCCGCTGGACGTGGCCAGGCATGGAGACGGCCTGTACGAGGCTTCGAGCGTTCCCGATGCTGCCGATCGCTTCCGCTGGCTGCCGGATCTGCCGCCGGAGAACCGGGCCGCGTTCCAGCCATGGCTGGACAAGTCCGCTGCGAGCCCCGATCCGATGTTCTGGGCCGTGATCGACAAGCAAAGCGGCAAGATCGCAGGACGCCAGACCTTGATGCGCATCGATCCGACCTATGGCGTCATCGAGATCGGCAACATTTACTGGGGCCCGCTGATCTCGCGCAAGCCGGCCGCGACGGAAGCGCAGTTTCTGTTCACGAAATACGCCTTCGACCTCGGCTACCGGCGCTACGAATGGAAATGCAACGATCGCAACGAGCCGTCGAAGCGGGCAGCACTGCGTTTCGGCTTCCGGTTCGAAGGCATTTTCCGCCAGCACATGATCGTCAAGGGCGAGAACCGCGACACTGCCTGGTATTCGATCATCGACAAGGAATGGCCGTCACTTCGCCGCGCCTATGAGGCATGGCTTGATCCGTCCAATTTCGATAGAGAAGGGCGGCAAAAGCGCCGGCTGGAGGATTTTCGAACCGGCGCTTGAAGGAAAGTCGATGGCATCGCCGCACGAGCATCACGACCACGACCCGCATCACGGGCATAGTCACGGCCATGGCCACGATCATGGCCATGGCGGCCACGGCCATGCGCATGGCGCGACCGACAAGACACGCGTGCTCATTGCGGCCGTGCTCACCGGCGGCTTCATGATCGCCGAAGCGATCGGCGGCTGGGTGACCGGCTCGCTGGCGTTGCTGGCGGACGCCGGCCACATGCTGACCGATTCCGTCTCGCTCGTGCTCGCCTGGTATGCATTTCATCTGGCCGGCCGTGCCGCGACCGCCAGGCTCACCTATGGCTTCGACCGGGTGAAGACGCTGGTCGCCTACACCAACGGCCTGACCGTCTTCGTCATCGGCGCCTGGATCGTCTGGGAGGCGATCGAGCGCATCTCCACGCCATCGCCGATCCTCGGCGGACCGATGCTCGTGGTCGCCGTCGTCGGCCTGTTCGTGAACATCGCCGCCTTCTTCGTGCTGCATGGCGGCGACCGGCAGAGCCTCAACATGCGCGGGGCGCTGCTGCATGTGCTCGGCGATCTGCTCGGTTCCGTGGGCGCGCTGATCGCAGCCGGGGTGATCCTTCTCACCAACTGGACGCCGATCGACCCGATCCTCTCGGTGCTGGTTGCCCTGCTCCTCTTCCGCAGCGCCTGGAAGCTGGTGCTGGAGTCCGGCCAGGTGCTGCTCGAAGGCGTGCCGCCGGAGCTCGACCGCGACAGCATCGCCAACGACCTGGTGCGTTCGGTCAAGGGCGTGCGCGAGATCCATCATATGCATGTCTGGTCGCTCGACGGCTCGAAGAACATGGCGACGCTGCATGCCTGTCTGCTCGACGGCACCGACCCGCATGCCGTGGTCTCGGCGATCAAGCAGCGGCTGGCGAAGAAGCACGGCATCGAGCATGCCACGATCGAGCCGGAGTTCGGCGAATGCGCCGACATTCCGCGCGCGCGCATGCATTGAGAGCTAGAGCAAATCCAGGAAAAGTGGAAACCGGCTTTCCGTCCGGATTTGCGTAAAAACAAAGACTTAGAGAATTTTCGCGATTCTATGATCGTGAAAATGCTCTAAAGCATGTCTCCCGAAAGTGTCCGCGGTTTCGGGATAAAGACATGCGTAAAATCAACAGCCTAAAGCGTGTCGCGTGGATCCTTTTTCACGCGACACGCTTTAGGGAATACCAGGAGAGGAAATGGCTGGGCGTCTGAAGGGCAAGATCGCGGTGGTCACCGCCGCGGGGCAGGGGATCGGCCGGTCGATCGCCGAGCTGTTCGTGGCGGAGGGCGCTATCGTCTACGCCTCCGACGTCGATCGCGCCAAGCTCGACGGCCTGGCACGCGCCAAGAAGGCGAAGCTCAACGTGCTCTCGACCAGGGCGGTGGAGAGTTATGCGCAGAAGGTCGGCGCGGTGGACATCCTGGTCAACGTCGCCGGCTTCGTGCATCACGGCACGGTGCTGACGACCTCGGAGAAGGATTGGGATTTTTCGTTCGACCTGAACGTCAAATCCATGCACCGGACCATCAAGGCGTTTCTGCCCGGCATGCTCCAGCGCGCCAAGGAGACCGGCAGGACGTCGTCGATCGTCAACATCGCGTCCGGCGCCTCGTCGATCCGCGGCATTCCGAACCGCTATGTCTATGGCGCCTCGAAGGCGGCCGTCATCGGCCTGACGAAATCGGTCGCCGCCGACTTCATCCGCGATGGCATACGCTGCAACGCGGTGGCGCCCGGCACCTTCCGCTCGCCCTCCTGGGAAGATCGCGTCGAGACGCTCGGCAAGGAATGGGGCAGCAAGGAGAAGGCGCTCGACATGTTCGTGCAGCGCCAGCCCATGGGCCGCGTCGCCGACTCGTCCGAGATCGCGCCGATCGTGGTCTACCTCGCCTCCGACGAGGCGGCCTTCACCACCGGCACGGTGATGGCGGTCGATGGCGGGTTCTCCCTCTAGATGGACCGCAACAGCCGCAACTCGGCGATTGCCGCCGCCATCATCCTGATCGGCTTCGGGCTGGTTGCCTTCTTCATGCCGGACATCATGCTGGCGGTCGGCGACATGTCGCCGATCGCAGCCGGCGCGATCGCGATACTGTTCGTCGCCGCGTTTTTCCTCGTCTTCTGGCTGAGGGGGCGCAGTCGGGGAGGCTGAGTTCGGCGACGTGCGCCCCCGTAAACGGGGAAGGATCAATGTCGAGGCCGGCCGCTGCGCTGAATCCTCCCCTGCGAAACGGTGCGAAACGGGGGAGGGGGACCATGCGAAGCATGGTGGAGGGGGCGCGAGCTGCCGTTGACCAATAAGGGGGAGGCTCCGGAATGAGAGTTCTGATCACGGGTGCGGCCGGCATGATTGGCCGCAAGCTGACCGAGCGACTGGTCAAGGATGGCGCCCTGCGCGGCCAGGCGATTACCGCGCTCGACCTGCACGACATCGTCGCGCCGACACCGCCTGATGCAGACGCAATCTCCGTCTCCACCCATGTCGGCGATCTTGCCGATGAAGGCGCCGCCGAGGCTCTCGTCGCGAACAGGCCCGATGTCGTCTTCCATCTCGCCGGCATCGTATCCGGCGAGGCGGAGGCGAATTTCGATCTCGGTTATCGCGTCAACCTCGACGGCACGCGGCGGCTGTTCGACGCGGTCCGCCTGTCGGGACATAAGCCACGCGTTGTCTTCACGTCTTCCATTGCCGTTTTCGGCGCGCCTTTCCCGGATGTCATACCGGACGAGTTCCATCCGACCCCGCTCACCTCCTACGGCACGCAGAAGCTGATCGGCGAGGCGCTGCTCGCCGACTATTCGCGCCGCGGCTTCTTCGACGGCATCGGCATCCGACTGCCCACGATCTGCGTCAGGCCCGGCAAGCCGAACAAGGCGGCGTCGAGCTTCTTCTCCGGCATCATCCGCGAGCCGCTGGCCGGACAGGAGGCGGTGCTGCCGGTGCCGCGCAGCGTGCTGCACACGCATGCCAGCCCCCGCTCCGCCGTCGGATTCCTGGTGCATGCGGCGCAGATCGACGGCGCGGCCGTCGGCCCGCGCCGCAATCTGACGATGCCGGGCGTCGCGGTCACGGTCGGCGAGCAGATCGAAGCGCTGAAGCGGGTCGCCGGCGGCAATGTGGTCGGCCTGATCCGCGAGGAGCCCGACGAAGCCGTCTGGGCGATCGTGCAGAACTGGCCGACGCGGTTCGACGCGAAGCGCGCGGGCGAACTCGGGTTCAAGGCAGAGTCCAGCTTCGACGATATCGTCAAGGCGCATATCGAGGATGAGCTGAGTGGTTAGAGCGCTCTGCTTTCTGGCGGACGCAGCGCTCTACGTTGCCCCCCTCTGGCCTGCCGGCCATCTCCCCCACAAGGGGGGAGATTGGACGGCCGCTTTGATTTCGCCAACCTGCAGCGTTGGCGATTGGCGAAAGTCGAGATGACAGCCAATCTCCCCCCTTGCGGGGGAGATGTCCGGCAGGACAGAGGGGGGCGCCTCGCGCCAACCGATTCCAGCCGTCTGCAACGCGCACTATTTCGCCGGCCGCGGCGTCGGCACAGGCACTTTGGCCGACGGTGAGACTGTCCAGGTTTCTATCACCCGCGTCTCGAGCGGCCCGGCGGGCTCGAGATAGGTCGGCTGGTTGGGCAGGCCCATCGGAAAAAGAAGATCGCGTTCCGCTTCATAGGCGGGGGCGTCCTCGCCGCACAATTTGCGCCGCATGTCTGGGGCTTTTGCGTCCAGGTCGTTCTTCACCGCAGCGATCGTCTCACCGCTCGCATTCAGTCCGCCTGAAAATGCCTCGGTGAAAAATTTTGCTGCGCGCTCGTTGCGCTCGCGCTCGGTGGTGGCCCCGAGCAGCACCACCATGACCTGACGGCCCTCGCGTTCGGCCAGCGCGACGATGTTTCGCCCGGACGCGCAAAGGAACCCGGTCTTCATCCCGGCCGTGCCCTGATAGCGCGTCAGCAGCACATTGCTGGAATCGATCGGCTTGCCGTCGATGACGACACGCCCCGTGCGGAAGAAGCGTCCGTATTGCGGATACCGGCCGGCGACCTCGATGCCGAGAATGGCGAGGTCGCGCGCCGTGGATTGGTGCTTTCGATCGAAGAGGCCGCTCGGGTTGCGGAAGCTCGTCGCGCTCATGCCGAGGCCTTTTGCCGTCTCGTTCATCGACGCGACGAAGGCTTTTTCCGAACCGGCGATCGTCTCGCCGATGGCGACGGCGACCTCGTTGGCGGAGCCTGCGATCGCCGCGTAAAGCGCGTCTTCCAGCGTCATGGCGCTGCCGATCTTCAGGCCGGCGACGAGGAACGACTGATCCATCGCGTTGGCGGACATGACGACCGGCGTCTGCATCGTCACCTTGCCCTCAGCCAGCGCCTCGAAGGCGAGCAAGGCCGTCATCAGCTTCGTGGTCGAGGCGGGGAACCAGGGCTGTCCCGCCGCTTCGCTGTGGAGCACCTTGCCCGTCGCGACATCGACGACCAGCGCCGGCGTCCTGCCGCTGGCGCCGCTCAGCAGCAGGAGTGCTGCCGGCAACATAAGGGTGCGCAGCGCACGATCGCGCCAGTTTGTGCCGACCGGCATTGGTTTGTGGCTGGTGATGCGTGCCAAGGCTCGACGTCAGGCAGCCAGGCTGGCCGTCAGAAGCAGCAGCCCGAGCACCAGGACCAGCGCCGCGCCGCCGATCTCGATCGCGCTATGGATGAAATTGCCGCTGCGGCCCGAGCCGGCGATGGCCACGGCCCAGTTCTTGGCAGTCACCGCGATGGTTGCGAGCACCGACACGGTGATCGCGGTGCCGAGCGCCATGGCGAGCACCGATATGACGCCGCCAAGCCAGAGCCCGTTCAGGAAGGCGAAGGTGAGCACGATCAGCGCGCCGGAGCAGGGCCGGATGCCGACCGCGGCAACGGCCGCCCAGGCGGTGCGCCAGTTGAAATGATCGCCGGCCAGCGCTGCCGGATCGGGGGCGTGCGAATGCCCGCAGGTCTCGCACACCTCATCCGGTCCGTGCGCATGATGGTGGTGGGCGTGCCCGTGCGCGTGGCCATGGTCGAGCGCATGATCATGCCGCAGACGCACATGCGCCGCATGCGAATGGCCCTGTCCATGCGAATGCAGATTTGCCTGCGCCGTGGCGGCCGACAGGCTGCGCGCCGGCCGGAAGAGAAGGTGGCCGGCCTTCTGCCAGAGCAGCCAGGCGCCGAAAGCGGCGATCAGCGCGTAACTGGCCGTTTCGAGGAACCAGGTCGCGTCGGTCATCGACACCGACGTGCCGCGCAGCACCAGGAAGGTGAGCCCGATGATGACCACTGCCGAAACCGCCTGCAGGAAAGCCGAGACGAAGGAAAGCATCACGCCGCGCTTCAGCGCCACCTCGTTGGCAAGCATGTAGGAGGAGATCACCGCCTTGCCGTGGCCGGGGCCGGCGGCGTGGAAGATGCCGTAGAGGAATGACAGGCCGACCAGCACCCAGAGGTGGGTGCCGTCCTCGCGCATGGCTTTCAGGGCTTCCGTCAGCGAGCGGTAGAAGGCCTGCTGCTGCACGTTGATCCAGTTCAGCCATTCGGCGAACAGGCCGGTGGCGGGGACGGTTGCTTCGTTGGTGCCGATGCCGAGCGAGCTTTGCGCATGCACCGGATGGATGACGTGCGAGACGATGTAGACGAATGCGATGACCGCAAACAGGAAGCGGACCGTCCATTTCTTCCAGGTGCTCATGGGCGTCAGCCTTCCGCCTTGCAGGTCAATTCGAGCTTCGTTGCAAAGATCTTCGACAGGTCGGTACCGGACGGGTCGTTGAAGAATTCTTCCGTCAATGTCGCCTGGTTCTGTGCAATCGCTTCGTCCGGGTCGGGCCGGATCACGGCGCGCGAGCATGACGCGGGCAGGCCTTCGACGCCCATGTGCTCGTCCTCCATGAAATCGATCGCGGTGTAGAAGGTCGGGTCGTAGACCCCGAAATCCAGCTTGCCGGCGAGCGGCAGCGTGTCCTTCGGCTCGGACTCGAACAGCACGATGAGCTGGTTCGCCTCGAAATTCGCCATCAGCTGCGCCGGCGGCTTCATCTCGACATCCTTGCCGCTGGCGGTCACGATCTGGAAATAACCGTAGTCGGCCAGCGACTGGTAGATGGTGGTTGCGACCTCGTTCAACTCGGCATCGTCGAGCTTCAGGTCGGCGTTCTTGTCGAACTCGACCAGCACAGTGCTCGAAAACAGGTCGTCGAAACGCCAGAGATGCCGCAGCGAATGCACGCTTCTGTGATCCGGCGACAGCATCACGTCGAGGCGCGCCTCGGCAAAGACGTGCGGGTGGACGCTGGCTGGCAGCGTCGAGGCCAGAAGCGCTGCCGCACCCAGAGCCGGAATTGCGATCCGCATCGTCCCTTGCACTCGCTTTGTCGGTCTCGGAATAAGTTGAGGAAAGGCTACCACAAAGCCGGCGAAATTGGGACAGGCTGGCTGGCCCGGCTGCGACTCTTCGGCCGATTTCTTGCTCGACTCAAAGCGGATCGCGCGCTTTCTACCCGATCGAGTTGCAGTCCTCCTCAAGCTCGGTCTGGGCATGCGGCGTAAGCGTGACCTTCTTCACCCCGATCCGCCTTCACGCTGGCGGAACCATTGAACCAGGAAGTCGACGAAGACGCGCACCTTGGCCGGCAGATAGCGGCGGTGCGGGTAGACGGCAAAGATGCCGCCGCCCTTCGGCGCCCATTCCTCGAGTACGGAAACCAGCCGGCCGCTTTCCAGCTCCGGCTCGGCGATGAAATCGGGCAGCGTGGCGAAGCCGAGGCCGGCCACCGCTGCCGCGCGCGTCGCCTGCGGGCTGTTCACCTCGATGCGCCCGGTCACCGCGACGCTGATCATCTCGCCATTTTCTTTCACGAACGGCCAGTTGGAGAGCCAGCGTCCGTTGGTGTCGATCACGCAGGGAATCTTGGCCAGGTCCTGCGGTTTCTTCGGCATGCCGTATTCGGCGATCACATCCGGCGAGGCGCAGACGCGGATCTGGAATGGCGCCAGCCGCCGCGCGATGAGGGAGGAGTCCTCCAGCCGGGTGATGCGGATGGCGAGGTCGAAACCCTCCTCGACGAGATCGACGAAGCGGTCGTCGAGATGGATCTCCAGCGTGATCTCCGGATGCTCCTTGGCGAAATCGATCAGCGATTGGCCGATCGGCGCGTCGGCGAAGGTGCGCGGCGCCGTCAGCTTGACGCGGCCGCGCACGTCGCCTGAGGATTCGCGCACGGTGTCCTGCAGGGAATCGATCTCGCGCACGATTTCGGAGGCGCGCTTGTAGTAGGTGTGGCCGGCCTCGGTGAGCGAGAATTGCCGGGTGGTGCGATTGAGCAGCAGCGCGCCGAGCTCGTCTTCCAGCTCGCGCACATATTTCGACAGCAGCGCCTTGGAGCGGCCGATCTTGCGTGCGGCGGCGGAAAAGCCCTCCGCCTCGACCACGTCCAGAAAGGCGCGCATGCGGGTGAGGGTATCCAAGCGAAACTCCGGCGTTCAGGTTTCGGAGACGTTTGCGCGAGGATTGTTCACCGGATTGCAATGGTCAAGTGTCGCGCAGCTCGCGCGCGCAGGCGTCGATCAACGCGCCGATGCGCCTCGGCACGAAACGCCGGGATGGGTATACGGCGTGGATCGGCAGCGTCAGCTTGCGCCAGCCGGCAAGCACCTCCACCAGGGCGCCCGAGTCCAGATCGCCCTTGACCAGCTCGAATGGCGCGTAAGCGATGCCCGCGCCCTGCAAGGTCGCCATGCGCAGGGCTTCGCCGTTGTCGATCTCGACATTGCCCTGCACGTCGACCGTGAAGGCCTCACCGCGCCGGCTCCGGAATGGCCAGCGGTTGCGCGGCACGATGTTGAGGTTGAGAACGCAGCGGAATGCTTTCAGGTCTTGCGGTTTGCGCGGCGCGCCGTGGCGATCGACGAAATCGGGCGAGGCGCAGCAGACGAATGTGTAGTCTGCAATGTAGCGCGCGATCATCGACGATGATTTCAGATTGCCGATGCGGATTGCGAGATCGTAGCCCTCGCCGACGAGGTCGACCGCCCGGTCGCTGAGATTGAGCTCGACGGCGAGCGACGGGTGGTCGCTCGAGAGCCGGGCGATCAACGGCGCAAGGCGCTTGATCCCGAGCGTGGTCGGGCCGGTCATGCGGATGCGCCCGGAGAGGCCGGACGCGTCGGGCCGGGCGATCTCGGCAAGGCCTTCGAGGTCCTCCATCACCTTGGTCGCCTGCTCGAGGAACTGCACGCCAAGCTCGGTCAGGCGCTGCTTGCGGGTCGTGCGCTCGATCAGCTTGGCGCCGTAGCCATCCTCCAGCGCCTGGATGCGCCTGCCCACCATCGCGGGAGAGATCGAGAGGCGGCGCGCCGTCGCGGCGAAGCTGCCGGCCAAAGCCGCCGTGATGAAGGTCTGCAGGTTCCTGACGTCGATCATTCGATACTTCTATGCAACTATGAAACTCAGCTCAATGCAATTCAGGTTGCAATGCGCCCGCCCTATGTTGACGCCATCGGTTTCCAACCAAGGGAGATTCCATCATGAGAACCGCAATCGTCGGCCTCGGAAACATGGGCAAGGGCCTCGCCCGGCGTCTTGCCGGCAAGACCGAACTGGTGGTCGCCGGCCGCAACGAAGCCAGTGCGAGCGACTTCGCCCGCAGCGCCGGTGTCGCCAGCGCCTCGGTTGCCGAAGCAATCGCCTCGGCCGACATCGTGGTGCTTGCGCTGCCTTATGCGATCGCGCTCGAAATGGCCGCAAGCCCGGCGCTTGCCGGAAAGATCGTCGTCGACCTCAGCAACCCGGTGAAGCCCGATTTCTCGGGGCTTGCCATCGGCCACGTGACCTCGGCCGCGGAGCAGATCCAGGCGGCTGCGAAGGATGCACGCGTCGTGAAGGCGTTCAACACCATCTTTGCCGGCCTGTTCGATGCGCCCGTCGCCGCCACCGCAAGCGTGCCGGTTTTCCTCGCCGGCGATGATGCCGAGGCCGTGGGGGTTGTCGAGGCGCTGGTCGGCAAGGCCGGGTTCGCCGTCGAGAAGACCGGGGGGCTCGATGCCGCCCGCCTGCTCGAGCCGCTCGGCATGCTCAACATCCGGTTCGGCTATGGGCTCGGCCGCGGCACGGCGATCGCGCCGAATTGGCTGGCCGTCGCCGCCTGACGGGCTGCCGTTCCAGACACGCTGCTTGACAAACGAAGCCGACGGGCGCCACGCGGCCCGTCGGCTTCGTCACGATTCCGGGCGCCTGTCCGGCGGCGCTGCAGTCTTTCCCATGCGGCAGGCGGCTGAAAAGGCGTTAAGAAACTACCCGCCATGGCGCCAAATTTTTCCATTGAATGTGACGGTCGAATCCACTACATGCGCCCCTGCCCAAAGTCGCACGTGCCTGTGGGCGTCCCCCGATCCTCGAATGGCGAGGCAATCGGGACGGTACCCGGGAAGTAACGAGCCCGGTCGGACAAGCGGCCAACCGCCTGATCCGAGGACGCCTTGAAGCAACGACGGTGCGGGCCTTTCTGGTGTCCCTCGGTTGTCCAAAGACCGGGGTTACTAAAGAGGCACACCCTCATTGCCGGCAGTGCGGACGGGTCTCCCATCCAAGCCAAGGCAGACAAAGCGGACCGAAGCCGGGCAAGGCCGACGTCCACCGCCGCGTGAAGCGCATTTTTGGTTCCGGGGTCTCCACCGGCTGGTTCCAAGAAAAGCGTTTCCCGCCTTTGTCCACCGCGTCGAGCAGGGCCGCGAGCCCGTGCGACGCAGCCTATTCGCGCCTCTTGGGCGCGCCTTGGAGCAGACCGATGGCAACGCAGCGCATCCTCGATTTCCTCGCCACCCGACGCCCGGCCGGGCCTTGCCTCGTCGTCGACCTCGATGTCGTGCGCGACAATTTCCGCGCCTTCGAGAAGGCGCTGCCGGATTCCAAGATCTACTACGCGGTGAAGGCAAACCCGGCGCCCGAGATCCTGCGCCTGCTCGCCCAGATGGGCTCGTCCTTCGACACGGCTTCCGTGGCGGAGATCGAGATGGCGATGGACGCCGGCGCACCGGCCGAGCGCATCTCCTTCGGCAATACGATCAAGAAGGAGCGCGACATCCTGCGCGCCTACGAGCTCGGCATCCGCCTCTTCGCCGTCGACTGCGTCGAGGAAGTGGAGAAGATCGCCCGCGTGGCTCCGGCCGCGCGCGTCTTCTGCCGCGTGCTGACGGACGGCGCCGGCGCCGAATGGCCGCTGTCGCGCAAGTTCGGCTGCGTGCCGGCGATGGCTGTCGACGTGCTGCGCCGCGCCAGGAAGCTCGGCCTCGATGCGTATGGCGTGTCGTTCCATGTCGGCTCGCAGCAGACCGATCTTGCTGCCTGGGATCGCGCGCTCGGCGACGCCAGGGAAGTGTTCGCGACGCTCGCCGAAGAGGGCATCGTGCTCAAGATGGTCAACATGGGCGGCGGTTTCCCGACGCGCTACCTGAAGGACGTGCCGGCGGCGCAGGCTTATGGCCAGGCGATCTTCTCCGCCCTCAGGAAGCATTTCGGCAACCGCATCCCGGAGACCATCATCGAGCCAGGCCGCGGCATGGTCGGCAATGCCGGCGTCATCAAGTCGGAAGTCGTGCTCATCTCCAAGAAGGCCGACAACGACAATGTGCGCTGGGTTTTCCTCGACATCGGCAAGTTCGGCGGCCTCGCCGAGACGATGGACGAGGCGATCCGCTACCCGATCGTCACCCCGCGTGACGGCGATCAGGTGGCGCCCTGCGTGCTCGCCGGCCCGACCTGCGATTCGGCCGACGTGATGTACGAGAAGACGCCGTACCCGCTGCCCCTGTCGCTCACCATCGGCGACGAGGTGCTGATCGAAGGCACCGGAGCCTACACCACCACCTACTCGGCGGTGGCCTTCAACGGCTTCGAGCCCCTCCGATCCTACGTGATCTGACGGCCAACCCCGTCAGGTCAAACCGCGCGCCGGCGTTTGCCCGGCGCCGGGTTCGCTCGTGGAACGTGTCTCCGCTTGTGAAGGATCGCGGAAAAATGAAAAACGCTGCAGACCAGCATGAAGGCGCCAGCCTCGGTGGTTGGCCAATCTCCCCCCTTGTGGGGGAGATGGGCGGCAGCCCAGAGGGGGGCGCTGTCCCGCCGACCTCTCAAATTCTGCCGGCAGCTGGCGGAGGCCTGCGCTCTACGTTGCCCCCCTCTGCCCTGCCGGGCATCTCCCCCACAAGGGGGGAGATCGGCAGTTCGCCGGCCTTCGCCATATTCGCCGAGCTGCCTGGCGACGTTCCGGCGCGCGACGCGCTGCTTGACGCGGCCATGGGTCCGCGCTGGCGCAAGAAGTCGTCGGAGAAGCTGCGCCGCGGCCGCAAGCCGTCGCTCGGCCTGGCTCTCATTGCGCGCGATACCGCCGGCAAGGTCGTCGGCACGGTACGGCTCTGGGACGTCGCGGCAGGCGAGGGCGGTTCCGCCGCACTCCTGCTCGGTCCGCTTGCGGTCGATCCGCCGCTGAAAGGCGCCGGCATCGGCGGCGCGCTGATGCGCGTCGCGATCGAGGAAGCGAAACGCTTCGGCCACAAGGCGATCCTGCTTGTCGGCGACGCGCCGTATTATGAGCGTTTCGGCTTCAGCACCGAAAAGACGGGCAAGCTTGCCATGCCCGGCCCGTATGAGCGCCATCGCTTCCTGGCGCTGGAGTTGGTCGATGGCGCGCTCGATCGCGCGGCAGGTGTTTTGCGGCCGACCGGCCGGCTGGAGCCTCGGCACCTGGCAGCTTGATGCTGGTGACGGAAACCTGACAAGCCCGGGCGCGACAGTGTCGCGCCCGGCTGCTTTGCGGAGTGCCCCTGGCCTTGAATTCCCAATGCGGGAATTTTAGGATTGTTCCCAATTCGGGAATGCGCTATCTTCCGGCTGTGCGGATCATCGCCAAGAATCGGCTGCGAGATTTCTGGGCCAGGCATCATCAGGCCGAGAATCCGTTGAAAGCCTGGTACGCGACGGTCAGACACGCCGACTGGAAAGCGCCTACCGACATAAAAGCTCAATTTGACTCGGCCGACTTCGTTGGCGACAACCGCGTGATCTTTGACATCGCCGGAAACAAATACCGGCTGATCGTTTACGTGGCCTACAAGTTCCACATGGTGCTTATCAAATGGGTTGGCACTCACAAGGATTACGACAAGATAGATCCGGAGAAGGTTTGATGCGCAACATCCGGCCCGTCAAGAACGAGGACGACTACAACTGGGCCATTGCGGAGATCACCCGCTATTTCGAGAACGAGCCAGAGCCCGGCTCGCCGGATGGAGACCGCTTCGAGGTTCTTGGTGCCTTGATCGAGGCTTACGAAAACACGCACTATCCGATCGATGCGCTGGATCCAGTCACGGCGATCAAGGCGCACATGGAGATGGTCGACCTCCCTCGAAAAGCGCTCGTTGCAGTACTTGGCTCGCCATCCAGAGCCTCGGAGGTTCTCAACCGCAAACGCGCGCTTACGCTCGAAATGATCTATGCCCTGAACAAGGAGTGGAACATTCCGGCGGAAGTGCTGATCACGCCCTACCATCTGGCAGGCGGGAGCCTGAAGGTGAATCGCAAAACCACGCGCAAGCGAGCAAAGGCCGCATAAGCCGCGGAGCGAGCGCGGGTATCGGCTACTTTATCCAGCCGTCATAATCCGACACCAGAAGGTGCGTCGGCGCCGTATCTTCCTCAATGGTCGAGAAGCGGCCGATCGGCTGTTCGAACACGTTGTCGGTCAAATCGTCGTTGACGGTCGAGACCTCGCCGATCAGCACATCCTTTCCTTCCGCCCAGAAGGCATGCCAGACGCCCGGCAGCAGCGTGACGCTCTCGCCGGGGTCGAGCGCCAGCCTGCCGCCGGCCGGCAGCTCACGCACCACCCCATCCGTCGGCACCGAAACCTTCGCCTGCCGGTCGATCGAACCGTCGGATGCCGACATGAAAAGCTCGATCACCAGCTTGCCGCCGCCGCGGTTGATGATGTCCTCGGCCTTCACGACATGCCGGTGCATGGGCGAAAGCTGGTCCCTGCGCGAGATCATGATCTTCTCGGCATAAAGCATGCCGCGGCCAGCGCTCAGGTCGGCGGCGCGGCCGTTTCGCACGGTGAAGAGGAAGAGCCCCAGATCGTCGAATCTGCCCTGGCCGTAATCGGTGATGTCCCAGCCGAGCCGGGCGCCGACGATGCCCTCCGGCTTGCGCTGGCGCATCTCGTCCGGCGTCCAGTAGGCGAAGGGTGGAAGGACGAAGCCGAAGGAGCGGATGAAGGCATCACCCTTCGCCAGAATCTCGTTCACGCGCGACCGCTGCATTTTTTTCTCCGCTGCCCAGCCATGACCAAACCTAAGCAGCGCAAGGGGTTTTGGGGAGCCCCGATCGCACTGGCCGCCGCCCTGATGCGCAACAGCCGTTTTCCGCATTTGAAACGCGATTCGTCTGCGGCTAGATTAGACCCGAATCAGCCGGTAGCGGGCCGGCGAGACCACCAAAATCGATGCTCCGGGCAACCGGGCCAGTCGCGGCGGTTTTCGCGAAGCCCATGTGGATTCGACTTGTATCCGGTCGCGCCTTTTTGGCGCGCATCTCGTGAAAGGTAAGGCGTAGGCAACTCCGGAAGTCGGGATCAACCGGCTCCGGGCGAATTGGGATTCCAGTCGCGTTGGACGGAATGGCGGGCCTCGCAAGACAGTCGATCGGCACCGGAGCTCAACCGCTCCGGACACGCGGCGATCTCACCGGTTTCCTCATGCAGCTGTCAGAGGAGATCGGCGCCGACAGTTACCTGCTCGTCGCCATCGTCAGCGATCAGCAAAAGAGCGACGTGCGCATCCTCGCCGCCAACTGGTTGTGGGATGCCGTCGATCTCGCCGGCTATCAACTGATTGCAGGCATAGCGCAGAGCGCCTTCACGATCGCGCCCGGCGAGCGGCCACGCGCGATCGTCGTGCGCGCGGCGCCTGAACTGCCCGGCCTGGTCGATCGCGAGGCCGCACATCTGCTCGACGTGCTCGGCCATGCAGAGATTTACGGGCTGCGACTGCACGCCGGCCGCCAGCGGCTTTTCCTGCTGCTGTCGGCCGAGGAGCCCGGCACGATAGAGCCGTCGATGCTCGCTTCCGTGCAGATGCGCTGCTGCTATGCGCTGTCGCAGGTGCCGGAACTGCTGGCGGTCGCCGTGGCCGAAAATCCGCTTTCCGATCGCGAGCGCGAGTGCCTCTACTGGGTGTCGGAAGGCAAGACCACCGACGAGGTTGCCGTCATCCTCGGCGTCTCTTCCAACACCGTGAACTCGTATGTCGCGCATGCGATCCAGAAGCTTTCCGCGAACAACCGCGCCGAGGCGATCGCCACGGCCATAAGAAACGGAATCATCTGACGATGGCGGACCATGCTGCGGCCCTGCAGGGCGACGGTCACCGGACTCCGTTCGGCACGTCCCCGCCCCCTTCACCGGCGAACACCGTCACGCTCGCCGACGGCGCCCGCCGCGGCCGATGGATCGCGCTCGACATCAACGCCGCTGATTTCGCGCTCTTCTTCGTGGCCTCGGCAATGGAGCGCAAGCGCCTCGTACCCTGCTTCGATTCCGCCCATCCGGTCATTGCCGGCCGCACCAAAAGCCTGGTCAACCAGCTCGGCGAGATATTGGCCCGGCACGCCATGAGCTCGACCGCCCCGTGCTGGTGGTCGGATGATCCGTCGAGCCCGTCATATGCCTCGTTCAGCGCGCTGACCCTGACGGGCGCTGCGATCGCCGAGGCGCCCGGGCAGGGGGGCATCGCCTTCCCCGTCTATGCCGACCGCGGGCAGATCGGGCTCGTCGTCTTTTCGGGGCCGGACATCGCCGTCGACGACCAGACGCTGTGCAGCACGCATGGCCGCTGCTTCAGCCTGTTTGCCGCCGCGACATCGCTCAGGCCCGCCGAATCCGGCGGCATGCCGCCGATCTCGAAGCGCGAGCTCGAATGTCTGAAGCTCACCGCCAACGGCTTCACCAGCGAAGCGATCGCGGAGCAGCTCGGCCTCTCCGTCCACACCGCCAACCAGTATCTGACCAACAGCGCGCAGAAGCTCGACGCGGTCAACCGCACGCATGCGGTGGCGAAAGCGTTGCGGATGAGGCTGATCGATTGATTGATTGATTGATTGGCAGTCTTATGTAAGCAACAGCGCCAAGCTCGCGATGACGGTTTCGGCTACCTTGTCACCATGGAGCCCATCGTGCGCCGCTTCAAGCGGCTTCAACGAGCGAGGTTGGTCTGCCGGTTATTGAATTGCGTGAGGCCGAAGGGCGCTGTCGAGCCGCGACATTACCTGTTCAATCGCTGACCACGCGACGAAGATGTCCGGGCAGACATTATTTGGCCGACGTAACAAAACGGCTAAGCAAAGCGCTTCGAGTCCTGAAGGCGGAAGCACGCGCGCGTGCGATTTTCGACCGTCATTCCGACCTTTCGTGGGAGGTTTTAAGGTAGACTTTCGGACGTGCCTCGGCCATTTATGAAAATCACGTTAAGGCCATTACAGACTATTAATTCGGCCACCCGTTGACATATATGGCAACACTCGCCAATTTATGCGAAAGAAAGATGCTTGTCCCTCTCACGGTGCGTTTATCGCGTCGGGAGTATGCGGAGCGGGCGTTTTATGCCTTTCCGGAGTTGATTGTCTGGCTAAGGGAAACCCTCCCCTCTCTGATGCCAATCGAGCAGAGCAACCTATCGCCTCGTGAACAATTTTTGGTCCTCTTACGGCATTACGTGACCGGCAAGCGAATGGTCCAAGATAGAATGTTCAAACGGCTCCGGCCCCATGGACACGATGTGTTTGAATTGAAGGCACCTGACGTGCGTATCTTCGGCTGGTTCCATGAACGTGACAGATTCATAGCCGCCCGGGGAGCCTCAATGGAGGACGTGAAAAATCACGATCTCTACCTAGGGTTTGTGGGCGAGGTAGACCGTGCGCGCGCCGCGCTCGATCTTGACGAGCCTAAGTGTCTTTGGGGAGCCGGCGAAGACGATGTCGTATCAGTTTGAATTAGACAATCCCAAAGATGAAGCTGCAGCTCGGATGGTCGCCGACATTGGCGAACTGCTTCAACAGGCTTTTTCGGAAGAGAAGGCGTCAAAAAAGCTGACGCTCCGAATGCTAGCCGATCGGTTGGAGGTAGATAGGTCGCACGTTCACCGGCTGTTGTCCGGCCATAACAATATGACGTTAAGGACTCTAGCCGAGCTCGTTTGGGGCTTGGATCGCGAAGCAGAGTTCGTCATTACCGATCCGTCAAAAAATAGGGCGAATGCGTTTATCAGCCCGCATCGAACCCGGACGAAGGACGATAGCCCGCCATCGGTATCTCAAGCTGCGGTTACATCAACGCAGCATGCGCCTCATGCGTCATTTGGACTAGAAGATGCGTAACTCGTCGGTAGAGAAGCCAGCCGTTCGGCCGAGAGGGAGCACAATCTTTTGCGACGACATTCGCGAGGAGGTCGGAGGCAAGCATACATACGTTGGCGTCTATACAGACGTTATGAAAATTGAAGCTCCGAGTCTGCCAGTTTTGATACCTACGCTAGGAACTGTTGTGAGGGTAATAATCCCTTCACGTTTTGAGTTTGACAATATTGTTTTCAGGGTCAAGATGGAGCGGGCGGATCAAGATGGTAATGTTAGCGTTGCCAATCTAGTTGAGGCCCACATGGACGGGCCTGGACAAGAGATGCTGGACGGGGTCGAGGACGGCAAACAGCTTGTTTTCCGGTTCCATGCGAGGATGTCACCCCTAGTGATAGATAGCGCGCGCTGTAGGATACTCTCACGCGCCTATTTTGGGGATCTTGAAGTGAAACTAGGTGTGCTGTCGGTGGAGTTCACCGAGTCCGCTGGCAACCGCCAGCCCACGCCCGGGAAACAAGGTGCTTAAGAGCGCCACCAAGCAGTGCGTGGGCGTTCGCCCCATTTGAACGGCGGCGCTATCTTCCGGCCAACCCCTATGACTGGTTTTGTCGAGCATTTTTCACTGCCCTACCGCCTTCGCTCTGATCCGCGCATCCTCCAGCACCGCCCGCAAATAATCCGTATTGCGATCCGGATCGGCGTGCGGCTCGTCGAAAGAAACGTAGTTGACCTCGACGCCGGCGTGCTCGTCCGTCATCGACAGCGCGAAATGCACGGACGCGCCGCGCGGCTTCAGCTCGAGGTCGAGCACGATGCGGGGCTTGTCTTCCCAGGTCACATAGGCGTCGCCGCCAAGGCCGAGCCGCAGCGTTCCGGGCATCAGGTGCCGCTCGGCGGCCGAACTGACGAGGTCGGCGATGGCCGAGAAATGCTCGAGCCGCATGAAAGCGACATAGTCGGCCACATCTATCATGCGCAGCTCGCTCACCACCTCGCGGATGGTTTCGGCCACGATCTGCTCGCGCTGTTCGGAATGCGGCTGGGCTCTCATCTCGATGCTCTGCCTGCGGCTCCCTGACCCTTCTTGCTGTAGACGATGCGCACCAGCTCGGCGACTGCCTGGTAGAATTGCGCGGGAATGACCGTATCAACCGAGACTTGCTTGTACATGGAGCGGGCGAGCGCCACGTCCTCGAACACCGGGACGCCGTTCGCCTCTGCGATCTCGCGGATCTTGAGCGCCACGAGGTCGGTGCCCTTGGCGAGCACGACGGGTGCGGAGTCCTCATCGCGCACATATTTGAGCGCGATCGAATAGTGGGTCGGGTTGGCGACCACCAGGGTCGCCCTCGGCACGTTCGCCATCATCCGGTGCCGCGCCCGGTTGCGGGCGAGCGAGCGCAGGCGCATCTTCACGATCGGATCGCCTTCGCTCTGCTTGTGCTCGTCCTTCACCTCCTGCCTGGTCATGCGCAGATCCTGGCGCCATGAGAAGCGCGACCAGGCAAGGTCGAAAACCGCGATCGCGAGCATCACCAGCGTGAGCGAGACGAGGATGTTGATCAGCATCTCGCGTATCACCTCGCCGAAGGCGACGGGGTGCGTGATCATGCCCGAAAGCAGCTGGTTGCGTGCCTCGCCGACCGCGAAGGCAAGCACGATCGTGGCGAAAACGAGCTTGGCGACGGACTTGCCGAATTCCACCCAGCCCCGGGCGCCGAACAGGCGCTTCCAGCCCTTGACGATCGAGATGTTCGAGGCCTTCGGCTTGATCCGCTCGAGGACGAAAGCCGGCATGTTCTGGAACACGGAAGCCGCGATGCCGCCGATCATCAGCAGGATGACGAAAGCGCCGATCAGCTGCCCGGTCTCCAGCAGCACGACATTGTAGAGGTTGATCACGTCGACCTCGGTGTCGAGCGACCACTCTTCGGGCTTTTCAAGGAAGCTGGAGAGGAAGGTCGAGAATGCCGCCAGGCTCTCGCGTGCGAAGAAGACGGTGAAGACGAGGATCGCGACAAAGGAAGCAAGCAGCGGCGCTTCGCGCGAATGCGGAAGCTGACCCTTGTCGACAGTGTCGCGGATCTTCTTTTCTGTGGGTTCTTCTGTTTTGCTGTCTTTGTCGGCAGACTCGGCCATGCTGCTCTCGCGCCGCTGGTATCAGCAAAATTTTCTAAAGCATGTCTCCCAAAAGCGGTCCCGGTTTTGGGACAAAGACATGCGCAAAATCGAAAACCTGAAGCATGTCGCGTGAATCCCAAATTCACGCGCCATGCTTTAGGCGGCCTGCTCGCTCGCCGGCGCCTCGACGCCACCTTCGGTGCCGCCGGGGCCGGTCTGCGGCAGCTCGAAGCTGCCTTCCCTGGCCAGGCGAATCGCGGTCGAGGCGATCGATTTGCGCGCCCGGACGATGTCGTCGTTGGCGATGCCTTCCGAGCCCTGGCCGAGCTCGGCCTCGATCATGCGGCGGGAGCGCGCGCCGATCGAGGAAAGGACCGACTCGGTAAGTCCGGAATCGGCGTTGCGCAGCGCCAGCGTCACGACTTCGGTCGAGATGCCGTCGAACAGCGTCACGCGCGCCTTCTGCGTCAGCAGCACGATGTCCTCGAAAGCGAAGAGCCGCGCCTTGATCGCGTCGAGGTCCGGCAGGCCGGCCTCCGCCATTTCGCCCAGCACCGAATCGAGCTCCGACTTGTCCAGCTCGTTGAGCACATTGGCGACGCGGGTCTGCCCGGCCGAATTGTCCTTCGTGCCGGTGTCGACCAGCAGGCGCTCCTTGATCTGCGCCTCGATGATCTTGACTGCGGTTTCCGGGATTTTTGCCGTCGTCAGCATGCGCTTGATGATCTCTGCGCGTGCCGCCTTGTCGAAGGTCAACAGGACCTTGGAGCAGGCCTGGGGGGAGAGGTTGGCCAGCGTCACCGCTGCCGTCTGCGGATGCTCGGCCACCAGGAAGGCGCCGAGCCTGGCCGGGTCGAGCTTCTCGACCTGCGGCCATATCGAGGGCGGCGGGGCCGCAGCCTCCGCCGGCTTCTCCTTGCCCATCAGGGCATCCATCTCCTCCTGCGTCAGCGATTCGTTGAGGAGCGTGTCCATCTTGTCGCTGGAATCGAGCAGGCCGGCACCTTCGGTGAATTCGGCCTCGAACTCGGCGACAATCTTTTCCAGGTCACCCTGCGGGATGGTGCGCAGCAGGCGTGCGCCTTCGATCAGCGTCTTCAGCTCGTCCTGCTTGAAAAACTTCAGCAGCTTCCCGGCCGCGGGCTTGCCCATCGCGACCAGGATCGCGGCCGCCTTCTGCGGCCGCGTGAATTGCTGCAGCGGGTTCGCCATCAAGTCTTCGTTGCAGTGATGATTTCTGTCAGCCTGATGCCAAAGCGGGACGGATCGTTCTCGAGCACGGTGATCTCGCCGCGGGCGATCCTGCGGCCGTTGACGACGACGTCAACCGGCTCGCCGATACGACGGTTGAGCGCGACGGTCGAGCCCTTCTGCAACGCCATGAGCTCGGAAACCGGCATTTCGGTCGAGCCGAGCACGATCTGCACGTCGACCGGGATGTTCATGATGACGCCGAGATTGGCGCCGCCGGCAATGTCCGGCCGCCTGGCTTCCTCGCCCAGCGCGTCGCGCAGCTCGTCTATGGCTTTGTTGAGCTGGTCTTCTTCTTCGCGTATTGCCTGCACCGGCTCGCTCATCGTCGTCCCCTAATCCAATCAGCCTGGCATCAGCCCGTCGATGAAATCCTGGCCGGCATCGTAAGGATGCCGGACCCTGACCGTGTAGTTTTGACCGAGTCGGCCGAATTCTCCAACGAACAATGTCTGTCCGCGCGAAGAAATTTTGGCCTGTTCCTGGGCGCCCTCGTCGAGCTCGACCAGGTCGCCTTCCCTGAAACCGGCTATGGCGCCGAGCGTCAGGCGGGCGAGCGGCATCGTTGCCTCGATGGTCACGCTCGAGCGCATGACCTCCTCGTTGAAGCGGGCGGTCCACTCCGAATCGCCGCCTTCCTGCTTGTTGCCGCGATGCTTGAGCAGCACGCGCTGCGGCATCGTCACCACCAGCAGGCCGCTGGCAGCGCCGTTGGCGATCTCGAAATCCATGCGCACGCCGGGCCCGTCGCGGATGATGAGCTTGGCGAGCTCGGCGCCGGTGATCGCGCGCTCGATCGGAAAGCGCAAATGAAAGGAACGCGAGCCGCTGCCGTTGAACGCCTCGGCCACGACGTGGAAGACGGACGTCGCAACGTCGATCTCGGTGGGCGACAGGTCGCGTTCGATCGGCGTCAGCGGCAGGTCGGGATCGCCGCCGAACACAGCGGTGATGACGGTGGCGATGCAGGCCGGGTCGAGCAGCATGATCATCGCATCGGGCGACGAGGTCGATGGCGCCACCGTGAGCGCGTGCCCCGTCGGCGTGGCCGGCTTTGCGGCGGCAAAACGCGCCAGCGCCACCGACTTCAATTCGATGGCGAAGACCGTTCCGACTGCCTCCTGCAGGCCGCTCACCACCGCGGCGATGGTGCGTTCGGCCAGCGCGCGCGCGGCCTCGATCACATGGTCCGGCTCGCCGGCGTCGCCGACCAGGCGCTCGACGATATAGGCCCTGGTGTCTGCCGGACTGGCCGTGCTCGCCATGGATCAGGCCACCCTCAACGCAACGCCGATCATTGTCAGGCGGCCTTCTTTTCGGCGCCCGCATTGAGCGTGCTCTGCTCGACCGCGTCGATCGAGGGCCGGTCGTAGGAGGAGATGGTCTTGCGGCCGAACTCGATCGCGACCTGCGGCAGCGAGCCGTTCATGTAGGCGAGCAGGGTCTGCTTGACGATGATGTAGAGGCGGTTCTTCTTCTCGCGCACGATCTTGATCTTCGTCGCGATCGGGCCGACCACGCAGTAGGACATGAAGATGCCGAGGAAGGTTCCGACAAGTGCTGCGCCGATCAGGCCGCCGAGGATTTCCGGGCTCTGATCGAGCGCGCCCATCGCCTTCACCACGCCGAGCACCGCCGCCACGATGCCGATCGCCGGGAAACCGTCGCTCATCGCCTGCAGCGCATGGTAGGATTTCAGCTTGTCGTGCCTGATGGTCTGGATTTCCTCGTCCATCAGCGCCTCGATCTCGTGCGGGCGCGCATTGCCGATGATGATGATGCGGCAGTAATCGCAGATGAAGTGCGTCAGATCGTGGTTCTTGATCACGGTCGGGAAGGCCTGGAAGATCGCCGACTCTTCCGGATTGTCGATGTGCGCCTCGACTTCCGACCGCGACTTGGTGCGCAGCTCGCGCATCAGGCTGTGCAGCACGCCCAGCGTTTCGAGATAGTCCTTTTCCTTCGGCACCGCCTGCTTGAAGGCCTCCATCATGGCCTTGCCGGTGTCCTTCACGGTCTTCATCGGGTTGGCGACGAGGAATGTGCCGAGCGCGGCACCGCAGATGATGACGACCTCCCATGGCTGCATCAGCACCTCGACGTGTCCGCCCATAGCCATGAAGCCGCCGAGCACGCAGCCGAGCGTCACCACCAGTCCGATCAGAATGCCCACAACGCACCCTCCAGAATTCGCGAGTCTTTAGATCGCTAGGGCACGTGGCTTGCGTGGGGCTTAAAAGGCAGGCGGCAGCCTGCTTTGCCGGCAAGGCCGGCGGGCAGCCGGCACGGGCCGGCGCGGCAAGCCGGCCGGCGTCCATGCATTGGCGTGATTCGCCGACAAAACAGCCCGCCTCCTTCAGCTTCGCGCAAGGAATTCGGCATACCTTCCGGCTTCAGGCCCTGCGTCGAGGTATGCCGTGCTCAGCACTTTTGTGAGTTACAAGATCATCGCCAGCGATATCGGCAAGGCGCTCGACCGGGTGGAGAAGAGCCCGGCCGTCGATCGTGCGACCGACTACTACCTCGAAAACATCGGCAAGGTGAAAACGATCGACGAGTTCCTCGCCGACGACCGCCTCTACCGCTACGCCATGAAGGCGCATGGGCTCGAGGACATGGCCTATGCCAAGGCCTTCATCAAGAAGGCGCTGACCGAAGGCATCTCCAAGCCCGACAGCTTCGCCAACAAGCTGAGCGACAAGCGCTACGCCGAATTCGTGCAGAGCTACAATTTCGCCCAGTACGGCGCGCTGGCGACCACCTACAACAAGGCGCAGGTCGAGATACCGAAAGGCTATTTCATCCATGCCGAGGCTGCCGGGCTCGATCCGCAAAAGGACCAGCTGGTCCAGCAGGAAACCCGCTACTTCCAGGCCAACATCACCGAGATCAAGTCGATCGACGAGCTGATGAAGGATGAGCGACTGCTCACCTACGCGCTTGCCGCCTTCGGCCTCGACATCGTCGACGAAGATCGCGACCACATCCGCGAACTGCTGGAAGGCGGCACGCGCGACCCGAACGCGCCGGCCAACAAGGAAACCAACAAGGCCTACACCGCCTTCGTGATGGCGCTCGATTTCGAGGGGCTCGGCGAGACGGCGACGACGTTCAGCCGGGCGCAGCAGCCGGCGGCCGACAAATATATGCGGCAGACGCTCGAGGAGAACGCCGGCAAGGAGAATGAAGGCGTGCGCCTGGCGCTCTATTTCGAGCGCAAGGCGTCGAGCCTCACCAGCTTCTTCCAGGTGCTCAGCGATCCGGCGCTCGCCAAGGTGGTGCGCACCGCGCTGGCGCTGCCGGCGGAGTTCGCCAATGCCGACATCGACCGCCAGGTGAAGCTGTTCGAGGACAAGCTCGACATCGAGGACTTCAAGGACCCCGAAAAGCTGCAGAAATTCCTGCAGCGCTTCACCGCTCTCTGGGACGTGACCAACCCGCCGCAGGTGCCGCCATCCCCGGCTTTGGCCATCCTCAGCCAGTCGCCCGAGTTCGGCATCTCGCCCAGTCTGCTGCTCAGCATCCGCACCATGAAATTCTGAAAGCCAGCGCCATGCAGGAAAGCCTCTACGTCGCCCTGTCCTCGCAACGTGCGCTGGAAAAGCGCATGGATACGATCGCCGACAACGTGGCGAATGCCGGCACGATCGGCTTTCGCGCGACAGACGTGAAGTTCGAGGACGTGGTCACCGGCATGGGCCAGGACGAGGTGGCATACGCCTCGGCCGGCGCCACCTATCTGTCCGACCGCACCGGCTCGCTGCGCGAGACCAACAACCCGTTCGACTTCGCCATCCAGGGCGATGCCTGGTTCGGCATCGAGACCCCGGCCGGCACCGTGATGACGCGCGACGGCCGCTTCACCATGCAGGACACCGGCCAACTGGTCACCTTGAACGGCTATCCGGTGGTCGATGCCGGCGGCGCCCCGATCCAGCTCGACCCGCGCGCCGGCGCGCCCGAGGTCGGACGCGACGGCGTCATCCGGCAAAACGGCAATCTGGTCGCCTCGATCGGCCTCTTCGAATTCAATCCGGGCCAGAATTTCGTGCGTTTCGAGAATTCGGGCATCGTCCCGCAAGGCGATCCGGACCCGGTCGTCGACCGCATGGACGCCGGCGTGACGCAGGGATTCGTAGAGGAATCGAACGTCAATCCGGTGCTGGAAATGACGCGCCTCATCATGATCCAGCGTGCCTTCGAAGCGGCCGCGGCGATGGTCAGCCAGACCGAGACCACCTTCGACGGGGCCGTCAGGACGCTCGGCTCGGGACAGTAGCAGCTAGATGCAAGAGGCAGGCGCCCCGGCATCGCGATCGCTCGTGCTCATGGCGGCGAGCGCGGAAGGTCCGCTCGACCGCCTGGACCGCGTTTTCGCGCGATTCGCCGACGAAACCGCGCTGGTGCGCCGCGGCGGCCGCATCATCGAGGTCTCACCCAGCCACTACAGCGTCCGCGGTCTTTCGGCGAGCGCCCGCCTCGGCGACCTGGTCGAGCATCGCGGCCGCGCCGGCCGCCGCCAGGGCGAGATCGTGCAGATCGGCAGCGAGACCGCGCTGGTCGCGCCTTATGAGCGCACCGCGGACGCCGGCATCGGCGACGAGGTCTTCAACATCGGCGCGTTCGACATCGTGCCTGACAATTCCTGGAAGGGCCGCGTCGTCGACGCGCTCGGCCGCCCGATCGACGGGCTGGCAGCACCACATGCGGCCCCCACCGCGCCGTCCTTTGCCGGCACGCCGGCCGCCCTGTCGCGCCAGCGCGTAGGAACGGCGCTCAAGACCGGCGTGCGCGTCATCGACATCTTCACGCCGATCTGCTTCGGCCAGCGCCTCGGCATCTTCGCCGGCTCCGGTGTCGGCAAATCGACGCTGCTCGCCATGATGGCGAGCGCCGACGCCTTCGACACGGTGGTCGTAGCACTTGTCGGCGAGCGCGGGCGCGAGGTGCGCGAATTCCTCGAAGACACGATCGGCGCCGCCATCGCCAAGACGGTCGCGGTGGTCGCCACCAGCGACGAGAGCGCCATGATGCGCAAGCGCGCCTCGGGCACGGCGATGCGTGTTGCCGAGCATTTTCGCGATCGCGGCGATCGCGTGCTGCTGGTGCTCGATTCGATCACGCGCTTTGCCCATGCCTTGCGCGAGGTGGCGGCCGGCGCCGGCGAGCCGCCGGTGGCGCGCGGCTACCCGGCTTCCGTCTTCACCGATCTGCCGAAGCTGCTCGAGCGTGCCGGCCCGGGCGCGGAAGGTGCCGGCTCCATCACCGCCATCTTTTCCGTGCTCGTCGACGGCGACGATCACAACGACCCGATTGCCGATTCCGTGCGCGGCATTCTCGACGGCCACATCGTGCTCGACCGCTCGATCGGCGAGCAGGGCAGGTATCCGGCGGTCAATCCGCTGGCGTCCATTTCGCGCTTGGCACCCCGCGCGTGGAGCGAGGAGCAGCGCGCGCTGGTGATGAAGCTGCGCGCCATGATCGCCCGCTTCGAGGACACGCGCGACATCCGGCTGCTCGGCGCCTACCAGCCCGGCGCCGATCTCGAGCTCGACGTGGCGGTGCGGCAAGTGCCGCAAATCTACGAAGCGCTGAAGCAGTCGCCCGGCGACCGGCCGTCGCAGGACCCGTTCGCCGATCTGGCGCGGCATCTGAAGGGAAAGGAAAAGCCGAATGGCGATTAAGTGGCAAAAGGACGAGCCGCTCGCCTACGAGCTCATCCGGCTCATCCTCGATGTGCAGAAGGAGCGAAAGAAGACGCGCAGCTCGGCCGCCATCGTCGAGCGGGACCTGGAGCGGGACCGCAAGACGGCGCTGGCGCTCGAAGCCGCGGTCCAGGCGCCTGCGAAAAGACGAGCGCGATACAGCGACTTCATCAAGCCGGCTTCGCTGAAGCTGCTCGACCGCCGGGATTCGGCCGATGCAGCCACGATCAAGCGACCCCCGCCGCCGAAGCCGACTGCGCCAGCCAAGAAGAAGCGCGAGCGCCGCAGCGACCTGATGGTGGCAGCGCTCGGCATCACGCTTGGCCTGATCTGCGCGATGTTTCCCTGGTACATCTTCTTCAACCAGGAGGAGTTCGGCATCCGCGCGATGAAGTTCCAGGGTAATGGCGGCATGGGGTCCGGTCCGGTCGCCATCGGCCCGCAGCCGGAACGGGTCGGCGCGCCGATGTCGATCGAGAATCCTCCGGAAACTGAGCTCGACCTTTTCGCCACCGGCACGCTGCCGGCGGCCGACGGGGCCGATGGCAGCCAGGCGATATCGGCGCTCGACCAGCCTTTCCCGATCGAGGAGCCGTTCTTCAAGATCATCCACGTCGAGAACGGGCGCGCCATGCTCGAGGATGAGAGCGGGCTGTGGGTCGTGCAGCGCGGCTCCGCTCTGCCCGACAGCAGCCGAATCGCCTCGATCGAAGAACGCGACGGCCGCTGGGTGGTGGTGACGAACCGCGATCGCGTCATCGAGGTGACGCCTTAGCGCCCGTCTGCTCCTGTTGACACAGCGATCCTTCGCGCCCCCCTCTGTCCTGCCGGACATCTCCCCCACGAGGGGGGAGATTGGCCCTCATGACGACTTTCGCCAATCGCCTGCGTTGCAGGTTGGCGAAACAATAGCGGCCGTCCGATCTCCCTCCTTGTGGGGGAGATGGCCGGCAGGCCAGAGGGGGGGCGCCTCGCGCTGACCGATCTCATCTGCGATGGGCGTTTCGTCTACCCGTGATAACGCTTTGTTTACCGTATGGCCTTATCCCGGAAACTGACCCGTTCCGCGCTCTTCTTCCGCGCAAGTTCCACGCAAGACTGGCCAGCTAGCTTCCTCGCATGCGCGGGGAATTGTCATGGTAGTGCCGGTCAGCCTTTTCGATCTTGCCGCCCAGCAGGCACGCTGGCTGTCCGTGCGCCAGTCGGCGATCGCCGGCAATATCGCCAACGCCAACACCGCCGGCTACCTCGCCGTCGACGTCGAGCCCTTCGAACGGGTGCTGGACAGCAACCGCGTGGCTTTCAGCGCCACGCAGGCCGGGCACCAGGGCACCGGCGCGACCAACGCCTCGATCGCGGTCAGGCCGGATGAGAGCGGCGACGCGAAAGTGCTGCCGACGGGCAACAGCGTCGTGCTCGAGAACGAGCTGATCAAGGCCGGTGAGGTTCACCGCGCCTACGCGCTCAACACCGCGATCGTGAAATCTTTCCACCGCATGCTGATGATGACGACGAGGCCGTGATGGATCCGCTTTCGACGGCCCTCAAAGTTGCGGCAACCGGCTTGACCGCGCAGTCGGAGCGCCTGCGTGTCGTCTCCGAAAACCTCGCCAACGCGCAGTCGACCGGCAATGCGCCCGGCGCCGACCCCTATCAGCGCAAGACCGTCTCCTTCGCTGCCGAGGTCGACCGCAGCAGCGGCGCCGCGATGGTGGATGTCGCCGATGTCGGGCGCGACCAGACCGAATTTCCGGTCGAATACCTGCCGGGGCACGAGGCCGCGGACGCGGCCGGATACGTCAAGATGCCGAATGTCAATCCGCTGGTCGAGATGGCCGACATGCGCGAAGCCAACCGTTCGTACGAGGCCAATCTGCAGGTGATCAAGCAGGCCCGCGAGCTGATCAACATGACCATCGATCTGATGAGGGGGCAGTAAATGATTCCTGGCGTTGCGGGCATCGGTATCAATCTTCTCGGCAATGTCGCCGAGCAACTCTCCAAGGGGTCGGACGCGACGCAGGCCGGCATCGGCGTGGGGCCGTCCTTCGGCAGCCTGGTCAAGGAAGCCGCGACGCGCACGATCGATACGCTCGAGAACGCCGAGAGGGTGTCGATGCGGGCGCTGCGCGGCGAGGCCGACACGCGTGAGGTCGTCGACGCGGTGATGAGTGCGGAGCAGTCGCTGCAGGCGGCGATCGCCATCCGCGACAAGATCATCAACGCCTATCTCGAAGTCAGCCGTATGGCGATCTGAGGAGCAGGAGCATGAAAGCTCTCGCCATTGCGGCCACGGGCATGAACGCCCAGCAGACCAATCTCGAGGTCATCGCCAACAACATCGCCAACATCAACACCACCGGCTTCAAGCGCGCGCGGGCAGAATTCTCCGACCTGCTCTACCAGGTCGAGCGGCTGCAGGGCGTGCCCAACCGCGCCAACCAGACCGTGCCCGAGGGCGCCAATATCGGCCTCGGCGTCAAGACCGCGGCGATCCGCAATCTGCATGTGCAGGGCGCGCTGACCAACACCGGAAACAAGCTCGACCTGGCGCTGATGGGCGACGGCTGGTTCCAGATCGAAGGCTCGGACGGCCAGACGCTCTACTCGCGCGCCGGCGCCTTCAACACCAATGCCACGGGCCAGTTGGTCACCGTCGACGGCTTCAACGTCATCCCGGCCATCACCATCCCGCCGGAGGCGGTCGAGGTGATCGTCAACGCCACCGGCCAGATCTTCGCGCGCCTCGACGGCCAGGTCGAGCTGCAGAATCTCGGCCAGCTCCAGCTCGCCAATTTCGCCAACGAAGCCGGCCTGGCGCCGCTCGGCGACAATCTGTTCCGCGAGACGGAAGCCTCCGGCCCGGCCAATGCCGGCCTGCCCGGCGACCCCGGCTTCGCCACCATCCAGCAGGGCTATCTCGAGAGCTCCAACGTTGACCCGGTCAAGGAGATCACCGAGCTCATCTCGGCGCAGCGCGCCTACGAGATGAACTCCAAGGTGATCCAGGCCGCCGACGAAATGGCCGCGGTCGTTTCGAAGAACCTGCGCTAGCCATGGCCGCCCTCCGCCTCGCCCAGATCGCCCTGGCGGCCGCCGCGCTCCTGCTCGCGCCCGTTGCGGCGATCGCGCAGGAAGTGGCGGTGGTCACCAAGCGGGTCATCTATCCGGGCGAGACGGTCGGGCTCGACGCGCTGCGGGAAGTGAAGCTGAAGGCAGGCAGGAAGGTGCCGGAGGCGATGGTCACCTCGATCGCCGCCGTCCAGGGCAAGGTCGCGAAGCGCACCCTTTTGCCCGGCCGTTACATTCCGATGGCCTCGATCCGCGAGATCTACCTGGTCGAGCAGGGTGCGCCGGTCGAGGTGGTCTTTCAGCACGGCGCGCTGACGATCACCGTGCAGGGCGTGTCGCTGCAGCCCGGTTCGGAAGGCGATGCGATCAAGGTGCGCAACGTCGACAGCGGCGCCGTCTTCGTCGGCACCATCATGGCCGACGGCACGATCAAGGTCGGCACGTCATGATGCGCCGCCTGCTCCTCGCCGTGGCGATGCTGGCGGGTACGATGGTGCCCGCATCTTCGGCTTCGCGCATCAAGGATATCGCGACGCTGCAGGCGGCGCGCGACAACCAGCTCGTCGGTTACGGCCTGGTGATCGGCCTGCAAGGCAGCGGCGACGGATTGCGCAACTCGCCGTTCACCGAGCAGTCCATCCGCGCCATGCTGGAAAACCTCGGCATCGCGACGGAAGGCGGCCGCGCCCGCGCCAGGAACGTCGCCGCAGTGATCGTCACCGCCAACCTGCCGGCCTTCGTGCAATCGGGCTCGCGCATCGACGTGAACGTCTCCTCGCTCGGCGATGCGACCTCGCTCGCCGGCGGCACACTGGTGATGACCCCGATGCGCGCCGCCGACGGCGAGATCTATGCCGTCGCGCAAGGGCCCGTCTTCGTCTCCGGCTTCTCCGCGCAGGGCCAGGCCGAGACGCTGACGCAAGGCGTGCCGACGGCGGGCCGCGTGCCGAACGGCGCGATCGTGGAACGGCAAGTGCAGGCGAGCTTCTCCGACCTCGGCACGCTGACGCTGCAGCTGCGCAATCCCGATTTCTCGACCGCCGTGATGATCGTCGACGTCATCAACGAATATTCCGGCTCGCGCTTCGGCAAGGCCCTGGCCAGGGAGCAGGACGCGCGCACCGTGCTCATCCACAAGCCGGACGGCATATCGCCGGCGCGCTTCATATCCGAGCTGGAGAATCTGATCGTCGAATCCGACACGCCGGCCCGCGTGGTCGTCGACGAGCGCACCGGCACGATCGTCATCGGCCAGGACGTGCGCATCTCGCGCGTGGCGATCAGCCACGGCACGCTGACCGTGCGCATCACCGAGGCGCCCAAGGTGGTGCAGCCAGAACCGTTCTCGAAGGGGGAGACGGCGATCGAGCCTTACACGGCGATCGACGCCAACCAGCCCGACGCGCGTGTCGCCGTGCTCGACGGACCCGATCTCGAGACCCTCGTCGCCGGCCTGAACCGCATGGGCGTCAAGCCCGACGGCATCATCGCCATCCTGCAGGGCATCAAGTCGGCAGGCGCGCTGCAGGCCGACCTGGTGCTGCAATAGGGATGCCGCCGATGAGGATCTTGACCGCTCTCAGCACATCGCAGGCAAAACGCTACATTGCCTTTGCCGCGCTCGCCCTGCTGCTCTCGGCCGCCGACAGCCCAGCGGCGCCGGAAACGGCTCCGGCTGCGCCGGCCGAGCAGTCGGAGATCGAGCGCTTCTGCGGCAACATCGCCGATGCGGCGCGCGACCGCCGCTACGCCCTGCAGGCCGCCGAGCTCAAGGCCCTGCAGGCCGAGCTCGACAAGCGCATCCAGACCCTCGAGCAGAAGCGGCTCGAATATGAGGAGTGGATGAAGCGGCGCGAGGAATTCCTCGCCAAGGCCGAGGACGGCGTCGTCAAGATCTATTCCAAGATGAAGCCCGACGCCGCGGCCGAGCGCCTTTCCGAGCTCAAGGCAGAGCTCGCCGCAGGCATCCTGATGAAGCTCGATTCCCGCAAGGCGGGCACCATCCTCAACGAAATGGACAGCAAGGCCGCCGCCACGCTCACCGGCATCATGGCCGCCGCCTCGCGCAGGGAAGACCCGTCGTGATCCGTATCCTGTCTCTCGTCCTCCTGTCGCTGGCGATCGCCGGCTGCTCCTCCCAGGCGCTGAAGGAGATCAACAAGGAGCCGGAGCTGTCGCCGATGGATATCGGCTATGCCGGCGGCGGCGATCTCAAGGACGGCGGCGGCTATTATCCCGGCACGCCGCCGCCCGCGACCAGGGAGTTCTCGCTGTGGCGCGACCGCCAGAGCCGCCTGTTCACCGACCCGCGCGCCTTGCAGGTCGGCGACATCCTGACCGTGCGCATCGAGATCAACGATCGCGCCAAGTTCAAGAACGAGTCCGAGCGCAACCGCACCTCGAAGCGCAATCTGGGTCTCGGCGGCAAGGCCAGCGTGCAAGGCACGTCGGTCGAGGCCGACATGGAAGGCGACATCACGTCGGGCTCCGAATCGTCGGGAACCGGCGCCACGACGCGCTCCGAGAACATCGAGCTGCTGGTCGCGGCCGTCGTCATCGACGTGCTGCCGAACGGCAACCTGATCATCCAGGGCTCGCAGGAGGTGCGCGTCAATGCCGAGCTGCGCGTGCTGACGATGGGCGGCATCGTGCGGCCTTCCGACATCGAGTCGGACAACACCATCTCGTACGAGCGCATCGCCGAGGCGCGCATAGCCTATGGCGGGCGCGGACGCTTGACCGAGGTGCAGCAGCCGCCTTACGGCCAGCAGTTCCTCGACCACGTGCTGCCGTTCTGACGGGGCCGAGCGCGTGGCCAAAGCAGCAGCAGCAGAAGCCGAAGCGGCGCCCGCGAAGAAGGGCCCCTCGCTCGTCGTCCAGATCGTATTGCTGCTGGTGCTGGTCGGCGTCGGCCTCGGCGGCGGCTGGTTCGTCGGCGGCTATCTCAAAGGCCAGGTTCCGGCCGCGGCGCCGGCAGCCGAAGCGGACGCGAAGGCGGACGGCGCAGCCGCCGGCCATGGCAAAGCGGCCGCAGGCGGCCATGGCGAAGCGGCAGGCGACCATGGCGGCGGCGGGCATGGCGAGGAAGCCGCTGCCGAAGGCCATGGCGGCGGCCACGGCGAAGGCGAAGGAGCGCCGGTTCCGACGCAGAAGCTTTTCGACCTCGCGCCGATCACCACCAACCTTGCGGCGCCGAACGACACCTGGGCCCGTCTCGAAGTCGCCATCCTCTTCGATACGCCGCCCGCCGACCAGAACATCGTCCAGATCGTGCACCAGGACCTGCTCAGCTACCTTCGCACGGTGAAGATGCACCAGCTCGAAGGGGCAAGCGGCATCCAGCACTTGCGCGCCGACCTCACCGAGCGCGCGGCGATCCGCACCGACGGCCGCGTGACCAACGTCTTCATCCGGACGCTGCTGTTCGAATGAGGCGGCTTTCACTCAGCCTTGCCGTGCTGCTCGCCGGTGTCGGCGCGGCCGGCGCGCAGCAGATCGATCTCGGACAGATCGGACAGGCAGACGGCACGACTGTCGGCTACCTAATCCAGATGTTCGGCCTGCTCACGGTGCTGTCGATCGCGCCGGGCCTTTTGATCTGCGTGACGAGCTTCACCCGTTTCATCATCGCCTTCTCGATCCTGAGGGCCGGCATCGGGCTGCAGACGACGCCGGCAAATCTCATCCTGATCAGCCTGTCGCTGTTCATGACCTTCTACGTCATGACCCCGGCCTTCGATCAGGCCTGGACGAACGGCGTGCGGCCGCTGATGGACAACCAGATCGACGAGACCGTGGCCGCCGAGCGCATCGCCGCGCCATTCCGCGACTTCATGGTGCGCAATGTGCGCGACAAGGATTTCCAGCTCTTTGCCGATCTTGCCGCCGAGGGTGGGCAGACAGGCATCTCGGCTGAGACCGCCGACCTCAGGATCCTGGTTCCCGCCTTCATGATCTCGGAGATCAGGCGCGGTTTCGAGATCGGTTTCCTGATCGTGCTGCCGTTCCTGGTCATCGATCTGATCGTGGCGACGATAACCATGGCCATGGGCATGATGATGCTGCCACCCACGGTAGTATCACTTCCATTCAAGATTTTATTCTTCGTGCTGATCGACGGCTGGAATCTGCTTGTCGGCAGTCTGGTGCGCTCGTTTACTTAGCGTAATTTTGCTATTCCCGACATCTGGCGTGACACGTTAAGCCGCTGTTTTTGCAGCTTAAACCAGGACGGCTCCGTCCTGGTTTGCTTAGTCGACGCCACCAAAATTGCTCAAATATGAAGCATTAACCAAGGCGCTTAGCCGTTTGGTAGTGGGTCTTCGCCATAGTCGAGGCGTGATGGCGGGTTGATCTTTTCCTAGTTGATCATTGGCATGATGCCGCTCCGTCATACCGGCCGACCCGGTATGTGTAAAAGAGTACGTGTGACAAAGGGTACGGGTAGCCATGTCCAGTCTTCTGACCAATGCATCTGCAATGACGGCGCTGCAGACGCTGTCGAAAATCAACTCAGACCTCTCCACCACTCAGGGCCGCATCGCGACCGGCATGAAGGTCGCCGCGGCCTCCGACAACGCCGCCTACTGGGCGATCGCGACCGGCATGCGTTCGGACAGCTCGGCGCTGTCGACGGTGCAGGAAGCTCTCGGCCTCGGCGCGGCCAAGGTCGACACGGCCTATGCCGGCGTCGATGCTGCCATCGAAGTCATCAAGGAAATCAAGAACAAGCTGATCACCGCCCAGGAGCCTGCCGCTGACCGCGCCAAGATCCAGGCCGACATCACCCAGCTGCAGCAGCAGCTGCGCGGCATCGCCGAGTCGGCCTCGTTCTCGGGCGAGAACTGGCTGCAGGCCGACCTCTCGGGCGGCGCGGTGACGAAGAGCGTCGTCTCCTCGTTCGTGCGTGACTCCACCGGCGCCGTGTCGGTCAAGACGATCGACTACAGCCTCGACACGGACACGGTGCTGTTCGACACGACCGGCAACACCGCCATTCTCGATGCGACCAGCAACATCGAAGGCGCCAGCGTTACGCTCAACATCAACGTCGCTGGCGTGACCTCGGCCTACACCGTTGCCTCCTTCACGACCGATGACGTGATCGCGGCCGGTGCCGGTGCTTCGACCTTCGACGGCGACTATGCCAATGACGGCACGCTCGACTATGTCAAGGTCGCGCCGGACACCTGGGTTGCGGCGGTCGACCAGACCACCGTTGCCGACCAGGAAGTGCAGTTCGAGGATTCCGGCGGTGGCCTGTGGGCCGTCGACGTGACCGCTTCGCCGACGAACATCACCTCGTCCGTCGACACGCTGGCGATCGCCTCGACCACGACCTTCGCCCAGCTCGACGGCATGCTGCAGATGGTCGACGACGCGCTGACCGACCTGACGGGTGCTGCTTCCTCGCTCGGCTCGATCTCGAAGTCGATCGACATGCAGAACACCTTCATCTCGAAGCTGACCGACACGCTCGACCGCGGTATCGGCCGTCTGGTCGACGCCGACATGGAAGAGGAATCGGCTCGCCTGTCCGCGCTGCAGGTTCAGCAGCAGCTCGGCATCCAGGCGCTGTCGATCGCCAACTCCAGCGCGCAGGGCATCCTGTCGCTCTTCCGCTAAGCCGAAACTCCTGGGTTTCGATCGAAATCGGGCCGCGTGGCATTCGCCACGCGGCCCGAACGTTTTTTCTTAACATGATTTTCACCCGGCGCGGCGGCGCGGCTCCCACCGCAAACAGGTTAACAGCCTGTTTTTGTTAGCATTCCAGGCGAAGCTCCGACCTGCGCCGCGGCCGCTATTTGCTTAAGCGCCAGCGCGCCGGCGGCGCCTGCGGTATCCAATTATTAACCTTACCGAACTATTACACCGGTTCGAGACATTCGTCGTAGTCCTGGCGTGCCGGATGATTCTCCGCGAGCAATTCATGGGGCAAAAGCCGTACTGCCTTGTTCGGTAGTTCGGGCACGTTCCTGACAGGGGCCAGAGGAACAAATACCGATGTCTAGTCTTCTTACAAATGCGTCCGCAATGACGGCGTTGCAGACGCTGACCAAAATCAACTCAGATCTTGCTGAAACCCAAGGTCGCATTTCGACCGGCCTTCGCGTCGCGAAAGCATCCGACAACGCCGCCTACTGGTCGATCGCCAGCGGCATGCGCTCAGACAACGCCGCCCTCTCGGCAGTCCAGGAGGCGCTGGGCCTCGGCGCCGCCAAGGTGGACACCGCCTATGCCGGCATGGATTCGGCCATCGAGGTGGTCAAGGAAATCAAGAACAAGCTGATCACGGCGCAGGAGCCTTCCGCCGACCGCTCCAAGATCCAGGCCGACATCACCCAGCTGCAGCAGCAGCTGCGCGGCATCGCCGAATCCGCTTCCTTCTCGGGCGAGAACTGGCTGCAGGCCGACCTCAGCGGCGGCACCGTCACGAAGAGCGTCGTGTCGTCCTTCGTGCGCGATTCCGCCGGCAACATCTCGGTCAAGAAGATCGACTATCCGCTCGACGGCAACAGCGTGCTCTTCGACACCACCGGCGACACCGCCATCCTCGACAACACGACCAACATCGAGGGCGCCAGCACCACGCTGAACATCAACGTGGCCGGCGTCGTATCGGCCTATACCGTGGCGGCCTTCACCACCGACGACGTGATCGCGGCCGGCGCCGGTGCCTCGACCTTCGACGGCGAGTACGCCAATGACGGCGCCAACGACTATGTCAAGGTCGGCGACGACACCTGGGTGCGGGCGGTCGACCAGACCACCGTTCCCGACCAGGAAGTCCAGTACGAGGATTCCGGCGGCGGCTTCTGGGCCGTCGACGTGTCGGCCAGCCCCACCGACATAACCTCGTCCGTCGACACGCTGACCATCAGCACCGCCACCACCAACGCTCAGCTCGACGGCATGCTGACCATGGTGGAGGACGCCATGAACGTGATGCTCAACTCGGCTTCCTCGCTCGGCTCGATCTCGTCGCGCATCGCATTGCAGGACGACTTCATCGCGAAACTGATGGACTCGCTCGACCGCGGCATAGGCCGGCTGGTCGACGCCGACATGGAAGCGGAATCGGCCCGCCTGTCGGCGCTGCAGGTGCAGCAGCAGCTCGGCATCCAGGCACTGTCCATCGCGAACTCCAGCACGCAGAACATCCTGTCGCTGTTCCGGAGTTAAACGTAGACTAAGACCAGCTTGATCGGAACGACATACAAGCCGATGCCCAAGGTGACGCGACGCCGGCGACCCCTCTCCCCGTCTTTAACGGGGAGAGGTAAGGTGAGGGGCCTGGCGAAGGCCGCGACCTCGAAGGAAAGCAGTTCGCCAAGCGCTGTTCCTTAAATGTCGTTTCGATAATTGGCCGCCGTGACGAAACGCAAGTCACGCGCCTCTACCGGATCGAGTCGCCTGTCGAGTGCCGCCAAAATCGTGTAAAGCACGGCGTCACGCTCCCGCAGCGCATCGATGTTCCAAAACCGCAGCACGGACCAGCCCTGCTCCACCAAGAATTGATCGCGAGTCCGGTCGTACTTGCTTTCGGCATGCTGGCTTCCGTCCAGTTCGACCACCAGTCGACTTTCGCGACACGCGAAATCGGCAAAGTAGGGTCCAATCGGGAGTTGGCGCGTGAAGCGGGAGCCGCCGAGCTGCCGTCCTTTCAGGTCGGACCACAAGGCCCGCTCGGCATCGTTGTCGGCTTTGCGGAGAGCCCTCGCTCGCCTAGTCTGCGCAATCCGTGCGCCGCGCATGCAAGTCCTTCTACGTTGCAGCCTTCGCCAAGCCCCTCACCTTACCTCTCCCCGCGAAGAACGGGGAGAGGGGTCGCCGGCGTCGCGCTATACTCGTCACGTCTCCCGATCGTTCTGCGCCTACCCAGCGCGCGGCCCGATCAATTCTCGCACAAGCTTCACGACCTAGGATTGCGCCGGCTATCCTAGGAGCTTTCTCTTGCCGGCACAGCTTCAGCAGCTTATCGCCAACCTGCAGGCCTTCGGGCCGCGGCGGCTTGCCATCCTGGGCGGCATCGCCGCGCTGGTGATCGTCGTGCTCGGCGTCGCCTCGATGTACCTGAACCGCCCGGCCTACGAGACGCTCTACGTCGGCCTCGAGCGCGCCGACGTCAACCAGATCGGCCTGGTGCTCGGCGAAGCCGGCCTCGAATTCGACGTCGGCTCCGACGGCACGACGGTCCTGGTTCCGGCGGGCAAGACCGCGCAGGCGCGCATGCTGCTCGCCGAAAAAGGGCTGCCGACCAGCGCCAATGCCGGCTACGAGCTGTTCGACAATGTCGGCTCGCTCGGCCTCACTTCCTTCATGCAGCAGATCACGCGCGTGCGCGCGCTCGAAGGCGAGATCGCGCGCACGCTGCAGTCGCTCCAGGGCATCAAGGCGGCGCGCGTGCACCTCGTCATGGCCGAGCGCGCCAGCTTCCGCCAGGACCAGCAGGAGCCGTCGGCCTCGGTGGTCATTCGCACCACCGGCATCGATGCCATCAAGAGCGCCTCGGCGATCCGCTACCTCGTCGCCGCGGCCGTGCCGGGGCTCAACGCCGACAAGGTGACGGTGATGGATTCCTCCGGCCAGCTGCTCGCCGCGGGCGACGATCCCAACAACACCAGCGCCAGCCGCTCGATCGGCATCGAACGCACGGTCGAAAGCCAGATCGAGGAGAACATCCGCCGCGCGCTGACGCCTTATCTCGGCCCGGACAATTTCCGCGCCAGCGTGCGCGCCGAGGTCAACACCGACACGCGCCAGACCGAGGAGACCATCTTCGATCCGGAGTCGCGGGTGGAGCGCTCGGTGCAGGTGGTGCGCGCCAACGAGAACGCCAACCAGCGCTCGTCCACCGCCCCTGCCTCGGTCGACCAGGCGCTGCCGGACGCCGAGCCGACCACGACGGCTGGCCCGGAATCCTCCGAGCAGAGCGAGCGCAAGGAGGAAATCACCAATTACGAGATGAACTCGAAGCGGATCGCCACCATCAGCAATGGCTACTCGCTGACGCGCATGTCGATCGCGGTCGTCGTCAACCGGCAGCGGCTCGCCGCCATTTTGGGAGAAGGCGCGACCGAGGACCAGATCACCGCGCGCATCGAGGAAATCCGCAAGATGGTCGCCTCCGCGGCCGGCTTCATGGAGCCGCGCGGCGACGTGATCACCGTGTCGTCGGTGGAGTTCGTCGATGGCCTCGACGGCGTCGAGATCGAGGAGCCGGGCCTGCTCGATTCGCTCGGCACGCATACCGGGACGCTGATCAATGCCGCCGCCTTCATCGTCGTCGTGTTCCTCGTCGTCTGGTTCGGCCTGAAGCCGATGACGACGGCGCTGACCCGGCCGGCCACGCCTGCGCTCGCCAGCCCCACATTCGACGAGGTGCAACGCGCGCTGCCTGGCCCCGACCCCGCCGCCGCGGCGGCGCTGGCCGACGAGTCCGCCGCAGCGGCGGCGATCGCCGAGGCGCCGCGCTCCAACCCGATCGACGATTTGCGCAAGAAGCTCAAACCCAACCCGCAGGAGCGGCTCGCGCGCATGGTCGACCTCAATGAGGAGCGGACCGCCCAGATCCTGCGCAAATGGACACATGCTGAGGCTACGACCTGATGGCTGCGCTGGCACTCTCCGATTTCCTGCAAGATTTCGGGCGGCGGCCGGGCCAGCCGCCCGTCACTCCGCTCATCGAGCAACCCAAGCCGGTTCAGCCCGTCGTTTTCGAGTCGCGGCAGGACGATATCGACCGGCAGATCGCTGCGGCCGTGGCCAAGGCCGAGGAAGAGACTACGGAACGCGTATCGAGCCTCTATGAAGGCACGCTGCAGGCGGAACGCGAAAAGCATGCCGGCGACGTGGCCGAGCTGCGCGCGGCGCTGGGGACGGAGGCGGTGGCCAAGGTCATCGCGCAGCTCGAGGAGCTCGAAAGCCGGCTGACCTCGCTTGCGACCTCTTCGGCCGCCCGCATCCTGGCAACCTTCCTCGGCGACGAGATGCAGCGCCGCTCGCTCGACCGGCTTGCCTCCCTGATCCGCCAGGCCGTCCACGACCGCGACACGGTGCGCATCGAGGTGCGCGGACCGCAACACCTCTTCGAGCCATTGACGCAGGCGCTCGGCGAGCGCGCCGTCGGCGTCGAATTCGTGGAGAGCGAGGGGCTCGATCTGTCGGTGAACGTGGACGGCAGTCTCTTCGAGACCCGGCTTGGCGAATGGTCGACGGCGATTGAAGAGGCGATGCGGTGAGCTTTCCGACGGCGGAGCCGAAACAGGAAATCATCATCGTCAAGCGTGGCGGCGAGCACGAGGACGGACACCATGGCGGTGTCTGGAAGATCGCCTTCGCCGACTTCATGACCGCAATGATGTGCTTCTTCCTCGTGATGTGGCTGATCAACGCCGCCAACGAGCAGACCAAGGCCTCCGTCGCGAGCTATTTCAACCCGGTCCGGCTGATCGACCGCAATTCGAGCCGCAAGGGCCTGGAGGACATCGGCGACGGACCGAATTCGGCTGGCGCCAGTGACGAGAATCCGGAGAGCGCCGACGGCCAGGCCCAGACCGACGGCCAGGCGAAGGCCGGCCCGCGGGACGAAACCCATTCCGCCGACACGGGCGACGAGAAGGTGTTCTCGGACGAGCACCTGTTCGCCGACCCCTACGCGGTGCTGGCGGAGATCGTTTCGGAGACCGGCACGCTGGCCAACATCAGCGCCAAGGGGGACGGCGGCGCGCAGGATTCCGGTCCCGCCACCGGCGCGTCGGGCGGCGAATCCTACCGCGATCCGTTCGCACCAGACTTCTGGTCGCAGCAGGTCGCGGGCAACGAGACCGCCGAAGGGTCGAGCGGCAGCGGGGTCGAGCGTTTTGACGCCGACGGCACCGACGACGCCGGCGAGAAGGGCATCGAGGTTTCGGCGATCCAGCCGGACAAGATCGAGCCGGCCGAGCGCATGGCCGCGGAGCATCCGGAGACCGCGCCGATCCCTGAGCCGAGACCGGCCGAAGCAGCCAAGCCTGCCGCAACCACCGAAGCGGGTGAAACGAAGCTGCCGGAGCTCGTCGGCGCCCCGCCTGCAGCCGAGACGCCGCGGCCGGCGGTCGAGGCCAAGGCTCCGAGCGATGAGGCGATCCGCGAGGCCGAGAAGATCAGCCAGGAACTGGCAAAGATGTTCGACGTCAAGGACAAGATGCTTGAAGGATTGTCGGTGGTGCCGACCAGGACCGGGGTTACGATCTCGGTGACCGACCAGCTCGATTTCGGCATGTTCGAGATCGGCTCCGCCGTGCCGCGCCGCGAGATGATCCTCGCCATGGAGAAGATCGCCAAGGTGCTGGAAGGCCGCAAGGGCTTGCTCAGCATCGAAGGCCACACCGATGCACGGCCGTTCAAGAGCGCGGCGTACGACAATTGGCGCCTTTCGACGGCGCGCGCGCACTCGGCATATTACATGCTGGTTCGCGCCGGCATCGACGAGAAGCGGATCGCCGAGGTCGGCGGCATGGCCGACCGCAAGCCGAAGGTGCCTGCGGATCCGCTCGCGGCCGCCAATCGCCGCATCGAGATCCTGCTGGAGATCGACGGGTGATGCAGCGCAGTGCGCGCGCCCTTCTTCTGACAGGAACGGCGGGACTTCCCGGCGGCAGTCCGCGAGGCAGAACGGCTTGCTTTCTTCCTGGACTTGCGGTGGCGCTGGCAGTCCTTGCCGGCACGGTGAGCGCCGGCGCGGAAGGCGAGGCGCCTCTGCAGCCCTACCAGATGGTCCGCTCGCTGCAGCTCGTGCAGGACCGGATCGCCGACGGCGACCATGCCGCCCTGCCGATGCAGAAGAAGCTGCTAGAGCTGATCGACGCGCGATTGCGCAAGGCCGAGGCGGACGACTTCGAGGACAAGCGCAACTATCGTTCGGCGCTGATCTACTCGATGAGCGGCGGCAATCCGGTGACGCTCGAGGTGGTGAGGTCCCGGCTGAAGCTGGAGCCGGCCGACGCGATGCTGGCCGACGGCATCCTCGCCTATCTCAACGGCCGCACGCGCGAGGCACGCGAGACCTTCGCGGTCATCGACCCGATGGCGCAAACACAGGACCTCGGCGCCTTCCTGGCGCTGGTCAAAGGTTCGCTGCTGTCCACCGACGATGCGGCCGCCGCCGTCGCCCTGTTCGACAAGGCGCGGCTGCTCGGAACCGGCACGCTGGTCGAGGAAGCCGCGCTCCGGCGCTCGATCGGGCTCGCTGTCAAGCTGCACGACGCAAAGCGTTTCACCGCCTGGTCGAACCAGTATGTGCGCCGCTTCCTGCGCTCGCCCTATGCCAGCCAGTTCGCCGACGGCTTCGTCAACGGCGTGGTCGCCCTGCACGCCTCGGTCGATTTTCCGGCAATGGCGGAAATCATCGACGACATGCAGTCCGACCAGCGCAAGGTGATCTATCTGAGGCTGGCCCGTCGCGCCGCGATCGAAGGGCTTGCGGATGTCGCTGCCTTTGCGGCCAAGCACATCGAGGAAGGCGCCCAGGTCGTCAGCACTGACGATCCGCGCGCTGTCCTCTATGCCAGCCTTTCGGACGTCCGCTCCGGCAATGTCGACGACGTGATCGTGAAGCTGCGCGGGATCGATCGCGCTCGCCTGTCGGCGCGGGACCGCGAGCTGCTCGATGCGGTCCTGTCGGTCGCGAGCCAGGTCGCCGCGCCGGTCAAATCGCCGGCCGAAACACCGGAGGTCGCGGCGGCGGAAGGCGGCGATGCCGAGACAAGCGAGCTTAGCGAAGCCGAGGAGGCGGCTCTCGCCGAAGGTCCGTTGCCGGACATGGTGCCGGAAGCCGAGCCGGCGGAATCCACGCAGACCGCCGCCGCGCCGGCGACGGCCGAGCATGCCGAAGCACCGGCTGCGGCCAAGCACGACGAGCCGGCAAGCCCGGCGCCCGCCGCCGGCCACGAGCCGGCGGAGCCGGCCGCCGGGCATGTCGCCACCGAACAGCCGTCGGACGAGACGACGGCCGCGGCCGCACAGATCGCGGCGGATGCGCGCCTGAGACTCGATGCGATCGACAAGCTGCTTGAGGAGAATGCGGACAAATGACCGACGCCGTAAAGCTTGCCGGGAATGCAGCCCAAGCCGTGCAAGGTGGCCACGACCGTTCGCGCAACAAGTCCGATCAGGGCGGTTTCGAGATGCTTTTTCGCCTCGGCGCAAAGGGCGCAAAACCCGAGGCGCAGCGTGTCGGCACGGTCGGCAAGGAGCCCGTTGCCGGGTGGGATCTGCTCGCCCGGCTTGAAGCCGCGATCGCGGTCAGGGATGGAGCGCTGCGCGTCGGCGATGCGGATGCGCCCGCCATTGATCCGGCCGAGAGCGACAAGGACGAGCGTGATAGCGAAGACGGCACGGACGCGATGCTCGCCGCTGCCGCCGCCGGCGAGCCGAAACCCGCCCGCAAGGTCGAGAAGCCGGCCGCCGAGGCGAGCGCCGGCGCCGAGCCGGATGATGGTGGCGATGCGGCTGGCATTGCTGCCGCAAGGCAGGCCCGGGTGCCCGACGGGGAAACGAAGGCGGGCAAGGGCAATGTCGGCGCGGCACATGCTGGGACCGAGACAAAGCCGGCAGCGTCGGAGACCGGTTCGGCGGCCGCCTCGGCAGCCGTGCAGGCGGGCACCGTCAAGCCGGAAGGCAAAGCCGGATTTGTCGCCTTCGTTCCGTCGGAAAGAACACCGGCCGCGAGCGGTGCGACGGGGCCCGAATCGCAGGGCGCCGGCCTGCGCGACCGGCGCAGCAATGGCGGCGGCGGCGCGCCGAAGGTGACCGTTGTCGAGCAGCAGAACATCGTCGCGCCCGCGATGACCGCGACGACGACGACATCGGCGCTCGTTGCCGGCCTCACAGGCGATTCCGGCTGGCAAAATTCGATGCGCAGTGTTGCGGCATCGCAACACCTGGCAGCACAAATCGGCACCGCTCCGCTGCATACGATGAAGCTGCAGCTGCATCCGGCCGAGCTCGGCATGGTCACCGCCAATCTGAGGTTCGCCGGCGACCAGCTGCAGGTAGAATTGCAGGTAGAAAATAGGGAGGCCTATGACCGCCTGCAGGGCGACAGCGAGGCGATCGTGAAGTCGCTGCGCGCGCTGGGATACGAGATCGACCAGGTTTCCGTTCAGCAACCGCAGATTGCAAACAACACCACCGGCCGGACCGAGACGAACTTCGGCTCGCTGGGCAGCCCGGCCCGTGACGCGCAGGCTTTCGGCCAGCAAGGGCAGAGCGGCGGCGAGCGGCTCGGGGGCCAGGGTTCCGGGCGCGGCGAGCGCAATGCCGGCGGACGGGAGGGGAGCGGTGCGCAGGCTTCTCAGGATAGCGCTCAGCGCGGCATCTATATCTAGCGCCGCCGCCGGTCACGCGGCTGCCGCTGCCAATCCCTGCGAGCCGGAGATCCTGCGCGCGGCGGAACGTTATGGCGTGCCGGCCGGCATTCTCTACGCCGTCGGGCTTACCGAGACCGGCAAGAAGGGCAGCCTGCAGCCCAATGCGCTCAACATCGAAGGAAAGGCGGTGTTTCCGGCCTCGCGCAGCGCCGCGATCGCCGCCTTTCAAGAGGCCCGCAGGGATGGCGTGAAGCTGATCGATCTCGGCTGCATGCAGATCAACTACCATTATCACGCCGAGCATTTTCGCAGCGTCGAGGAGATGCTCGACCCGCGCCTAAATGTAGATTACGCGGCGCGCTTCCTTGCCGACCTGCACGCCCGTCACGAGACATGGTCGATGGCCGTCGCGCGCTATCACGCAGGCCCGAACAACAATCCGGCGCAGAAGCGTTATGTCTGTCGCGTGATCGCCAACATGGTCGCCACCGGGTTCGGAAAATGGACCGCCGAGGCGCGGGCCTTCTGCAACCGGTAGTCATTTCGGTTGTACCGAAGCAACGTCGGTTCAAACGGCTCGAAGCGCCGGCGCTCGACGCCGTCCGAGGCCGGTCGCAGGCTCGCCGCGAAGCAGCTGCCGGTCCACTCGGGGAAAAGTCTTAACCGCAACCCCCAAGAAACTGCCTACAAGAAATGACGGTTGGTCAGGATTCGGCGCGGCGATTACCGGTTCCTTTACACAAAGCAACCAACTGATTCGGAAGGCGGGGCCGATGATAGTGATTGTAGACGAGCGCGAGCTCGTCAAAGAGGGATATTTTTCTCTTTTTGACCGCGAGGGCGTGGCGAGCGCAGGCTTCGGTCCGAACGAATTCGGCGAGTGGGTCGACAGCGTCGCCGACGAAGACCTGAAGTCGGTGCGAGCCTTTCTCATCGGCGAATGCAATGGCGACGCGGTGTTGCCGAAGAAGATACGGGATCGCACCGGCGCGCCGGTGATCGCGCTCAGCGAGCATCACTCGCTGGAGAACACGCTGAGGCTGTTCGAGTCCGGCGTCGACGACGTGATCCGCAAGCCGGTCCACATCCGCGAGATCCTGGCGCGCATCACCGCCATCCGGCGCCGCGTGCAGGAGGATGCGAATTCCACCGAGATCGGCGCGATGCGCATCTTCATGGACGGCCGCGATCCGGAGATCGACGGCGTGCCGCTGCCGCTGCCGCGGCGCGAGCGGCGCATCCTCGAATATCTCGCCGCGAACTCGGGACGCAGGGTGACCAAGACCCAGGTCTTCAACGCGATCTACGGCATTTTCGACGAGGAGGTCGAGGAGAACGTGGTCGAGAGCCACATCAGCAAGCTGCGCAAGAAGCTGCGCGAGCGGCTGGGCTTCGACCCGATCGAGTCCAAGCGTTTCCTCGGCTACAGGCTCATCGTCTGAGGCGGCGGCGCGCGGGGATACTGTCAGCCTCGCGCAAGTAAGCTCGTCTATACTGCGAGCCTGCAGCTTAGGTTACGAGGGGAATCTCATATGAGCTTGTATGGAATGATGCGGACCGGCGTTTCCGGCATGAACGCCCAGGCCAGCCGGCTCTCCACCGTCGCCGACAACATCGCCAACTCCGGCACCACCGGCTACAAGCGCTCCAGCATCGAATTCTCCTCGCTGATCATTCCAAGCACGACCGGCAAATACACCTCCGGCGGCGTCACCACCGACATCCGCTATGCGATCACGCAGCAGGGCGACCTGCGCTACACGACGTCGGGCAGCGATCTTGCCATCAACGGCGAGGGCTTCTTCGTGGTCCAGGACGCCAGTGGCAGGCCGTTCCTGACGCGTGCCGGCTCCTTCGTTCCGGACGGCGATGGCCGCCTGGTGAATGCCGCGGGCTTCGCACTGATGGGCTACAGCTATGCGAATGGCGAGCCGAGCGCGGTCACCAACGGCTTCGGCGGCCTCGAAGAGGTGAAAATCTCGCAGACGACGGTGACGGCCAATCCCTCGACGCTCGGCACCTTCGTCAGCAAGCTGCCGGTCGACGCGACGGCGGTTGCGGCCGGTCTCCTGCCGGGCGCCAACGCCCCCGGCGCGGAATGGTCGGCGAAGTCGTCGATGGTGGTCTACAACAATGTCGGCGCCGAGGTGACGCTCGACATCTACTTCACCAAGACCGGCCCGAACGCCTGGCAGGTGGCGGTGTTCGACCAGTCGGCTGCGACCGGCACCACGACCGCGTTCCCTTATACCGGCGGCGCGCTGGTCACCGGCAACATGACCTTCGACCCGGCGAACGGCCAGATGCTGACGGGCAGCTCGATCAACGTGCCCGTCCCCGGCGGCGCGACCTTCGCCCTCGACATGACGGGCACGACCGAGCTCGCCGGCAACTTCACCGTGCTCGACACCAACGCGGACGGCAACGCGCCGAGCGGCATCGACTCGGTGCAGATCAGCGCCGACGGCACTGTCTACGCGCAGTACGAAGACGGCTCGTTCAAGGCGCTTTATCGCCTGCCGATCGCCTCGGTGCAGAGCCCCGACCGGCTTGCGGTGCTGCCGGGCAACGTGTTCGCGCAATCGGCGGAGTCGGGCGACCTGCAGATCGGCTTTGCCAATGAAGGCGGCATGGGCGGCATCGTCGCCGGCGCACTCGAGAACTCCAACGTCGACATCGCGGAGGAGCTGACGAACATGATCGAGTCGCAGCGCAGCTACACTGCGAACTCGAAAGTGTTCCAGACCGGCGCCGACCTGATGGACATCCTGGTGAACCTCAAACGGTAGCGGCGGAGCGCTGCCGGGAAAGAACGGGTAAATGTCACTTTCGAGTGCACTGAGCATCGCGCAGATGGCGCTGCGCAATACGTCGCGGCAGACCACCATCCTGTCGCGCAACGTTTCGGATGCATCCAATCCGGACTATACGCGCCGGATCGCGGTGCTCAGCAGCACCGGCCCCGGCGCCCGCATCATCGACATACAGCGCGCCACCAACCAGCAGCTCTTCCGCAGCAACCTGGCCGCGCTGTCTTCCTATCAGGGGCAGAACACCTTGATGGAGGGGCTCGACGCCCTCTCGATCAAGGTGAACGGCCCGGACAACGCTTCTTCCCCGGCAGCACTTCTGGGCGACCTGCAGGAAGCGCTGCATCTCTATTCCGCCGCACCGCACAATCGCACCATGGCGGAGAATGCAGTCGAGGCGGCGCGGCAGCTCGTCATCGCGCTGAACCAGGGATCGCAGGCGCTGCAGGATTCGCGCGTCGATGCGGACCGGCGGATCGCCACCGAGGTCGACGAGCTCAACACGCTGCTCAACGATTTCCATATGGCCAACAAGGAAGTCGTGCAGGGCACCCAGGCCGGCCGCGACGTGAGCGATGCGCTCGACAAGCGCGAGGCGCTGCTCAAGCAGATCTCGGAAAAGCTTCCGGTCAGCACCATCACCAGGTCGGGCGGCGACATGGTGATACTCGCCGGCGACGGCACCATGCTTTACGAGACGACGCCGCGGAAGGTGAGCTTCGAGCCGATTGCGGGCTACAGCGCCACCACGACCGGCAACGCCGTCTATGTCGACGGGGTGCCGCTCGAGGCAGGCATGGGCGGAAACACCAGCGCTTCCGGCCGCATCTCGGCGCTGCTGCAATTGCGCGACACGGTCGCGCCCGGCATGCAGCGTCAACTGGACGAGGTCGCGCGCGGGCTGATCACGACCTTCGCCGAAAAAGACCCTGCCGGCATCGATCCGGATCTTGCCGGGCTCTTCACCTGGTCGGGTGGACCGGCGCTGCCGACGGCCGGCACGCTCGAGAACGGCCTCGCCGGGTCGATCAGGGTCAACCCGGCCATGGATTTCACCAATGGCGGCGATCCGGTTCTGCTGCGCGACGGCGGCGTCAATGGTGCTGCCTATGTCTGGAACCTCACCGGCGATGCCTCCTACACGGGTCTTCTCAACGATCTCGGCGACCGGCTGAACGGCTCGATGGCATTCGACCTGTCGGCAGGTCTTGGCGACAGCTCGACCCTCAACGACTACGCGGCGAGCGCGATCAGCTGGGTCGAGGGTTTGCGCCAGCAGGCCTTCAACGCCTCAGAGACAAAGAGCGCCCTGATGACGCACACCGCCGAGGCGCTGTCCAACGCCACGGGGGTCAACATCGACGAGGAGATGGCGTTGCTGCTCGATCTCGAACACTCCTACCAGGCATCGGCGCGCCTGCTCTCGGCGGTCGATGAGATGCTCTCCAATCTGCTGGCGGCGGTGCGTTAGACATGAAGGCTTCGTTCGTCTCGTCGGCCGCCATCTCGCAGGCCATGCGTTATTCGCTGCAGCGCATGCAGGTGCAGCTCGTCGGCGCGCAGAAGGAAGTGTCCACCGGGCGCGTTGCCGATGCCGGCCTGGCGCTCGGCATGCGCACCGGACAGTCCGTCTCGTTTCAGCGTGACGTCGACAGGTTGCAGACCATCGTCGATTCCAACGAAATGATTGCCTCGCGCCTTTCGGCGTCCCAGGATGCGCTGTCGCAGATCATCACGGTCAGCCAGAAATTCCTGCAGACGCTGGCGGCGGGCACGTCGGGCGTCGCTGCCGACGATGTCGTCATCGGCGAAGCCCGCGGCACGCTGGACGGCCTCACCTCGATCCTCAACTCCAGCCTGCGGGGCGAATACCTGTTCGCCGGCATCAACACCGACGTCAATCCGATCAACGATTTCAGCAATCCGACCTCACCCAACAAGGCCGCGTTCGATGCGGCGTTCCTGGCGCATTTCGGCTTCGCACAGAACGACCCGCTGGTGGCCGGCATCACCGCGGCCGACATGGACACCTTCCTCGACACCGTGGTCGAGCCGCAGTTCCTCGGCGCCGGCTGGCAGACGAACTGGTCGAACGCCACCGATCAGCAGATCGTCAACCGCATTTCGCTCAACGAGACCGCGCCGACGTCGGTCAGCGCCAACCAGGAGGGCCTGCGCAAGGTGGCGATGGCGGCAGCGACGCTCGCCGACCTCTACGGCACCGATCTCAGCGACGACGCCCGCGAGGCGCTGGTGAACCGCGCCATCGAACTGGTCAGCGAAGGCCTGAGCGCCATAGCCAACGTCCAGTCGGCGACGGGCGTGACCGAAAACCGCGTCGCCCGTGCCACCGACCGCGTGAAGATGCAAATCGACCTGTTCAAGAACAACATCCTCGACATGGAAGCGGTCGACCCGTACGAAGCGTCGACCCGGGTCAACTCGCTGATCTCGCAGATCGAAGTATCCTACGCGCTGACGGCGCGTATCCAGCAGCTCAGTCTCGTCAACTATCTCACCTGACGTCATCCGGGGGGCACAATAAAAATATGTACCAGTTCTCCTATGCCGATGTTCAAAACGACTCGGTCGCCGACGCGAAGGATCGCGAGAGGCAATTGCTTTCGCGCTCGATCGACCTTCTGGCGAGGGCCCAGGAGCAAGGCCCGAAATCGCGCGAGGCCGTCGATGCGCTCCACTTCATGAGCCGCATCTGGACGACCTTCGTCGAAGATCTGGGCAGTGAGGAAAATGCGCTGCCGCCCGAGCTCAGGGCCAACCTCATCTCGATCGGCCTGTGGCTGCTGCGCGAGGGCGAGGAGGTGCGCCAGGGACGATCGGACAATTTCGAAGGTCTGATCGAGGTCTCGCAGATCATCCGCGACGGCATTCAATGAAACCCACCCTCAAGATCTCGTTGAAGCCGAACGAGAAGATCTACATCAACGGCGCCGTGGTCCGCGTCGACCGCAAGGTGACGCTCGAGCTCCTCAACGACGTGCATTTCCTTCTGGAAGGCCACGTCCTGCAGCCCGAGGATGCGTCGACACCGCTGCGCCAGCTCTATTTCATCCTGCAGATGATGCTGATGAACCCGGACGGCGCGGAGGAAGCGCGCGGCATGTTCAGGAAATCGCTGCCGCTGCTGATCGCCAATTTCAGCGACGCGACGATCCGCTCGACGCTGAAGCATGTCGATCAGCTCGTCGGTGAAAGTCACATCTTCGAAGCGCTGAAGGCGATCCGCTCGCTTTATCCGCTCGAGCGGGTCGCGCTCAGCGGAAATCAAGAGGAACCAAGGAAGATCGCGGTCGGAGAATTCGCACGATGAACATCGTTCCCCCCGGCACCGTCGGCACGCAGAACCAGACGGCGGCATCGAACGGCACGACGCCCAAGAACACCGTCGACTACCAGTCGTTCCTGAAGCTCCTGGTCGCGCAGATGAAGAACCAGGACCCGACCAGCCCGATGGAGTCGACCGACTACGTCGCGCAGCTCGCGACCTTTTCCCAGGTCGAGCAGTCGGTGCAGATGAACAGCAGGCTCGAGGAAATCCTGGCCGCCTCGTCGCTGGGCCAGGCAGCCTCGGTCATCGGCAAGTTCATCACCTCGGCCGACGGCGCCGTGAGCGGCATCGTCTCCGAAGTCAGGGTGGTCGCCAACGGCGTCATCGCCAAGCTCGAGGACGGAAAGGAAGTGCCGGTCGTGGCCGGCGTGAAGATCAAGGAAGCCGCGTGAACGAGGCCGATGCCCTCGATATCGTCCAGTACGCCATCTGGACGGTGCTGACCGCCTGTGGCCCGGCGGTCGCCGTCGCCATGCTGGTCGGCGTCGGCATCGCGCTCATCCAGGCGCTGACGCAAATCCAGGAAATCACGCTCACCTTCGTGCCGAAGATCGTCGCGATCCTGCTCACCATGGCGCTCACCGGCCCCTTCGTCGGCGGCCAGATCTCCTCCTTCACCAACGTCATCTTCGAGCGGATCGAGACGGGATTCTAATTTTAGGGCCGTGTGTCGCGGTCGTCGGGCTCGCGATGTGGCATGCCGAAGTTCGCCGGCTCGGCAAATCTCCAGCCGCCCTTGATCGGCCTGCCGTCCCGCTGACAACTTGAACGCTGGGAAAATGGGGGCATTGTCCACCCCTTGCGCTTCCGTTGTTGCCGTTCGGCGCGTGGATCGACGACCCTGAAACCAGCTTCACTCAAATAGACGAGGCGCCAGAAGATGGCGTTTTCGCGTGCGAAGTGCTTCGTCTTCGAGCTTTGGCGAAATTTTCCATACGCTCATATCTGGAACGATCATATGGCATGAGGAAGGTATCAATTGGTCGGCTGGAATCTACGATCGCTTCCACTTTTGCGAGACTGCGGGGGTCATTGCGAAGCTGCAATAGGGAGCCAGCATATCGCAAAGCCTGCATGTCGATGGATGAGACATCGGGGTCATCAAAGCCTGAGGACATGACTCGCCAGTCCCTCAACTGTCCAGCGATGAGGTCAGGTAGCAAATCCAGATCGGTAACGTTGAGCACGGCCGCGCATTCGAGCAGATAGAGATTGGCAATGTAGTTCGTGCGGACGTTTGCATAGGTTGATCGCCGGACGCGCTCGTCGTCGCAGATGTTCGAGTTGCTTAGTAGCAATTTGGCATCGGCTAGCGTTTCGCGCGCTGTCGCGATTAGCGGCGAGTCGGGAGGAACCTGCCAGGCGACGGCGTGGGCGTCGAACAAGACGCTCGCGGTCTTGATGGCTATTGCCTCCCCATCGAACCGAACGCCCGTCATGAGCGGATAGGCGGGTACCAGGGTGTCGGCGTCGGCCTTCAGTTTTTCCCGTGCGCGGGCAAGGAAAAGATCGCAATCTGACAAGTCCGCGCGCGACTTTGCGGTAAGGCGATGGGTGACGCAGGCGAGGAACATAGCTTCGCGGCCGCTCACCTCATCGTCGTGTTCGGCTGTCGCGACAGACACATCGTTCGTCGCGATCTCGACTGCGCGAATCGCGAGTGCCCTAGCGACGGACCAGCGGTCCGCGTATGCGAACAAGATTGCGTAACAAAGGGCCGCTGCGTAACGCGACAAGCGCGAGCCGACGTCCTCGATCTCGTCGAGCAACTTGCGGATCAGCGCCTCGTGCCGGATGACGCCGTCGACCTCATAGGCTAGATCCAGCAGCCGTTCTGCCTGTGGCATGTTGCGAAGGAAAAGGATCGGAACGTTGCGCTTCTGGCCGCGGACGCGATCCCGCGAAAGCCCAATCATCTCATAGCCGGACCGCGCAGCCGACATGTAGAAGCTGTCCCAAGTCGTTTCCGCCAAGCCTTGAAGCTCACGCTCCAGCGCGGAGAGATCCGGCAACTCCTCCTCGGTCGGGCGCAGTCGCTGGCGAATGACGGACCGGGCGATCGAGCTGGTCGCGACATGAGCAAGGGTCACGGTGTCGAGATGGTCGATCCAGTCCCGGTGGAGTTTCTTGTGCGCCTCGGGCCATTCGTCGAGCGCGGTTTCCGCGATGTCGCGGAGGTTCTTGTACAGGGTTCGGTTTGTGAAATGCGCACGAAAGGAGACGAGGTCCATCGTTCCGTCTGTGCCGATGACACGGGACAAAAATGCATCCAGCCACCCAATGTCCGACGGGTCCGCCTCCAGATCGGAGGGGCGCAGAATCTCCGGTTCGAACAGCATCGCCTTGGGCTGGCGAATGTATAGATCGGTAAAATTGTAGTTTCGCAGGTAGGTGTCCTCGTGGCGGAAGGGGCGATAGCGCCGACCCTCGCGTACTATTAGGTCGTTGTCGGTGAACAGGACGACGCGAATATCAAGTGGCCGCAGGACCCGGTTCAACCGGTCCAGGGTCGCGAGTGCTTTCTTGTCTCTCTCGACAAACCGATCCGGCATCTTTTCGAGGCGTCGTTGCCACCACTCGGCGGTGCCTTCGCCCGCATCCATCGGAACTTCGTCGAGATCGCCCCGGAGAATCGGCGCAAGCTGAGGATACTCCTTCATCAAAGCGAACCAGGTGTTGTCGTAATGGAGCTTGGCGGTGCTGCGAAGCCTGCCGCTTGCCAGCAGGTCGTTGAACCGGGCTAGCTTCTCGTTGCTTTCATGGACAGAGTAGAGAAGATCATGAAGCGTCGCCTCGTTCTCGTCGAGAAGCGCCAGCTGGCGCAAGGGAGGCGCATCCGATAGATCGGCCAACACGCGGGCCAGCGTGTCGCGCGCATTCTGCCGACTGGTGCGGCTCATCTCAAGAGTCTCGATCAGCTGCTCATGAAGCCGTCGCGTTTCCTCGATGTGGCCCGGGAGAATGAGTAACGGCGAGAAGCTGTTGTCGCGTGCGCTGAGATTTTGGACGAGATCGGTCGTGATGATGTCGAAGACGCGCTGCTCGCTTGGGGAGCGCGTGGAGTCCCGTGGCCCCTCGAACAGTCGGGGAGGAGCCTGGTTCGCCAGCGGGTCGGCGAAGTATCGATGCAGAATGGTGGTGTCGATCGCGTAGCAAACCCGGCCACGCCTCGCGGTAAAGTCGCGGTCGAGCTGGCGATGCATGAGCATCTCGCGCAAGTTGACAGCCTCTTCCAGGTCGTGTGCGAACCGGCCGACAGGATCCGTCGCAGGCAATTGACGAGCCTCCGTCGTCACAAGGTTTCAGCCGCAAGCTTATGGCCGGCTGCGGCCATCGCCTCCGGCACTTCCATCCAGTCGTCATTGCGCGTGTCGACAACCGGAGTTGTCGTGGGGCCGGTCGGAATCATCGCCGCGGCGGGCGGCTCTGGATTGAGCCGTTTTATCCAGGCGCTCTTGTTCCACTCATGGACAAAATCGTCGTCGATGGGGCGAAGGGCATCGTCCGCAAGCAGTGGCTCGATCGGGGCCGCAAAGCTTGTACCATCGATACCTGCGACGACGATACCTAGGCAATAGCCGCACTTCGACGTGACGAGCGCACCGGCGTCGCCTTCACCGGCCAGCGGTTCGTCATCAAGACTTGTGATCATCAAAGCGTCCATGAACAATATCGACTCACCGCCCTTTGGCGCCGGCATTCGAAAAAGGGCGTGGAGCGAGCGCAGGAGCCCTTCACGGGGCGCGAGCGTACCGCTGTGAACGAGCACCATTTCTCCCAAGTGAGCGGAGAGGTCTCGGGTCAGTCGCAGCTCGGTAGGGCTCCGGTGCTTGGAAAGCACCTTGGAAGGGCGCGCCAGAAGCACATCCTTGTCGAGCTTAACGATCTCGAGCAACGTCCAGGCTGGCCTGCGATCCTTATCATCGAAGCTTCGATCGACATCGTACGAGCAAACGCCGATCCTGCCGCCATGGGCAAAAATAGGCCCTGGACCTCGAGCCACCTGACCCGCCGTGAGCGCAACGACGTTGTCCGAAGACTCATCCAGCAACAGGAGGCCCAGTCTACCGGGTAGCGCGTCCCCGTCCGATCGCACGATGCTGGTCCGCAGGTTAAGCTCGTCCATATCCGGTCCTACCCACGGTCGGCACCTCGAACACCTCGCCGGAATCGACAGGAATGCCGTAGAAGTATTCGGGTATCGGTCCAGCCTCGAGCTCGTCCGACCATCCCCGGCTGGTTCCATGGTCCTTGTGCAGGACGAGCTTGGCCGCACCATCGGCATACTCCTCGCGGACCTCGAGCCCATAGCGTTGCTTGAAGAACGGGCGCGCGTCCATGAAGGACTGCTCAAGCCATTGCGGATTGTGCCCCGGGCTTGGAAGCTTGAGCTTGGTCGCCATCTCGCGGGCCTGATCCATCGAGATCCAGTCCTGGTCGGCGTACAGTGACTGTCGCTTCCGCACGTTCGACAGCAGTTCTGGCGATATCCTTCCAAAGATCGGTTCGAGCGGCGAATCGGTTCCGTGGCGATTGACGAAAAATGCCGCCCTGTAGTCCGCTTTCCTCGGGCTATTGGAGAAGTCGGCTTTGTGGTTGCCACCAGTTATCTGGCGGTCAGAGGTGAACGCGACCTTCTTGAGTTTGATGAGCATGTTGTCAGCGTCCGGATAGGCATCGGGGTGCTGGGGATCGTCATCGACCGCGACGCCGCCGCGCGGCACCTGATGATACTCCAGCCAGCCTTCTCGGATCGCATGGACGATCAGGAGACGGTGATAGGGCGACGAGGTAAATTCGGTCGGAACCGTGCGCTCGCCGATGAGGATCACCTTCGCGACCGCGGTGCGCTGTTCCACCAGTGATCGGTGGAAAGTGCCGGCAAGGTCTGAAGCGGCTGCGTCATACGCGCTCCAGAGATATTCCGCGATCTCGTCCCTGAACTTGTTCGAAAGCGGGAAGCCAGCCGGCCGTTTTCCGTCGGGCTCGCGCAGGATTTCGTCTGATACACGGAGGCGGGCCTTGGCTTCTACGGCCCTGAGGCGGCGTTGGAGGCCTCCGCTTTCGAAAAGCTCCGCAGTCCCATAGTTGACTTTCCCGGCTTGGAACTTCGAGAACAGTAGTCTCAGCGCCTCGATAAGCCCGCCGTCTCCCGTGCCAGAAATGATGCAGTGATTCACTGTCCCAGCGGGACACTTGCGCAACTCTTCGATCTTGTCCCCGTCGGCACTCCAGTAGCTTGGAGTGTCCGACTTTGGCACCACCGTTTCGATGCCATAACCGGTCGCGAAGATCACGATATCAAATCCTTGGACCGGCGACGATTTGCCAGCGGTCTCAACCTCCCAACCGCTACCGTTCCACGACACGCCGGTGACGGTACTGCCGAGCGTGATGCCCTTCATTGGCCCGTTCCTTTTTTCAAGCCACGTCCATTGGTCGTGGAGACGGGAAAGGATCAGGTCGCAACGATCCTGATACCAGTTCAGGAACGGCAGCATGGTTGTGACTACGACATCTTCACGGGGCCAAAAATTGATGCTGGGATGGATCTCGCGATGACGAGCGATCCGATTCATGGCAAGCGCGTTTCGCTCGGCTTCCAGGATCCAGCTATCGCATTTGAATGCGGCCAGTCCGACGCTGCATGTTAGCCCGGCAAGGCCAGCACCCACGATACAGGCCCGCTTCCCGGATAGGCCATCGCCATCTCCAGAGCGCTTGATCTCATCATCGACGGCCCACACTAGGCTCAGGGCGCGCCGTTGCTGCGACGCGAAGCTCAGTCGTTCGGCGAAAGGGCCGACCACATATAGGCGATCCTCGTGCGGCACGCGTCCCGCGAGAATCGCCACGTCCATGCTCGGCCGCTGATTGATTGACAAACTGCGTTGCTCCCCAACTCGGAAGACTGCGCAGTTTGCAATTTGGAGTCAACTGTCTCGGAAGACTAAATGTTATGAACGGATCGAATTCGAAGAAGTGATAAGGTCTACCAGAAAACATTGACTGACCATGCGTGCTGCCGACACACTAGAATGATTCTCTTGGCGGGTTGTTGAAAACGGTTTTGTTCACGGGACATATCAGAATCGGATAGGGCGCAGACGAGCGTCAAAAGCACGTACCTCCGGGACCTTTCAACGACCTGCTGGATCAGTTTGCGATCCGGACCGAAGCGCGCGCCATGCCTGTGGGAATCGCTGCCTCGATGCTTCGCGCCGTGCCGCGGCGGATGCTAAGCACGCAGCCAAAAGGGCTCCGGATGGCGCCCGAAAAAAGGGTGCCGGATGAAGGTCAACATCGACATGGGCGCCGCGGCCGGCGGCGCCGTGGCGGAGCTCGACCTGGAAGAGCTGCTGGCGACCCGCCTGCTGGTGCAGGGCAATTCCGGGTCCGGAAAGTCGCATCTGCTGCGCCGCCTGCTGGAACAGAGCGCGGCGTGGGTGCAGCAATGCATCGTCGATCCCGAAGGCGATTTCGTCACGCTGGCGGAAAAATTCGGCCACCAGGTCGTCGACGCCGCCCGCTCGGAAGCCGAGCTCACGCATATTGCCGGGCGCGTGCGCCAGCACCGCGTCTCCGTCGTGCTCAACCTCGAGGGGCTCGACGTCGAGCAGCAGATGCGTGCCGCCGCCGCCTTCCTCGGCGGCATGTTCGAAGCCGAGCGCGACCACTGGTATCCGGTGCTGGTCGTGGTCGACGAGGCGCAGCTTTTTGCGCCGGCGATCGCCGGCGAGGTCTCGGACGAGGCGCGCAAACTCTCGCTCGGGGCGATGACCAACCTGATGTGCCGCGGCCGCAAGCGCGGGCTGGCCGGCGTCATCGCCACCCAGCGGCTGGCCAAGCTCGCCAAGAACGTCGCCGCGGAGGCCTCCAACTTCCTGATGGGCCGCACCTTCCTCGACATCGACATGGCGCGCGCCGCCGATCTGCTCGGCATGGACCGCCGCCAGGCCGAGATGTTCCGCGACCTGGCGCGAGGACACTTCATCGCGCTGGGGCCGGCTCTGTCGCGCCGGCCGCTGCCGGTCACCATCGGCGCCGTCGAAACCTCCGCGCGCTCGGCCAGCCCGAAGCTGACGCCGCTGCCCGAGGCGCCGAAGGATGCGCGCGAGCTGATCTTCACGCCCGGTCCTGAAGATTCGCGTCCGCCGGTGCGACGCGCTGCTCCCAAGCCGATACCGACCGCTGACATCGTGACGCAGCTTTCACGCCCCAGGCCGGCCCCGGAAGCGCAGACAGAGCCCGTCTTCGCGCCAATCGACGAAGCCGAGCGCGATGCGGCGATCGAGGCGGTGCTGCGCGAAATCCTCGACGACCCCGATGCGGGCTTCCGCACCGACGCGGTGCTTTACCAGGATTTCCTGGTGCGCTGCCGCATCCGCCGCGTCGCCGGCGAGCCGCTGCCGCTTTCAGCCTTCCGCCGGCGTCTGGCCGTGGCGCGCGCCGGGGTCGACGAAAGCTCCGGCGGCGAGGCCTGGGCGACGGCGCTGTCGCTTTCCGAAAAATTGCCGGACGATTTGCAGGGCGTGTTCCTGATGGTCGCCCGCGCCGCGACCAGCCGCACCCCATGCCCTTCCGACGCCACCCTGGCGCGGGCCTATGGCAGCCACTCGCCGCGCCGGGCGCGCCGGCTGCTGGCCTATTTCGAGGAGCGCGGCCTGCTCGTCACCCGCATCGATTTCCACGGCCGCCGCGTGCTCGCCTTCCCGGACCTCGGCTGCGAAACCGCCCCCGGCGATCCCGACGCGCCGGACGAGACCCGACGCGACGCGGCGGAGTGAGGCCACAGCAGCCCGTGCGCTCAATGCACCGCCGCATACATGATCGACTCCTCGCGCGCGGTGCGGCGGTCCATCTCCTCGACGATCTTGCCCTGGCGCGCCACGAGAATGCGGTCGCTCAGCGTGAGGATTTCCGGCAGGTAGGATGAGATCACCACCACCGCTATGCCGGAATCGGCCAGCCGGTTGATGAAGGCGTGGATCTCGACGATGGCGCCGACGTCGACGCCGCGCGTCGGCTCGTCGAAGATGACCAGCCGCGGCTCCTGCACCAGCGCCTTGGCGATCACCACCTTCTGCTGGTTGCCGCCCGACAGCTCGATCACCTTGGCGTTCGGATCGATGGCGCGGATGTTCAGATCCTTGCGCCACTCTTCGGCGAGGCTGCGCGCCTCGCTCATCGAGACGATGCGGAAGCCGCCGAAAGGCTCGCCGCCGATCTTGCCGATATAGATGTTCTCGGCGATCGACATGGTCTCGAAGAAGCCTTCCGCCTTGCGCTCCTCGGTGACGTAGACGATGCCGTCGCGCACGGCCGGCGCCGGCACGCGGTAGCGCACCGGCCTGCCGTCGAGCTTGACCTCGCCGCCATGGAAGAAATCCCGTTTCAGAACGCCGGACACGACTTTCATTGTTTCCGTGCGGCCCGAGCCGACCAGGCCGAAAATGCCGGTGACCTGCCCGCTGTAGATGGAGAAGGAGGTGTTGCGCACCATGCTGCCCATCGACAAATTCTCGACCGACAGCAGCTTGCGCCCGCGCTTGCGCGGTGCGCCGGCGCGGGCGGAGGCGCCGTAGATCTCGTCGGTCAGGCTGCGGCCGACCATCGCCTGCACGATCTTCTGCCGGTCGAAGGCGCTCGCCGCATCCGAGGCGACCAGCCTGCCGTCGCGCAGGACGGTGATGCGATCGGCGATGAGCAGCGCTTCTTCGAGCGCGTGGCTGATGAAGATGATCGAGACGCCTTCGGATTTCAGCTTGCGGATCAGCTTGAAGAAGTAGCTCTTCTCTTCAGGCGTGAGCGTTGCCGTCGGCTCGTCGAAGATGATGACGCGCGCCTTGTGGTGCACGGCCCGCGCGATCTCCACCATCTGCTTCTGCGCCGCGCCGAGCGAGGCCACGATCGCCGAAGGGTCGACGTGGAAGTTCAGCGATTGCAGGAATTGCTGGGCGGCGATGTAGATGCCGCGCAGCCGGTTCAGCGGTTTCTCGTTGCCGAGATAGATGTTCTGCGCAACCGTCATGGAGGGCACCAGGCTGTTCTCCTGGTAGACCATGGCGATGCCCTTCTTCAGCGCCTGCGCGGGCGTCGCCAGCTGCACGGCGTCGCCATCGACCAGCAGCTCGCCGGCGCTGAGCGGATAGACGCCGGCAATGACCTTGGTCAGGGTGGACTTGCCGGCGCCGTTCTCCCCGAGCAGGGCATGAATCTCGCCCTTGCGCAGCACGAAATCGACGTCCGCGAAGGCGGGAATGCCGCGGAAATCCTTCGTTGCCCGGCGCAGCTCGACGATCGGTGTCATGCGCGGCCTCCGTCGGCCAGGAAATCGTCAGGCTCGGCCAAAGCCGTGTGGTCGACCGAAAGAACCTCGCCCTTGCCCCTGGAGGCAACCAGCAGGCGCCCACCGGCTTCGAGGACGGAGGTGATCCCATGCCGCACGCCTGAGGCGCGGCTGTGCAGGCTCCACACCGGCTGGCATGCGGCATCGAGGCGGATGACCAGCCCGTAGGACCGCGTCGGCGCCCAGGGCTTGTGCACGCCGAGCCGGATGACGCCGCCGGCCTGCAGCGGTTCCTTGAAGCTCTTGCCGCTCGACAGGGAAGGGGCGATCCAGAAATCCGGCGGCACCTCGGCGAGCATGTGGCGCCGGTAGCGGTCCTCGCGCAGCACGAATTCCTGCAGCTGGCTGCGCACGCTGAAGCAGGCGAGCCAGAAACCCTCGGCCGAGCTCGCCCTCAGCCGCCCGGGATAGGCCGGCAGGCCCGCCAGCAAATCCTCGGCTGCGCCGGTCATGCCGACGCGGATCAGCCGGTGGCGCCAGGCTTCGGATACGAGCAGCGTCTCGCCGGCATTTCGATCGACGCACAGCCCGGCCGGCCAGGCAAGCCTGTCGACCAGCACCTGCGCAGACCGTCTTGCCAGGTCGACGATGACGATGCTTCCCGATTTGCCATGGTGCAGCAGGTCATGTTGCCATTCGCTGGCCTTGAAACGCGCCGACCCGTTCGTCACGGCGAGCCGGTCCTCGTCGAGAAAGGCGGCGTCCGTCGCGCAGGCCAATGCCGCTCCGCCGGCACGATCGATGAAAGCCCCGTCGTGCTTTCCTCCCCTTATGCGAATGCCGCGGCCGTCGATGCCGATCGCCAGCGCGCCGCCTTGGCTGGCGGCCAGGCACGAGATCGGAGCCTCCGTTTCGAGGATCGTCGCCACCGGTCCTGCGTCGGCAATCGAAAGCAGCCGGTGCGCGCTGCTGCCGAAAACCTTGCCGTCCAGCGATACGAGGTTGTCGACCTGGTCGATCGCGGCGACGGACGCGGCCCGATCGAGCCGGTCGTTCGGCTTCAGCGCGCCGTCCATGACGGGAACGGTGATGGATTGCTCGCCGCGGCCGCCGACAAGCCGGTCCACGCCATTGCGAAGGATGGACATGACGCTCATCGCTTCGCTCCCCAGTAGGCTTCCTGGGAGTTCCACGCGGCATCGGCGCCGGGCAGCTTCAGGCGGCCGATGCGGTCGTTGTACAGTCCGCCGAGGTAAAGATAGCCCTTGTGCTCGCGCATCGACGTCACCATCGGATGGTTGGTGCCGCCGAGGTCCCAGAGCGACTCCACGACCGTGCCGTCCGGCCTGAATTTGAGCACGCAGCCGCTGTTGATGTTCGGAAACAGCCACTCGTCCCTGGCCACACGCTTGGCCATGCGCTTGCGCATCGAGGGCATGCGCAGCGCGAGGTCGAGCGCCGGCGAGCGCATGCCGACCAGCGCCACCCAGAAATTCCCATCCGATGCGCGATTGATGTTGTCGGGATAACCGGGCAGGTCGGCGACGACGATCTCGCACGTGCCTTTCTTCGGGCCGTCGAACCAGTAGCGCTTGATCCTGCAGCCCCAGGTTTCGGCGAACAGGAAGGACTGCCCGTCGCCGGTCATGCAGACGCCGTTCGGAAATTGCAGGTCGCGCAGGATCGTTCGGGTCGAGCCGTCCTTCGGGTTGAAGCAGATGAGCCGGCCGTTGCCGCGGCTTTCCAGCGCGTCGTAGGGCCACTCATGCATGTCGTAGCGGATGGTCGCTTCCGAGAAGAAGATGCGGCCGTCGGGTGCGATGTCGAGATCGTCGGCGAGCTTCAGGCGCGAATCGTCGATGATGGAAAACAGCGTCCGGTTCGTCTCGTCGGTGAGCTTTTCGACGCGGCGGTCGGGCGTGACCCGATAAAGCCCCATGCCGCCGACGCAGACATTCAGATTTTCCTGCCCGTCGAAGGCCATGCCGAGCGGATGGCCGCCGATATGGGCGAAGATTTCCCAGTTTTTGTGGTCGGGCGCGAGGAAGCGCACGATGTCGCCGTGCCGGTTCGGGCAATAGAGATTGTCGGCGCGGTCGAAGATCACGTCCTCGGGGCCTTCGATCTCGCCCTTGCCGATCAGGCTCACGCCTTTCAGCCGGTCGTTCAGCGCATAGGGGCTTCCCGTGCCGACATCGGTTTCCGGTGCCGGCGGCAGCTTGAAGTAGGCCGGCGATACATAGACCTTGTTGAGGATCTTCGAGCGGTTCTTCAGCCAGCGCACGTCGAGCGCGACGACGGCCAGCAGGACGACGCCGAGGATCGTCGAGGAGATGCCGCCGCTGACGCCGATGCGCACCATGCTGTCGGTGAGGATCAGGATGACGATCGCGCCGAGCACCGATTTCGCCACCGAGCCGCGGCCGCCGCCGAGGCTGTTGCCGCCGAGCACGGCGGCCGTCAATGCTGCGATCTCGAGGCCCATGCCGGTGTCGGAGCCGGCGCTGCTCAGCCGCGCGGCGAAGAAGACGCCGGCGATCGCGGCGAGCGTGCTCGAGCACACATAGGTGAGGAAGACGGTGCGATTGACCTTGAGGCCGGCATTGAAGGCCGAGCGGCGGCTGCCGCCGACGGCGCTGATGTGCCAGCCGAGACGCGCACGCGTCAGGATGACATGCCAGGCGGCCACCACGAGCAAGGCGACGACGAAGGAGAACGGCACGCCGAAGACCGTGCCTTCGCCGATGAAATACCAGAGGTCGGAATCGGGAAATGCCGCCGAGATCTGCACCGCATAGGCGAGCAGGATGATGTCGACGATCGAGCGGATGATGATGAGCGTGACGAGGGTCGTCAGGAAGGCCCGGATGCGCAGGTAGCCGATCAGGAAGCCGTTGACCGCGCCGCAGAAGGCGCCGACCAGGAGTGCAGCACCCACGCTCGCCCAGACCGGCCAGCCGAGCAGGTTCATGCCGATCAGGGCCGTGATGTTGGCGAGCGCGAAGACGCTGCCGACGGAGAGGTCCAGCCCGCCGGCCACGAGCACGATGCCCATGGCGACGACGACCAGCACGAACTCGGAAAGCTGGCGCGACGTCTCCGTCAGGCTGGCCAGCGTGAAGAAATTGACGTCGTACCAGACGAAATAGCCGACCACGATCAAGGTGGCGAGGACGGGAACGATGTTGTCGCTCCAGCGCTTGGTGAGGATCTCACCAAAAAGCTTCTCGGGAAAATACCGGAAGTAGAGGCGTTCTATCGTTTCCATCGACCTGCTTTTTCCATGCGCTCAAGCAGCGCAATCCGCGTACGGCGCGATCGACCCCACTCCGTCACGCTTCGCGTGCCACCTCTCCCGCCCTGCGCTTGCCGATGGGCGACGGGGGAGAGGAATGGCCTCCAGCTTGGCCGTTCCTCTCCCCCGCGAAGGGGGAGAGGTGGCGCCGCGAAGCGGCGACGGAGTGGGGGTGCTTCACCCTGCCAGGCATCCGCGACGCCGGCCTCCGCCTATTTCTTCAAGAGATCGAGGTCCCAGCAGCTGTCATGCGTCAGCGTTTCCTTGCTGATGATCTTGTTCGGCGTGTAGAGCGCGAACTTCAGCTCGCCCGCCGCCGACGGGGACTGCAGCAGGACCTTGATGGTGTTGTTGAGATCGCGGCCCTGGCCGGGAACGTCATACGAGATCACCTCGTCGAAGGTGCCGTTCTCGACGCCCTGGCAGGCGGTCTTGTTGCCGCCGCCCGACGTGATCAGGTAGACGTCCTTGCCGGATTCGGCGATCGCCGCGCCCGTGCCGGCATCCATGACGTCCCAGAAGCCGATGATGCCGCAGAGATCCGGATTCTGCTGGATCACCGTCTGCGCGATGCCGCGTGCCTTGGACTGGTCCCAGTCGCCGGTCTGGCTGGAGACGATCTCCACCTCCGGGCTGTCCTTCAGCGTCTCGGCGATGGCGTTGAGCTGGTAGACGCTCGCTGCGGCGGTCGCCGGGCCCTGGATGATGGCGATCTTGCCGCTCTTGCCGGTGGACTTGCCGCACTTTTCCACCATGCGCTGCGCGGCATACTGGCCGATGCCGTACCAGTCGGCGCCGACGAAGGCGTCGGTCTGGAAGCTCGACTTCATGTTCACCTGCACGACCTTGATGCCTTCGTCGACGGCGCGCTTGAGCAGGCGGCCGTAGGAGGCGACGTCGAAATTCTGGACGACCAGGATGTCGGGCTTTTCGGTGATCACCTGGGTGATGGCGCGGGTGCCGGTGTCGGTGCTCCAGTTGGCGTCGCGGATGTCGAGCGTGTAGCCGAGGCGGTCGGCTTCCTTCTTCATGACCGCGGCCCAGCCTTCCGGCAGGTCGAAGCTCATCGACATCGGCACGAAGACGACCTTCCTGCCCTTCAGCGCATCGAGCGTCGGCTGCCGGATCTCGTCGACCAGCCCTTCCTCCGCATGCGCCTGGCCGAGCGTCAGCATGCCGATCGCGGCGGCTGCAGTGAGAAGTTTCCTGATGGTCATTTTGCGGTTCCTCCCGTTGATGATCGAGACTTCAGATGTCGCCTTGCTGGGACGTCTGCTCGTCCCGCGGGTTGAGGAGCGCGTCGACGACAAGCGCGCCAAGCAGCACGGTGCTCTTGATGAGGTTTTGCACCGTGTAGGAGATGTCCATGATGGTCATGCCGTTGAGCAGCAGGCCGATGAGGATGGTTCCGACCAGCACGTTGCGCACGCCGCCGCGCCCGCCGGACAGCCCGATGCCGCCGAGGATCACGACCAGCAGCACGTCGTAGATCATGGTCGAGTTGACGACGCGCATGTTCATGCTGGCGACCGAGGCGGCGGTGACCGCGCCGGCGAGGAAGGCCATGGTGCCGGACAAGACGTACTGGGCGATGATCATCGGACGCACCGGGATGCCCGAGATGCGCGCCGTCGAGATGTTGTCGCCGATCGCGTAGATGAAACGGCCGAGCCCGGCCATGCGCAGGAAGAGCCAGGTCAAGAGCGCGGTGACGCCGAAAATCCAGATCGGCAAGGGGATGCCGAGAACGCTGCCGCGGCCGAGGAAGAGGAACCAGTCGAGGCCGTCGGGCACATTGTTGACGTCGAGCGTCGCGATGACGCCGCGGCCGAGGCCGTAGACGATCGCGCCGATGGCGAGAGTGGCAAAGATCGCCGGGATTTCGACATAGGCGATCAGGAAGCCCATCAGGACCGCGACCGCCACGACGAAAGCAAGACCGATGGCGAGCGCCGTCACGAAATCGTAGCCTCGCGTGGCGAGCACGATCGAGACGGTGAGCGAGACCGCCATCACCGCAATCAGCGAAAGATCGACGCCGCGGCCGATGACGACGACCGCCATGCCGAGGCTCAGCATGCCGAGCACCGCGACGTTGCGGACCAGCGTGATCATGTTGCCGGAGGACAGGAAATTATCGAGCAGGATGGAGAAGACGACGAACAGCACGACCGAGGTCGCGAGCACGATGGCTTCCTGCGTCAGCGTCTTGCGCGCGATGTGCTTGCCCGGCGCTTTCATCCCGGGGCCGGCGGCTGCCGTGTTCATTGGCTGGCCCCGGCGGATTTGGCCGCCCGCGCCGCAAAGGCAGCGAGCCCTTTCCTGGCGTCTTCGCTGACGAAGGTTCGCTGGCCGAGGACGGCTTCGCGGGCAAACGCTTCGGCAAAGGGCAGGTCCTGCAGCGTCAGCACCGCCTCCTTGATGGTCTGGACGGCGGTCGGGCTGAGTGCTGCGATCTCGGCTGCGGTCTCGCGGGCGACACGCTCGAGATCGGCTGGCGCGACGACCTGGTTGACGACGCCGCGCGCCTGCAATTCGACGGCGGAGAAGCGGCGCGCCGAGAGCAATATCTCCATCGTGTGGGCATAACCGATCTGGCGCACCAGCCGGACGAGCGTGCCGCCGGCCGGCACGAAACCATGCCGGGCTTCGGGAAACTGGAAGACCGCGTCGTCGGCTGCGATCCTGATGTCGGTGGCGAGCATGATCTCGAAGCCGCCGCCGAGGCAAAGGCCGCGCACCGCGCAGACGATCGGCTTGTAGAAGTCCATGTTCTTCAGGTGCGCCGGATCCCAGGCGCTGATGTCGATCCGGTCGCTCGCCAGAGCGGGGATCGATTCCGTCAGGTCGGCGCCGACGCAGAATGCCTTGTCGCCGGCCCCGGTCAAAATGACGGCGCGCACATCGGCATCGTCGCGGACGGCGGCGAAGGCGCGGCCGAGCTCGTCGTACATTGCAAGCGACAGGGCGTTCAGCTTGTCGGGCCGGTCGATCGTGATCGTCGCCACATGGCCGTCGCGGGTCAGAACGATGCCCATGGTCAGATCGCTCCGCGCTCTGCCAGCCCGGCGACCTCGTCAGGGGTCATGCCGGCCAGGCGCGAATAGACGAAGGCGTTGTGCTCGCCCGGTTGCGGCGCCTTGCCCGTCGGGTTCCCCGGGGTGCGGGAAAGCTTGACGGGCAGCCCGAACATGCGGACCAGCTTGCTCGCGACCGGGACGTTGACGATCATCTCGCGCGCCGCGATGTGCGGGTCCTCGACCACTTCGGCGATCGTCTTGATGGCGCTGAGCGGGATGCGGTCGCCCGCCATCTCCTCGAGCTCGGCCTTGGTGTAGCGGCTGAACCAGCGCTCGAGGATCGGCTTCACGACCGTTTCGGCTGTCGCGGCCTCGAAGCGCTTTTCCATCGTGTCGATCCTGGGATCGTCGGCCAGGCCGGGCTCGCCGAACATCTCGCAGGTGATGCGCCAGAACTTGTTGGTGTAGCCGCCGAAGAAGACGTAGCCGTCCTTGCAGGGAAACTGCCCGTAGGGTCGGACGAAAGGGTGGTCGTTGCCGAGCGGGGAAGCGATTTCGCCCTTGGTCGTGTAGCGCACCACCGCATTCTCGGTGAGCGTCAGGACCGAATCCTGCTGCGAGATGTCGACCACCTGGCCCTTGCCGCTGTGCTCGACCTCGCGCAGTGCGGCAAGCGTTCCGATCGCGGCATAAAGCGAGGCGGCAAGGTCGCCGATGATGGTGCCGACGCGCACGGGCGGCATGTCCGGATAGCCGTTCATCGACCAGAGGCCGCCGGCGGCCTGGCCGGTATTGTCGTAAGCCGGCCGGGATGAGTTCGGGCCGGTGCGGCCGAAGCCGCTGATTGCGGTGTAGACCAGGCGCGGGTTTTCCCGCGCCAGCACCTCGTAGCCCATGCCGAGCTTCTCCATGGTGCCGGGGCGGAAGTTCTCGACGAGGATGTCGGCGCGGCGCACCAGCGTCTTCATGAGCGCCTTGCCCTCGTCCGACTTCATGTTGAGGGTGATGCCGAGCTTGTTGCGGTTGAACTGGGCGAAGAAGGCGGAAAACTCGCCTTCATCCCCGCCCACGAATGGCGGGAAGGTCCGCGCATAATCGGGATCGTCGGGGTGCTCGACCTTGATCACGGTCGCGCCGAGGTCGGCGAGCAGCATCGAGCAGAACGGCCCGGCGACGACGCGGGTGATGTCGAGCACGGTGATGCCTTTGAGCGGCCCCGAGCCGGTCACGCCATTGGCAATCGTCGACGTTTCGTCAGACATCGAATTCCTCCCTGGTCAAATTGTTGGTGATCCTGAATGCAGGAACAATGTTGCCCCGCCACACGAACAGCGCCGGGCAAAGTGGATTCCTCACAGAAAGGACTTTAACGCGCCGGTCGCGGTCATGGCTGCAGCGACTTTCGAGAGCGTGGGCCTGCCAAGCTGCGCCGCGATGAAAGCACCGGCCGCCGCCGCGCGCTGCAGGTCGACGCCGGTTTCGAAACCCAGCCCGTCCAGCATGTAGACGAGGTCTTCGGTCGAGACGTTGCCGGAGGCCCCGGGCGCATAGGGGCATCCGCCGAGGCCCGCGACCGAGCTGTCGACGGTGCGTATGCCCGCCTCGATCGAGGCCAATATGTTGGCAAGCGCCTGCCCACGCGTGTCGTGGAAGTGAACGGCGAGCCTCTCGACCGGCAGCTCCGACGCCACCGCCCGGATCATGTCGCGCGCCGCGCCGGGGGTCCCGACGCCGATCGTATCGCCGAGCGAGAGCTCGTAGCATCCAAGCCCGGCGAGCCGCCGCGAAACCTCGACGACGGATGCGACCGGCACCGCGCCCTCGTAGGGGCAGCCGAGCACGCAGGAGACATAACCGCGCACCGGGATCGAGCGCTGGGCTGCCATCTGCACGACCGGGGCGAAGCGCTCGATGCTCTCAGCTATCGAGCAGTTTATGTTGCCGCGTGAGAATGCTTCCGAGGCCGAGGCAAAAACCGCGATCTCCTGGATGGGGAGCCCGGCTGCCGCCTGCATGCCCGCTTCGTTGGGCACGAGCACGGCGTAGCGGACGCCGTCGGCATGCGGCAGCCGGCCGACCAGTTCGGCCGTGCCGGACATCTGGGGAATTCGGCGCGGCGACACGAAGCTGCCGATCTCGATGCGCCGCAGCCCGGCCGCGGCCAGCCGCTCGATGAAATCGATGCGTATGTCGACGGACAGCGGGACGGCTTCGTTCTGAAGCCCGTCGCGCGGCCCCACCTCCACGACCGAAATGCGGTCCGCCATTCACTCCTCCCGGTTAGCCAGCGTATGCACTCTAGCAATCGGCCTTGCGCCGCTCGAATAGAGATAATCCACACCATGGCCAAAGAATGTGGAGAAAACCGACAGGGTCATCGCATTGCCGCGCGGTCCGCCGCTGTGTAGTTTCCATCCACCACAAGGGAGGAAACCATGGTGGCCAGCACTGGCGCAGGCGTGCGCTCGACCGCGGCGCCGGGGCAGGAGCACGACTATTACCGCCGGTCCCTGCATCTCCTGGACAGCCAGGAGACTGCACCGGCGCTCGAGAAGCTGACCGCCGAGATCCGGCAGGGCGTGGCCGCTGGTGAGCTGCCGCCGACGATGGTCGACGATGTCGAGATCGTGCTGCGCCTGCACGACAATTTCGAGAACAAGCGCAAGCGCGAGAAGGAGCTTTCCGCGCTCTACGAGACGGCGCGCGACCTTTCGGCGCTGCGCAACACCGACCAGGTCCTGCAGGCCATCGTCCAGCGCGCCCGCCAGCTGGTCGGCAGCGACATCGCCTACATTTCCGCTGCCGACGACGAGCGCAACGATTTCTACGTCCGCGCCACCGAAGGTGTCGTCTCGCAGGATTTCGCCCGCATTCGCGTGCCGCGCGACATCGGCGTCTGCGGCAGCGTCGCGCGCACCCGGCGCCCGTTCTATTCCAGCAACTACGCCACCGATGCCGCCTTCGCGCACGACGATTTCATCGATCATGCGACCGAAGGGGAGGGCGTCGTCTCGATCCTCGGCATTCCGCTCGAGGTGGAGGCGCATGTGATCGGCGTCCTGTTCGTCGGCGACCGCTACACCCGCTCCTACACGCCCAACGAGATGGCGGTGCTGTCGTCGCTCGGAACCTTTGCCGCGCTGGCGATCGAGAATGCGAAGCTGCTCGAGGAGGCGCGCCGCGCGCTGCAGGTCGCCAGGGAAGCCAATGCCGCGCTCAAGGCCAAGGCGGAAGACATCGAAAACGCCGCCGCCGCGCACGAGCAGCTGACCGAGCTGATCGCGCGCGGCGGCACGCTCGACGACCTGACCGAACGCGTCAGCAGGATATTGAACGGCCAGGCGGTCGTCCTCGAAGAGCGCCAGAAGCCGATCAGCGGCACATTGCCGGACGGGATTTCGGCCGAAGCACTCATCCGCTCGGTGCGCGAAAGCGACCGCCTCGGGCGTTCGGTGCAGGTGCATTGCGACGATGGCGGCGTGGCGCTCGTGGCGGCGGCGATCGGCGGGACGGCCCGGCTCGGCTCGCTCGTCTTCAAGCGCCGCAAGGGTTTCTCCGCTGCCGAAGTTCGCACCTTCGAGCGCAGCGCCATCGTCACCGGCATCGTGCTTCTGTCGCTGGAGCGGGTCGCGCAATCCGCGCACAAGAGTGCTGCCGACGCGATCTCGGCGCTGGTGCGCGGCACCAGCGATCCGTTCGCCAGCGGCGCGCCGCGCCAGATACCCGGCGGGACGGCCGTCGGATGGCCGGTCACCATGATGATCGTCGAGCTCGGCGATCGTCCCTACATGCAGGTTTCCGCCGCCGCGCGCACGGCGCTCGCCGGCCGGGATACGATCTTCGCGGAGTTCGGCGGCGACCTGGTCGTGATCACCAGCAGCGAGGCCCCGCGGGAGCTCGCGGGCAGGCTGTCGGAAAGGCTGTTCGAGGCAACGCAGAGCCGGTTCGGCGTGGCGGTGTCGGACCCGATCGGCTCGATCCAGGACGCGCCGCTGCAATACGAGGCGCTCAGGCGCTGCCTCGGGCTGATGCGCGGCCTCGGCCAGAGCGGGCGCATCGTCTTCGAGCGCTCGATGTCCGTCTACGCCATGCTTTTCGGCGACAGGCGCAGCGACGCCGTGACGTCCTTCGTCCACGCGACGATCGGCCCGATCCTCGACGCCGACGCGCGCAAGGGCAGCCATCTTGCGCAGACGCTGCTCGGCTATCTCGATGAGGGACGCAGCCTGCAGAAAGCCGCCGACAGGGTCGGCATCCACGTCAACACCATGCGCCAGCGGCTCGACCTCATCGGCCAGATCAATGCGGCCAGTCTGAACGCGGAGCAGGGGCTCGAAACGCATCTGGCGCTGCGCATGCATTCCCTGAAACAGCTCGAGCAGCGCGGGTAGATCGTTCCTGACGATTGGCGAAAGTCCTGACGACAGCCAATCTCCCCCCTCGTGGGAGGGCAATCGCATATGGGGATCGACCCCCACTCCGTCACCGCTTCGCGGTGCCACCTCTCCCCCGGGCGGGCAGGGCAATCGGATATGGCGATCGACCCCCACTCCGTCACGCTTCGCGTGCCACCTCTCCCCCGATCGACGGGGGAGAGGAAAGACGGCCGCAAGCTTGGCGCCATTCCTCTCCCCCGGGCAGGGGGAGAGGTGGCACGCGAAGCGTGACGGAGTGGGGGTGCTTCGCCTCAATCCGCCATATGCGATTGCGCTGCCCTCGCGGGGGAGGTGGCCGGCAGGCCAGAGGGGGCGCCTCGCGCCGACCGTTCCCAGTCATCTGCAGCACGCCGCGATGTCTCGTTCCCACCTTGCCGAGCGCGCCGGCTGTGATCCATCCACATTGTTCGAGGACGGTCGGCTGCTAGGGTTCCGCGCTACGTCTCGAGGAGGATCGCAGTTCCATGACCACCAGCAGCCGGCTCCCCGGTTTCTACAAGCTTTCGCCGGCGGATCGGCTGAAGACGGTCCTGGACGTCTCCGGGCTTGAATCAGGGCAGCTCGCCGCCGTCGTTCCCGCCGACGAAAAGACCCTGCTGATGGCCGACCGCATGATCGAGAACGTCATCGGGACGCTGTCGATCCCGCTCGGCGTCGCGGCGAATTTCATGATCAACGGACAGGATTATCTGATCCCGATGGCGACCGAGGAGCCGTCCGTGGTCGCGGCTGCCAGCAACATGGCTTCGGTCGCCCGCATCCATGGCGGGTTCCGCACCTCGAGCGACCAGCCGATCATGATCTCGCAGATCCAGGTCGTCGGCGCGAGCGATCCGCACGGCGCGCGGCTGCGCCTCTACGAGCGCAGAAAAGAGCTGCTCGAGCTCGCCAACGAGCAGGACCCCTTCCTGGTGAAGCTCGGCGGCGGCGCGAAAGACATCGAAGTCCGCATCGTCGAAGCCGGCACAGCGACCTTCGTGGTGCTGCACCTGATCGTCGATGTTCGCGACGCCATGGGGGCCAACGCCGTCAACACGATGGCGGAGGCGCTGGCGCCGCTCGTTTCGGAGATCACCGGCGGCCGTGTGCGGCTGCGCATCCTCTCCAACAAGGCCGATCTCAGGCTGGCGCGCGTCCGCGCCGTCTACGACAGCCAGGCGCTCGGCGGCGAAGACGTGGTGAACGGCATCATCGATGCCTACAGCTTCGCCGCCGCCGATCCGTACCGGGCAGCCACGCACAACAAGGGCATCATGAACGGCATCACCGCCGTCGTGCTTGCGACCGGCAACGATACCCGCGCCGTCGAGGCAGGCGCGCATTCGCATGCCTCGGCCGGCGGACGCTACACCTCGCTGTCGCATTACGAGAAGGATGCCGACGGCAACCTCGTCGGCACCATGGAGCTGCCGATGGCGGTCGGGCTCGTCGGCGGCGCCACGAAAACGCATCCGGTCGCGCAAGCGAACGTCAGGCTGCTCGGCGTGAAGAGCGCGCAGGAGCTTGCCGAAGTGATCGTTGCCGTCGGCCTCGCCCAGAACACCGGCGCGCTGCGGGCGCTGGCCGCCGAAGGCATCCAGAAGGGCCACATGTCGCTGCATGCCCGCAACATCGCGATCGCCGCCGGCGCTGACGGCGACGAGATCGAGAAGGTGGTCGCGAAGTTGAAGGAAGGCGGACACGTCCGCCTCGACCGCGCCGAGAAGATCCTGGTCGAGATGCGGGAAACGCGGGCTTGAAGCAGTTCTGCCGAAACTGTGCAGCGGTTTCAGGGTAGAGACATCCAGGTCGCTCGCTCGTCTCGAGTCGCCTGACGGCGTCTCGCCCACAATGCGAGCTTCGCGCGGCGACCGGAGGCTGGCTCGACGGCGATATGAGCAGAAGTTATTCCAGCCGCCCCATAAGTTTGTTGTCGCGAGACCGCTCCCCGGCAATGTTCCAGCCCGGCACGCGGCCCGTTTCGCGAGAATTGCATCGTCTATGTCGGCAGATACGCTGGAAGCCCTTGATGGTTCGACCAAAGTGCCGCCGCGCGAGCGCGTGCTCGGTCGTTTGCTCGAGCGGCAGGCCGAGCGTTTTGGCGACCGCGTGCTGCTCAAGGCCGGCGATACGGACTGGACGTTTCGTGACGTGGCAGGCATCGCGGCGCGTCGCGCGGCCGCATTGGCGGAGGCCGGCATCGGCCCCGGCGACCGTGTCGTCATCTTCTGCGACAATCGCAGCGAGTTCCTGGAGGTGCTTGTCGGCTGCGCATGGCTCGGCGCGGTGGCGGTGCCGGTCAACACGGCAGCGCGCGGTGCGCAATTGCGTCATATGCTGCTCGACTGCGGCGCCAGGCTGCTGGTGACGGAGGCGCGGCTGCTGGAAGCCGTCCGGCAGTGCGGCGAAGGGCTGCCGGTCGCGGCGATCTGGCTTGTCGCAGATGGCGCGGGCGAAGCTGTGTCGGGCCTCGTGCCGCAACCGATGCCTGCCGCCGGAAATGTCATCGAGCATGCCCCGACCGGTCCCGGCGACCTGGTGACGATCCTCTACACGTCGGGCACGACCGGCCCGTCCAAGGGCGTATGCTGCCCGCATGCGCATCTCTACTGGTGGGGCGAAAGCACGGCCGAGCTGCTCGGGGTAAAGGCCGGCGACGTCCTGCTGACGACCTTGCCGCTTTTCCACGTGAATGCGCTCAACAGTTTCTATCAGGCGCTGCTGCGCGGCGCGACGCTGGTGGTCGAGCCGCGCTTCTCGGCATCGGGCTTTTCGAAAAGCCTGGTGCGCCACAAGGCGACGGTGACCTATCTGCTCGGGGCGATGGTGCCGATCCTGCTCGCCACGCAACCGCAGCCGGAGGACAGCGGCCACAAGGTGCGCGTGGCGCTTGCGCCGGCGGTGCCGGAAGCGTTCCTCAAACCGTTCCGCGACCGCTTCGGCATGACGACCATCGACGGTTATGGCTCGACCGAAACCAACTTTGTCATCGGCAACCCGATCGACGACCAGGTTCCCGGCGCGATGGGACGCATCAGGCCGGGTTTTGCGGCGCGCGTGGTCGACGAAGGCGACAATGCGGTGCCCGACGGGGTCGCCGGGGAACTGGTGCTTCGCGCCGACGAGCCATTCGCTTTCGCCTCGGGCTATTTCAATCTGCCGGAAAAGACGCTCGATACATGGCGGAACCTGTGGTTCCACACCGGCGACCGGGTCGTGCGCGACGCGACCGGCCTCTATCGCTTCGTCGATCGCATCAAGGACGTGATCAGGCGGCGCGGCGAAAACATCTCGGCGTTCGAGGTCGAGGAAGCACTCTCGTCGCATCCGGCCGTGGCCGCGGCCGCCGTGTTTCCGGTGCCGTCGGAGCTTGCCGAGGACGAGGTCATGGCCGCGCTGGTGCTGGCGCCCGGCATGGCGCCGGCGCCTCAGGAACTGCTCGATTTCTGCCGGCCGCGGCTTTCCTATTTCGCGCTGCCGCGCTTCATCGAGTTTGTCGATGAGCTGCCGCTGACGGAGAATGGCAAGGTGCAGAAATTCAAGCTGCGCGAGCGCGGCGTCACGGCGGCGACCTGGGATCGGGAGGCGGCGGGGTACCAGGTTCGGCGCGACTGAGGCGTTGTGCTTCCGGCAGGACAGAGCGGGGCACGAAGGATCGCTGCGTCAGCCAGAAAGCGGAACATTTCGCCTTGCGGCTTGCGTCGCGTTGAACACCGCAAGCGGCGTTGCGGGCATGTCCAGCTCGTGCGGACCGTAGGCACGCCACAACGCATCACTCACCGCGTTCATGACGGCAGGGCACGCGCCGACGGATCCGGCCTCGCCGGCACCCTTCAGGCCGAGCGGGTTCGTGGTGGAGGGGATGTTGCGCGTGCCGATCTCGAAATTCGGCACATGGTCGGCGCGCGGCAGGCAATAGTCCATGAGGCTGCCGGTGAGCAGCTGCCCCTCCTGCGAATAGACCGCACCCTCGTGCAGAGCCTGGCCGATGCCCTGTACGATGCCGCCATGGATCTGGCCTTCGAGCAGCAGCGGGTTGAGAGTCAGGCCGAAATCGTCGACGACGACGTAACGCTCGATCGAGACGGCGCCGGTTTCCGGGTCGACCTCGACCTCGCAGCAATGCGTCCCGTTCGGGTAGGTCGCATCCGGCGGCGTGAAGGAATCGATGGCCATCAGCTTTTCCGGTGAGTCGGCGGCGAGCGCGGCGATCTCGGGGTAGGAGAGGAACCGGTCGGTGCCGACGATGCGGATGCCGCCGTCACCGATTTCGAGGTCGCCGGTCGAAGTTTCGAGCGCGCCGGCGGCGAGCTCCTTGAGCGAGGCGACGAGCTTTTCCGCGGCACGGCTCACCATCACCGCTCCAACCGGGATCGACCGCGAGCCGCCCGTGCCGGCGCCCGTCTTCACCCGCGCGGTGTCGCCCTGGATCACACGCACGCGCTGCGGCTCGACGTCGAGATAGTGTGCGGCGACCTGGGCATAAGCGGTCTGGTGCCCTTGCCCGGTCGACTGTGTGCCGACGAGCAGGGTGAAATCGCCGTCCGGGTCGAGCTGCACCGAACCCTGCTCGCCATCGCCCCAGGCGGTGCATTCGACATAACTCGCAAGGCCGAAGCCGCGCAGCTTTCCTGCCGACACCGAGGCCTGGACGCGCGCCTCGAACCCGTCGCGCCCGGCCATTTCGAGCGCGGCCCGCATGGTCGCGGCGAAGTCGCCGACATCGTAGGTACGGCCGGTTCCCGTGCGGTACGGCATCCGTGACGGCGACACGAAGTTGCGTGAGCGGATCTCTTCAGGCGGCAGCGACAGGGCTCTGGCGCAGCGGTCGACCAGCCGCTCCAGCACATAGGTTGCCTCCGGGTTTCCGGCGCCGCGATAGGCGTCGGTCGGGACGGTGTGGGTGTAGACGCCGCGCACGCGCACGAAGATCGCGCCGATGTCGTAGGCCCCTGTCGCCATAGAGCCGCCGACATAAGCGACGGCGGGGCCGAACTGCGACAGGTAGCCGCCGAGATTGCCGAGGATGTCGAGCCGCAAGCCGAGGAAGCGGCCGTCGGCATCCAGCGCCATTTCGGCCGTGGTGAGGTTGTCGCGCGCCTGCGAGTCGCCGACGAAATGCTCGGACCGCTCTGCGATCCAGCGCACCGGGCGGCCGCAGCGTCTCGCCGCTTCCAGCACCAGCGGGTATTCGCGATACATGACCGTCTTGGTGCCGAAACCGCCGCCGACATCGTGGGTGACAACCCGGATCGCATCCCTGGGCAAACGCAGGACGTTGTCGGCGATCAGATCGCGAAAACCGTGTACGCCCTGGCTGGTAACGTGCAGGGTGAAACGTTCGGTCGCCGGATCGTATTCGCCGCAGGCGCCGCGGGTCTCGATGTAGTTGGCGATGACGCGGTTGTTGACGACCCTGATGCGGACGATCTGTGCGGCCTTCGCAAACACCGCATCCGTCTCAGCCTTGTCGCCGAAATGCGTGTCGTAGGCGAGGTTCCCGGGAGCGCCGGAGAAGAGTTGCGGAGCGCCAGGCGCGATCGCCGCGTCGAGACCGGTGACGACGTCCAGCACCTCCCATTCGATGGCGATCTTTTCGACGGTCTCGCGGGCGGCGGCTTCCGTCTCGGCGACGACCATCGCGACGATGTCGCCGACATGAAATGTCTCGCCGTCGGCCATGACGGGATAGGGCTTTGTCGGCGTCAGCGACCCGTCGGCGTTGTTGATCGTCCAGATGCAGCGCAACCCACCGAGGTTGCCGAGATCGGAGAGCGTGTAGATTGCCCGGACGCCCGGCACCGCGCGCGCTTCGGCCAGATCCTGAACCTTGAAGCGCGCGTGCGCATGCGGGCTGCGCAGGAAAGCCGCGTGCAAGGCGCCGGCGGGCGCGAAGTCGGCGGTGTAGTTGCCACGGCCGGTGAGGAAGCGGGTGTCCTCGACGCGTTTCACCGCCTGGCCGATTCCGAACTTCATCGGCTTCGTCATGATCGTCTCCGACGGCGCGGCTTACAGCTTGCGCAGGCAGCTGCGTCTATCAACGGCGCCACCACCTTATCGGGCACGTACAGGCCGGCGCCACGCAAACCCGGGAGGACGGTTCGCATGGCGCCGGCGGCTGCGGCGAAGGCGTAGCCGCTGGTGCTTCGACTACTTGCCGACGCCGAACTCGGCGGCCCATTTGGCGGCGAAGTAGTCTTCGTAGTTGGCGCCGAAGATCGGAATGTCGGTGCTCGAGCCGATGTTCTCCTTCGTGACCATGTAGGGCTCCATGAACTTCAGCGAATAGGCGGCGCTGAAGACGTCCGCGCTGGTGTTGATGGCGCGGTCGCGGGCCCATTTCTGCAGCAGCTGGTCGAACACCACGTAGATCGAGGATTCGAACGAGATGTCGACGACGCCATCGACCTTGCCCTGGCGGATCAGGTCGACCGACTGCGGCGTGGTGTAGTTGCCACCGACGACCGGCCGGTTCTCGCCGGTCAGCCCTTCCGAATCGTAGACCTGTGCGATCAGCGGCACGCAGAAATCGCAGACCGTCCAAGTGCCGCCCAGATCCGGGTTCTGACCCAGCGTCTGCTTGGTGATGTTGAGCGTATCCTGCACGATGTTGGGCAGGTCGAGGTCGTGCTGAACCGTCAGCTCGGCGCCGGGATAGGCCTTGATGTCCGCGGCGAGCTGGTCCTGCTGCGCCAGCAGGGCGGCACCGAGCGCCGGCGCGCCGAGCGCCATGACCTTGAGCGCCTTGCCGGCGCCCTTCTTCTTGGCGATCTCGTCGAGCAGCCACTTGTCGTAGACGGCGCCGACCTCGAAGCCGGTGATGCCGTACTGCATCAGCGCCGGCGATGGCGACACGTTGACGACGAGCGCGAACCATGGAATGCCCATCTCGCGGGCGTCGTTCAGCGCCGAGCCGAGCGTGGTCGGCTCATGCGCATCGGAAAGCACGGCGTCCGGCTTCTGGGCGACGATCGAGGTGGCGCACTGGGCGACACGCTGCGCGTCGAAATCGGGATCGCAGATGATGATCTCGTAGCCGAACAGTGCGCCGATCTTCTTGGCGGTCTCCGCGATGCGGTAGTTGGCCGGCGACTGCATGGAGAGCAGGATCAGGCCGATCTTCTTGCCGGCGGGCGCTGCGACCGCGCCGCCATCGCGCGCGGCGTCGGCGGCGCCTGCGGCCTTGGCCGCGGCGATGCTTTCGTCAGTCTTCTGCAGCACCCAGTTGCCGGTCTGGGCAGTTGCCGGAGTCCATCCGGCGAAGGCAGCCGCGAGGCCGAGAGCGGCCGCTGCGGCACGCCATTTGGCTCGATGCGGGCTTCCGCTTCTTGCGTTCAACATATGTTCTCCCATTCGGTTTGTCCCGGTTCGGGATCGCTTACCCCTGTGGTGGAAATCGCATTGGGGATGCGACTAACCCCATGGTTGGTGACATGGGGCGGAATCGCTCACAACAAACTAATCGGGTCTTGAATATTACTTCTTCTCATAGGGCCGGCGCGCACCGCCCGGCATGGTGCCACCACGCTGGAGAGTGCGTCACGCCTCCCGGTGCGGGGCTTTAGCAGCCGCCTCGAGCTCGTGCAGGAAGCGCCCCAGCAGCGGGCGGATGGGTCCCTTCTGGCGGAAGGCGGCGATCGTCGCGCGGGTCCAGGTCGGGAAGCTCAGGTCGAAGGCGATGCTGTCGTTCGAAAGCCCGACGCTCGAGGTCGGCAGGTAGCTGATGTAGGTGGTTCCGGCGAGCATTGCGGGCAGCAACGTCACCGAGGTCGTCTCGGCGACGACATGGGGTGCCGGCAAGCGAGCAGCCGAGAACAATCGCTCGAGCTGGCGGCGGTCCGGCTCCAGCCGCTCCGGCACGACCCAGCCATATTCGGCGAGTTGCTCGATGCCGACATTGCGTTCTCCCGCCAGCGGATGGCCGGGATGCGCGATGATCGCCATCGGCTCCTCCTGCAGGACGCGGAACTCGACCTCCTGCAGCTCACGCTCCGACGGCAAAACGGTGATGACGAGGTCGAGCACACCGCGACGCAGCGCAGTCAGCAACGTGTCGTTCAGCCCTTCGATGACCGAGAGCCGCACCTCCGGACGATCCTTCAGGAAGGCGCGGGCAGCCGACGGCACCATCACGCGCAAGGCGGCGGGAACCGAGCCGATCTTCAGCTGGCCCTTGGTGCCGCCGCGCATCGCCTCGATTTCCTGCTGCGCTTCGGTCGCGAGCGACAGGATCAACTGGGCATAGGCCGCGAGATGCTCGCCATAGACGGTCGGGCGCACCCCGCCCGGACCGCGATCCATGAGGCGCACGCCGAGACTCTGCTCCAGCGTGCGCAGGCTCTTGGTCAGCGCCGGCTGCGTCACGTGCAGGTGAGTGGCGGCGACGCTGAAGCTGGCGTGCTGCAGCACCGCGGTGAGGTATCGTAACTGCTTGAGATCCATGGGATTGCCTATCCGCTCTCACACCTCGATAGCAAAAAATTGGTCGCCCCGAGGCATTTCCATGAAATTAAGTTATACGGCCAGCCAGACAAGTTCCTTGTGCTTGCAGGGTTGTCACGACACTGATCGCTGGCGGGTGAAGGAGCGCAAAACGGGATGGCATACCGGATTTCGGTCGATACTGGCGGCACCTTCACCGACATCGTCGTTTCGGAAGCCGGGCGCATCGTTCTCATCGAGAAGGCGCTGACCACGCCGGAGCGCATTTTCCGCGGCATGCAGGCGGCGATGGAGATCGCCGCGGAGCGGCTCGAGCTCAGCCTGGCCGGACTGCTGGCCGACACCGAGCTGCTGATCTACGGCACCACCCGCTCCACCAACGCCATTGTCGAGCGCAAGACCGCCAAGACGGCGCTGCTCGTCACTGGCGGCTTCCCCGACATCCTGCTCTACCGCGAAGGCGGCAAGGCCAAGCCGCACGAGTCCAGCAAGGATTATCCGGCGCCCTACATTCCGCGCCGCCACACTTTCGAGATCGCCGAGCGGATCAGTGCTGAAGGCGACGTGGTGACGCCGCTCGACGTCGCGCAGGCGACCGGCGTAATGCAGGAGCTGAAGGCGCGCGGCTTCGAGGCGGTCGCCGTGTGCTTCCTCTGGTCGGTGGTCAATCCGGCGCATGAGCTGGCGGTGGCGGAATTGCTGCAAAAGCACCTGCCGGCCGTGCCGTTCACGCTCTCGCACAAACTCATCCCGATCGTGCGCGAATACCGGCGCGCTTCGGCCACCGCGATCGACGCTTCGCTGAAGCCGCTGATGGGCCGGCATCTGCGCGAGATGGAGCACGATCTGCGCGCTGCCGGTTTTCACGGGGAAATCCTCGTCAGCACGTCGGTCGGCGGCTGCATGGGCGTAGACGAGCTGGCCGAGCGCCCGATTCACACGCTGAAATCCGGACCGGCCATGGCGCCGATCGCGGGGCGCTATTACGCCGCGCTGGAAGACGCCGGCAACAACGTCATCGTCTGCGACACCGGCGGCACCACCTTCGACGTCGGCCTGATCCGCGACGGCAATCTCGTCTATTCGCGCGACACCTGGCTCGGCGGCAAATGGACCGGGCACATCATGAGCATGTCGACCGTCGACATGCGCAGCATCGGCGCCGGCGGCGGCTCGATCGCGCATGTCGATGCCGGCGGCCTGCTCAAGGTGGGCCCGCGCAGCGCCGGCTCGGTGCCGGGGCCGGCCTGCTACGGCCGCGGCGGTGTCGAGCCGACGGTGACCGACGCGGCGCTGGTGCTCGGCTATCTCGATCCGGACTATTTCCTCGGGGGGCGCATGAAGCTGTCGACGGCGGCGGCCGAAGCGGCGCTGGACAGGCTTGCTGCGAACATCGGCACGTCACGCGAAGACGCGGCTTACGCGGTGATCAATCTTGCCAACGAGCACATGATCGCGGCGATCCAGGAGATCACGGTCAACGAAGGCATCAACCCGCGCGAAAGCCTGATCCTGGCAGGCGGCGGCGCTGCCGGTATGAACATCGGCCTCATCGCGCAGGAGCTCGGCTGCGAGCGCGTGCTGCTGCCCGGCACGGCCTCGGCGCTGAGCGCTTCGGGCATGCAGTTCTCCGACATCGTGTTCGAGCACAGCGCCAGCGGGCTGACGCGCACCAACGAGTTCGACTTCGCGGTCGCCAACAAGGCGCTGGGCGCCGTCAAGGCAGAGCTCGACCGCTTCGTCGCCGACCTCGGCGAGCGTGCGGCCGCCGGCGTGCGCATGGAGTTCTTCGTCGAGGCGCGTTACCTGTTCCAGATCTGGGAGCTCGAGGTTCCGCTCACCTTCGAAGGCTTGAGCAGCGAGGACGACGTGAAGGCGCTGGTCGCCGGTTTCGACAAGGTGCACGAACGGGTCTTTGCCGTGGTCGACAAAGGCAGCCCGGTCGAATGCGTGACCTGGAAGGGGCGCGTGATCGCAAGCCTCGGCGGTGGCGTCCCCAGCCCGTTGAAACAGCCGGCACGGGGCACCCGGCCCGAACCGCAGCGGCGGCGCCAGGCCTATTTCGGCGGCGGCAACTGGGCCGACACGCCGATCCATCACGGCCAGTCGCTGGCGGCCGGCGCGGAGGTCGAGGGACCGGCGGTCATCGAGGAGCCGACGACCACGGTCGTGGTCTTTCCCGGCATGAGCGCGCGCCGCAGTGCCGGCGGAAACTACCTCATGCAGATTCACACGGTGTGAGCATGCCCATGGCCAAGAAGGCGAGCGAACAGCGCATCATCAACGATCCCGTCTTGACCGCGGTCATCGCCAACCGGCTCGACGGCATCGTGCGCGAAATGGAGAACACGATGCTGCGTTCGGCGCGCTCGGCGATCATCGCCGCGGCGCGCGATTTCTCCTGCGTGATCATCACCGCCGACAACCAGCTGCTGTCGACCGCCGAGGCGCTGCCCGTGCACATCTTCGGCTCGCACCTACAGAGCCAGTCGATGTGTGACCTGCATGCGGACCTCGCCGAAGGCGACGCCTTCCTGCACAACGACCCGTATCTCGGCAACACGCACGCGGCGGACCATACGATCCTGGTGCCGGTGTTCTTCGAGGGCGAGCATATCTTCACCGCCAGCGCCAAGGCGCACCAGGCCGATTGCGGCAACAGCATCCCGACCACCTATGTCGCCGACGCCAGGGACGTGTACGCCGAAGGCAGCCTGATCTTCCCGTGCGTGCGGGTGCAGCGCGACTACAAGATGAACGACGACCTGGTGCGCATGTGCAAGGCGCGCATCCGCGTGCCGGAGCAGTGGCATGGCGATTTCCTGGCCGCACTCGGGGCGGCCCGCATCGCCGAGCGCCGGCTGAAGGAGCTCTGCGCCAAATACGGCAAGGACGCGGTCAAGGATTTCGTCAAGAGCTGGCTCGACTACACCGAAGCGCTGATGGTGCAGGAAATCCGCAAGATGCCTGCCGGCCGCTTCACCACGCACGGCTCGCACGATCCGCTGCCCGGCATCGCACCCGACGGCATTCCGATCAACCTCACGCTCGAGGTGAAGCCGGAGGAAGCGCTGATCGAGGTCGATCTGCGCGACAATATCGACAACCTCGACTGCGGCCTCAACCAGTCGGAAGCCTGCGCGCTGAACAACGTCATCGCCGGCATCTTCAACTGCGTGAACCCGGACATCCCGAACAATTCCGGCGCCTTCCGCCGCTTCAAGATCCACCTGCGCGACGGCTGCGTGGTCGGCCGGCCGACCTTCCCGCACAGCTGCTCGGTGGCGACGACCAACCTCGCCGGCCGCCTGGTCAACCTCACCCAGAGCGCATTCGCAGGGCTGGGCGACGGTTATGGCCTGGGCGAAGGCGGCTGCAGCGTCGGTACCGGCTATGCGGTCGTTTCGGGTAAGGATTTCCGCCGCGGCAACCAGCCTTACATCAACCAGCTCTTCGTCAGCCTGAATGGCGGTCCCGGTAGCCCCAAGGCGGATGGCTGGGCTTCTTATGCCGGCCCGCAATCGCCCGGCTCGTCCTATCGCGACAGCATCGAGCTCGACGAGATCAAGCACCCGGTGCTGTTCAAATCGCTGCGGCTGCTGCCGGGCAGCGGCGGCGCCGGCCGCATGCGCGGCGCGCCGGCGAGCGAGGTGACTTTCGGGCCGCGGCGCGACAAGATGACGGCGGTCGTGGCCAGCGATTGCAACCAGTTTCCTTCGCGCGGCGTGCGTGGCGGCGAGCAGGGCGCGCCGGCGGCGAGCTTCTTCATCGACGCCGAGGGCGGCGAGAAGCCGTTGCCGAACGTGTTCAACCTCGAGATCAAGGCCGGCGAATGGCTGCGCGGACATGAGTCCGGCGGCGGCGGTTATGGCGACCCGTTCGAACGGGAGCCGGCTCGCGTCCTGCACGACGTGCTCGAAGGCTGGGAGACGATGCAGCGGGCGAGCGACATTTACGGCGTGGTGCTGACCGGTTCGGCCCGCGACGAAACGCTGGCCGTCGATCTCGCGGCGACCGAGCAGAAGCGCGCCGGCCCGCGCAAGGCTTCAGCAATGCGAGGATCGGCGCACTGATGACCGGCCGCACCGTTTTCGTCACCGGCTCGGCGCAAGGCATCGGCGCTGCCATCGGCACGGCGTTCCACGCGGCCGGCGACAATGTCGTGCTGCTCGACCGCTCCGAGGCGGTCGTGGACTTCGCCCGGACGCTCGACCCGTCCGGCGCCACGGCCATGCCGCTGATCGACAATGTCGACGACGAGGCCGCATTCCAGGCGGCGTTCGCCGCCGCCGTCGAGCGGTTCGGCAAGGTCGACGTGATGGTCAACAACGCGGCCCGCACGGCGATGGGATCGGTCTGGGACATCAGCGTCGCCGACTGGGATGCGGTGATGGCCACCAACCTGCGCGGCACGTTTCTCGGCTGCCGCATCGCCGCCGGCCATATGCGCGAGCGCGGCCTGCATGGCCGCATCATCAATCTGTCGTCGCTCGCGGGCCAGCGCGGCAGCACGGCGACAGGCCTGCACTACGGTGCCTCGAAGGCCGGCATACTGGTGGTGACGAAAGTGTTCGCGCAGGAGTTGGCCGCAACCGGCATCACCGTCAACGCGATCGCGCCGGCAGCGATCGACGGGCCGGTCATGGAAACGCTCACCGAGCAGACGCGCCAAGGCCTGCAGCGCAGCATACCGGTCGGACGCTTCGGCCACGACCGCGAGGTCGCCGCCGCCGCGTTGTACCTGGCCTCGGAGGATGCCGCCTTCGTGACCGGCGCGACGCTTGACGTGAACGGCGGCCTGTTCATGCGATAGCGTCTCAAGCGGGCCGAGGGGAAAGTTCACGAATGTCGAACCAGGAAGCGGAATTGGTCGGGCAGGCTGGCCTGCAGCAGGATGCAAACAGATCAACCGGTTCGGCGCTGCGCCAGATTGGCCGCTATGGCATTCCGATCGCGATGGTCGTCACCTTCGCGGTGTTCTCGCTCATGAAGCCGGACGCGTTCTTCACGCTCTTCATGATGAAGTCGATCCTGCGCGACAGCGCGCCGCTGATGATCGCGGCGCTCGGCGTGACCTTCGTGCTGGTGATGAACGACTATGACATCTCGCTCGGCGGACTGACGGCGCTGCTTGCCACCTGCGCGGCGCTGTTCGTCTCGACCGACCATGCCAATCTCGGCGTCGTCGGCGCGGTTATCGCGACGATCCTGCTCGGCGGTGCGCTGGCCTTCCTCAGCGGCCTGCTCATCTCCTATGCCGGCCTGCCGTCCTTCATCCTGACGATCGCGATGGGCACCGTGTTCACCGGCATCGGGCTGCAGCTCACCGGCTCGCGCAGCATCTATGGCGGTGTGCCGGAAGGTTATGCGGCCATCGCCGGCGGCAGCATCTTCGGCCTGTCCAACCAGATATTCATCGGCCTCGGCGTGCTCGTGCTGGCGCACCTGTTCCTGCGCCACAGCGAGGCCGGCCGCTACATGTATGCGATCGGCGGCAATGTCGAAGCGGCGCGCCTGTCGGGTGTCCCGGTGAGGCTGCTGAAAGCGGTCGGCTTCGGCATGGTCGGGCTCGCCGCGGCGATCACCGCGATCCTGCTCACCTCGCAAGCGAACGCCGCCAACCCCAACACCGGGCTGGGACTGCTGCTGCCTGCCTATGCCGCCGCTTTTCTCGGCTCCAGCATGTTCCGCTCCGGCAGTTTTACGGCGCTCGGAACAGCGCTCGCGGCGCTCTACCTGCAGGTGATCGGCGCCGGCCTGACGATCCTCAGCCTCAGCGGGCCGCTCACCCAGATCATCCAGGGCCTTATCCTCGCGGCCGCGATCGGGCTGTCCCGCTTCAACCGGCAAGCGTCGCGATGAACGCAGCGCTGGTCAGCGCCAGAGGATTGAGCCGCCGCTATCCCGGCGTGCTCGCGCTCGACGGCGCCGACCTCGACATTTTCCCTGGCGAGATCATCGGCCTGGTCGGCAAGAACGGCGCCGGCAAGAGCACGATGATCCGCATCCTGGCGGGCGTCGAAAGCCGCGACACGGGCGAGCTCAGCGTCGGCGGCAACACGGTCGGCGCGTCCTACAGCCCGCACGACGCGCATGCGGCGGGCCTCGCCTTCATGCACCAGGAACTGGCCAACGTTCCCAACATGACGGTCGCCGAGAACGTCGCGCTCGGCTCGCGCCTGCCGCGCCGCGCCGGCCTGCTGGTCGACTGGTCGACGCTGCACGCCAGGGTGCAGCGTGTGCTCGACCGGCTGGAGCTGAAGATTGCGCCGCGCGATCGCGTCGGCGACCTGACGGTAGTGCAGCAGCGTATGGTGATGATCGCGCGGGCGCTCTTCCATGACGCGCGCGTGCTGGTGCTGGATGAGCCGAGCACCTCGCTCACCGAAAGCGAGATCAACCAGCTGCATTCCGTCATCCGCGCGATGGCCAAGGACGGGCGGGCGATCGTCTACGTCTCGCACCGGCTGCGCGAGATCGTCGAGATCACCAGCAAGGTGGTCGTGATGCAGGACGGGCGTGTAACGCTGACGCGCCCGACCGCCGGCATCACCGAGCGCGAGATCGTCGAGGCGATTGCCGGAGCACCGCGCGGCAACGTCGCAAGGGCAAAGGAAGCCTCCCGGAAGGCCGGCGAGACGCTGCTCAAGGTGCGCGGCATCAACCGCACCGGAAAGGTGCGCGACGTAAGTTTCGAGGTGAAGACGGGCGAAATCCTGGGGATCGCCGGCCTGGTCGGATCGGGCAGGACGGAGCTTGTGCGCCTGATCGCCGGTGCCGACCGCGCCAGCCATGGCTCGGTGGAGCTCGACGGCCGGCCGCTTCGCCTTCGCTCGCCGCGCGACGCCATAGCGGCCGGGATCGTGCTTTTGCCGGAAGACCGCCGGCATGAGGGGCTGGTGGTCGACATGAGCGTACGCGAGAACATCACGCTGCCGTCGCTGCCCCGGCACCGGACCGGCGGTCTGCCTTTCGTGCGGCGTTCGAGCGAGACCAGGCTGGCGCGCGAAATGGTGGCGCAGCTCGGCGTGCGCACACCGGGCGTCGAACAGCAGGTGCGGCGCCTCTCCGGCGGCAACCAGCAGAAGGTGGTGCTCGCAAAATGGCTGGCGCGGGGCGGCCGTGTCTTCATCTTCGACGAGCCGACCCAGGGCGTCGACGTGCATGCCAAGGAAGAGATCTTTCGGCTGATCCGCGCCTCGGTCGCGCAAGGCCGCGCGGCCATCGTCATCTCGTCCGACTTTTCCGAGCTGGTGTCGCAATGCGACCGGGTCGTGGTCATGCGCGAAGGCGCGCTGGTGGGCAGCCTCGAGGGGATGGCGATATCGGAGGCCGGGATCGTCGAGATGGCCTACGCGAGCTGACATGGCCGCCATCCAGCGGAAACGGCAAGGTTATGAGGGCGTCGTGCTCGCCGCGCCGGTGACGGTTCCGTATGAGCGTTTCTCGACCAAGAGCGCGCATTACTGGATTGCGCGGGCGCTGCGTGCGCTGCTCGAAAGAGCCGGCCTTGCCCAACCCGACGTTGACGGCGTTTGCCTCGCGAGCTTCACTGTCGCCCCCGACACGGCGATCGGGCTTTGCCAGCATCTCGGCCTGTCGCCGCGCTGGCTGGATCATGTGCCGATGGGCGGGGTGAGCGGCATCGTCTCGCTGCGGCGCGCGGCGCGCGCCGTGCAGGCCGGCGATGCCGATGTCGTCGCCTGCATCGCCGGCGACACCAACCAGCCGGGCTCGTTCCGCGACCTGCAGGAGAATTTCAGCCGCTTCGCGCGCGACGCGGTCTATCCGTATGGCACAGGCGGAGCCAATGCCAGCTTCGCCATGATCGCGCAGCACTACATGAAACGTTTCGGCGCGACGCGCGAAGATTTCGGCAAATTATGCGTGGCGCAGCGCGACAACGCGCTCGCCAACCCGAACGCGCTGATGAAGAAGGCGCTGACGCTCGACGAATATCTTTCGGCGCGGCCGATCGCCGATCCGCTGCATCTCTACGATTGCGTCATGCCCTGCGCCGGGGCAGAGGCCTTTCTCGTCATGCGCCGGGAGCGAGCGGATGAGCTCGACCTGGCTCCGGTGAACTTGCTCGGCACGATCGAGCGGCACAACGCTTTTGCCGATGACGTGGTGCAGTTCCGCGGCGGCTGGGCCGTCGATGCCGACGAGCTCTACGCCATGGCCGACACCAGGCCGGACGAACTCGACTTCGTGCAGACCTATGACGACTATCCGGTCATGTCGATGATGCAGTTCGAAGACCTTGGCTTCTGCGCCAAGGGGGAAGGTCCGGCATTTGTGCGCGCGCATGATTTCACCCGGCGCGGGGATTTTCCGCACAACATTTCCGGCGGCCAGCTTTCGGTCGGCCAGGCAGGTGCTGCCGGCGGACATCTCGGCCTGGTCGAGGCGATCCGGCAGCTCATCGGCGAAGCCGGCGGCACGCAGGTCGAGGGGGCTGCGCGCGGCCTCGTCTCCGGCTTCGGCATGATCAACTATGATCGCGGGCTCTCTTCCGGCGCCGCCATACTGGGCCGGTGCCGATGAGCCGCGAGCTTGCACCGCCGCCGCGCCGCAATCCGCTCATACGCACCCTTCGCCCGCAGCCTATGCCGGCGATCCGCGCCAGGGCGACACATGCGCTGACGGCAGCCGCAGCCGAGGGGCGCTTCGCCTTGCAGCGCTGTTCACGATGCCGCCGTACCGTCTACCCCGCGCACGATATCTGCCCGAACTGTCTCTCGCCGGAGCTGGTCGTGACCGATGTCCCGACCGGTGGGCGGATCGTGGCGGAGACGACGGTGCGGGTGGCGCTGCACCCGCATTTCCGCGAACGCGCGCCCTGGCGCATCGGCATCGTCGGGCTCGACTGCGGCCCGTCGATGGTTGCGCATCTGCACGGCGACTGTCGCGACGGTGCGCGCGTACGCATGACCATGAAGCTCGACAAGGCGGGGACACCTGCGGCCTTTGCCCTGCCGGAAACGGAAACGCCCCACATGCAAGACGATGCGCAGCTCAGCCAATTCACCGCCTCGCCCAAGCACCGCCGTGTGCTCGTCACGGACGGCCGCACAGCGATCGGACAGGCCATAGCCCGCGCCATGGTTGGCGCAGGCGCCGCCAAGGTTTTCGTGGGGCTTGGAGAGCCGTGGAAGCCATTCGCTGAAGGTGCAAAGCTGTCTGCACTGAAGGGCGTCGAGATCGTCCCGCTCGACCTCGGCGACGATGCTTCGGTGCGTGATCTGGCAGCCGACATCGGCGGCAAGGTTGACATCCTGGTCAACACGACCGAGCACATCCGCCCGGGCGGACTGGTGGAGGCGCACAACGGGCACGCTCTGCGCAATGGATTTGAAACCGCCGTCATGGGTTTGGCACGCCTTGCGCGCTCGTTCGGCCCGGCGATGCGCGCGCGCGGCGCGGACGGCACCGGCAACGCCGTCGCCTGGGTCAATCTGCTGTCCGTCTATGCTTTGACGAGCTGGCCGGCCTTTGGCGCCTACAGTGCCTCCCAGGCAGCGGCCTTGTCGATCGCGCAAAGCCTGCGGGCCGAGTTGCGGCCGGGCGGAATCAGGGTCGTCAACGTATTCTCCGGCCCGATCGACACGGAATGGTTCCAGGACGTGCCGCCGCCGAAGGTCGCGCCCGCCGCGCTTGCCCGGGAGACGGTCGTCGCCCTGCAGCAGGGGCTGGAGGATGTCTATGTCGGCGAGATCGCCAGGGATATCAGGGGGCGCCTTGCCGAAAACCCGAAGGCTGTCGAGCGGGAGCTCGGATAGATGAGCGCGATCGATCTCGGCGCATTTGCCGCCGCAATCATGCAGGGCGAAGTCGAAATCATCGACCTGACGCAGACGCTGGCGCCGGAATTCCCGACCATCGTGCTGCCGCCGGAATTCGGACAATCCTCGCCGGTGCGGATCGAGACGATCTCGCGCTACGACGCCGACGGGCCGGCCTGGTACTGGAACAACATCACGCTCGGCGAGCACACCGGCACGCATCTCGACGCGCCGGTGCATTGGGTGACGGGCAAGGACCTTCCGGACAATTCGGTCGATACCATGCCGACCCGCTCGATGATCGCACCTGCATGCGTCGTCGATTGCTCGGCTGAAGCCGCGGCCGACGCCGATTTCCTGCTCGGCTTGCCTCAACTCGCAGCCTGGGAGGCCGAGCATGGCCGGATTGCGAGCGGCAGCTGGGTGCTGCTGCGCACCGACTGGTCGAAGCGCGGTTCCGTCGCCTTCGCCAATCTCGGCATCGACGGTCCGCATACGCCGGGCCCGGATGCCGAGGCGATCCGCTGGCTGGTCGACGAGCGCGGCATCCTCGGCTTCGGCACCGAGACGATCGGCACCGACGCCGGCCAGGGTGGGCACTTCAATCCGCCATACCCGGCCCACCATTACCTGCACGGCGCCGGCCGGTATGGCCTGCAATGTCTCGCAAACCTCGATCGCCTGCCGCCGACCGGCAGCCTGGTCGTGGCGGCGCCGCTGAAAATCAGGCGCGGCTCGGGGAGCCCGTTGCGGGTGCTCGGGCTGGTTGCGAAGAGCTGACAAACGGACAGGAGACCACCATGGCAGACGCGCCGACGACCCAAGGCACCGCGAGCACGGTTCGCGTGCTCTTCTGTTTCGGCGTCCTGCCGCCGTTTTTCGAGCTCGGCGATGTGAAGCGAAAGCAGGTTTTCGACAAGCTCGTCGAAGCCTATTCGGACCTCGCCGGCCGCTTCGGCATCAAGGTGCTCGGCACGCTCGACGACGACCGCTCGGCCGTCGGGCCGACATTCGGCTGGCCATGGACCTGCTACATCCTCGCCGAAGCACCCGACCAGGCGGCTGTCACCGGCGTGTGCAACATCCTGCGCCAGTTCAGCGTCGGCGAGCACCGCATCTGGCACTACATGAAGGTCGAAGCGCGGACCGGCCGCTCCCTGTTTTTCGGCAATGGCTGAGGCTCGCACTCTGCCCGCTCCCGACAGAAGCCGAGGCAGGTTCGGCGACCTGGAAGCCTCCCACCTCATCCTCGCGCAAGCTTGAGCGCTTAGCCTCGAACGCCAGAACGGGCGCATGCGCCAGGAGCGGCGGGGAAGCGGCATGGCAGTCACCGAGACAATCGCAGTCAAGCGGCCGGCAGCCCGCAACGGCCGCGATGTCTTTTTCGCCCTCGGCATCGTCATCATCCTTGCCGTTCTTTTCCTGCCGATCCCCGCCTTCCTGATCGACATCGGGCTCGCCGTCTCGATCGCGCTTTCGGTGCTGATCCTGATGGTGGCGCTGTGGATCGGGCGGCCGCTCGACTTCTCGGCGTTCCCGACGGTGCTCCTGATCGCCACCATGCTGCGCCTGTCGCTCAACATCGCCACGACCCGCATGATCCTGTCGCATGGCAGCGAAGGCACGCATGCGGCCGGCTACATCATCAGCGGCTTTTCCAACCTGGTGATGAGCGGCGATTTCGTGATCGGGCTGATCGTTTTCCTGATCCTGATCATCGTCAATTTCATCGTCATCACCAAGGGCGCCACCCGTATCGCCGAGGTCGGCGCCCGCTTCACCCTCGACGCCATTCCCGGCAAGCAGATGTCGATCGACGCCGATCTGTCGGCCGGCATCATCGACGAGAGGACGGCACAGACCCGCCGGCGCGAGCTCGAAGAGGAAAGCTCCTTCTTCGGCTCGATGGACGGTGCGTCGAAATTCGTGCGCGGCGACGCCATCGCCGGCCTGATCATCACCGCGATCAACATCATCGGCGGCATCCTGATCGGCTATTTCCGCCATGAGATGCAGATCGGCGAGGCGGCGGATGTGTTCATCAAGCTCTCGGTCGGCGACGGTCTGGTCACCCAGATCCCGGCGCTCATCGTCTCGCTCGCCGCCGGCCTGCTCGTTTCGAAGGGCGGCACGCGCGGCTCGGCCGACCAGGCCGTTTTCGGCCAGCTCGGCGCCTATCCGCGCGCGCTGCATGTCGCAGCCCTGCTGCTGATGGTGCTGGCGCTGATGCCGGGCCTGCCCTTCCTGCCCTTTTTCCTCCTCGCCGCCGGCCTGTCCACGATGGGCTACCTGATCCCGCAGCGCGTGAAGCGCGAGGCGGCCGAAGCCGAGGCCGCGGAGAAGGCCAAGCAGGTCAACAAGGACGAGGAAGAGCGCAACTCGGTCAAGGCTTCGCTCAAGACGGCCGAGATCGAGCTTTTGATCGGCAAGCAGCTTTCGACGCGCCTAGTCGCCGGGCACCAGGAGCTGGCCTTCCGCATGAGCAAGATGCGCAAGAAATTCGCCAGCCAGTACGGCTTCGTCGTGCCGGAAGTGCGCCTCACCGACGATTTCACCATCCCCGCCAAGAGCTACCAGATCAAGATCCACGGCACGGTCGTGGCCGAGCACGCGATGCGCGTCGGCGAGGTCATGGTGCTGCTCGGCAACCGGCAGCCGCCGAAGATCCCGGGCGAGGAGGTGCGCGAGCCGGCCTTCGGCATGCGCGCCTATTCCGTGCCGGAGACGTTCCAGGAGGATCTGAAGCGCGAGAATTTCGCCTTCGCCGACAACATGTCGGTGCTGCTCACCCACCTCTCCGAGGTGATCCGCAACAACCTGCCGCAGCTCCTCTCCTACAAGGACATGAAGGCGCTGCTCGACCGCCTCGACCAGGAATACCGCAAGCTCGCCGACGACATCTGCACCTCGCACATCTCCTATCCTGGGTTGCAGGCAGCGCTGAAGCTGCTGCTCGCCGAACGCGTCTCGATCCGCAATCTGCACCTGATCGTCGAGGCGATCGCCGAGATCGCGCCGCATGTGCGCCGCACCGAAGCGATCGTCGAGCATGTGCGCATCCGCATGGCGCAGCAGATCTGCGGCGACCTCACCGAAGGCGGCGTGCTCAAGGTGCTGCGCCTCGGCAACCGCTGGGACCTGGCTTTCCACCAGAGCCTCAAGCGCGACGCCAAGGGCGACATACGCGAGTTCGACATCGATCCGCGTCAGCTCGAGGAATTCGGCCAGGAGGCGTCGAGGACGATCCGCACCCATGTCGATGCCGGCGAGCGTTTCGTCATCGTCACCGCGCCGGATGCACGGCCTTATGTGCGCATGATCATCGAGCGCCTGTTCCCGACGCTGCCGGTGCTTTCCCACGTCGAGATCGCCAAGGGCGTCGAAATCCGCGTGCTCGGGACGATCTCGTGACCGCGACCCTGAGCATGATCCCGAAAAGTCCTATACTTTTCGGACAAGATCATGCGGCAAAACAAAGGGTGAGAGCGGGATGATTCAGCCCGCTCTCGAGGTGGCGATCCTCGCCGCCTTCATAGCCTTTTGCCGGATCGGCGGCTGCTTCCTGATGATGCCCGGCCTGTCGAGCGTGCGCGTGCCGGTGATGGTGCGCCTGTTCGTCGCCATCTCGGCCTCATTCGCCGTGCTCGTGCATATGTGGGACCAGATCGTTCCGGCGATCGACCGGCGGCCGGTCGTGCTCTTGCCGATGATCGCGTCGGAGCTTCTGATCGGCGCGCTGATCGGGCTGATGACCCGCATCTACATGCTGGCGCTGCAGTTCATCGGCTCGGCGATCGCCATGATGATCGGCTATGGCGGCATGGCCGGAGGCGGCATCGAGGAGCCCGAACCGCAGGCAGCGCTCGCCGCGATCATCTCGTTTTCGGCCTTGCTGCTGCTCTTCGTCCTCGATTTTCACCACGACGTCATCAAGGCGCTGATCGCTTCCTATCACATCGCGCCGGTAAGCGGCCTGTTCAACATCCAGAGCGCGCTCATCGACGTGACCGACGCGATATCGGAAGCGTTTTTCATCATGCTTCGCCTCGGCAGCCCGTTCGTCGCCTATGCGATCCTGGTCAATCTCGCCGTCGGTTTCCTCAACAAGCTGACCCCGCAGATTCCGGTCTACTTCATCTCGCTGCCCTTCGTGATCGTCGGCGGGCTGCTCATCCTCTACCTTGGAATGCCGGTCCTGCTCGGCCTCTTCGCCGACAGTTTTGCCGACGCGACATTGGGACGATAGGCCATGGCTTCACGCTCCGACCGGCTTTCGAAGCTGCTCCATCTGCAGCAGCGGCTGAAGGATGTGCACGAAACGCGCCGGGCCGGCTATCTTGCCGCTTCGGCGAAGGCGCTGGAGGAGGCCGAGGATCTGCGCGCGCGCTCGGACGCGACCGATTCATTGTCTTCGGTCTTTCCCGACCTCTACAGCAGGCACATTTCGGAAGCGCTGGAGCGCAGCGCCAGGGAGACCGCCAAGGCCGACGTCGAGGCGAAGCAGGTGGCGACGGCCACGATCCGCGCCAACCGGGTCGAGCAGCAATACCGCGCGGCGCTCTCGATCGAGGAGCGGCAGACCGAGGACCGCGAGCGGCTGGAGTTCATCGAGCAGCAGTGGACGCCGGCCGGCGAAGCCGGTAGAGGGTGATTGGGGCGCGTCGTGTTCCGCCGGATGCGCGACGCCTGAGACGCTGACCCCCTCTCAAGCAATTCTAGGCTTGGCTTCGCCAAGCCAAGAATTGCTATCTCCCCCACCAGGGGGGAGATAGAGCCTAGCTTCTGCGCTCCGGCCAACCTCCAAGGTTTGCGACCTGCCGAAAGGTCAAGCCACGCGCCCATCTCCCCCCTGGTGGGGGAGATAGCAATTCTTGGACTGGCTTCGCCAGTCCTTAGAATTGCTTGAGAAGGGGGTCGGCGCTGCCGATTCCGGTCGTAAACCACCACTCGCCGGCAAAGTAAGTTTGCCACAAGCTTATCGCGGCATAGTTGCAGCAGGTTCCAATGACGGAGGCCGCCGCTCGTGGCGATTTCACTTCCGACAGACATCGTGCTCGACGTGGCGCGCGCCGCGAGCCCGGAAGCCGTGGAGACGGCAAAAGCCGCCCTGGCGCGCCGCGGCGCAGGCGTGCAGGCGGCTGCAGCCGAGAAGGAAGCCGGCGTCAAGTTCGAGGCCATGGTGCTCGGAAGCTTCATCGGAAACATGCTGCCGAAGCAGGCGGATTCCGTCTACGGCCAGGGCCTTTCGGGCGAGATGTGGCAGTCGCTGATGGCGCAGCAGCTGGGCGACGTGCTTGCCGCACGCGGCGGGATCGGCATTGCCGATCGCCTGCTCAAGGACCGCTATGTCGAGGGCGACACGACGCAAGCCGTCGGCCCCATGGCAATCAACTCGGAAAATGATCGCCAGGATCTGCTTTCCACGGCGATGGTGCAGGAGATCCAACGACGGTTGACGGGGTCGATCATGGACAATCTCAGTCCTGACGACAGCAAGGCGTAGGTATCGGGAGTATGAGCGACATGCAGAACCAGTCCGCCGGGAGCCTCGCGCTCCGTGACGCCCAGCCTGAGGGCGCGGCCCCACGCCCGAGCAATCTGAGCGCCATACTGGATCGCATCGAAAAGGCGATCGAGGAAGAGACCACCGCCATCCGCAGCGAGCCGCGTTTCGACATCAAGGCCTCGAACGCGCGCAAGAGCCGTCATCTCTACGAGCTTTCCCGCGCGATGAAAGGCGTCGGCGCGGCCGATCTCGTGGCCGAGCAGAAGGAAGGCATCATCCGGCTGCGCAACAAGCTGGTCGAGAACGAGGCGGTGCTGAAAGCGCATCTCTCCGCGGTCGGTGAGGTTGCGGGCCTCATCCAGGACGCGATCGAGCGGGCCGAGGCCGACGGCACCTATTCGGCCGGGGAGTTCGGCAAGGCATGATCAAGTTCATCGCCGCAGCGATCGTGATCGTCGCGGCGACGATCGGCGGCGTGCTTTTCTCGTTCCAGTCGGCCGGCGAGGCGGCGGCTCCGGCCGAAACGCCCGCCGCCCTGCTCGGCGGGCTCGACTATGTGAAGACCGACATCATCTCGGTGCCGGTGCTGCGCGACAACGAGATCGCCGGCTACTTTCTCGGCCGTTTCGTCTACACGGTCGAGCCCGACGAAGTCGCCAAGCTTTCCGTGCCCGCGACCACGCTCATCATCGACGAGGTGTACAGCTATCTTTTCGGCAGCCCGCAGATCGATTTCACCAGGGTGAAGTCGCTCGACCTCGACGTCTTCCGCGCCAGCGTCCGCGACGCGATCAACAAGCGCATCGGCAAGGAAATCGTGCACGACGTGCTGATCGAGCAGGTCGACTTCCTCAGCAAGGCGGAGATCCGCGACAACTCGTTGCGGCGGCGCATGGGCCGTGCCGGCGGCGGCGAGGCTACGGTCGCCGAGGAGCCGAAGGCCGAATCCGGCGGGCACTAAAGCATGTCGCGTGAATTGGGATTCACGCGGCATGCTTTAGGTCTTTGATTTTGCGCATGTCTTAGTCCCAAAACCGGGGGCCACTTTTGGGAGACATGCCGTAGATCGACGGCGCAAACGGCCGGATCGCACGGCGCGAGGCAGCGTAGAGCGCTGCATCAGCCAAGAAGCAGGGACGCTTTATCTAGCGAAACCGCGGCGCGCGCTTTTCCAGAAATGCCTTCAGGCCTTCCTGTGCATCGGCGCCGGTCTGGGACAAGGCTGCGCTCAAGCTTTCCGTGAAAAGACCGTCGGTCCGCGCCATGTCGCCGATGCGCGCGATCGACTGGATGATGAGGTAGTTCACCAGCTCGGCGTTCTCAGCGATCTCGCCGGCCAGCTCCCGCGCCCGGGCAAGGCCCTCGTCGTCGCCGACGAGATAGTGTGCAAGGCCGAGCCTGTAACCTTCCTCGGCGTCGATCGCCCGGCCGGTCAGCATCATCTCCGTCATCCGGTCGGGCCCGAGAATGCGCCCGACCCTGACCGTCGCGCCGCCGCCGACGAAAATGCCGCGCTTGCCCTCGGGCAGCTGGAAACGCGCGGAAGGCTCAGCCACGCGAACATGTGTCGCCGTCGCGATCTCGAGCCCGCCACCCATGACGGCGCCGGAGAGCACCGACACGACTGGGAGCCCACCGAACTGGATCAGCTCCATGAGCTCATGCCAGCCGCGCGAATGCCGCAACACTTCAGCCGGCTCGCGATGCACCTGCTCGGAAAGGTCGAGACCGGCTGAGAAATGACCGCCGGAGCCCTGCAGGATCACCGCGCGCACGCCCTTCGGCGGCGCGGAGAAAAAGACGCGCAGCTCGCCCAGCAGGGCGTCGTTGATGGCGTTGCGCTTTTCCGGGCGCCGAAACGTAAGGGTGGCAATCGCGTTGTCGACAGAAATGTCGACGAGCGTCCCGCGCCCTGCCTTTCCGACGATTTCCATCAAAATTCTCCACCCCAGCGGTAAAATTGTTCTATATCATAACAATTTTGCCGCCCACAAGGCAGACGACCCAATCTGGTGCAACTTGCAGCGGCTGTCGCTACATATAGGTGTCCGCGATTCGCGGCGATGGCGGATGCCAGCCTACGGAAACAAAGTACGCGAGGCGACCGGCGCGAGAACCATCGAGGATGCATGAGCGAAACGAAGACGCGCAGCAGGCCTTCGGGGAAGGCGGAGCCGGGCGAGCCGGCATTCGACCTTCCGCCGATGGGCAGCATCATCGGCTACAAGCTGCGCCGGGCGCAGCTTGCCGTATTCCAGGACTTCCTCAACGCTTTTGCCAGGATGAAGCTCCGGCCGGCGGAGTTTTCCGTGCTGGCGCTGATCGCGGAGCGGCCCGGCCAGAAGCAGACCGAGATCGCCGAAAAGCTCGGCATCAAGCGTGCGAATTTCGTCGCGCTGATGGACGGGCTGGAGCGCCGCGGGCTTGCCGAACGGCAGAAGGCCATGGGCGACAAGCGCTCGCACGCGTTGCGGCTGACCGTGGAGGGCTCCGCCTTCGTCAAGAGGATGCTCGCGGTCTGGAATGAGCATGAGAACGGGCTGATCGAAAAGCTCGGCGGCCCGGCCGAGCGCGACCGGCTGATCGTGTTGCTCGATCGGTTGCTGGCGAGGAGTGGCGAGTAGCGCTGTTCGCGCCGCGCCCCCTCACAAGCTGTTTGGCGCGGCTGTCCGCGAAGCCTCAGTTTGAAGCTTCAGCGCCGCCCCTCATCGCCTGCCGGCACTTCTCCCGTATAGAGACGGGGAGAAGGAGGCTGTCATCGCGACTTTCGCCAATCCCTGCTGCCCTGCCGTCGTCGAGCGATCCGGTGATGCTGGTTGGTGAAGAGGTTGCCGGTCAGCCGTCTTCTCCCCGTCTCTATACGGGGAGAAGGTGCCGGCAGGCGGATGAGGGGCAGCGCCGAGGTCTTGGAACTTGGCGCGGCGACAGTGCCGCTCTTTCTTCGAAG
>Ga0164290_1000359_pt1 | contig 160004 bp, 164 predicted proteins | sample Micstemetagenome_FD_108782 | JGI IMG/M metagenome (GOLD analysis project Ga0164290, IMG submission 108782) | Contaminated culture microbial community from soil near Moab, Utah, USA - Microcoleus steenstrupii SON62 (Illumina Assembly) | ecosystem: Environmental > Terrestrial > Soil > Soil crust...
CAATGGTTTCGGCCGCATCGGCCGCCTCGTCCTGCGCTCGATCGTCGAGCATGGCCGTCGCGACATCGAGGTGGTGGCGATCAACGATCTGGGGCCGGTGGCCACCAACGCCCACCTGCTGAAATACGATTCGGTCCACGGCCGCTTCCCCGGCACGGTCGAGTTCGGCGAGGACTGGATCGACGTAGGCCTGGGCAAGATCAAGGTCACGGCCGAGCGCGATCCGTCCAAGCTTCCGCACAAGGAGCTGAACGTCGACATCGCCTTCGAATGCACCGGCCTGTTCACGACGAAGGAAAAGGCCTCGGCCCACCTGACCGCCGGCGCCAAGCGGGTTCTGGTCTCGGCCCCCTGCGATGGCGCCGACAAGACCATCGTCTACAAGGTCAACCATGAGACCCTGACGGCGGACGACATCATCGTCTCCAACGGCTCGTGCACGACAAACGCCCTGGCGCCCGTCGCCAAGGTGCTGCACGACCTGTTCGGCATCGAGCGCGGCTACATGACGACCATCCACAGCTACACCGGCGACCAGCCGACGCTGGATACGATGCACAAGGATCTGTACCGGGGCCGCGCCGCCGCCCTGTCGATGATCCCGACCTCGACCGGCGCCGCCAAGGCCCTCGGCCTGGTGCTGCCGGAACTGAAGGGCAAGCTGGACGGATCGTCGATCCGGGTGCCGACGCCGAACGTCTCGGTCGTCGACCTGAAGGTCGTCGCCGGCCGCGAGGTCACGGTGGAAGAGATCAACGCCGCCATCCAGGCCGCCGCCGACGGTCCGATGAAGGGCGTTCTGGCCACGACCACCGATCCGCTGGTGTCGACCGACCTGAACCACATCGCCGCCTCGTCCACCGCCGCCCTGCCCCAGACCCAGGTCGTCGACGGCAAGCTGGCCCGCGTCCTGACCTGGTACGACAACGAGTGGGGCTTCGCGACGCGGATGAGCGACACCGCGCTGGTGATGAGCAAGCTGATCCAGGCCTGAGGTCATGACCTACCGCACCCTCGACGACGCCCGTGACCTCGCCGGCAAGACCGCCCTCGTGCGCGTGGACTTCAACGTTCCGATGGAGAACGGCGGGGTCACCGACGACACCCGGCTGCGCGTCGCCCTGCCGACGATCAACAAGCTGCGCGACGCCGGGGCGAAGGTGGCTCTGCTGGCCCATTTCGACCGGCCCAAGGGCCAGCGCGTGCCGGCGATGAGTCTGAAGCCCGTGGTGGATGACCTGGCGCAGCTGCTCGGCGCGCCGGTTCGCTTCGCCGAGGACTGCGTGGGGGAAGAGGCCCGGGCCGTGATCGCCGACCTCGACGCTGGCGGCGTGGTCCTGCTGGAGAACGTCCGCTTCCACGTCGGCGAGGAGAAGAACGACCCGGACTTCGCGAAGCAGCTGGCAGAACTGGGCGACGTCTATGTCAACGACGCCTTCTCGGCCGCCCACCGCGCCCACGCCTCGACCGAGGGCCTGGCCCGGCTGCTGCCCGCCTATGCCGGCGAGTCGATGCGGCGCGAGCTCGACGCGCTCGACGCCGCCCTGGGCAAGCCGGAGAAGCCGGTGATCGGCATCGTCGGCGGGGCCAAGGTCTCGACCAAGCTGGACCTGCTGAAGAATCTGGTAGGCAAGCTGGACCGGTTGGCCATCGGCGGCGGCATGGCCAACACCTTCCTGTATGCGCAGGGGATCGATATCGGCGGCTCCCTCGCCGAGAAGGACATGGCCGAAACGGCGCGCGAGATCATGGCCGAGGCGAAGGCGCAGGGCTGTGAACTGCTGCTGCCCGTCGACATGGTCGTGGCGACCGAGGTCAAACCCGGCACCGCCGCTCGCACGGTCCGCGCCGGAGACGCCCTGTCGGCCGACGACAAGATTCTGGACGCGGGTCCCGAGACCGTGGCCCGGCTGAACGCCGCCATGGACGCGTCGAAGACGCTGATCTGGAACGGGCCGCTGGGCGTGTTCGAGGTTCCGCCGTTCGACGCCGCCACGGTCGCGGCCGCGAAACACGCCGCGGCACTGGCGAAGGCCGGCAAGCTGGTCGCGGTGGCCGGCGGGGGCGACACCGTCTCGGCCCTGAACCACGCCGGGGTCAGCGACGACATGACCTTCGTCTCGACCGCGGGCGGCGCCTTCCTGGAGTGGATGGAGGGCAAGCCCCTGCCGGGCGTGCAAGCGCTGCAGTACTGATTACGTTAAAGTTTCAGTTGCTCCAGTTGAGCTAGGTTTCCCCTTCGCAAGGGAAAACCGCCATGAAGGGCGTCGTCTTCAATCTTCTCGAGGAAACGGTCGTCCGGGCCTTTGGCGCGGACACCTGGGACACGTTGCTGGACATGTCGGGTTCGTCGGGGGCCTACACCTCGCTGGGCGTCTATCCCGACAGCGAGCTGGAGGCCCTGGTCGAGGCCGCGGGCAAGGCCCTGTCCCTGGACCGCGACGCCGTGCTGCGCTGGTTCGGAATCCAGGCCATTCCCGTCCTGGCCGAGCTGTATCCCGTCTTCTTCACCAGCGCGCCCGACGCCCGGACCTTCGTCGAGGGCGTGAACACCATCATCCACGCCGAGGTGCGCAAGCTCTACCCCGGCGCCGAATGCCCGCACTTCCGCATGCAGGCCGATCCCTCGGGCGATCTGGTCATGCACTATCTGTCGAAGCGCAACATGTGCGCCCTGGCCCAGGGCTTCGTCGAGGGGACCGCAGCCTGGTACGGGACCGGGGTCGCGTTGGAACACACCGCCTGCACCTCGCGCGGCGATCCCCATTGCACCTTCAGACTCGCATGGCCGGCATTGACCGCCGCCGAGGCCGCGTGAAGGATTCGATCCCGCCAGAGGTCGATCCGGCCGCGCAAGTGCTGCGCCTCGAGCGCCGGCTTGCGCGCGAACGCACGGCCAGGCTTGCGGCCGAGGCGATCGCCGAAGACGGCATGCGCGAGCTGTACCGGCAGCAGCAGCGTCTTCGTCTGGTCGAAACGATCGCGACCGCCGCCAACCTCAGCGACAACCCGGAGGCCGCCTTCCGGATGGCGCTGGACGCCATCTGCGAGTTCACCGGCTGGACGATCGGCCAGGTCTACATGTTCGCCGACGAGGTCACGGACGGCGATCTGATCTGGGCGGGCGTCTGGAGCGGCGGAGAGGACGAGGCCCTGAACGCGTTCCGCGACGCGTCCGCAGCGATTTCCTTCCCGCGCGGCGTCGGCCTGCCGGGACGGGTCTGGGAGTCCGGGCGCGCCTGCTGGATCGAGGATATCGCCGGGGACCCCAACTTCCCTCGCGCCGAGGCGGCCGCCGCCTGCGGATTGCGCGGCGCCTTCGCCTTCCCCACCCTGATCGGCGAGGAGGTGGGCGCGGTGATGGAGTTCTTCCTCCATCGGCCCGCGCCGCCGGATGCGGACCTGCTGCACACGCTGGACCAGATCGGCGCCCAGCTGGGCCGCGTGATCGAGCGGTACCGTCACGCCCGCCGCGCACAATCCGACCACAAGGCGCTGGAGGCCATGTACGCCGAGGCCGAACTGCAGCGCGCGGCGGCCGAGCAGGCGGACCGGGCCAAGTCCGCCTTCCTGGCCGTCACCAGTCACGAGATCCGCACGCCCCTCAACGCAGTCCTGGGTCTGGCCGAGGCCTTGCGGCGCGAGCCGTTGACAGAGGCCCAGCATGAACTGAACGACGGCGTCCTCGCCTCCGGGGCCATGCTTTTGCGGCTGCTGAACGCCGTGCTCGACATGTCCCGGATCGAGGCCGACCAGGCCAGCGCCCGGATGGAGGTCTTCGACCTGGAGGCGAAGCTGCGCAGCATCGTCTCCATCTGGACGCCGCGCGCGAGCGAAACGGGCGTGGCGCTCGATCTGGAGGTCGTTGCGAAGGACGGGACGCCGCGGATCCGGTCGGACGTAGGGCGCATCGAGCAGACGCTGGTGAACCTGATCTCGAACGCCCTCAAATTCACCCCGGAAGGCGGCCGGGTCAGCGTTCACGCCCTGCTGGACGCGGGCGCCCTGCGGCTTGAGGTGCTGGACGACGGTCACGGCGTGACCGAAGCCGACCATGAGCGGATTTTCCAGCCTTTCGAGCAGACCGAGGCAGGGCGCGTCGCCGGCGGAGCCGGTCTGGGCCTGGCCATCTGCGCGGGCAACATCCGGCTTCTGGGGGGCCACATCGGGGTCGACCGGGCGCCCGACGGGCGCAACCGGTTCTGGATCACCTGCCCGGTCGAGGCCGGCGGCCCCGAGGCGGCTCCCGACACGGCGGAACCGAGCGGCCCGACGAGGGGCCTGCGCGTGCTCGCGGCCGAGGACAACGCCGCCAACCGCCGGGTCCTCGAGGTGTTGCTGGCCCCGTCGGGCATCGACCTGACCTTCGCCGAAAACGGGGCCGTCGCGCTCGAAATCGCGACGACGCAGCCGTTCGATCTGATCCTGATGGACGTCAACATGCCGGAGATGGACGGCGTGCAGGCCCTGGAACAGATTCGGGCCAGCGGCGGCGAGCGGGGCTCTGTTCCCGTCTACATGCTGACCGCCAACGCCTTCGCCGACGACGTCGAACGGTATCTGGAAATGGGCGCCGACGGCGTGCTGACCAAACCCATCGATCTGCCGAAGCTCTATGAGGTGCTCTCGCACTGCTTCGCGGCCCGCCGGGCGTCGCAGGACGTCGCCGCCGCCTGACGGGCGTTGCGGCCGCGCCATAGCGTCCGGGAAGATGCGGCGTGCTTGTTACAATGCGTGACTTGGCGGTCCCGCGGCGCTAGACCACGGCAAAACTTACGGGCCCAGGAGACACCCCATGGCGCGCATTACGCTGCGACAGCTTCTCGATCACGCCGCCGAAAACGATTACGGCCTGCCCGCCTACAATATCAACAACATGGAACAGGGCCTGGCGATCATGGAGGCGGCCGAGGCGGTCAACGCCCCCGTCATCATCCAGGCCAGCCGCGGCGCCCGGAGCTACGCCAACGACATTGTCCTGGCCAAGCTGATCGACGCCCTGGCCGAGCTGTATCCGCATATCCCGGTCTGCATGCACCAGGACCACGGCAACGGCCCGGCGACCTGCGCCACCGCCATCCAGTACGGCTTCACCTCGGTGATGATGGACGGCTCGCTGGAAGAGGACGCCAAGACCCCCGCCAGCTACGAGTACAATGTCGACGTCACCCGCCGCGTGGTCCAGATGGCCCACAGCTGCGGCGTCTCGGTCGAGGGCGAGCTGGGCGTGCTGGGTTCGCTGGAAACGGGCATGGGCGAGGCCGAGGACGGCCACGGCTTCGAGGGCAAGCTGGATCACTCCCAGCTGCTGACCGACCCGGACCAGGCCGTCGATTTCGTGCGCGAGACCCAGGTCGACGCCCTGGCCATCGCCATGGGCACCAGCCATGGCGCCTACAAATTCACGCGCAAGCCGGACGGCGACGTCCTGGCCATGAATGTGATCGAGGAAATCCACCGCCGCCTGCCGGACACCCATCTGGTCATGCACGGCTCGTCATCGGTGCCGCAGGACCTGCAGGACATCATCAACGCCTACGGCGGCCAGATGCCCCAGACCTGGGGCGTGCCGATCGAGGAAATCCAGCGCGGCATCAAGCATGGCGTGCGCAAGATCAACATCGACACCGACAACCGCATGGCCATGACCGGCGCGATCCGGAAAATCCTCGCCGAAAAGCCCGGCGAGTTCGATCCGCGGGCCTATCTGAAGCCCGCCAAGGAGGCGATGCGGAAGCTCTGCCAGGAGCGGTTCGTCCAGTTCGGCTGCGAAGGCCAGGCCTCGAAGATCCGGCCGCTGTCGACCGCCCAGATGGCCCAGCGCTATGCGAAGGGCGAACTGAACCCGCACTTCGGCTCGGCCGCCTCGAAAGCCGCCTGACCGATCAGCCGGCGGCCGGGTTCACCAGTCGCCATACTGTCCGCGGAAGCGCCAGCGCACATCGCGCACGTCGCGTTCGGCGTCGTCGATCGCCTCCTGGGCGCGGCGCCAGTCCCGCTCGGTATTGGCGCGTTCGCGGCGGATCTCCTGAATGCGGTCGCGGATTCGCTCGCGCTGTTCGTCGGTCAGGCCGTCGGCTCTCGCCTCGGCCTGTTTGGCGCTGATCTTCTCGTCCAGCTCTTCCAGACGGTTGCCGAGAGAGTCGACCTGGCTGCGGGCGCTGGCCAGGGCCTGATCGGTCTGATGCACGATCTGGCCGTCGCGATAGCCGGGCAGGAAGTCCGCCTCCAGATCCGCCGGGCAGACCCCGGCGTAGGCGGACCCTGTCCGTCCCTCGCGGAAGCCGCGGTCGATGGTGCAGTACTGGACCAGTCCCCGCTCGCGGCCCGCCGCATAGACCGCGGCGTCGGGAGTGATCCCGTGTTTGGCGCAGGCTTCGGCATGGTCGTTCAGCCGGCTCATGGTCAGGCCGGCCGCGCCGTCGGCGTAGCCCTGACCGGACCAGTCGCCGGCCATGCACTGTTCCGCGCTCATCGTCGCGCAGCTGCCCAGCGCCATCAGCGCGCCGCCGGCGGCGGCCGCAAGAATCCAGGATCGCATGGCCTCGTCCCCTCCATAAAGCCAAGCTTTAACCATGACGCACGGCGGAGCGTTCGCCAAGCCGCATGGCTTGTACGTCCCGCTGTCCGCCGTGCTAGATCAGCCACCGCCCGACCGAGCGGCGGAGCCGCCCCCTTGTCCGACGAACCGCTACTGTCCGAAGATCTTCTCGCCGACGAGGATGGCGCCGTCATCCTTGAGGCGCGGCTCGAGAAGGGCGGCGTCCGGCTGGACAAGGCCCTGACCGACATCTTCCCCACCCTGTCGCGCGCGCGGCTGCAGGCCCTGCTGGCCGAGGGCGTCGTCACCCGCGACGGGACGCCCGTCTCCGTGGCGTCCGGCAAGGCCCAGCCCGGCCTCTACGCCGTCGCCCTGCCCGCGGTCGTGTCGGCCATTCCGCAGCCCGAGGCGATCCCCCTGACGGTGCTGTTCGAGGACGCGCACCTGATCGTCATCGACAAGGCCGCGGGCATGGCGGTCCATCCGGCTCCGGGCAGCGAGACGGGCACCCTGGTCAACGCCCTGCTGCATCATTGCGCGACATCCCTGTCCGGCATCGGCGGCGTGGCCCGGCCCGGCATCGTCCACAGGCTGGACAAGCATACGTCCGGCGTGATGGTCGCGGCCAAGTCCGACGTCGCCCACGCCGGGCTGTCGGCCCTGTTCGCCGCCCACGACATCGAACGCACCTATATCGCCCTGACCCGCGGTACCCTTCGGCCCGAGCATGGCCGCATCATCTCCAACCTGGGCCGTTCGACCGGCGACCGGAAGAAGATGGCGGTGCTCAACAGCGGCGGCCGCGAAGCCATTACGGACTACGTGGTCGAGCAGGTCTTCGGAGCCTCGCCCCAGAAGGGGTCGAGGCAGGCCACACCCCCCATGGCCTCGCGCATCGCCTGCACCCTCCATACAGGACGGACCCACCAGATCCGCGTGCACATGGCCTCGAAAGGCGCGCCCCTGCTGGGCGACCCGGTCTATGGCACCGGCAGTCCCGCCAACCCGGTGCGGGAGGCGATCGCCGCGGCGGGATTGACCCGTCAGGCGCTGCACGCGGCCATCCTTGGCTTCGTCCATCCGATCACCGGCGAGGCGTTGCGGTTCGAGACCTCGCCCCCCGAAGACATGCGCCGGCTCGAAACCCTGCTGGCCGAACTCTGAGAATCCGCCATGACTGAATCCGTCATCACCGACAACGCCGAACTGAATCGCTACGAACTGCCGGTCGACGGCGACATCGCCGTCGTCACCTACAATCTGTCGCCGCCCAATCTTATGATCACGGAAACCCTGGTGCCCAGGGCGCTGGAAGGCCGTGGCATCGCCAGCCGGCTGGCGCTGCACGTGATCGAGGACGCCCGTTCCAGGCAGTTGCTGATCCTGCCGGTCTGTCCTTTCTTCTCCGCCTATTTCCAGAAGCATCCGGAACATGCCGATGTGGTTCATCCGACCTACCGCGACATCCTCGGTCTTTAGCGGCGGGGCCTTGAAACGCCTTGCACGTGCCCTTCTGGCGATACCGCTGATGCTCGCCGCCCTGGCCACGACGGCCGCCGCACAGCCGGGGCCGCTTCGCGTCCTCTACCTGTCCCAGTCCGTCGGCTTCGTCCATGAGACGGCGCGCAGACCGGCCGTCGGCCTGGCCTCGTCCGAACTCGCGCTCCAGGCCATGGGTCGGGAGAGCGGCGCCTTCACGGTGGAACTGACCCAGGACGCGCGTGACATCACGCCAGCCCGACTCGCCGACATCGACGTGCTGGTCTTCGGCACCACGGGCGCCCTGCCCATCGACCGGGCTGCGTGGGCCGCGATCGTCGCATGGGTGGAGAGCGGCCGGGGCGGGTTTGTCGGGATTCACAGCGCCGCCGACACCGCCCTGGATTTCGAGGGCGGCGAGGACGCCTGGACGGCCTTCCTCGGCGGGCGGTTCGACGGCCATCCCTGGACGCAGGGCACGGAGATTCGCCTGGCGAACCTCGAACCGATCAATCCGCTCGTCGTCATGTGGCCGGACGGGACGGCCTATGCGGAGGAAATCTACCAGTACGCCGGCTTCGATCCGGACCGCGTCCGGGTGCTGCAGACGCTGGACATGTCGGGCGGCCCGCTGCGGCGACCCTATCCCGTGCCCGTGACCTGGATCCGCCAGATCGGGCAGGGCCGGCTGTTCTACACCAACCTGGGGCACACGCCGTCGACCTGGGACGACCTGCGTTTCCGCGCCCAGATCGTCCATGCGATCCGTTGGACCGGGGGACGCGTCGACGCGCCCGCCTCCGCATCGCCCAATCCGGACGTCCAGGACATAGCCGCGATAGCCGCCTTCAGGGCGGCGGAAGGGTTGGCTCCCCGGCCGGATCGCCCGCCTTCAGCCACCATCGCCGACGAGATACGCCACCTCCAGACGATCCATCCGGACAAGCGTGACGGCGATTCCACCGCCTGGAACGCCGCCCGGACCCGTATCCGGGACAGGCTGCTGGAGTAAGTCTTGATTAAGGACGGACCCTTTGCTATATGGTCCGTCATCTGGTGCCGTGGCGCCCGGGCAACGGTCACGCTTTCCTGTGACCATCCGCCACTGACAAAGGCGGAAACCCGATCCTATGTCATCGGTTGAGGGGTGAGGCGACGGCGCACATCATGTGGCCGCTTCCGAAGAACCCGCTCGTTCACACGGTCGGAGGGACCAAATGGCTGTTGCTAGATCACTCGCGGTTATGTCGCCTGAACAGGGGCTTTCGCGATACCTGACTGAAATCCGCAAGTTTCCGATGCTGGCGAAGGACGAGGAGTTCATGCTCGCCAAGCGCTGGTCCGAGCACCAGGACCCGGAAGCCGCCCACCGTCTCGTGACCTCTCACCTTCGTCTCGTGGCCAAGATCGCCATGGGTTATCGCGGCTACGGCCTGCCGATCGGCGAGGTGATTTCCGAGGGCAACGTCGGCCTGATGCAGGCCGTCAAGAAATTCGATCCCGACAAGGGCTTCCGCCTGGCGACCTACGCCATGTGGTGGATCCGCGCCTCGATCCAGGAATACATCCTGCGCAGCTGGTCGCTCGTGAAGATGGGCACCACGGCCGCGCAGAAGAAGCTGTTCTTCAACCTGCGCAAGGCCAAGAGCCAGATCTCGGCCTTCGAGGAAGGCGACCTGCGTCCGGAACACCTCGCCGCCATCGCCACCAAGCTGGGCGTGTCCGAGGAAGAGGTCACCAACATGAACCGCCGCCTCGGCGGCGACTCCTCGCTGAACGCCCCGATCCGTTCGGACGGCGAGAGCGAATGGCAGGACTGGCTGGCCGACGACACCGCCGTGTCGCAGGAAACCGCCCTGGCCGAGAGCGAGGAAAAGTCGATCCGCATGGGCCTGCTTGAAGAGGCGATGCAGGAGCTGACCGAGCGCGAGAAGCACATCCTCACCGAGCGTCGCCTGAAGGACGATCCGGTGACGCTGGAAGAACTGGCCGGCCAGTACGGCGTGTCGCGCGAACGCGTCCGTCAGATCGAGGTCCGCGCTTTCGAGAAGCTGCAGAAGGCCATGCGCGCCGCGGCTGAAGAGCGGAACCTGGTCGACGCCTGACCCTCAGACCCCGCCGTCCTCCTCGAGGGCGGCGGGATTGTTTTGCTGGGTCCCGCGCCGCTGGTGCACCCTGTCCAGAAACCCCTCATTGCGTCCGGCCCATTCGCACAGCGTCGCGACCGGGCCGTGCAGGGTCTGTCCGTCGGGCGTCAGCCGGTACTCGGTCTTCGGCGGGACGACGGCGTAGACGGTTCGTTCGACCAGTCCGCCCGCCTCCAGCGAACGCAGAACCTGGATCAGCATCTTCTTGGAGATGTCGGGGATTGCCCGCTGAATCTCGCCGAACCGCATGACCGAACCGGACAGGCAGAACAGAACCACCGGCGTCCACTTGTCTCCCATCAACTCCAGCAGCCGGCGCGCCGGATAGCGCGGTCCGAAGCCTTCGCCGGTCGGTGGGGTCGTCATCGCAGAAACCTTCATGGTCACCATCAGGTGACTACTTGCTCCATAGAAACCGTCAACACCATATCCGTTCAGCCCCGATGTCGGCGGCCGGAGTTGGAACGATGGAACACAGATTGCTGGGCGCCTCAGGCCTGCGCGTGCCGGTCCTCAGCTTCGGAGCCGGAACGTTCGGCGGACAGGGCCCCCTGTTCAGCGCCTGGGGCGACAGCGACGGCCTCGAGGCCCGGCGCCTGATCGACATCTGTCTGGAAGCGGGCGTGGCCCTGTTCGACACTGCCGACGTCTATTCCAACGGCGCGTCCGAACAGATTCTGGGCGAGGCGGTGAAGGGGCGGCGCGACAGGGTCCTGCTCTCGACCAAGACCGGCCTGCCGATGGGCGACGGCCCCAATGACGCCGGCACGTCCCGCCTGCGCCTGATCCGGGCGGTCGAGGACGCGCTCCGGCGACTGAACACCGACTACATCGACCTGTTGCAGCTGCACGCCTTCGACGCCTTCACGCCGGTGGAGGAGGTCCTGTCGGCCCTGGACGACCTGGTTCGCAGCGGCAAGGTCCGGTACGCCGGGGTGTCGAATTTCGCGGGCTGGCAGCTGATGAAGTCGCTGGCCGCGGCGGACCGGCGCGGCTGGCCGCGGTATGTCGCCCATCAGGTCTATTATTCGCTGATCGGCCGCGACTACGAGCATGACCTGATGCCGCTGGGTCTTGATCAGGGCGTCGGCGCCCTGGTCTGGAGCCCGCTGGGCTGGGGCCGTCTTACGGGCAAGATCCGGCGCGACCGTCCCCTGCCCGCGCAGAGCCGGCTTCATGAGACCGCCGATTTGGGCCCGCCGGTGGATGACGCACTGCTGTTCGATGTCGTCGACGTGCTCGACCAGCTCGCGGAGGAGACGGGGCGCTCGATCCCCCAGATCGCGATCAACTGGCTGCTGAACCGGCCGTCGGTGACCAGCGTCATCATGGGGGCCAGAAACGAGGCCCAGCTTCGCGACAATCTGGGGGCCGCCGGCTGGACGCTGACGGCGGATCAGATCGCCCGGCTCGACGCGGCCAGCGCGACGACCGCCCCCTATCCGCATTTCCCCTATCGGCGTCAGGAAGGCTTCGCCCGGCTCAATCCGCCGCCGGTCTGATCCGGCGAGGTCAGGTCACCGCCGAAACGGTCTGGAACCGCTCGTCCCGCCAGCTTTCGCTGTCGAGGATGTCGCCCAGAATCTCGACCCCATCCCAGACGTCGACGTGGCGCACATACAGCGGGGCGAAGCCGAAGCGGATCACGTCGGGCCGCCGGAAGTCCCCGATCACGCCGCGTGCGATCAGGTTCTGCATCACCGCCCAGCCCTGCGGATGGGCGAACGAGACCTGCCCGCCCCTCGCTGCGGCGTCGCGCGGTCCGACCAGCGTCAGTCCATGCGCCCCGCATCGCGCCTCGATCCGCCCGATGAACAGGTCGCCCAGCGCCGCGGCCTTGGCCCGCGCCTGCGCCATGTCCACGCCGTCGAAGGCGTCCAGGGCTGCGTCCAGCGCCGACAGACTCAGGATCGGCGGCGTGCCGCACAGCCAGCGACCGATGCCGGCGGCGGGCTCGTACTCGTCCACGAAATCGAACGGCCGCGCGTGGCCCATCCAGCCCGACAGCGGATTGCGCAGGGTCGCCTGATGCCGCCTCGCCACGAACAGATACGCCGGCGCGCCCGGGCCGCCGCTCAGATATTTGTAGCCGCAGCCCGCAGCCAGATCGGCCCCGTCCCGGTTCAGATCGACGTCCAGGACCCCGGCGCTGTGGCTGAGGTCCCACAGGCTCATGGCCCCGGCCGCGCGCACAGCCGCGCTCTGCGCCGCCATGTCGCGCACCTCGCCGCTGCGGTAGTGGACGTGGCTCAGCAGGACCACGGCGGTTCGCGCGTCCAGCGCACGTTCGAACCCGCCCGGCTCGACGACGCGCAGGTCGATCTCCGGCATCGTCTCCGCGAGGCCCTGCAGAATGTAGAGATCGGTCGGAAAGTCGCCTCGCTCGATGATGACGGCCAACCGTTCCGGCCCCTGCGCCCGCACCGCCGCCGCGGCCAGTTTGAACAGGTTCACCGACACCGAATCCGCGGCTGCGACCTCGTCGGCCTCCGCTCCGATCAGCCGTGCGATCTTGCCTCCCACCTGTTGAGGCAGACGAATCCAGCCATGGCTGTTCCAGCTGGAGATGAGGTCCCGGCCCCACTGCCGCTCCGTCGCTTCGCGCACGCGGGCGGCCGCCGCATGGGTCAGGGCGCCGAGGGAGTTTCCGTCCAGATAGACGACCCCGTCCGGCAGGCTGAACCGGTCGCGCACCGCGCCCAGCGGATCGGCGGCGTCCCGGTCGAGACAGGTCTGGCGGGTCGTCATGCTCGGGGCTCCGGTTGCCGGGCGGCTATCGCTCTCTACAGTGAGCCGCCGCGCCGGTGAAACGGCGACTTCGACAGGACCGATCCGAATGCGCCCGATCCTCGCCGCCCTGGCAGCCTGCCTGTCGGTCGCCGCCTGCATGTCCGGGCCCGCCGCTGTCGATCCGGTCGAGACGCGGACGCCGGTCACCTTCAGCCAGCTTCTGGGTCAGCCCCGTCAGAGCGCCGATCATCGCCTCGCCTATGGCGCCGATCCGCTTCAGTTCGGAGAGTTGTGGGTTCCGAAAACCGGCCGTCGCCACCCGGTCATCGTCCTGATCCACGGCGGCTGCTGGCGCGCCGATCTGCCCGGCACGGAGCTGATGGACTATATGGCCGCCGACCTGCGGGACCGGGGCTACGCCGTCTGGAATCTGGAGTACCGGCGCATCGGCCACCCGGGCGGGGGGTATCCGGGGACCTTCCGGGACATCGCCGCCGGTGTCGATCATCTGCGGGCCCTGGCGCCGCAGTACGGACTGGACCTGCGGCGGGTCGCGGTCTCGGGCCACTCGGCCGGCGGTCATCTGGCGCTGTGGGCGGCGGGTCGGGACCGGCTCCCGGCGGCCAGTCCGTTGCGCGTCGCCGATCCCCTGCCTGTGCGCGGGGCCGTTTCGCTGGCCGGGATCGCGGACCTGAGCAGCTATCGCGAGACCGGACCTGACGCCTGCGGCGGGCCGTCGACCATCGACTCCCTGGTCGGAATCCAGGGCGCAGACGGCCGCGACGTCTTCGCCGACACCTCGCCGCCGTCCCTGCTGCCGCTCGGCGACCGGCAGGTGGTAGTGTCGGGCGCGCTCGACCACATCGTGCCGCCGCGCTTCGGTCAGGAGTACGCGACGGCGGCCGCGAAGGCCGGTGATCCCGCAGCGTCAGTGGTGCTGGAAGGCGCAGGCCATTTCGAGCTGATCGACCCGACCTCGGCCGTCTGGCCTCGTATTCTTTCGGCCTATTCCGACCTGCTTCGATAGCGCCGGCGCGGCTCTAGCTCGCCCGCTGCATCGGCTCGACGGGGTTCATGGCCAGCAGGGTTCCGATCGGCGCCGCCAGCGTCGCCTTCGTCGCCGGCCCCGAGGCCAGGCTGACTTCCAGCGCGCCGACGGCGACGACCAGACGGGAATCCGACGCCTTCATGGCCACCGCCTTCAGCTGCGACGCCTGCTCGCGAATCGCGCGCACGGCCTGCGCTGGATCGCTGTCGAATTGGTCAAGCGCCGAGGCGAGAATGCGCATCGCCTGATCCTTCGCCGCCGCATTCGCCTCGGCCCCTGTCGCGGGCTTGTCGGCCTTGCGCTTGCCGGGGCCGGAAAACTCGCCCGAATTGAACCGCCGGCGGTCCGGTCCGACATAGCCGACGGCCTCTACCCAGTCCCGCGGTTTCAGGGCGACATTCTCGACGCGCTTCAGCAGATCGCCGCTGGTGAAGGGTTTGCGCAGGAATTCGTGCACGCCGGCGTCCCGGGCGCCCAGAATGGTGCTTGCCGTCGCTTCGGCGGTCACCATGATGATCGGAACGCGGCGGCATCCGAGATGCGACCGCCGCACGCTGCGAGCCAGCGCCTCTCCGTCCAGCTTGTCGCCCGTCCGTTCCGTGAAGATGACCCCCGGCTCCAGCTCGGCTGCGGTGCGCAGGGCGCGGTCGGTGTTCGGCTCGACGACGATCTCGCCGGCGCCCAGTCCCTTGATGATCTCGGTCAGCATGCGCGCGGAATGAGGGTTCGGATCCACGATCAGAACCCGCCGCAGCATCGGGGCCAGCTTCGCCAGTACGCGACGATCGACAGCAAACAAGACGCACACCTCCCAACCAGACCGGCATCCTTAACGGGAGCCGGTTAAGGCCGGTTGAATGCCCGCGGTCGGTGATCAGCCCCGGAAGGGGTCGTGCATCATGATGGTGTCGTCGCGCTCCGGACTGGTCGACAGCAGGGCCACGGGGGCGCCGATCAGTTCCTCGATCCGCCGGACGTACTTGACCGCGTTCGCGTTCAGGTCGCGGAAGCTGCGGGCGCCGGCGGTGCTTTCGCTCCAGCCTTCCATCTCCTCGAACACGGGCTCTGCCGCCGCCTGGGCCTTCAGGCTGGACGGCAGATAGTCCAGCACCTCGCCGTCGATGCGATAGCCGGTGCAGATCTTCAGCGTCTCGAGCCCGTCCAGCACGTCCAGCTTGGTAAGGGCGATCCCGTCGATGCCGTTGATCGCCACCGACTGGCGCACCAGAACCGCGTCGAACCAGCCGCAACGACGCGCCCGGCCGGTGTTCACCCCGACCTCGCGCCCGATCGTCGCCAGATGCCGGCCCACCTCGTCGTTGAGCTCGCAGGCGAAGGGCCCCTCGCCGACGCGCGTGGTGTAGGCCTTCACGATCCCCAGCACATAGCCGACGCCGCGCGGCCCGATGCCCGATCCCGCCGCGGCCTGTCCCGCCACGGTGTTGGAGCTGGTCACATAGGGATAGGTGCCGTGGTCGACGTCGAGGAAGGCGCCCTGCGCTCCCTCGAACAGCACCCGCTTGCCATCCCGCCTGGCCTTGTCCAGCACACGCCACGCCGGCTGCACATAGGGCAGGATGCGAGGCGCGATCTCCAGCAACTGGGCCAGCAGCGCGTCCGGATCGATCGGCTCGAGACCCAGCCCGGCCCGCAGCGGATCATGGTGCGCCCGCAGGCGATCGATCTTGACCTTCAGGTCCTCGGCGCTGGCCAGGTCGCAGATCCGGATCGCGCGGCGCCCGACCTTGTCCTCATAGGCCGGGCCGATGCCGCGCCCTGTGGTGCCGATCCGCGCGCCGGGCGCGCTGGCCGCCGCCTCGCGCGCCACGTCCAGCGCCGGATGGATGGGCAGGATCAGGCAGGCGTTGTCGGCGACGATCAGCACCTCGGGGCTGATGCGGACGCCCTGGGTTTCGATCTTCCCGATCTCGCCGACCAGATGCCAGGGATCGACGACCACGCCATTGCCGATGATCGAGGGCTTGCCCTGCACCACGCCCGACGGCAGCAGCGCCAGCTTGTAGACCTTGCCGTCGACGACCAGCGTATGGCCGGCGTTGTGGCCGCCCTGGAACCGGACGACCATGTCCGCCCGGTTCGACAGCCAGTCGACGATCTTGCCCTTGCCCTCGTCGCCCCATTGGGCGCCGACCACCGCGACGTTCGCCAAGACTGTTCTCCGCTGTCCGGGATTTCGGAATGCGGGCGCAGCCTATAGCGGGGGAATCGGCGGGTGTCCCGTCGCCGGACGATTATTCCGCCAACGCCGTCTCGAAGGCCCAGTCCAGCCAAGGCGTCAGCGCCTCGATGTCTGCGGCGTCGACCGTGCAGCCACACCAGATTCTCAGGCCCGCCGGCGCGTTGCGATGGCTCTCGATATCGAAGGCCGCCCCCGCCTCCTCGACCAGCGCCTTCATACGGGTGACCAGGGCGCGACGGGCGTCGTCGTCCATCGCCGTCACGCGCGCGTCCACGATCTTGAGGCAGACCGAGGTCGTCGAACGCGTCGCCGGGTCCGCGGCCAGATACTCGACCCAGTCCGTCCGCCGCACCCAGGCGTCCAGCGCCGCGGCGTTGGCGTTTGTCCGCGCGATCAGGGCATCCAGCCCGCCCTCGGCCAGCCCCCATTCGACCGCGTCGATCCAGTCCTCGATCGTCCAGACCGAAAAGGTGTTCAGCATCGACCCGTTGGCCAGCATCCGGTCGAAGCCGTTCGCGTCGCGCAGCCGCAGCACCTTGGGCACGCTGCGCGGCGGTTCATAGCGGTCCAGCCGCTCGATCGCCCGCGGCGACAGCGCCGCGACCCCGAGCCCCGCCTCGCCGCCCAGCGCCTTCTGGAAGCTGAAGGTCACCACATCCAGCTTGCCCCACGGCAGGGGCATGGCGAATGCGGCCGAGGTGGCGTCGCAGATCACGATCCCCTCGCGGTCGTCGGCGATGAAGGCGCCGTCCGGCGCGCATACGCCCGAGGTCGTCCCGTTCCACGGAAACACCAGGTCCTTTGATGGATCGACCTTCGACGTGTCCGGCCAGGCGCCCCACGGCGCCGTCAGCACTTCAGGTTCCAGCTTGAGGTGGTCCACTGCGTCGGTCGCCCAGACCTTGCCGAAATTCTCGAACGCCAGGACCTGCACCGGCCGCTCGCCCAGCATCGACCACATGGCCGCCTCGACCGCCGCCGTGTCGGACCCGGGCACATAGACCAGCACCCAGTCCGCCGGAACCTGCAGAAGCTCCCGCGTCAGCCTCAGCCCGTGCGCAAACCGCTCCACCACCTCGGGCGCGCGGATGCCCCGGCCCAGCAGCTCATGCGGGATCGCCTGCGACGACCATCCCGGTCGCTTCGCCGTGGGTCCGGACGAGAACCACGGCCGCGCGGGTTTCAAATTCGGCCGGCTGGCCATCAGTCGCGCCACGGCTTGTAGGGACCGGCGTCGCGCATCGCCTGCGCCACCTTGGTCAGGGCCGCGTTTTCTTCTTCCGGCAGCATGACCATCAGCTTGGCCAGCAGGTCGCCCCGCTTGCCGTCAGCAAAGGCGCCGCGCCCCTTCAGCCGCAGCACCTTGCCCGAGTTCGAGCCCTTGGGAATGGTCATCGAGACCGTCCCCTCCGGCGTCCGCACAGGAATTTTCCCGCCCAGCACCGCGTCGGACAGGGCGACCGGCAGGTCCATCGTCAGATCGGCGCCGTCCCGCGTGAACAGGGGATGCCGCGCGATCTTCAGCGTTATCAGGGCGTCGCCCGCCTCGCTGCGGCCCGAGGCGCCCGGCGCGCCCTGGCCCCGCAGACGGATCGTCTGGCCGTCCGCCGCGCCCTTGGGAATGGTCACGTCCAGCGTGCGCCCGTCCGAGAACTGGATCCGGCGCGTCGCGCCCGAGATCGAATCCTCCAGGCTGATCTCCAGCGTCGCCTTGAGGTCCGCCCCGCGCCCGAGGCCCGCGTTGGCGAAGCCGCCGCCCCGCGCGCCGCCGGGCCTCGCCCCGCCGCCGAACATGCCGCCGAACAGCTCATCCAGATCGATGTTCTCGAAGCCCTGTTGCCGCGACCCGCCCTGACCGAACGGACTGCCGCCCGGCCCTCCGCGCGTCTGTCCGCCCCCGCCGAAGCCGCGGAACTGCTCACGGCCGTCGGCGTCGATCTCGCCGCGGTCGAATTTGGCGCGCTTTTCCTTGTCGCCCAGCAGGTCGAAGGCAGCGGTGATCCGCTTGAACCGCTCGTCGGCGGCGGTGTTGCCGGGATTTTTGTCGGGGTGCAGTTCCTTGGCGAGCTTGCGGAACGCCTTCTTGATCTCGTCTGCGCTCGCGCCCCTCGAAACGCCCAGTTCCTTGTAGGGATCGCCCGCCACGTTCGAAATCGCTCCTGCGCCAGGCTCGAGCAGCGCGAAGCGCGTCAGCCCACTGAATGCCGAAAGGATCAGTTAGGCCATCATGGGGATTCCGCAAAGGCGCGCCGCCTAAAACTCTTGTGCGACTAGCCGAGGGAGGCCTTCGCCTCGACGCCCCAGCCGTATCCCTCTCCCCATTGCGCCACAGCGGCGGCCGCATCCGCGCCCAGGCCGCCGGGAAAGTCGGCCGCCACGTCTCCGGCGGGATAGAGCGCCGCGTCGCCATCGACCTCAAACGCCCGCCGGGTCGCCGCCCCCGCGAGAATCCTGACCCGGAACCGCCCCGGATCGCCGGACCCCGCCCCGCCTTCCCAGCGATCTCCGTCGATGCGGGCCCGCGCGATCCAGTCGATGTCGAACCCTCCACCGGGTCGGACCGTCGCCCGCAGATGCGCCGGCGACCAGGGCCGGTCATGTACGCCCGTCGCCCCGTGAGCGACCTCGCTCACCCATGGCCCGCCAGGCGGTCCGCCCGCAGGCCCGGCGCGCCAGATCAGCGGCAGGCCCCGTTCCGCCCGCGGCGAATCCGCCCGCGCCGGCGCCTCATCCATCAGAACCACGACGGCTCCGGCTTGCGCCCCGGCCGCCATCGCGGGCTCGGTGCCCTGCTGCCCGCGCAACAGGCCGCCCAGGCGCCACAGGTCTTCCCCGACCAGTTCCGCGGTCCGGAACTGCAGCAGCTCCCAGCCGTCCTCCGTTTCGACCGCCGCCGCATTGGCGCCGGCGAGGACCGCGATCGGCGGGCGGCTCTCGGGGGCCCTGCCCTCGATCCGGACCGTCAGCGTGTTCACGGCGTCCCACCGATATCTCGGACCGGCCTCCAGCGGTTCCGTCAGCACGCCGACGGTCGCCGGCCGGGCGACATCGCCCCGCGCCGTCAGAACGTCCGCCGAGGCCCCGGCGAACACCTGCATCGGCCGCCACGGCTCGGCCGCGACAACCGCTATCGGCCGCGCGTCCATCTCACCTCCGGCCAGAGGAGGCAGCTCGATCATTCGAAAGAAGGGCGCGCCCGCCGGACCGCCCTCGTCGCGCGCGTTCGGCTCGCCAGCATCCGTCCCCGCAACTGCCGACGGCGCCCGCTCCAGCACAACCGACGGCGTTTCGTCCATGTCCACGCGCATGACCCGCCATTCGCCGGCACGGCCTTCCACCGAAACCCCGTCGGCCGGCTCCAGCCGCAGCGCCTCGAGCGGCCCCAACGCCGCCGTCAACCGCTCGTTCGCCGACCCTTCCAGCGCCCGCTCCGCCGCCGCGTGCGCCAGGGCGGCCGAACAGACGACCGGCAGATCCAGATCGATACCCCCGCCCTCGCCCGCCGAGCGCACGACCGCAGATCCGGTCTGATAGTCCGCATCGCCATCGATGAACCGCACTCGCGCCGCGCCCGGCGCCGGCTCCAATGTCCGATCCACCCTTACGCTTGCACCATCCTCCGGCAGGGCCAGCGCGTTCAGGGTCAGGGCGACTTCCTCTGTCGCCTCTCCGATCACCGCGACCGCGCCACTGCGTTCCGAGGCGACCAGCCCCAGCGCGGCCAGCAGCGGCTCCAACGCATCCCGCGTCCGCATCGGCCGGTCGATGACATAGCCCTGAACCGTCCCGCTCGCCGACCCGATCTCGAACTCGTCGGGCGCCAGCCCGCCGCGTTCCATGACCGCCGCGATCAGATCCCGCGTTTCGCCGCCCAGTCGTCCGTTAAGCCAATGCCCGGTCCGCCAGGCGCCCGCGTCGGCCCACACATCCCGCCGTCCCGGAAACGTCGGCCAGGGTCGCGCATCCCAGCACCAGGCGTCCGCGCCAGCCAGCATCCGTCCGCCATAGACCTCCGACACGGGATTGTTCAGGGGCTCTGCAAAATGTCCCAGCACGGCCTCCAGCGCCCGTCGCTGCATCCGGTCGTCGCGCGCGCCGGTCGAAAACGGCGGCAAGCCGTTCTCGGCGCTCTTCGGGTCCTGGAACAGGTTGGGCGCATTGCCGCCGCGGTCCACCGCCGCACAGCCGAACTCCGTCAGCCGGATCGGTTTCATGCCCGGAACCCAGGCCGTCGGCGTCGAATTCCGCGCTCCGCCGGGCCGGTCGTGGTGGAAATGGCTCCACCAGCCCTTCAGATCCTTGGGCCGGAACACCCAGTGCTCGCCATGCGCGGTGTCGACGATCGGCGTGCGCGCCTGTGCGCTCCGATCCGCGGCCGAGGCGTAGAACCAGTCGAACCCTTCGCCGCCCGCGACCTGCGACGCCAGATAGGCGGGATCGTCCGGGCCGACGAATCCCTCGCCGTCGACTCCGCCGCCGTCCGCCCGCCAGTCCCCCAGCGGCGGATACCAGTCGACGCCCACGTAATCGATGTTCGGATCCGCCCACAGCGGGTCCAGATGGAAGACCACGTCCGCTCCATCGTGACGCCCGAAATATTCTGACCAGTCGGCCGCATAGCTGATCGCCACATTCGGCCCGACGACCGCCCGGCATTCGGCCGCCAACGCCCGGAACTGGCTCACCGCCGGAAAGCCGCCGTCCGCGTCCCGCGTCCAGGTCAGCCCGCGCATCTCCGACCCGATCAGCAGCCCGTCGGCGCCCGTCTCAGCCGCCAGGGCCGCATAGTGCAGCGCCAGCCGCCGCAGCCCCCAGCCGCCCGCCGTCCCGAACATCGCCGCGACATCCGCCGCCCCCTGGTTTCCGTCGCGCCCCCTGACCCGCCCGCGCCATGGATAGGCCGCTTGGTCGGCCGCGCCATACGGATCAGGCAATCCATTCCCAACCGGCACATCCATGAAGACGAACGGATACAGGGTGACCTCCAGCCCCCGCGCCTTCAGCTCCGCCACCGCCTGTCGCACGCTCTCGTCCGAGGGGGTGCCGCCATAGGCCGGTCCCCCGCCGCTCTCCGAGATCACATGCGCGTCCCCGCGCGCCAGTCCGGCGACGGACCAGACCAGGGGCTCCGTCGCCTTCCCGATCCGCTCGACGCCTGGCCGGACCGTGCAATGCGAGGCGCGCAGGTCGGTCCCGAACCAGCCGATCACCAGACTGACGCGCTTCAGCGCCGGGGCTTGCGCCATCAGCTGATCCAGCGAGACGACCAGGTCGGTCCGACCGTCTCCGCCGTGCGCATTTTCAGCCGTCGTCCGCGTCAGCCCCGCGCGGCGCATGACGACATCGGTCGCCAGCACGAACTCGCCCGCGCCCGGGATCAGACACACGCCCTCCAGCCGATCCTCAAGCGCCGTGCCGCCTCCGCCCGCCCTCCGGAAGATCTCGAACGAGAGCTGCGGCGGCCGATTCCCGTACGGCCCCAGCGGCAGATCCTCGAACACCACATAGGCCGCGCCGCGATACGCGGGCGCCACGCCCTCCACCGCCTCGATCAGCGGATCCGGCGTCTGGTCGGCCCCGCCGCGATGCACGCGCATGGCTGCGCCGGACAGGTCCATCGGCCGCCCGTCGGCCCACACCCGGCCGATCCCGTCGATCTCGCCCTCGCAAAGCGCGACCGCGAAACCCAGCGAGTAATCGTACTCGACCGTCCGCGGGCCGCCCTTGCCGCCGGCCGAGGTGCGCCGCCCCTCCTGGAACCGCGCCGCCCAGATCATCTGGCCCGTCACCCGCGCGCGGCCGAACACCGCCGCCATGGGCGCGCCCTCGGCGGTGCCCTGGACCTTCAGCGTTTCGAGCCGCGGCCCCTTCTGGCGCGCCGGTTCCAGGCCGGACATGACCCGCTGGTCGATCGCCCGCCCCAGGGTCGAGCCGATGACCGCGCCGATCGGTCCGCCGACCGCCTGGCCCACGCTGCTCAGGATCACCTGCGCCATTCAATCGTCCCCGCGTTCCGTCGCCGGCCAGCCGAACGCCGCCACCAGCCGTCGTCGCCACCACGCGCCGATCCAGCTCTCCACCACCGCCCGACCCCAGTAGGCGTGGATCATCCTCGGTTCCCCCCCGGCCGTGTCGCTCAGGATCGCGCAGTGTTTGACCGGGCATCCGGCCGCCATGCGGAACATCAGCACGTCGCCGACCCCCGCCTCCGCGACGGGCTTCTCCGTCAACCAGCGTCGCGCCGCCGCCAGCAGGCTCTCATCGCCCCCGACCTCGGCCCAATCCGCCTGATACGCCGGCAGGGGTTCCGGCTCGTCACCCGCCAGTTCGCGCCAGATCCCGCGAACCAGCCCCAGGCAATCCGCGCCTTCGCCGCGCAAACTGGCCTGATGACGGTAGGGCGTCCCCAGCCAGGTTCTCGCGATCGCCGCCGCGCGCGAACTCATCGACGGCTCCCGCCGTCATTGCGGCCGCCCTCGACCGGGACGGCGGTCAGGAAGTCGTCGCCGGGGATGTCCGGAAACCCCTGAAAGTTGATCCCGTTGGCGAATGTCCCGACACAGGTCGCCCAGCGCTTGTCGCAGCCCATGCCCGGGAAAGCCGTCAGATCGACCCGGCATCGCCCGTCGCCCAGCACGGCGTCGCACGTCCGCCCGCATGTTCGTCCGACGACACGCTCCAGCTTCGCCAGGGGCCCGTCCAGCTCGGCGATGAAGCTCGCGCCCTCTCGACGGATTCGCGTCAGCGTCGCCGTCCATAACCTCACCCGAAGGTCAGGCCGCGCCCAGTCCACGCGCCACAGCGCGACATCGGCTCCATCGTACAGGCCCGCCTCGACATCCCCGTCCGTGATCGTGGCGCTATCCAGCGAGCCTGCGACGGCGGCCGATCCGGCGCCCAGTCCCACCGCGCTGTCCGCCGCGCCCGTCGTCCACCCGCTTGCGGCCCGGCATACGATCCCGCCCACGATCAGGTCGCGGTCATGGTCCGTGAATCCGCTCTCCACGCCGTCCGTCCGCCGCAACACCCATGCATGGCACAGCGTCGCCGCCCCGCTCTCGATGCGGGCGGCCATTTCCTCCGGTATGTTCCTCATGCCTGGACCCGCACCTCAATGAGGGGCGCGGCCGCCATCCGTCCGGCGTCGAAGCTCTCCAGCGTCACCTCGATGCGGTCGGTGTCGAACCGCACCGGCGTGTCGAACTCGAAGCCCGCCGTCACTGCGGCGCCGGCTTCCGGCGCTTCGTTCAGCGTGACCAGTCCGCTGGCGTGATCGACCGTGAACGCCCCCGCGGAGCAGTCGACTCCGTTCACAGCCACCCGCACCGTATCCGCGACGGGCTTGGCGATCCGACGTTCCGCCGCCGTCTCGTCGTCGCCATACCGTTTCGTGAGCGCGAACAGGGTTCGGACGCCGTCGCCCTGACCCAGCGCCTGATCGCCTGCGCTGACCGCCGCCCCTGGCGCGCATGATTTGAAGTCGGCGAAGTCCCGAAACCGGAACCCGTACAACCGCCCCCGGCGCGCCTCGAAAAAGGCCGTCAGCGCCGCCATGTCGTCCAGCGACCTGAGATTGGCCCCGATCAGATAACGCCGCCGTCCTTGGGCCCAGGGCGTCGAACGCCGCTCGAATCCGGAGCCCAGGGTGACGATCTCGGTGCGCCGTTCCACGCCGCCCGTCGAGCCGAACGCCAGCCGCGCAGGCAGCCTGACCTCGTGAAAGGACATTCCCGTTCTCCTGTCTGGTCTATTTCGGAGTTTGCTTTCGCTTGTCGGGAGAACGCGGGTACGTCATTCTCTGCTCACCGGACGAAGGTCCGCGTCGCCGGGGAGGGCGCCATGAGCTTCGAAACATCGTCCCAAATTCAGAGCTTCGACTGGCAGAAGCTGCTGTTCTCGTTCGAGGGGCGAACGCGCCGCTCGCATTTCTGGATCGGCTGGCTGATCTGTCTGGGCATCGGCGTTGTCGCCGGCTGGATTCCGCCCTTGGCCGGGCTGGTTTCCCTGCTCCTGATCTGGCCCAACGTCGCCATCACGGTGAAGCGCCTCCACGACATGGGCCACAGCGGCTGGCTGGCCGCCATCCCGTGGGTCGTCAACATCGTCGGCGCCTGCTTCGCCGTCTTCATCATCGGCTTCTCGGCCATCTTCAATTCAGCAGCCCTCGACCGCGAGGAACCGGCCGCCGTCTTTGCCCTGCTGGGCCCGGCCTTCGGCATCGTCCTCCTGCTCCTGCTCGTGAACCTGGGGTTCCTGCTCTGGGTCGGCGTCACCGACAGCCAGCCGGGCGAGAACCGGTTCGGCCCCAATCCCAAGGGTCCCTGATCTCGACTCCGGTCCTGTAGTCAGAGCTTGCGCCCGCCCAGCGACACGGCGCGCGCAAGCATCTGGGCGATCTGCACTTCGGATCGCAGCAGCCCCTGCGCGCCGCCGTCGATGCGAACATTGACGGTCACGCCGCTCCCGCTCGCGGGCTCGACCACGCCGGCGACCGAGGGGCGGAAGACTTCCGGCCCCCGCTCGCCGACCAGATAGGCGCCGCCGCCCGAGACCGGCCCGCCATCCGCCCGCGAACCCGAAAAAATGCTGCGCACTGCCTGGGCGATGGCGTCCGACAGCCCGCTTCCGCGACCGGATCCGGCCGCCGTACTCACCGCCGCCAGCATGGCCCGGGCCAGTTCGGTCAGGGTCACCTCCCCGTCCGCCGCCGCCCGCGCGAGCGACCGCATCAGGCTTTCTCCGGCGCGGCCGAACGCATCCTCGATCGAGGCGGCCGCCCGTTCGGCCGGCTCCCGCAATCCTTCCAGCGCCGCCGCCGCCTCGGCCGCCTTGATCGGAACAGCGTCCAGGCCTGACGGTTCGAAACTGTCACTCATCCGGCCACGCCTCCGCCATTCGCATAAAGTCGTCGCGTCCCATCGGCGCCGCGGTCGCCGGCGTTTCGGCGAGCATCCGCCACTCCCTCAGCGAGAGCCGCCAGAATCCCTCGGGCGAAACGCCCAGCATCGCCGCGGTCCGGACCATCTCGCTCCACGGCGTCCTCACGCCGCGGCCGCGAAGGCCCTGGCCACCGCCTCCGCCGCCTCTCGAGGATCAATCGCGGCCCGATCCAGATCCGCCGCCAGCTCGCGCTCTCCGCCGCCGCGCAGCAGCGCCGCAAGCACGACCATGAGGTCGCGGCCCGAAAGCGTCCGCATCCGCTCCGCCAGCGCCCCCACGGACTCCAGTCCCAGCGCCGTCTCGATCTCCGCCAACGCTCCCAGCGTCAGGCACAACCGCCGTTCGGACCCGGCCAGCATCGCGCCCGCCTCGCCCCGTGCTCCGTTGATGCCCATCACAGAGCCCCGAACGTCAGTTCCCCGGCGCTGGCCAGACTGATGGCGAACGTCGCCTCACCCTCGTGCTCCCCGGCGTACTCCAGCGCCGCGACCAGGAACGGGCCTTCCAGTGCGCCAAAGTCCGGCACAATCAGCCGCCAGTTCCGGGCGGCCTGGTCAAAGAAGGCCTCGCGGATCAGGGCGTCCGACGCCGCGTCCCGAAAAATCCCCTGCCCCGCCACCGCCGCCGACTTCACGCCGGCGCCGCCCAACAGTTCGCGCCACCGCCCCGCGCTGTCGCCGTCGGTCGCATCGACGGTGCGGGCGTTCAGGCTGATCGTCCGCGCCCTCAAACCCGCCACGGTCGTGAACACGCCTGGCGCGCCCTCGACCTTCAGCAAAATGTCCTTGCCGCGTTGCGCGCTCATGATCCCGTCTCCTCCGTAACGGCGCGCACCCGTAGCACCGCAAATGTCCGCGCGCCGTCCGCGCCTGGAAACACATCGGCGAACGCGACCTTCAGGCTCACCGTCCGCACCCCGTCGGCCTCAATCCCGGCGTTCGTCAGCCGCAACCGCACCGCCGCGAGCACCGCCTTGGCTTCTTCCGTTCCGCGAAACCGGGACACGACCGTCAGGGTCAGCGCGTGCTCGACCCCGCCCCCGTCGGCCTGCACCGGCCGGCTTTCGCTGCGGCCGATCAGAAGGTGCGGAAACGCCGGCCGATCCGGCGGCGCGTCCCAGATCCGCGCCGGTTCGCCCAGCAGGACCTGAACCCCCGCATCGCTCTTCAGATGAGCGATCAGCGCCTTTTGCAGCGCCAATTCGTGCGCGCTCATCGCATCCGCTCCAGGTTCAGTATCGCCTGTCCTCCGACGGTCTCGCCCGAGACGATCCGCCAGTCGCCGCCGCCGAACCTCAGCATCCGCCCGGCCGTCAGCCGCACGTCGGCCCGCGCTTCCGCGGTCACCGTCTCGACGGCGCGCGCCCCGCCAGCCTCTGTTTTCTCGCGTCGCCGCCGGGCCCCCAGCTTCAGCCAGGCCGACCCCAGCGGTTCCCAGCTGACCGACCGGCCGCCATACGGCGTCTCGGCCTCGACGCCTTCGAACAGTCCCGCCAGCGCCCTCACAGCCGCACCGCCCGGTACGCCGCGATCCATCCCTCGACCGGCGCGACGGGCATATTCCGATCGCCCCGCTCATAGGCGCGCAGCGCCAGCATCAGGATCGCCAGCCTCAACGGCGCCGGCGAGGTCGAGGTCAGCGTCAGTCCGACATCCTCCTCGACCCGCGCCCGGGCCGCATTGATCAGCGTCTGGATCAGCTCGTCCTCTGCGTCGTGCTCGACGCGCAGGAACAGCTTCGCCTCCGCCAGGGCGACGGGTGCGGTCATGGAAAACCTCGTTGTCTTGAGAAGGGGCGGCAGGCCATCCGCCTGCCGCCCGTCGCCCGCTGCCTGGACCTCAGCTCACCGCGAACTTCATCACCTTGATGGCGTCGAAATTCTGCACCCCGCCGCCGACCCGCTTGGTGGTGTAGAAGAGCACATAGGGCTTGGCCGAATACGGATCCCTCAGCACCCGCACGCCCGCGCGATCCACGATCAGATAGCCCCGCTGGAAGTCGCCGAAGGCGATCGCCGAGCTGTTGGCCGCTATGTCCGGCATGGTCTCGATCTCTGTGACGCGATAGCCCAGCAGACTGGCCGTCTCGCCCGCCCGTTGCGCGGGCTGCCAGATGTAGTTGCCGTCGGCGTCCTTGAACTTGCGCACGGCGGACACCGTCTTGCGGTTCATCACGAACCGCGCGTTCGGCCGGTACTGGGCCTTGGGCGCATAGACCAGGTCGATCAGCCGGTCCGACGGATTGCTCGGAGCGAAGGCCCCCGCCGCGCCCGACGCCACATGGCCGATCTCGCCCCAGACAGCGCTCGCATCCGCCACGATCGGATAGCTCAGGAACCCCTTCGGCTTGTTCACGCCTTCGCCGGTGACGAAGGCCGCGGTCTCCTGCGCCGCGAAGGCGTCCTCGACCTCGGCCGCCAGCCATTCATCCAGGTCGATCATGGCGTCGTCCAGCAGCGACTGGGTCGCGGCCGGATTGGCGTAGAGATCGGCCGACGGGAACTCCAGCAGCGCCAGCGTCGCCGGGTCCGTCTCGGGCCGCGCCGCCGTCTCGGCCACCCACCCCGCGGCCACGCCCGCCGTCGACACCGGCTTGCGGAACACGCCGGCGCCGATGGTGCGCACAGTGGCGATCTCGCGCATCGGCGATCCGGCCATCAGCCGCCGCTCGATGGCCCGCTCGGTCTGCTCCGGCACGACATAGCCGGCCGAGTTGGATGCCGTGCTCAGTCCCGCCTTCAGCTCCAGCCCGAACGACTGGCCCGTCTTCAGATACCCGTCGAACGCCGCCTTTTCCTCCAGTCCGCCAGAGGCCGGGACCGAGGTAGCAAGCCCCAGTTCCGGCCGCCGCCCTTCGCTCACCACCCGGTCCAGCCGCGCCTGCGCGCTGGCCACCGCCTGGTCGATCCGCGCCACCTTCTCCTCCAGCAGCGTATCGGCCGAAGCCTTCTTCTCGATCTCGTCCAGACGGGCGTCGTTCGCCCCTTTGAACGCCTCGAACGCGGCCATCATTTCATGCATGGCGGCGCGGGCCTCCGGCGTGGCCGGGGCCTGTTTGGTCTCTTTCATGATCTCTCCGGTTGAAGAACCGCGGGTTGCGGTTACGGTCGAGGCGTGAACCGCCTTCTTGGAAAATTATCGCCGGCCGTCGGGTGAGCTCGCGCTTCACCCACCTCGAAACCGCGGTCCTCGACGCCCTCGCCTGGGAGCTGCGCGACGTCGCCCCAGACCTCGCGGGCCAGTTCGCCGAGAGTCTTCCGGGCCAGCGCCGCAACACCGGTTCGGGGCTGTTCACCGAGCTGATCGTCGACCGCACCCGGCCCGCGCCCCTGACCACGCCGACAGGCCGCTTCGGCACCGTCCACGCCATGGTCGGCGACCTGCCCGACCCCGTCGCCTTCCAGGTAGAACTCCGCGCCGGCCGGCTGCTCTATCTGCTCGGCGACGCCTACGGCCAGGACACCCGCGACATCGACTTCGCCACGGTGCCGTTCGATCAGGTGTTCACCATTGATGCGCAGGGCGAGTCGGTCGCCTTCGACCCCGCCGCCCTCATGCCGCCCAGCCCGCTGCTGGACCTGCACGCCTGGCCCGACCCCGCGCCGCCCGCGACGCTCGAGACTCCGCTCGTCAACGTCGACGCCCTTCAGCGCGTCCGGAACGCCTCGCCGCCCGACCCGCTGTCCACGCTTTTCACGACGCAAACCACCGACACGGCGCCGGCCGGCGACCATGAATCCCGCACATCGCTTCTCATCGGCGTGTGGGTCGTCATCGCAGTGGTCGCGCTGATCGCGACCCTGGTGTTCCGCCTGCCCTTCGCCATCGCCGTCTTCGGCGCTGTCATCTTGGGCCGCTGGGTCCGGACGCCGGCGATCCTCTCAAGGATCCAGGGCCTTGTTGAAACCTGGGGAAACCGCGAGTTCAAACCACCCCGAACCTGACCGTTCGCCGGTTGTCGCCTGCCTTGAACCGCGCCCCCGGCAGCATCGGGAACGTCACCAGCGACACCTCCCACAACTCCACCTCGACCAGCACCCGCAGCCGCCCCTCGCGTCGCGCCCGGCTGCTGCGGAACCCGATCGACAACCCGTCCAGCGCCCCGGCTTTCGACAAGGCCCCGGCGAACCGCGCCTCCGCGGACCAGTCCATGACCCGCCCCCGGACGAACAGCCCGCGCTCGTCCTCGATCAGTTCGTCCCAGACCCCGACCACGGCCCGGCTCTCGTGCTGATGCAGCATCCGCACGCCCCGCGCGCCGGTCTTCGCCAGGCTGGCCCCGAAAGCCCCCCTGGCCACCACATCGCCGTTCAGATCCGCCACGCCCCACAGTGAGGCGTAGCCCTCGATCCTCAGACCCGCGTCGACGATTGCGGCGACCGTCATCCCCAGCCCTCCAGCCGTTCCTCGATCCGCTCCACGGCCGCGCGCGTCGCCACGCTCTGCTCTTCCAGCCGCGCCAGACGCTCGGCCACCAGCCGCTGCTCCGCGACCCGGTCCTCCAGCGTCGCGATCCGGGCCGCCGCGCCTCCGGCCCACACCAGCCCGCCAATCGTCTGCACCGTCAGCGCTGCGATCAGCGCCATCGGAATCTTCTTCAGACCGTCCATCAGTCGCCCACTCCCGCCAATCGACGCCGCTCTTCGTCCGTCAGAAAGGCCGCCGCGTTCAGCCGCGCCCACAGCGCGTCGCGCTCAGGCTGCAGCGCCGGCAATCCATCCAGATCCGCCTCGATCCTGATCCCCGCGAACCGACCGCCCAGCCATCCCCCCAGCGCCGCCGCCGTCTTCCGGACCAGGGGCACGACCGTCCCCCGCCAGAAGGCCGCATTGGCCTCGCGATAGTTGGCGTAGGTGGCGTCTCCGGGAATCCCCAACAGCTGCGGCGGGACCCCGAACGCCAGGGCGATCTCCCGCGCCGCGGCGTGCTTGCCGGCGATGAAGTCCATGTCCGCGGGCGTCCAGCTCATGGGTTTCCAGTCGAGGCCGCCTTCCAGGATCATCGGCCTTCCGGCGTTCATCGCCCCGGCATGGCTGTCGTTGACCTGCGCCCTCAGCCCCTCGAACTGCTCGGTCGTCAGCCGTTCGCCGTCCTTCGCCCCATAGACCAGCGCCCCCGACGGCCGCGCCGCATTGTCCAGCAACGCCTTGTTCCACGCCCCCGATGCGTTGTGCACGTCGATGGCCGAGGCTGCCGCCTCCAGCGGCGAAAACCCGTAGTGATCGTCGGTCGGGTGAAACAGCTTCAGCTGCATCACCGGCATCCATCCGTCCGCCCCCCGGCCGATCCGCACCGTCCGCCCGTCCACCGAATAGTCCCAGGCCTCGGCCCAGCCCGCGCGTCCCGGAACCACCTTCACCCGGTCGGGCCGCAGGGTCCAAAGCTCTTCCGGTTCGCCCTCGCCCACCGCCTCGGCATAGGCGTTGCCCGCCGTCTGCAGCGCGCCGTACAGCCCCTCCAGCCACTCCGCCCCCGACTGCTCGGGATTGGGCCGCGCCAGCAACCGCGCCAGCGGATGATCCGACGCCCTTGCCCCGTCCGCGAACACGATCAGCGGCGTCGACGCCGCCGCCTCCGCGATCATCCGGACGCAGCGATAGGCCACAGCGTTCCTGCCGAACCCCTCGACCGCCAGATGGGCGTAGTCGCGCGGCGTCCATCGCGCCCGCCCGCCGCTGGTCAGGGCGATCAGCGCCCCGGCCCGGCTGTCCTTGATTTCGGGCGCGGTTTCACGCCCGCGGCGGCTCACCGGCCAGCGCAGCTTCTGCATCTTTCACCTTCTGGAGGGCCAGGGCGCGTCGAGCCGTTCCGGCTCAGTCCTGATTTCCCGTCATGCCCAAAGACTAGCCGACCAGCGCACCAGGGCTGGAAAACGACATCGAGAAAAGTTCAAGCCCCTGTTCCCGCTGCATTTAATTTCGCGAACCCGACTATAGATCCCGGAATGGCGAGCGCAGCGTCACAGGGACGGGGGGTCAGGCTGCGGCTTCGTCCCCGGGCTGTTCCCCCACGCAGGCGTTCCGCTGCGAGGCCCGGTTCATGACGTCCAGCAGTTCCGTCAGCTGGATCGGCTTGCCGACATGACCGTCCATGCCCGCGGCCAGGCAGCGTTCGACATGCTCGGGCTGGACATTGGCTGTCAGGGCCACGATCGGGGTCTGCCCCGTCGCGCCGCCCATGGCCCGGATCGCCCGCGTCGCGGCCAACCCGTCCATCACCGGCATGTGCACGTCCATCAGGATCAGGTCGTAGGCGCCCGCCCGGGCCGCCTCGACGGCCTCGGCTCCATTGCAGACCGTGTCCAGATCCGCGCCCAGCCCGCCCATGATGGCGGTGACCAGCTCCCGGTTCGCCGCCGCATCGTCGGCCATCAATATGCGAAGTCCTGACGGGACGACCATGTCCGCCGGCGCAGTCTGATCGCCCGCCGCCTCGGCGCACATCATCGGGATGGTGAACCAGAACGTCGAACCTTCTCCCGGCGTGCTGTCCACGCCGATCTGACCGCCCATCATCTCGATGAGGCGATACGAGATCGCCAGACCCAGGCCCGTCCCGCCGTAGACGCGGGTCGTCGATGCGTCCGCCTGGGTGAACCGGTCGAACAGTTGGCTGATCTTGTCCGGCGGGATGCCGATGCCGCTGTCGCGCACCGCCACCCTGAGCCGACCCGCGTCCTCCGCGACCGTCAGCCGGATTTCGCCGGCCGAGGTGAATTTCACCGCATTGGACAGGAAGTTCAGCGTCACCTGCCTCAACCGTCCCTCGTCGCCCATCACCGCCGCTGGCAGGCCGGCGGCGACATCGACCGTCAGGGTCAGGCCGCGCGCCAGGCATTGCGACTCCACGATCGCCGCCGCGCCCTGCGCCATGGCGCGCGGATCGAACGGCTGCGGATCCAGATCGACCGCGTCGGCCTCCAGCTTGGAATAGTCCAGAATGTCGTTGATCACGCTCAGCAGCGCGTCGCTGGCCGTGGCGATCCGGTTGGCCCACATCCGCTCGTCGGGAGGCAGGTTCCCGCTGCTGACCAGCAGGCCCGAGAAGCCGATGACGCTGGTCAGCGGCGTCCGCAGTTCATGGCTCATATTGGCCAGGAATTCCGACTTGGTCCGCGCGCCCGCCTCGGCCCGGTCGCGCGCCTCGGTCAGCGCGTGTTCCAGGCGCTTGGTGTCGGTGACGTCGCGCACCACATCCTGGAACTCGACCACCCGGCCGTCGTCGTCGCGGATGATCGAGGTCCGGGCCTCGAACCAGCGGACCTCGCCGTCGCGCTGCAGGCCGCGGTATGTCACGCCTCGCTTCGAGTATTCGGGCGGCGCCTTGACGAACTCCCGGAAACTTTCGGTCAGGGCGGGTATGTCGTCAGGATGGATGAAGGAGGTGGCGGGCCGTCCGATCAGCGCCTCGGGCGGGTAGCCGGTCACGGCCTCCAGCGAGGGCGACACATAGGTCACCAGGCCGTCCACCCCATAGGTGACGATGACGTCCGTCACCCGTGACGCCAGCAGTCGGTAGCGGCGCTCGCTTTCGGTGATTCGCAGGACCGCCCGTTCAGCTTCGGTCACGTCCCGGAACACGCCGACCATCGCATTGACGCGCCCGTCGGAGTCTCGTTCGGTCCTCGCCTGCGTCTCGACCAGCCGCTCCTCGCCGTCGGCCCGGATCAGGCGGGCCCGGATTCGGAACCCCTCGCCCGTATTCACGCCATGCATCACCGCGTCCTGAACCATGGCCCGGTCGTCGGGATGGAAGAAGGCGACGGCATCCGCCAGCCCGGGATCGAACGTCTCCCGCGTCACGCCATAGATGTCGTAGACCCGGTCCGACCAGGTCGACTTGAAGGTCTCGGCGTCCATCCGCCACTGGCCGACTCCCGCCATCTCCTCGGTCAGGCGCAGCAGCGCCAGTTGCTCGGCCTGTTGCCGCGCGGCCTCCGCCCGATCGAGGGTTTCCCCCGCCATCCGGGCCAGCAGCTTGAGGTTTTCAATTTCGGCTTCGCCCGGCCGCGATCGGGGTCGGACGTCCATGACTCCGATTGCGCCGACGCTCTCGCCCTCGGCATTGACCACTCCGACGCCGGCGAAGAACCGCAGGCGGGGCTCCCCCGTCACCATCGGGTGATTGCGGACCCGCTCGTCCGCCAGCGCATCCTCGATGATCAGAACCGCGCCGGGCCCCAGCCCGCTGACCATATGGGTCACGGTCTGCTCGCGCGGCATTTCGTTCTGGCCCAGACCGACGTTGGAGCGGAAAATGGTGCGGTCGCCGTCGCAAACGCCGATCATGGCGTGGGGCGTATCGAACATCGCGCAGGCCAGCGCAGTCAGCCGATCGAACGGGCTTTCCAGATCCAGTCGGCTCGGCGTCGCCTTTCGCGGCTTTCTCGAACTCGCTCCCATGGGGACAGCCTGCACGGGAACCACAAAGTTTCGGTTAGCGGCCTGAATCCCCACCGCGCTCCAGCATCCACTCCGGCGCCTCGAAATCCAGAGCGTCCTCCGACGCCGTCAGCGCCAGCTCGGAAACCGTCTGACCCCGCACCGAAACTCCGGCCGCGTGCACGCTCTCAGGATCGCCCGACACCAACGGGTGCCAGTCCGCCAGTCCCCGGCCCTCGTTGATGCGGCGATACCCGCACGACAACGGCATCCACTTCAGCGCCTCGATGTTCCACGGCGTCAGCTTGATGCAGTCCGGCACATGCTGCTTGCGATTGGCGTAGTCGGTGCAGGTGCAGCGTTCCGGGTCGAACAGCTTGCAGTGAACCCGCGTCGGCACGACCTCGCCGGTGTCCTCGTCCTCGAACCGCACCAGACAGCACAGGCCGCAGCCGTCGCACAGACTCTCCCACTCCTCGCGGGACATCTGCTCCAGGCGCTTGGTTTGCCAGAAGGGCTTGTCCATCGGCGCCTGTTAGCCCCTCGCGGCCCGCCTGTCTGCACAAGACGGCCGCCGCGGTGGTCACAAAGCCCCGAACCCCCTATATGGCCGCCTTCGACCGCGCGGCCTCCCCGCCGCCCCCAAATCGTCCCCGCGCGTGTCCAGGGTTTCCATGGCTCCCCGTCCTCCTCTCGTCGCCCTCAAGAATGTCCGTCTCCAGGACGGCCAGCGCCCGCTGTTCGACGGGGTCGACATCGCTGTCGAGCCGCGCACCCGCGCCGCCCTTGTGGGTCGCAACGGCGCCGGCAAGTCGACCCTGATGAAGATGGTCATGGGCCTGATCGAGCCCGACGCCGGCGACCGATCCGTCCAGGCCGGCACACGCTTCGCCTATGTGCCCCAGGAACCCGTCATCGCCGGCGACACCCTGCTCGACTACGCCGCCTCCGAAGGCGCCGAGCGCTGGACCGCGGAGGCCTGGTTGACCACCTTCGGCCTCGATCCCGAAAAGCCCGCCGTCAACCTGTCGGGCGGTGAAACCCGCCGCGCCGCCCTCGCCAAGGCTTTCGCCGAAGAGCCCGACCTGCTGCTGCTCGACGAGCCGACCAACCACCTCGACATCCTGGCCATCGAACTGCTCGAGGAAGAGCTGCTCCAGGCCCGTTTCTCTGTCCTGGTCGTCAGCCACGACCGCGCCTTCCTGAACCGCGTCACCCAGTCCTGCCACTGGCTCGAAGGCCGCCGCGTCCGCACCCTCAACAAGGGCTTCGCCGCCTTCGACGAATGGGCCAGCAAGGTCCTGGAAGAGGAAGCCCAGTCCCTTCAGCGCCTGACGAAAACCATCGAACGCGAGACCGAGACCTTCTACCGCTCCATCACCGCCCGGCGCACCCGCAACGAGGGTCGCGCACGCTCGCTGGACGCTCTCCGCGCCGACCGCAATGAACGGCTCAAGGATGTGCCGCGCGAACTCAATCTCGGGGTCGATTCCGGAGCGACCTCCGGAAAACTGGTGGCGGATTTGAAGGGGGTTTCGAAGAGCTTCGGCGACCGGACGGTCATCAAACCCTTCACCACCCGCGTCATCCGGGGCGACCGGCTGGCCATTGTCGGTCCCAACGGCGCGGGCAAAACCACGCTGGTCAAGATCCTGTTGGGTGAACTCGCGCCTGACCATGGCACGGTCAAACTGGGGGCCAATCTCGAGCCCGTCTATCTCGACCAGTCGCGTGAGGGCCTGCGCAGCGACATGACCCTGTGGGACGCCCTGACGCCCGGCGGCGGCGACAGCGTCCTGGTGCGCGGCGTCTCCAAACACGTCGCCGCCTACGCCAAGGACTTCCTGTTCCAGGAGGGTCAGCTGCGCCAGCCGATCTCGACCCTGTCGGGCGGCGAGCGCAACCGCCTGCTTCTCGCCCGGGCCTTGGCCAAGCCCGCCAACATGCTGGTCCTCGACGAACCGACCAACGACCTCGACATGGACACGCTCGACAAGCTGGAAGAGCTGCTCGAGTCCTACGACGGCACCCTGATCCTCGTCAGCCACGACCGCGACTTCGTCGACCGTCTGGCCACCTCGACCATCGCCATGAACGGCCGCGGCGACATCGTCGAAACCCCCGGCGGCTGGACAGACTTCATCCGCCAGAACCCCGGCTTCCTTCAGCCCGGCGCCAACCCGCGGCCGCAGGACAAGGAGGCCGCCCAGCGCGCCGCCGCCGCTCCGGCGCCCGCCTCCGTCGCCGCCGCCCCGAAGAAGCCCGGCAAGCTGACCTTCAAGGACGCCCACCGCCTGAAGGAGCTGGAGGGCCTGCTCGCCTCCCTGCCCGAAGACATCGCCCGCCACGAGGCGACCCTCGCCGACCCGGGCCTCTACGCCCGCGACCGCAAGGCCTTCGACCGCGCCACCGCCAACGCCGACCGCGCCCGCTCGCTGCTGGCGGCGGCCGAGGAAGAGTGGCTGGAGCTTGAGGCCAAACGGGAAGCCCTGTCCGCCTGACCGGCCACAACGCCGCATCGCGCACAACCGGCGGCTGGGCTAGCGTCCAGTCATGACCGCCCGAATTCGCCGTCTCGAACTGACACCCGCCGAACGCCGCGCCGTCGCCCGAGGCAATGCGGCCCTCGCCCTCCTCCCCCGCCTCAAGGCCGACGGCTGGAGATTGACGGCGACCCAGTGGCTCAGCAGCCGCTTCGGCGCCACGGCCGCGCGGGTGACGGCGGCCCAGCTCAAGCGCCGCGGCGTGCGCGTCGAGACCATCCGCGTCCCGTCCGAGGACGGCGGCGTCTCCGTTCGCATCCTCAATCCGCCCGGGGCTGCCCGCGGCGTCGTTCTGGACATGCACGGCGGCGGCTGGGTGGTGGGCAGCGCCGGGCTCAACGACCATCTCAACGCCGATCTCGCCGCCGAGGCGGGGCTGGCGGTCGTCTCAGTCGACTACCGCCTTCTCAGCGAACCGCGCGGCGTCCTGATGCAGCACGCCCTCTCCGACTGCATGGCCGCCGGCCGCTGGCTGGCCGAAAACGGCAAGGCGCGCTTCGGAACCGATCGCTTCTTCCTGTCCGGCCAGTCCGCCGGCGCCCATCTGGCCGCCCTGACGGCCCTGGCTCTGCGCGACGAGAGCCGGTTCGGCGACTTCCGGGGCTGCGTCCTGACCTACGGCGTCTACGACCTGTCCGGCACGCCCTCGGCGCGCGCCGCCGGCCCGGAAACCCTGGTCCTGAACGGCCCCACCCTGGCCTCGGATCTCGGCCGCCTCACGCCCGACCGCGACGAGGCAGGCCGCCGTCGCCCCGACGTCTCGCCGCTCTACGCCGATCTGCACGGTCTGCCGCCCGCCCTCTTCGTCAGCGGCGACCTCGATCCTCTTCGCGACGACAGCCGCCTGATGGCCGACGCCTGGTCCGGAGAGGCCGAACTGCTGGAGGTCCCGCTCGCTGCGCACGGCTTCATCCACTTCGGCGGCGCGCTCGCGACCCGGTCGCTGGCCGAAATTCAGGCCTGGATCGAGCGGCGCCTGGCCGTCCTGGAAGCCGTCTGACCAACTCGAACCGGTAAAAACAGGCCGTCCGGGCGAAATTTTCGCTCGAAACACCGGATCTGTGCAGAAGTCACAAGAACTTCACGAACCACAGAAAATTGCTCGATCCGCACAGCGTGATCCCCGCCCGGCAAACTTTATCCACAACACCGTCCACAACCGGTCATTCCGGACCGCTTGCCAGTTCCGCGGATCGGAGCGAGCTTGATCAGGCCGAGGGACACGGCGGCGCGGAAAACCGGGGAGACCCGGGGCTCAAAGCGGACCGGCCCGGCTCTCTGATCGAACGCACCGGGGGGTTTCGGCCCTAACGGACGGGAGACAGGATCAAGGCCCAAAGGACCTTTCAAAGGCTTCGGCCGGAGAAAACCCCGAGGGAACCGGATCGGGATCGATGGACGGCGCGAGGCTCGACCTCGTGGAACGCCGGAGACCAGGAGCGCGACAGGATACAGCCGACCATTGCCGGGGTTCGCTCCGCCGATGCAAGGCCAGGGTCTTGAACCTCAATGGCCAAGTCCAACCCGGACTTGGCGAGGGGACGAGGGAAGCCGGTTCGCCGGGGACCTTCGTCCCCTCGCTCAATTCCGGCGGGACCCAGGGTTCCGGCCCCGGGCGGCGCCCGTTGAACGCCCCCTTCCCCTTCTTCCGGCTGAGCCGTAAACCAAGGCATGACCTTGCGTGGGAATCGCCGTTTCCGGCCCGACCGTCGCGCCGTGATCGCGGGCGCCGGCGCGCTGGCGGCCGTCGCCGCCGTCTCGGCCTGCCAACGCGCCGAAGCGCCGGTCGATGAGGAAGGCCGCGTCCGTCTCCGCTTCGCCACCGACTGGCGCGCCCAGGCCGAGCATGGGGGCTTCTACCAGGCCCTGGCCTCCGGGGCCTACGCGCGCCGCGGCCTCAACGTCCAGATCATCCAGGGCGGCCCGGGCGTGAACGTGCCCCAGCTGCTGGCCTCGGGCGCCGTCGAACTGGGCATGGGCTCCAACAGCTTCATCCCGCTCAATCTCGTCGCCGAGGGCGCCCCCGTGAAGGCTGTCGCCGCCTTCTTCCAGAAGGACCCCCAGGTCCTGATCGCCCACCCGGATCCGGCGCTGAAATCCATCGCCGACCTTCAGGGCCGGCCCTTCCTTCTCGCCGACGCCTCGATCACCGCCTTCTGGGTCTGGCTGAAGGCCAAATACGGCTTCACCGACGATCAGGTTCGCAAATACACCTTCAACCTGGCCCCCTTCCTCGCCGACGAACGGGCCGTGCAACAGGGCTATCTGACCTCCGAGCCCTATACGATCGAGCAGGAGGCGGGCTTCACGCCCAAGGTCTTCCTGCTGGCTGACGAGGGCTACCCCTCCTACGCCACCATGGTCCTGGCCCCCGACGCCTTCGCCCGCGACAATGCAGCCGCCCTGCGCAGCTTCATCGCCGGCTCGGCCGAAGGCTGGCGCGACTACATCCAGGGCGACGGCAAGGCCGCCGACGCCCTGATCCGCAAGGACAATCCGGAGATGACCCAGGACATCCTGGATCAGGCCCGAGCCAAGCTGAAAGCCAACGGCATCGTCGACGGCGGCGACGCGGCCCTCTACGGCCTCGGCGCCATGACCGCCGAACGCTGGCAGACCTTCTTCGACGTCACCTCGGGCGCCGGCGTCTATCCGCCCAATCTCGACTGGCGCAAGGCCTTCACCACCCAGTATCTGCCGGGCCGTGGCTGAGCCGACGGCCGCGCTCTCGGGCGCCGTGGTCCGCTACCCCGGCCGCCCGCCGCTCGGTCCCATCGATCTGTCCATCGCGCCGGGCGAGATCGTCGCCCTCGTCGGCGCCTCCGGCGCGGGCAAGTCCACCATCCTGCGCCTGCTCGCCGGACTCGAGCCGCCCTCGGACGGGCGGGCCGATCTCGCCGCCGCCCCGGGCCGGACCGGCTTCGTCTTCCAGGCCGCCACCCTGATGCCCTGGGCCGACGCCCGCGCCAACGTCGCCCTGCCGCTTGAACTGGCCGGCGTTCCGGCCGCCGAAGCCCGCCGCCGCGCGGATGAAGCGCTGACCGCCGTCGGCCTCGGCGACCGCCTGACCGCCCGCCCGCGCCAGCTCTCCGGCGGCATGGCCATGCGCGTGTCCCTGGCCCGGGCCCTTGTCACCGAGCCCGAGCTCCTGCTCCTCGACGAACCGTTTGCAGCCCTCGACAGCATCACCCGTCGCTGCCTGATCGAGGATCTGCACCGGCTGTGGGCGACCCGTTCGCCTCGCCCCGCCATCGTCTTCGTCACCCACGATGTAGAGGAAGCGGTCTACCTTGCCGGCCGCGCCCTGGTGGTGGACTCGGCCGCCGGAGGCATCGCGGCGGAACAGGCCCTTCCCGGCGTCCTCCCCCGGCCCGACGGCTGGCGCATGGACCCGGACTACCGCGCGGCCGTCGAGGGTCTGGCCCGATCCCTCGCCGCCGCCATGACCGCCTCGCCGGGCGAGGCCGCATGACCCGCCTCCTCCCGCCCCTCCTGCTGACCGCCCTCCTGCTGGCGGCATGGGAGATCGCCTGCCGAACGCTGCAGGTCCCCGCCTATTTCCTGCCCCCGCCCAGCGCGGTCGCCGTCGCCCTGGTCGACCGCGCGCCCGTTCTCGCCGCCTCGGCCGCCGCCACCTTCTGGATGGCGATGCAGGCCCTGTTCGCCGCCGCCCTCCTCGGGGGAGGTCTGGCGCTGGCCGTTTCCCTGAGCCGGCCCGCCGAACAGGCCGTCCGGCCGCTGGCCGTGGCGCTCCAGGTCACCCCGGTCGTCGCCATCGCGCCCCTGGTGCTGATCTGGACCGGGCTGGACCATGCCGACCGGGCCGTCGTCGCCCTCGCCGCCGCGGTCGCCTTCTTCCCCTTGTTCTCGGGCGTGCTCGCCGGGCTCAAGGCCGCCGATCCGGACCTCGAACGGCTGTTCGACCTCTATGGCGCGACACCCCTCCAGCGCCTGATCCGCCTGCGTCTTCCGGCCGCCCTTCCCTTCATGCTGGAGGGGCTTCGCGTCGCGTCCGGACTGGCGGTGATCGGCGCGGTGGTGGCCGAATTTGTCTCGGGTTCGGGCGCGACCCAGGGGTTGGCGTGGCGCCTGCTCGAAGCTGGAAACCGCCTGCGCACCGCCGACATGCTCGCGGCCCTGGCGCTGCTGATGATCATGGGCCTGACGCTCAACGGCCTGGTAGGCGCGCTGGAACGCGCTGCCCGCCAGCGAACTCTTTGAATATTCGCGCCTTGGTTGCGCCTGAAGCTTCTCGCGTTAGGCCCGCCTTAAGGCCCTGATGACTAGCGTATGACTCCAGTCCTCGCGTCCGGAGCCGCACCTTGCGCCGCGCCCACAGTCTCCCGATCGCGCTCCTCGCCGCCACAATGCTGGCCGGCGCCGCCGCGGCCCAGACGCCGCAGCCCGCCGTCAGGCAGGATCTGCGCCAGCTGTCCTGGCCCGGCCGGACCACGACCGCCGCCTCTCCCGCCGCGACCGCAGCGTCGCGCACGGATCTGCGCCGTTCCAACCTTGTCATCCCCCACGGCGGTTTCGGCGCTGCGGAATCTGCTCCGGACCGGCCAGCGCCGGCCCCCGCGCCGCGCCGGACCCTGACGCCCGCCAACGCCTGGCTGCAGCCGACGTCCGCGCCGCCCCCTCCGGCCCCGGTGCGCGCCGAACCCCCTGCGCCCGTCGTCCGCCCCGCGGCGACGCCGGACTACCTCTCCGATCAGGGCGGCCGCGGCCAGCCCGTCCCCGCCGACGTCGCCTACTCCGCGCCCGCCCCCTCAAATATGGTCGCGCCCGCTCCGGATCAGCCTGCCGACCCCATGGCTCCCCGCCGCGACGCGCCGATCTTCCGCCTTCAGCAACAGCAGGCGGCGCCCCCGCCCGCACCGAGCGCCGAAGCCCCCGCCGCGCCGCGGGGCCAGGCGGCCGCGTCGGCTCCGCGCTACACGGCCGAGGTGATCAACACCGGAGAACGCCCGCCGCAACAGGGCGCCCGCTACTATTCCGTCCATCGCCAGAACGGCCGTCAGCCCGACGCCCTGGCCATGCCCGACCCGACCTATGTCGACGCCCTGGCCATCACCATGACCCAGACTCCCGCCTCCCAGGATCTGGCCGAACCCGAACAGGGCCCGACGCTGATCCGCGACAGCCAGGGCCGGACGCGTCCCGCGCCCGCAGCCTCCGACGGGGACCATCAGTGAGCCAGGTTGCGGCCCCGACTTCCGCGCCTTCGCGCCTTCCCGACCTGATCGCCCTGGCGGAAGAAGGCTCCAGCGAGAAACGGCGCGCCCTGCTGCGTGAGCTGACCGACCATTTCTTCGGCGGTTCGACCCGCACCGCGACGGAAGACACCCTGTACGGCGCCGTCCTGACCCGGCTGACGGCTGACATGGAAGTCGCCGTCCGCGCGGAACTGTCAGCCAGGTTCGCCACGGCTCCCGACGCCCCGCACAACCTGATCCGCAGGCTGGCCAATGACGAGGCCGCCGTCGCCGGCGCCGTGCTGGCCTCGTCCCCTGTCCTGACCGACGAGGACCTGCTGGGCGTCGTGCGCAAGCATGGCCAGGACCATCTGCGCGCCGTCTCGGCCCGCCCCTCGGTTTCCGAAGCCGTCTCGGACGTCATCGTCGAACGCGGCGATGACGAAACCCTCGGCACATTGCTTCGCAACGACGGCGCCCGGCTGTCGCGCCAAGCCTCTGAAACCGCGATCGAACGGGCCAAGGCCAACCCCGCCCTGCACGAGGCGGCCGTCGAACGGGCCAGCCTGCCGCCGGATCTGCTGAACGAGATGTATTTCGTGGTCGAGGCCCGGCTGCGGACCCAGATTCTTGAACAGAACGCCCGACTCGATCCGGCCCTGCTGGAAAGCGCCATCGCCGCCGGCCGCACCCGCATCGCCACCGACGACGGCGCCCTGCCGGCCGACTACGCCGAATGCCTGGCCTATGTCGAGGAACTGAAGGCCGCCGGCCAGCTGTCGCCGCAAATGCTGGCCCGCTTCCTGCGCTCGGGCGGGACCACGTCCTTCCTGATCGCCCTGGCCCAGCTGTCCGACATCGATTTCCACACCGCCCGCCAGATCATCGAACGCCGCGAGCTCGACGCCCTGGCCGTGGTCTGCAAGTCGGCGGATCTCGATCGCGCCCTGTTCCTGACCTATGCGGTGGTGCTGCTGAACGACGACGGCGACGCCATGGCCAAGGCCCACTCGTACGCTCGCATGTACGCCGAACTCAGCCGCGACGCGGCCCTGCGGACCCTGCGCTTCTGGCGGATGCGCCGCGGCGCCCAGGCGGCCTGACCCGCGCCGGACGCAGAAACGCCCGCCTCCATCGCTGAAGGCGGGCGTCTCGAACCACCGGCAAGGCGGCTTACTTCTTGGCGCGGCCGCCGGCTGCGGCGCGGGCGGGCTTGCGGCCGCCCTGACCCAGACCCATCGACTTGGCCAGATCCGAACGGGCCTTGGCGTAGTTCGGAGCGACCATCGGATAGTCTTTCGCAAGACCCCATTTGGCCCGGTATTCTTCGGGGCTCATGTTGTATTTCGTGCGCAGGTGACGCTTCAGCGACTTGAACTTGCGGCCGTCTTCCAGACAGATCAGGAAGTCGGGCGTGATCGACTTGCGAACCGGAACGGCGGGGTCCTTGACCTCGGGCTCGGGCTCGACGACCCCGTTGGAAACCTGGGTCAGGGCGGCGTGAATGCTGGAAATCAGACCCGGCACTTCAATCGCCTGAACATTGTTGTTGCCGACATAAGCCGACACGATGTCCGCAGTCATTTCGAGCAGTTGTGCGTTGTCTTCCACGTGCAGGCCCCGTCTTGTTGAAATCAATTCTGGACTGAATCAGTCGGTGATGAGGTCAATAGATTTGTTCCGAAGTGAAAGCAACCGCAACACCGATCACCGCAACGACGTCTCTCCGAATGCGGGAGGTTTACTATAGGCGCTTCGAGCACCGGTAGAAACCCGGTTACATTTGGGTTGCACTTCGGCAGTCAGCGGCCGAAGTTTTCCGCCAGGGCCAGCATGGCGGCCCTTTCGGGGGCCGAATAGTCGTCGATTCCCTCTTCCTCGCCGTCGCGGATCGCCCTGAGTAGAGCGGGCGTCAGGGCGGAAGACAGCGACCAGTTCCAGTAACGCAGGACGGTCTGGGCCCGGTCGACGGCCAGCATGTCATAGGTGATCTGCACCCGCTCCCATGTCGGATGAACCGATCCGCCCTCGGCCGTCTCCGGCCGGCGCATGGACCGCCACAGATTCTGCAGGTCGCTCTTGCCCAGGCCCGTGGCCTTGCACAGGATCGCCAGGGGTTCGCCGCCGGGGTCGCCCAGAATCTTGGCCCCGGTGATGGGCTTGATGCCCGACAGATAGGAAATCTCGGTCGCCACCTCGCGGTTCAGCCCGCTGGCGGCCGCGGCCGCCGCGGCCTGCTCCAGCCCTCCGTAGGGGCTTTTGGCGATGGCCGCGCGGTTGCGCTGGCGGCGCTCGATGAACTGCAGCGCCTTGCGCGAGACCGGATCCTGCCAGTTCTCGTCCGCGGCCATGGCGAAGACGTCCTCGGCCACTTCCTGCATGACTTCGCGCGACACGGCGAAGCGCTGCAGGATGGTGCGGCGGTCTTCGGGCCCGCACCACCAGAACATCACATAGGCCCCGGACGGCCGCAGTTCGGGCCGCTTCAGCACATGACCGCACAGCTGCGGCTCCTGGCGGCTCAGACTGACCACGCCCTCGACGGCGGTCTGGCACAGGCGGGCGGTGTTGTTGCGCAACACCGCCTCGATGACGTGACTTTCGCCGAAGCTGAGCAACGTCTCCGTCACGACCTCGGACAGGGCGCGGCGGCTCGCCATCAGGAACCGGTGCTCGGGACCCGTGTCGCGCGCGCAGGCCACAAGATCCGCGTCCGACAGCGAGGCGCACTGTTCGATAAGCAGTCCCGCGATCGCCGGCTCGTCACGCAGCAGCATCCGCGTCAGGGCGTTGGGCAGTTCGGCCAGAGGCGCCAGTCGCTGGGCCACGCGCCGGCGGTCTTCCGAGCTGGCCAGACGCAGCATTTCCACCAGCAGATCGCCGGTCACCGCGCGCTCGAAGGCGTTAATCCGGCTGGCGGGCAGGGACACCACGTCGGCCAGGCGCTTCAGCAGCGCATGGCGCGCGCGGAAGCCGCCTTCCGGGGCGGGCTCCTCGAGGATGGGCGCAAGATCGGACATGTCGGCGGCGACGTTACGGCCGCCCCGGTTAACCGCCTGTGACGGTCAGTCGAACGCGGCCCAGGCTTCGCGGCTGTCCTCGACAAGGGCGAAGTCGGCCCGGACAGTCCCGGCCTCGCGGAAGGTCAAGATCACCGCGACCTGCCCCGCCATCGACTTCGCCGGGTCGAAATTGATGAGCATGAAATGCAGGTCGCTGCCCGGCCGTACGTCCAGCGCCCCTTGCCCGGGCACGACCCAGACCGGGTCGGCGTCCATGCTGACCCCGTCGGCCCCGCGTCGGATGTGGTGAAACTCTACGCGTTCGGCGCAGGCGCAGCTGACACTCACCAGTTCGTCCGCCACGGACGAGCTGTTTCGGATGCGCACATATCCGGCTGAATCCTCACCCGCCGCGCCCGAGGTGGCGACGATCCGTCGGGTCAGGTCCAGCGGGCCGGCGGACGCAGGCTCCTCGGCCAGGGCGGGAGTCGCGGCCAGGACCATCAGGCTCGCGGTCAGGGTCAGAGCGCGCTTGAACATGGCAGTCTCCTTCAGGCCGGTTGCGATCGGTGCGCCGCTCGGGCCAGCAGCATGTCGAAATGGTCGCGCAGCGCCGCGACGCCGCGGTCGAAATAGCCGACGTCGCGGTGGGTGCGAGCCTGCATGACCCCGCCCTCCATCGTCGTCAGCACGAACTCCGCCAGGGCCTGACGGTCGAGGTCGGCGGGCAGTCGGTCGCCGGCGTCGTCGAGGCATTTCATGATCGCCCCGACCCAGCCGGTGAAGTTGACGGCCAGCAGGTCGCGCACCACCGGATCGGCCTCATGCAGCTCCAGCGCCAGGCTGCCGATCGGGCAGCCATAGGTGCAGTCGGTTTCGACGATCAGCCAGCGATACCGGTCCAGCAGGGCGAAGATCCGCTCCACGGGATCGTCCACCCCCTCCCAGGCCGGGTCGACCAGGTTCTCGTACAGGCCGTCGCGATAGGCCTCCAGCACGGCGATCAGCACGTCCTGCTTGCCCGGAAACACGTGGTACAGGCTGCCGGCGTTCAACTGGGTCCGGCTCAGGATGTCGGCGATCGAGGTCGAGTTGAATCCCTTGGTCCAGAACAGGTCCATGGCCGCCATCACGATCCGCGTCCGGACATCGGGAAGCTGACTCACGCCGCCGCCCACGCCTGCCGGAGCCAGCTCTCGACCTCGGCGTCTACCTCTTCGGCGGAGGTGATGCGGACCCGGTGGGTGACCATGGCGTTCCATGATCCTGCGGCCTCCAACCGCCCCGACGGCTCCACCCCCTTCAGGCTGAGCCCAAGGTCCAGCCGGTCCTTCGTCGACGGCTGGGCCAGCCCGAACTGCTTGCTCCGACGAAAGCTGACGTAGCCCTTCTTCGGCGCGAACTGGACGCCCTCCAGCCCCGAGACGATGGCGGCGACCCTGTCGTAGGCGGGTCGCATGGCCTGCTTCGGTCCCGCGAACATGGCTTCCATCAAGGCGTCATCGTCGCTGGAGCCGGCGTCCGAGGCGAAGGTCTTGTGCGCCACCAGATTGGCGTAGCCGTGCCCCAGCCCGTGTTCGGCCTTCAGCCATGACACCAGGCCGCCGTGCTTCGTGTGACCACTGGCCCTGGCCTCCACCAGCCATTCGTCCAGCGCCTTTCCGGTCTTCGCCGCCAGATTGGCGATCATCGCGGCCATCTCGGCCTGGGGGTCAGCCACGCGCAATCTCCCGTTCCCGAGCTCTATTGAATGCTCGTTCAAGAACCGGAGTCAACGAAAATTTGAATGACCGTTCAAGCGCGCGCTAGAGGCCCTCGAACAGCGCCGTCGAAAGATAGCGTTCGGCGAAACTGGGGACGATGGCGACGATGGTCTTGCCTGCGTTCTCGTCCCGCGAGGCCAGACGGAAGGCGGCCGTCAGGGCTGCGCCCGAGGATATTCCGACCGGAATGCCCTCCATCCGCGCGACCTTGCGGGCCATGTCGAAACTGTCCTCGTTGGACACCTGTTCGACCCCGTCGATGACCGAGCGGTCCACGTTCGCGGGGATGAAGCCCGCGCCGATGCCCTGGATCTTGTGGGGTCCGGGTTCGCCGCCCGACAGCACCGGCGAGGCGGTCGGCTCCACGGCGATCATGCGTACGGAAGGCTTGCGCGCCTTCAGCACCTGGCCGACGCCGGTGATGGTGCCGCCGGTGCCCACGCCGGCCACCACGATATCGACCGCTCCGGCCGTGTCGTTCCAGATTTCCTCGGCGGTGGTGACGCGGTGGATGGCGGGATTGGCGGGGTTGTCGAACTGGGAGGGGCTGATGGAGCCGGGCGTCCTGTCCAGCAGCTCCTGGGCCATGGCGATGGCCCCCTTCATCCCCTTCTCCGCCGGAGTCAGCACCAGTTCGGCGCCCAGCAGGGCCAGCATCTTGCGCCGTTCCATCGACATGCTTTCAGGCATGACCAGGATCAGCCGGTACCCCTTGGCCGCGGCGACGAAGGCCAGGGCGATGCCCGTGTTGCCGCTGGTGGGTTCGATCAGCACCGTATCCGGCCCGACCTTGCCCGCCTGCTCCAGCGCATCGATCATGGCCACCCCGATCCGGTCCTTGACCGAGGCGATCGGATTGAAGAACTCCAGCTTGGCCAGCACCGTCGCCTTCGGCGCATACTCCGCCGACAGCCGCGGCAGGCCCACGATCGGGGTGTCGCCTATGGTGTCCAGGATCGAGGCGTAGACCCGGCCACGGCCGGCCTTCAGGTGGCGCGAGGGGTCATAGGCGGCGTCTGACATGGGCGATCTCCGTAGCGGTCACGCCACAAGATAAGCCCTCGGGCCGAACTGCAAGGGCGTGGCCCGAGGTTTTCCACTCCCGATGAAGTATGCTCTTGAACGCGTGAAGCTTTCCAGTGTCGCCGAGTCGGGTGGTTTGTATGGTCCGAAGGATCTGATCTAGCCCGCCAGGGCGAGGCAGAACGCCCGCGTCTCCTCGTCCGCCGGATGCATCGTCTCGATCCGCAGGTCCTCGACCGTCGCATCCGACGCGCCGCTGAACCGGGTCACCGTCGAGAAGAAGCTCAGCCGCCGCTCTCCGACGCGGAACACGGTGGTGATCACCGGGAGGGGCGCGGACGCCTCGGCTCGCCGCCAGCGCTGCGGCCCGTCCGACCACGCAGCGGCCTCGGCGATCAGCCCCCGTATCCGTTCATCCGCCGGATTCTGCGCCGCCTCGTGATGCAGATGCCGCATCAGGTCGCCCGCGACCTCGTCCCAATTGTCGATGTACGGTCGCATGGCGCCGGGATCGAAGACCTGCCGCACGATGTTGTCGTGCCCCGGCCCCTCCGGCCGGACCGCGCCCAGCATCCGGACCATGCCCTGGTTGGCCTGCAGCACGTCCCAGTACCGGTTGATCGTGAACGCCGGAAAGGGTTCGTGCCGCTCCAGTGTCACGTCAATGGCCCGCCGGATCAGCGCCATCTCCGGCGCCGCCAGCTCGCTCTCGCGGTATTGCGGCGCATAGCCCGCGGCCAGCAGCAGGCTGTTGCGATGCCTCAGCGGCATCTCCAGCGCCTCGGCCAGCTGTTCGACCAGCGCCCGGCCGGGCCGGGCCTTGCCCGTTTCGACATAGCTGAGATGCCGCGCCGAGACGTCCGCCCGCAGGGCCAGTTCCAGCTGGCTGAGCCGGCGCGTGGCGCGCCAGTCCCGCATCATGCGCCCGAAGGCGGTTTCGACGATGGCGTCGGTCATGGGCCTGACCTTAAGCGGCCTTCCGCGCCTGACGCCATGACCTGTCAGGTTATTGATCCGACGACCCGGCGGACGCGAAACCGGACCCGACAACAACGGGACCTTCGCCATGAACCGCAGAACCCTGATCGCCGCCGCCGGCCTGTCCCCCGCCATGGCCATGAGCACGCCGGCCGCAGCCGACCCGTCCGCCTCGCCCGCTTCGGGCGTCGACGACGCCCTCGCCGCCGCCCGTTTCCACACCGAGCGCCGATGGCTCCAGACCCGGTTCGGCGACATCGCCTACACCGACCGCGGCGAGGGCCCGGCCGCCCTGCTCCTGCACGGCTTCCCCCTGAACGGCTTCCAGTGGCGGGGGATCATCGACCGGGTGGAGGACGTCCGCCGCTGCATCGCGCCTGACTCCCTCGGCCTCGGCTTCACCCGCGTCGCCCCGGGGCAGGGCGTGGCTCCGACCGATCAGGTCGACATGCTGCTTGAGCTGATGGACCGGCTCGACATCCGGACCTTCGACCTGGTCGCCAGCGACAGTGGCGGCGCCGTCGCCCAGCTGCTGATGCTGCGCCGTCCCGAGCGCGTGCGCACCGTTCTTCTGACCAACTGCGACGTGGAAACGAACAGCCCCCCGCCGGCGCTTCTGCCGGTGCTCGAGATGGCCCGGGCGGGAACCTTTCCCGACCTGTGGCTCGCCCCCTGGTTCGCAGACAAGGCGCTGGCCCGCTCCGAAACCGGCCTGGGCGGCCAGACCTACAGTCGCCCCCAAGATCTCAGCGACGCCGCCATCGAGACCTACCTCGGCCCCCTGGTCTACAGCCCGGCGCGCAAGGCCATGACCAACGCCTACGCCGTCGCCCTCGACCCGAACCCTCTCGCCGGGATCGAGCCGGCTCTGAAGCAGCTGAGCATCCCCGCCCGTATCGTCTGGGGCATGAGCGACGACATCTTCCCTCCCGCGGACGCCGCCTATCTGGACGGCATCCTTCCCGGCTCGCGCGGCGTGCGGAGGGTCCCCGCGGGCAAGCTGTTCTTCCCCGAGGAGTACCCCGACCTCGTGGCCGAAGAGGCCCGCAGCCTGTGGGCCGGATGACCGGAATTCATTCCGCGTTAACCACGACAGCGCATCCGTGGGGGACTGATCCCGGGGCCCATCCTTGCGCAATCTCGCCGCCGCCGTCGAAGCCGTCGATCCGCTCGTCGTGACCGGCAAGGTCGCGGGCGTGAACGGACTGCTGATTGAATCGCGCGGCGGCCTGTCGCGCCTCGCCGTCGGCGCGCGCACCGAGATCGAACGCCGCCACCTGTCGCCCCTGCCTGCCGAGGTCGTCGGCTTCCGCGACGCCAAGGCCCTGCTGATGCCGTTCGGCCCGGTCGAGGGCGTGGCTCCGGGCGCCGACATCCGGATCGTCGCCTCGGCCGCCACCGTCCGCCCGACCACGGCCTGGCTGGGCCGGATCATCGACGCCTTCGGCCAGCCCATCGACGGCAAGGGCCCCCTGCCGGTCGGCCCCGCCGCCTATCCCCTGCGCGCCCCCCCGCCCCCGGCCCACTCGCGCGGCCGGGTCGGAGAGCGGCTCGACCTCGGCGTTCGATCCATGGACGTCTTCACCACCACCTGCCGCGGCCAGCGTCTCGGCATCTTCGCCGGTTCGGGCGTCGGCAAGTCGGTGCTGCTGTCCATGCTGGCGCGTCAGGCCACCTGCGACGTCGTCGTCGTCGGCCTGATCGGCGAACGGGGCCGAGAGGTCCGCGAGTTCATCGAGGAAACCCTCGGCGAGGAGGGCCTGCGCCGCGCCATCGTCGTCGTCGCCACCTCCGACGAGCCGGCCCTGAAGCGCCGCCAGGCCGCCTACATGACCATGGCCATCTCCGAATACTTGCGCGATCAGGACCTGGAGGTCCTGTGCCTGATGGACTCGGTCACACGCTTCGCCATGGCCCAGCGCGAGATCGGCCTGGCCGCGGGCGAACCGCCGACGACCAAGGGCTACACCCCCACCGTCTTCACCGAACTGCCCAAGCTGCTGGAGCGCGCCGGGCCTGGCCCCGTCCGCCCGGACGGCACCACCGCCGGGCCGATCACCGCCCTGTTCACCGTCCTGGTCGACGGCGGCGACCATGACGAGCCCATCGCCGACGCCGTCCGAGGCATCCTCGACGGCCACATCGTCATGGACCGCAAGATCGCCGAGCGCGGCCGCTTCCCGGCCATCGACGTGCTGAAATCCGTCAGCCGCACCCTGCCCGCCTGCCAGACTCCGCCCGAGCGCGAACTGAACAAGCGCGCCCGTCAGTGCCTCAGCGCCTACGCCAACATGGAAGAGCTGATCAAGATCGGCGCCTATCGCACCGGCGCCGACCCGATCGTCGACCGCGCCATCGCCCTGAACCCCGCGCTCGAGAATTTCCTCGGCCAGGACAAGGACGATCACACGCCTCTTTCCGATTCCTTTACCCAGCTGGAAGCAATCCTGAACCAGGGAATGATCCAGTGACCCTGTCCGCCGGAGTGTATCGATGACCGCCTGGGCCCAATCGCTGATCCGCATCTCCAGCTATGAGGTCGAGACGCTGCAGAAGCGCCTGGCCGAGATCACGGCCCGTAGAGCCTCCGCCGAAATGCGCATCGCCGTCCTCGAGGCCGAGGCTGAGATCGAACAGGAACGCGCCCGCACGGACGCCGACGCCGCCATGATGCTTCAGGCCTATCTGAGCGGCTGGAAACTGCGCAAGGGCGCCGCCGAGGCCGACGTCGTCGTCATCAACGCCGAGGAGGAAGGCGCCCGCGACGCCCTGACCGGCGCCTTCGAGGAACTGAAGAAGTTCGAGCACGTCGCCGAAACCACCCGCCTGAACAGCATCATCGCCGCCGGCAAGCGCGAAACCGCCGCCTTCGACGAACTGGGCCTGCGCCGCCGCGCGGGCTGACCCGCGCCTGAGAGGCAGGGACATGATCGACCGCCGCTCCCTGCTCGCCAGCCCCCTCGCCCTCGCCGCCTGCAACCGCTTCGCCTCGGCCGAGCCGGCGCGCGGCCCCGAGGCCGCGCCGCTGAAGGACCTCGCGCCCTTCCCCGTCGGCGCCACCGGCATGACCGGCCAGGTGTCGGACCCCGTCTGGGTCGCCCAGATGCGCAAACATGTCAGCCAGCTGACCCCCGAATGGGAGCTGAAGCCGGAACGCATCCTGCAGCCGGACTTCACCTGTGACTTCTCCGCCTCGGACCGCATCATCGACTGGGGCCGCGAACAGGGTATGCGCGTCCACGGCCATACCCTCGTCTGGTATTCGCAAGGGCAGCAGGCCTTCACCGACGACCTGCCCCGCGCCCGCTTCGCCGCCGAGTACGACCGCTACGTCTCGACCGTCGCCGGTCGCTACCGGGGCAGGATGGCGGGCTGGGACGTCGTCAACGAACCGGTCGCCGAGGACGGCGACGGCCTGCGCGACTGCCATTTCAGCCGCGCCCTCGGTCAGGAAGGCTACATCGTCCGCGCCTTCGAACTGGCCCGCGCCGCCGACCCCGACGCCGTCCTGTTCCTCAACGAATACAATCTGGAAAACATTCCGCGAAAGGGCGCGACCTTCCTGCGGCTGGTCGAGCGCCTCCTGACCCTCGGCGCCCCCATCGGCGGCATCGGCACCCAGTCCCACCTCGACATCGAAATCCCGGCCGGCCAGATCACGGCCTTCTTCAAGGACGCCGCCTCCCTCGGCCTGCCGATCCATGTGTCCGAGCTGGACTTCTCCATGCGCTCCGACAACCGGCTCGACACCCGCAGCCTCGCCGCGAAACGCGCCCAGCAGGTGGCCCGCGTCGGCGAACTGGCCGAGGCCTTCATGGCCTTGCCCGAACACCAGCGCTACGCCTTCACCACCTGGGGCCTGCGCGACCCCGACAGCTGGCTGCTGCGTCCCGAAGGCAAGGGCTGGACCGACGACTCCCCCCTTCTGCTCGACGCAAAGGGGCGGGCGAACCCGGCCTACGGCGCAGTAGCCCGGGCCTTCACCGCCTGACCGTCAGGCCTTGATGACCGCCAGCGACGTCAGCACGACCCACAGATAGCTCGCCGCGAACAGCAGCCGGTTGGCCCAGCCCAGATAGCCGGTCACGCCCTCGGGCAGGACCGTCAGCGGCGCGCTGTCGGGGCTCATCACCACGCCGGCGGCCTTCAGCGCTCCGAAGAACATCATCATGGCCGCGATCATCAAGGCGAAGCTGATCCACGGCAGGTGCGCCGACCAGATGGGCGGGGCGGCGATGTCCGACCGTCCGCCCATGGCCAGCGTCACCAGCACCGCTGCGATGCACAGCGACGGTATGCCGATCATCGCCGCCAGGCCGTGAAGCTTGTGATTGATGTCGAACGCCCCGCCCATGGCCTGCCCGATCCCGGCCAGGATCAGGAACGCCAGCGCGGCCTTGCCAAGCACCGTCGCCGACAGGGGCCAGACCGCGACCAGCAAGGCGAACGACCCGACGGCCCAGGCGAGGAAGACGACCGTCAGAAGCCAGGGCGCCCGCCCGTTGGCGTATTCGCTGACCATTCGCCAAGACGGCTGGAACTCTGGGCTGACCACATGCAGCAGCACCAGCGCCGCACACGACACGGCCGTGGCCGCCAGGGCGATCCATGCGGCCGGCGTCGACCAGTTTCCCGAAACCGCCTGATCAGCGATGACGTCCATGACATTCTCCACAATCCTGCCGCCGCCCTTCGCGGTCGCGCCCCGTTTAATTTCGATGTAGTAAACTACGATGAAATCGTCAACGCCGCCGCGGCGCAGCTATTCCCTGGACCGTCGCGCCCGCACGGCGCAGGACACCCGCACGCGTATCCTCGACGCCGGTCAGGCCCTGTTCGGCCAGAACGGCATCGATCGCACGACCGTCGTCGACATCGCCCGGAAGGCCGGCGTGGGCCCCTCCACCATCTATGCGACCTACGGCTCCAAGGAGGGCATCCTGCGAGGCCTGATGGAGCGCGCCCTGTTCGGCAGCGGGTTCCAGTCGGCCCAGGCCGTGCTGATCGATGTCACCGATCCCGTGAAGCTGATCGAGCTGACGCCGCGCATCGCCCGCGCCATTTACGAGGGCGAGAGCGGCGACCTGGGCCTGCTGCGCCGAAGCTCGGGCTTCTCCCCCGCCCTCAAGAAGATGGAGCAGGAGTTCGAGGACATCCGCTTCGCCGTGCAGGAGCCTCGCCTGAAGGCCCTGTTCGACGCCGGGTTGAACCGCCGGGACCTGACCTTCGAGGAGGCCCGCTCGATCCTGTGGATGTACACCAGCCGGGACATCTGGCGCATGCTGGTCCAGGACGCAGGCTGGACGCCGGACCGATACGAGGCGTGGCTTTCGCGAACACTGCTCGACGCGCTGGTGCAGGATCCTCCGGTGAGCTGACCCGTCGCCTCAACCCGGCCTTGAGGTTTGTGCTATAGTTTCCCACCTGAGACCCGAGCCCGCCCCGAAAGCCGATCGAATGTACGAGACCCCTGAACTGGACGACGACGCCTTCGTCCGCACCCACGAGATTCGCGTCCACGACGCCGAAGCCTTCGAGGGCATGCGCGCGGCCGGCCGTCTGGTGGCCGAGGCGCTCGACATGATCACGCCGTTCGTGGTTCCCGGCGTCACCACCGGCGAGCTCGACGACCGCATCCGCGAGTTCACCCTCGACCACGGCGCCCTGCCCGCCTGCCTCGGCTACAAGGGGTATGAGAAGACGATCTGCACCTCGATCAACCACGTCGTCTGCCACGGCATTCCGGGCGACAAGGTTCTGAAGGACGGCGACATCGTCAACATCGACCACACCGTCATCGTCGACGGCTGGCATGGTGATTCCAGCCGCATGTATCCCGTCGGGGCCATCAACGCCCGGGCGAAGAAGCTGATCGACGTCACCTATGACTCGCTCGAAGCCGGCCTCGCCCAGATCAAGCCGGGCAACACCTTCGGCGACATCGGCTACGCCATCCAGCAGGTGGTCGAGGCCAACCGCATGTCGGTGGTGCGCGACTTCTGCGGCCACGGCATCGGCCGTCTGTTCCACGACAGCCCCAACGTCCTGCACTACGGCCGTCGCGGCGAGGGCGCGACGCTGAAGGCCGGCATGTTCTTCACCGTCGAGCCGATGGTGAACCTGGGCAAGCCGCACGTGAAGGTCCTTTCCGACGGCTGGACCGCCGTGACCCGCGACAAGTCCCTGTCCTCCCAGTGCGAGCACACCATCGGCGTCACCGAGACCGGGCTGGAGATTTTCACCGCCAGCCCCGCGGGACTGTTCCGGCCGAAATTCTAGGATAGGCTGTCTCCCGCTTCAGGGGAGGCGCATGCTCGACCAGCCGTCTGACAAGCCGAAGACGCCTCATCACGCCGGTCACCGCGAACGGCTGCGTGACCGCGCGCGGGGGGCCGGCATCCACCACCTCCCCGACTATGAACTGCTCGAACTCTTCCTGTTCCGCAGCCAGCCGCAGGGCGACGTCAAGCCGATCGCCAAGGCCCTGCTGGCCCGCTTCGGCTCGCTGGCCGCGGTCCTGGCCGCCTCGGTCGAGGACCTGATGACCGTCCGCGCCGAGGACGCGAAGGGCCGCACGAAAGCCGTCGGCGCCGAAACCGCCCTCGACCTCGCCGCCCTGCACGAGGTCGCCCGCCGCGTGACCCGCGAGGAAGCCGCCGCCCGCCCCGTCATCTCGTCATGGACCGCCCTGGTGGCCTATGTCCGCATGAGCCTGCAGCACGAACCGCGCGAGCAGTTCCGGGTCCTGTATCTCGACAACCGCAACCAGCTGATCCTCGACGAAATCCAGAACCGCGGCACCGTCGACCATGCTCCCGTCTATCCGCGCGAGGTCGTGCGGCGGGCCCTGGAGCTGTCGGCCAAGTCGATGATCATCGTCCACAACCACCCCTCGGGCGACCCGACCCCCTCGCGCCCCGACATCGACATGACGCGCCAGGTCGTCGAGGCGGCGCGGACCCTGGGCATCGACGTCCACGACCACCTGATCGTCGGCCGCGCTGGCGTGGCCAGCTTCAAGCAGCTTGGCCTGATCTGACCCCCCGAGGCTGACGGCCTCGTTACGCAAACACCGCGCTGCGCGGCAGTTGCAGATGGAAGGTCGCGCCATGCCGCTCGCCGCGCGAGGCCCACAGGCGCCCGCCGCACGCCTCGATGATGATGCGGCACAGCGACAGACCCAGGCCGACGCCGGTCGCCTTGGTCGTGAAGTAGACGTCGAAGATCTGATCCAGGGCGTCGGGCGCGATACCGGCGCCGTTGTCGCTGACCTCGAGCAACACGGCCTTACCCTCCAGCGCCGTCGACCGGATCGTGATCAGACGAGGTCGGCCCTCCACGGCGTCGAGGGATTCGATGGCGTTCGTCAGCAAATTCACCACCACCCTCTGGATCTGGACCGGGTCGGCAAGGATCAGCGGCAGATCGTCGTCCAGAGAGAGTTCCAGCGAGACCCGGTGCGTGGCCAGGTCCCGGTCCATCACAACCGCCGTCTCCCGCACCAGTTCGTTGAGATCAAACTGGGTTCGTCCGCCGCGTCGCTGACCGAACATGGCGCGGATGCTCTTGAGGACAGCGGACGTCCGCTGCTCCGCCTCCAGAACGCGGTCGAACGCTTCGATGGCGCCTTGCACATCGGGAGACGTCGCCTCGAGTCGGCTCCGCCCCATCCCGGCCTGAAGGCGAATCGCCGTCAGGGGCTGGCCGATTTCATGAGAGATGGCGGCCGCGACGGCGTCGAGGGACATCAGCCTGGCGTTCCGCTCCCGGGTCCGCCCGATCGTCGCCAGGGCGAACCGCGCATAGAGCCGATAGCTCTCGACCATCAGGGCGAGCATGACGACAAGGTTGGAGAACAGCGCCATGCAATGCAGCCAGTACCAGCCCACCGAAAACCGTGTGGTGAGCGTCATGTTCGTCAGCGTCTCGATCAGCCAACTGGCGGTGGCGATCAGCAGCCACAGATCGAGCACGGATCGGCGGGCTCGAAACAGCAGCGCGGCGGCGGCGGCGATGCCCGCGAGCTGGATGAGCTGGTACCAGACGAAGTATTGGGCGACCTGAGACCGGTTGGCCAGGAACGGCGGGAGAAGATCGTGGCCTGCTGTGGTCAGCAGCGTGGCGCCCACCGCCCCGGCTATGGCTGCGAAAACCCACGCAGATACCCGCACCGGCGGCTTCTCGGTCCCGGGCAGGGCCGCGGATTCCTGCCGCCTCAGCCAGACATAGAGAACGATGGCGACGGGAAACACCCATCGTCGACCGTAGGCCAGCCAACCCGGCGTGTTCAGGCCTGCGCCGAGCAGTCCGTCGGGAGTGAATGCGCCGGGAAACGTGAGTGCATGCGGGATCAGAAGCAAGGCTGTGAAGAGATAGCCTGCAGCCAGGGCGGCCAGGGCTCGCGAGCGAAAAACCGCAGCCTGGGCGTAGAGCAGGGTCGCGGTAATCGCTTCTCCGAGGAGCATGACGGTGTCGGCTACCGGGATGAACGCGTCGACCCGCGGCCACAGGACGTTCCGCACCGGGTAAACCGCCGGGAAGCTGGCGCACAACAGGCAGACGATCGCCAGACCGATCAGGGTTTGCCGCCGATCCGGCGGCGTGTCGAACAGGCTTAGTCGGTTCTGAGGCACGCCAACGTCTTCCTTGAATCCAAGCGCGTCAGCCCCTCAGAGAGGCTAGCGCGAAAGTTTCCTAACACCTAACAGGACCTTGAGCCCATTTGCGGGGAGGGCGGCGTCCAGCGCCGGGCCCGCCCGCAAGAGTTCACAGCGGCGACAATATGGGGCGGGAAAACATGGCCGACTTCAAGCAATCAGGGCTGCTGTGAGCGCGCCGTCCCGCAGGACCGTGCTCGGCGCCGCGCCGCTCGTCGCCGTGGCGGGAGCGACGGCCGCGCAGGACCGGACGCCCGACATCATGGTCTCCACCTGGGACTTCGGCGCCGCCGCCAATGCGGCCGGCTGGAGCGCCCGCGAAAGCGGCGGTTCGGCGCTGGACATGGTCGAGGCCGGCGGCCGCGTGGCCGAGGCGGACGAGAGCAATTCCTCCGTCGGCCTGGGCGGTCTGCCCGACCGCGACGGCCGGGTGACGCTGGACGCCTGCGTCATGACCTGGGCCGGCGACATCGGCGCCGTCTGCGCGCTGGAGGACGTGGTCCACGCCGTTTCGGTCGCTCGCCGCGTCATGGAGCGCACGCCCCACACAATGCTGGTCGGTCAGGGCGCACGGTCGTTCGCCGTCGATCAGGGCTTCGAGACGCAGAATCTGCTGACTCCCCGCGCCGAGGCGGCGTGGCGCGAGTGGCTGAAGACGGCGAACTACGCCCCGCGCCCCAACAGCGAAAACACGGACTGGCGCGGTACGCTAGGCGGCCCGGGGAACCACGACACGATCGGCCTTCTGGCCATCGGCGCGGACCAGCGGATGGCGGGCGCCTGCACCACCTCCGGCATGGCCTTCAAGATGCGCGGCCGCGTCGGCGACAGCCCGATCATCGGCGCCGGCCTCTATGTCGACGACGAGGTCGGCGGCGCCACCGCAACCGGAGTCGGCGAGGACGTGGTCCGCGTCGCCGGAGCCCATTCGGTGGTCGAGGCCATGCGCCACGGCCTCGACCCGACGGCCGCCTGCCGCTCGGTGATCGAACGGCTCGCCCGCCTGCGCGGGACCAGGGTCGCCGGATCGCAGGTCGCCCTGCTGGCGCTGGACAAGACGGGCCGCGCCGGCGCCTTCGCCCTCCAGCCCGGCTTCACCTACGCTGTCACAGACGCCGCCGGACAGACCCGTATCGAACGCGCAGGAGCCCTGTTCGCATGACCACTCTCGTCACCGAACGCCTGACCCTGGCCCCCGTCGCCCTGGGCGATCTGGACGACCTCGTCGCCCTCTGGTCCGACCCGGCCTTCGCCACGGCGATCTTCCCCGCCGCGCTGAACGCCGAGGACGTCTGGTTCCGCCTGCTGCGCGACATCGGCCACTGGGAGGCGCTCGGCTACGGCAACTGGGCGATCCGCGAGACCGCGACCGGCGCCTATGTCGGCAGCGTCGGCGTTCTGGACTACCGCCGCATCATGACCCCCGCCTTCGACGCGCCCGAACTGGGCTGGGGCGTCGCGCCGCGTTTCCAGGGCAAGGGCATGGCTTTCGAGGCCCTGTCCGCCGCCCTCGCCTGGTGCGACGACGCGCTGAACGCGCCCCGCACCGTCTGCATGATCTCGCCCGACAACGCCCCGTCCCACGCCCTGGCGAAGCGGGCCGGCTACGTCCCCTACATCGAGACGACCTACAAGGGCGCGCCGATCGTGCTGCTGGAACGGCGCGCGGCGTAGCCAGCCATTAAGGTTTACAGGTCATCCTCCCGGCGTAATCCGGAGACCGCGCCTTCCATGCCCATGCCTGTCGAAACGCTTCGCGGCCATCTGACCGAAGCCTTTCCCGACGCCGAGATCGTCATCGACGATCTGGCCGGCGACGGCGACCACTATCGGGCGCGCATCGTCTCCTCGGCCTTCGCCGGTCTTCCTCGCGTGCGCCAGCACCAGCTGGTCTACGCCGCCCTGAAGGGCAAGATGGGCGGCGAACTTCACGCGCTGGCGCTCGAAACAGCCACGCCGGCGGGAGACTGAGACCATGCGCTACCGTCCCTTCGGCGTCGCCGGACAGGCCGTCTCGGCCCTGACCCTCAGCCTCGGCGCCCGCGACATCGCCGGCGGCCCCGAGGCCGGCCGCGAACTCGTCTATTCGGCCCTCGAAGCCGGCATCAACAGCTACCGCCTCGAGACCGCCGACCCCGTCCTGGCCGAGGTCCTGGGCCAAGCGCTCAAACACGTCGACCGCAAGCTGGTGCAGGTCTCCCTCACCCTCGGCGCCGGCGACGGCCGTCGCGGCTCGGACCGCGACTTCTCGGCCGAAGGCATCACCTCCGCCATCGACAAGGCCCTGCACGCCTCTGGCCTGGGCTGGTTCGACATGGCCCTGCTGGACGAGCCGGTCGACAACGAACTGCCCCAGTCCACCCTGAACGCGCTGAAGGCCCTGCGCGCCACCGAACGCGTCCGCCTGCTGGGCGTGTCGGGCGAGGGCGAGGTCATGGACACCTATGTCTCGACCGGCGCCTTCGACGTCCTGGCCACCCCCTTCCACGTCAACGCCAGCTGGCAGATCCGCTCGCGCCTGCGCGCCGCCCGCGAGCAGGACATGGCCATCTTCGTCTACGGCTATTTCCCCGACAGCCTGAACACGGCCAAAAAGGCGGCTACCGCCCACGTGGAGAAGAAGAAGGGCCTGTTCGGCTTCGGCGGCGGCCCCAAGGTCAAGGAAGGCCCTCTGGCCCACGCCGGCACCTTCGCCTTCCTGCACCGCACCAACAACTGGACCGCCGAGGCCATCTGCCTGGCCTACGCCCTGACCGATCCCTCGGTCTCCAGCGTCATGATCGAGGCCAGCGACATCGAGCGGCTGAACACCCTGTCACTGGTGCCCGATCGCGACATGCCGCCCGGCCTGTCAGCCCAGATCGAGATGGCCCGGGTCGCCAGCGCCAAGGCGGCCTGACGCCGCACGCCCCTTGACCCCCTGCCCCGGGGTCCATACCTGACGGCCTTCACCGAGAGGCCAGTATCCCGTGACCGACCAAGCCGTGACTTCCGCCCCCGGCGCCGATCCCGTCCACGCCTTCATCGGCGAGACGGTGAAGCAGCACGACGTGGTCCTGTTCATGAAGGGCACGCCAGACGCCCCGCGCTGCGGCTTCTCCTCGCTGGCGGTGCAGATTCTCGACCACATCGGCGCCAACTTCGTCGGCGTCGACGTCCTGCAGGACGAAGCCCTCCGCGACGGCATCAAGACCTTCAGCGACTGGCCGACCATTCCCCAGCTCTATGTGAAGGGCGAATTCGTCGGCGGTTCGGACATCGTGCGCGAGATGTTCAACGCGGGCGAGCTTCAGTCCCTGATGGCCGACAAGGGCGTGGCCCTGGGCGAAGACGCGGAGGCCTGATGGCGCGCGCGGTCCTCGAACCGCGTGAGGACCGCGAAATCTTCGTCGTCCCGCTGACGGTGCTGCCTGAACACATCGACGACAACGGCCATGTGAACAATGTGGTCTACGTCGGCTGGCTGCAGGACGCCGGCACCGCCCACTGGACCGCCCGCTTCGACGCCGAAACCCGCGCCCGCTGGTCCTGGATCGCGCTCCGGCACGAGATCGACTATTTCCGCCCCCTGCCGCCCGAGGCCAAAGGCGTCGTCGCCCGGACCTGGGTCGGCGATCCGCAGGGACCGCGCTTCAACCGCTATGTGCGGATCGAGGACAGCGAGGGCCGGCTGTGCGCCCAGGGCGTTTCCGAATGGGTGCTGGTGGACGCCGCGACCATGCGGCCGCACCGCATTCCGGCGACGATGCTCCCCGCCTTCGAGCGACGTCAGCCCGGCGGCAGCTGATAGGGGTTCTCGACCGACAGGCGCGAGCCCTCGGCCAGTCCCAGCTCTTCGAACGACCAGCGCATCTCCACGCCCTCGGGCCGCACCTCGCGGCAGCGGTCTTCCTTGATCCGGCGCAGGGTGATGATCGGTCCGTCGCTGGACTGGCGCACCACGGGCTGGATGTCGGCCTTGGCCGTGCAGCCGTTCGAACTCACCCAGAAGGCGGCCTGGTTCTGGGCGATGACGGCGGCGTGGACCGGCTCGACATGACCCGGCAACGACGCAGTCTCGGGCAGGGGCTCGTCCGTAAACTGCCGAACGACCACGCAGGCCGACAGCAGGGGGGCGAGCGCCAGAACGGCGGCGGCTGTCGCGATCAGTCTCATCCCCGGCCTCCTCTCCAGCCCGAACAGCCGGTAAAATGCGCGCGTTCGCCCGCGAAGGAAACCGGCTGAAAACAGAAAAGGCCCCGGATGTCTCCGGGGCCTTCTGAAGTCTGCGGTCCGAAACGGCTTACGAGGAGTAGTATTCCACGACCAGGTTCGGCTCCATCTTCACCGGGAACGGCACGTCGGCCAGTTCCGGCACGCGGACGAAGCGGACCGAGAAGCCGCGGTCGCCGATTTCGATGTAGTCCGGAATGTCGCGTTCCGACGACTGCTGGGCTTCAAGCACCAGCGCCATGTTGCGGGACTTTTCCTTGACCTCGACGACGTCGCCGACCTTCAGACGGTACGACGCGATGTCGACCTTCTTGCCGTTGACGGTCACGTGGCCGTGGCTGACGAACTGACGCGCGGACCAGACGGTCGGCGTGAATTTGGCGCGATAGACCAGGGCGTCCAGGCGGGACTCCAGCAGGCCGATCAGGTTCTCCGAGCTGTTGCCCTTGCGGCGCGAGGCTTCCTCGTACGTCGCGGCGAACTGCTTCTCGGTGATGTTGCCGTAATAGCCCTTCAGCTTCTGCTTGGCCTTCAGCTGCAGGCCGAAGTCAGAGACCTTGGACTTGCGGCGCTGACCGTGCTGGCCGGGGCCGTACGAGCGCTTGTTGACGGGAGACTTGGCGCGACCCCACAGGTTTTCACCCATCACCCGGTCGAGTTTGTACTTGGCGCTATGGCGCTTGGACATGGTCTACTCTTCTCATGATGCGGCCCGGTCCCTCCCCAACTGGAGAGACGATCTCAACGGCGGTCCACGCATCGTCCGTAGTGGCTCGCGCGCCCGGCAAGCCGGATGCGTGAGGGCGGGCTTATGACGGATCGGGCCTCAACGGTCAACCGTCGACCAGTCCTCGAACCGGACCACGACGTTGTGGGCCGGGAATGACGGGGCCGCCCCGTCCGCCTCCGTGGCCTGGCCCCACCGTTCGCCGCGCCCGAAGGCCTGGATCGAGGGATAGCGCCCGACCACCCGGAATCCCTCCATCACATAGGGCCGGCCCTCGGCGGTCAGGGGTGCGGGCCCGTCGCTGACATGGAAATGCAGATGGGGCCCCGAGGCCTGGCCCGTGAACCCCAGCGCTCCGATGACCTGCCCCCGCCGCACCCGGTCGCCGGGCCGGACCCGCAGGCCGGGGCTCAGATGCTCATAGAAGGCGTAACGCCCCCGCCGATGTCGATCGCGACATAGTTGCCGGTCGCGTCCTCCAGAGGCGGAGTGTCGGTCCCGGTCAGGTCGGCGGGATCCGGCACGTCGTCCCGCGTCGCCGCGACCACGCCGTCCGCCACGGCCAGCACCTCGGCGCCGAACGACAGATTGCTCGCCAGCCGGGTCTCGCCGGCCCGGCCCGTCGCCCCGGTCTCGTCCACCTTGATCCAGTCGATGGCGAACCGTCCGGGAACCCGCACCCTGCCGTCGACCGAATAGGCGACGCGGCGATGACCCCGCTCCATCTCTGGCTGGTACACCGCGACCCAGGGCCCCCCGCGCAACGGCGGCCCCAGCACTGGCAGGGGGGCGGGGTCGATCCGCACCTCGCCGTTCTCGACGACGGTCTGGCGACCGTCGGCGCCCGCGAATGTCAACCGATGGCGCAGTCGCTCGGGCGCGGGTCCGTCCACCGGCGCCTCCAGATGGGCCAGGACGAAGGCGTTGGCGGGGACGGTCCGCGGTCCGCCCAGGGCGGCGTCCAGCGCAGCGCCCTGCAGATCGGCCACTACCCGGCCGGTCGCGCCGTCGATCACCTCGATCCGGATGATCTCCAGCGGCCCCGAAGCGAAATTGCTCAGCTGAAGCTCATAGACCAGCCGCGTCCGGTCGCCGATGCGGACCGGAACCGGGGCCGCGCCCGGCCGGATGTCCAGACCCTGTCGCAGCGCCGGCGTCTGTCCCATGGCGGGGCCGGCCAGCAGCACGAACGCCGCAAACCCGCCCAGCGCGATCGATTTGAACCCCATGTCCGCGCGCCCCCGGGCCGTCATCAACGTTCCGGCGCCCAGACGAAGCCGTCGTCCTTGCGCTCGAACCGGCCCAGACCGGGGAACGGGAAGTGGCCCGCATGGATGCGCAGCGACTCCGTCGCTCCGCGGGACAACAGACCCTGACGCGTGGCGATGCCCGCCGCGCTGTCCGTATCCCAGCCGTTCACCCACTCCGGTCGCTGGACCGAGATGATGGAGCTGTGCAGGGCGTCGCCGACATACAGCAGCCGCTCCGTTCCCGAGACGATCTCATAGCCCGAATGCCCCGGCGTATGGCCGGCCAGCGGCACGGCCTTGATCGAGGGCGTGACCTGGGCGCCCGGCGCGAACGGCTGGACCTTGGGCGTCACCGCCGCCAGCAGGGCCGCCTCGCCCGCCCTGGCGGCGCCGGCCTTCATATATTCCCACTCGGGCTCGCTGATGCGGATGGCCGCATTGGGGAAGGCCAGCCGCCCGTCCGCGCCCGCCAGTCCGCCCACGTGATCGCCGTGCGCGTGCGAGATCAGGATGTCGGTGACCTGCGCCGGATCGACCCCGGCGGCCCGCAGCGACGCCATCAGCTTGTTCTGCGTGCCCATCCGGCCGCCGGCGCCGGTGTCGATCAGCACGATGCGTTCGCCGTCCCGCACCAGCAGCGGCTGGACCGACAGGGGGATGACGTCCCCGGCCTGGCCCGCGGCCGTCAGCACCGTCCGCGCCCCGGCCGTATCGGCCCACGGGCTTTCATTGGCCGCGTTCGGCAGGGCGATCTCGCCATCCTTCAGCGCCGCGGCCTCCAGCGCCCCGATGCGGAACGCGTGGACATCGGGGCTGGTCGCCGTCGCGGGCGCGGCGGCCGGAGCCGCGGCCTTGTCCGCCTCGGGCGAACAGGCGGCGATCGAGGCCAGGATCAGGGCGGCGGCGGCGAGACGGGCATGCACGTTCATCGGTCGGGCTCTCCGGTTGGGATACGGCTCTGCTTGAGATAGCGCCCGACGTCTGCTGCGCCAGTGCGGCGCAGCAGATTCCGCCGATCATGTCGCGGCGGCGAACAGTTCGTTGGCCTTGTTCCAGTTCACCACCGTCCAGAAGGCCTTCAGATAGTCGGGGCGGCGGTTCTGGTATTTCAGATAATAGGCGTGCTCCCAGACGTCGGCCGCCAGGACCACGGCGCCCTTCTCGTCGGCCACGTCCATCAGCGGATTGTCCTGGTTCGGGGTCGAGGTGACCTTCAGCTTGCCGTCCTGGACGATCAGCCAGGCCCAGCCCGAGCCGAACTGGCCGGCGCCGGCGGCGTTGAAGGCTTCCTTGAACTTCTCCAGCCCGCCCAGGTCGCGGTCGATGGCGGCGGCCAGTTCGGCCGAGGGCTCGCCGGTCTCGCCGACGGGGGCCATCAGCTCCCAGAACAGGCTGTGGTTCCAGTGCCCGCCGCCGTTGTTGCGCACGGCCTTGGGCGCCTTCGAGATCGAGGCGAACAGCTCTTCCAGAGTCTTGCCCTGCAGGCTGGCGTCGGCGTTCACCGCCTCGTTCAGCTTGTCGACATAGGCCTGGTGATGCTTGTCGTGGTGGAAGGTCATCGTCTCCTTGTCGATGGCCGGCTCCAGGGCGTCATAGGCGTAGGGGAGCGGGGGGAGCGTGAATGCCATGGGGAGTATCCTTCGACTGCGGGGGAGGAGCGATGCATTTAGGGTGTCGCCACCCTGACCCAAGCGGCTGCGCCGGCTTTTTGTTCAGCGGCGCTTGCGTCGTCCTCGGTTGAAGTTGATCCTCAAACCAACCTTGAGAGGAACCATGACCTCAACTGCACGCGCGATCGCCGCCGCCCTCACCCTGTCCGCCTTGTCGGGCTGTGCGGCCACGGGGGCTTCGCTGGACCGGTTCGCGGATAAGGCGGAGGCGCGCTCGAACTGCCACACCAGCACGGGCGAACTCGTCCCGGCGCCGTCGTGCACCGTCAGCTACACCGTCTCCAGTTCGACGACGACGACGACCACCACCACGACGACAGGCGCGGCTCCCCCGTCCGACGACTAGACCTGGGGCAGATGCGCCTTCAGGCAGTCGCGCACGGCCCGGCGCAGGTCGCCGGTCGAGGAGGCGAAGTCCACGCCCTCCGCGTCGAACACGGCCCGAACCGCCGCATCAAGCCCGTTCGCCAAGGCCGCCTGGACCTTGGCCTCGCCCTTGGGATGCAGGCAGAAGCCGACCTCGACGCACAGGGCGGCGAACATCGGGGCGTAGTCGGGGGCGGCGTTCTCGGTCATTCGCCCTGCTAGCACATTCTCAGGGCAGCAGGCCGCTCAGCCAGTGCATTATGTTGAGCCCGAACTGCGCATTGCCCGGCGCCACATTCATGCCGAACCTGTTGTCGGGCCGGCCATCGGGATAGCGGACCACCTGGGCCGACAGCATCCCCGCCTCGCCCAGCACCACAACCCGTCCCTGACCGTAGTCGAACGCCAGCCCCTGCGCCGGCAGGGCGGGGGTCGAAAACTCGGCCAGTGCGGCCTCCCTTTCCGCGCCGCTGTTCAGCCGTTCGGCCAGCGCCTGCAGCGTGGGCAGGTCCCGCGCCTCGCGCGCGCCGACGGTCATGGGCAGCAGCGTCGCGGCCCCCGCCGGTCCCTCCAGCGACTGGCCCGTGAAGGCGGTCACGCCGGCCACCCGCTCGTCGGCGCTGCGGCCGGCGATGATCGGATGATCTCCGAACGCCCCGGCCGGATAGGTCAGAGTGGTCGTCAGATCGCCGTCGCCGCTCATGGCGAAGGCGTAGCCCTTGCCCATTCCGACTCCGAACCGCGCCGCCAGCGCCTCGGCCGCCGTGCCGAACGGCGCATGGTCGGCGATCAGCAGAAGCTTTCCGCCGCCCCGCACCCAGGCCTCGACCGCCTCGATCTCCGCCGTGGTGAAGGGCGAGCCGCCGTTGGCCGGTCCGGCGTTGGCGATGACCAGCGCCCCCACCCCGTCCAGTCCGCCCGCGTCGAAGGCCGCTGTCCCGCCGCGCACCTGATAGCCGTCGGCCCGCAGCAGCGCCGCGAACGGGGAATAGCGGCCGTCCACGGTGTGGAAATTGTTGTGCGCCCCGTCGATCACGATCACCGGCCCGTCGGCGGCGAAGGCGGGCCGCGCCACCGTCGGGTGGAAGTCCGGGTCGGTCATCTGCTGCTGCGCCGCGGCGGGCGCGGCGAAGGTCAGGGCGATCAGGCCGAAGGCCAGGGCGAAACGCTTCATCGGAAACCCTCCGGTTTGCCGTCCACCCTACCCCTTCAGCCGCGCTGCGTGGAAGGCCACATGGTCGCCGATGAAGCTGGCCATGAAGAAGTACGAGTGGTCGTACCCCGGCTGCATCCGCAGGGTGATCGTCTGCCCCGCCGCCTCGCCCGCCTGAACCAGCAGTTCGGGCTTCAGCTGTTCCGTCAGAAAGGGATCGGCGTCGCCCTGGTCGATCAGGATGTCGTCGTAGCACCCCTCTCCCACCCCGCTCTCGATCAGCCGGGCGGCGTCGTGCGCCTCCCATGCCTCGCGGTCAGGGCCCAGATAGGCGGCGAAAGCCTTCTCGCCCCACGGACACCGCGTCGGAGACGAAATCGGCGCGAAGGCCGACACCGAGCGGAACAGGTGCGGATGGCGCAGCGCCAGCGTCAACGCCCCGTGCCCGCCCATCGAATGGCCGCTGATGGACCGCGCCTTCGTCGTCGGGAATCCGGCGTCGATCAGGCCGATCAACTCCTCGACGACATAGCTCTCCATGCGGAAATGCGGCGCCCACGGCGCCTCGGTCGCATCCACATAGAAGCCCGCCCCCTGCCCCAGGTCGTAAGCCGGGTCGTCCGCCACGCCCTCGCCGCGCGGCGAGGTGTCCGGCGCGACCACGATCACCCCATGCTCCGCCGCAGCGCCGTAGGCTCCCGCCTTGGTGGTGAAATTATCCTCGGTGCAGGTCAGGCCCGACAGCCAGATCAGCACCGGAAACGGCCCCTCCCCCGGCGGGACGAACACCGACAACGTCATGGCCGTCCCCGTGACCGCGCTGTCATGCCTGAGGTACCGCAGCACGCCGCCATGGACGGCGTGGGTCTTCACGGTTTCCATCAGGCCGGCCGGTGCATGGCGCAGATCTTGTTGCCCGACGGGTCCCGCAGATAGGCCAGGATCAGCCTGCCGAACGGGCCGTTGCGCTCGCCCGGCGGATCCTCGATCGGGGCGCCGCCCGCCGCCACGCCCGCGTCGTGGAAGGCCTGGACCATCCCGGGGGTCCGGGCGTGGAAGCCGATGGTGCCGCCGTTGGCGTGGCACGCCGGCTGGCCGTCGATCGGCTTGCCCACGGCGAAGGCGCCCCGCTCGGTGCGCCACCAGTAGCGGCCTTTCGGGTCCGGCCCGCTGGACGGCGGCACGCCCAGGGCCCCCAGCGCCGCGTCATAGAATTTGCGCGACGCCTCGACGTCGTTCGCGCCGACCGTCAGATGGGTGAACATCGGCTTCCCTCCCTTTGAATCCCGATAGTTTTTTTAAACAACTATCCTTGCGGCGCAAGCGGTCATGCCCCGCCCGGCGCCTCGGGATCGGGAAAATACAGTTCATTGCCGTCGGGATCAGCGACGATGATCACGGGATAGCCCCAGTGCCCCCGCGTGAATTCCACGCCCTTGTCCGCCAGCGCCCCGGGCAGGGCCGCGAAATCCGCGGCGGTCAGTTCGATGAACAGCATCCCCATGCCGGTCTTCGGCGGCCGCTGGCTGCTGACGATGATCTCGCAGTCGTCACGGTCCACCTGCGCCACCTCGTCGGCGAAGCGCCATTTCTCGCTGAACCCCAGCTTCCCGACATAGAAGTCGACCGCCCGCTGCACGTCCGCCACGAACAGCACCGGTCGCGAATACCATTGGCCCATGACCGCCTCCTCAGAAAACGACCACGCTGCGGATGCTCTCGCCCGCGTGCATCAGGTCGAACGCCTCGTTGATCCGCTCCAGCGGCAGGGTGTGGGTGATCATCGGATCGATCTCGATCTTGCCGTCCATGTACCAGTCGACGATCCGCGGCGTGTCCGTCCGCCCCCGCGCCCCGCCGAAGGCCGAGCCGCGCCAGACCCGGCCGGTGACCAGCTGGAACGGCCGCGTCGCGATCTCCTTGCCCGCCTCGGCCACGCCGATGACGATGCTCTCGCCCCAGCCGCGATGGCAGGCTTCCAGCGCCTGACGCATCACCGTGGTGTTGCCCGTGCAGTCGAAGGTGTAGTCCGCCCCGCCGCCCGTCAGCTCGACCAGATGGGCCACCACGTCCGGCACATTCTTCGGATTGACGAAATGGGTCATGCCGAACCGGCGGCCCCACTCCTCCTTCGTCTCGTTGATGTCCACGCCGACGATCATGTCGGCCCCGACCATCTTCAGCCCCTGGATGACGTTCAGTCCGATCCCGCCCAGGCCGAAGACGACGCAGTTGGCCCCGGGCTCGACCTTCGCCGTATTGACCACCGCCCCCACGCCCGTGGTCACGCCGCAGCCGACGTAGCAGGCCTTGTCGAACGGCGCGTCCTTGCGGATCTTCGCCACCGCGATCTCGGGCAGGACCGTGTAGTTCGAGAAGGTGGAACAGCCCATGTAATGGGCGATCGCCTGACCCTTGTAGCTGAACCGGCTGGTGCCGTCGGGCATGACGCCCTTGCCCTGGGTCGCGCGGATGGCGGTGCACAGATTGGTCTTGCGGCTGAGGCACGACTTACACTGGCGGCATTCGGGCGTGTACAGCGGGATCACATGATCCCCGACCGCCACCGAGGTCACGCCGGGCCCGACCTCGACCACCACGCCGGCGCCCTCATGGCCCAGGATCGAGGGGAAGATGCCCTCGGAATCCAGCCCGTCCAGCGTATAGGCGTCGGTGTGGCAGATGCCCGTCGCCTTGATCTCGACCAGCACCTCGCCGGCGCGCGGCCCTTCCAGATCGACCTCGACGATCTCCAGCGGACGTTTGGCCTCGAAGGCGACGGCGGCGCGGGTTTTCATGGTCGGCTCCTGTGCGAGAGCGGAGGGGTCGCATCGGTCGACGGACGGTTCAAGTGCAGAGTGCGGAAGGAGCCGAAATCCGCCCCTCGCACCCGGTTTCTGCAATACTTGCTCCAGGCGCTGTGCGACCCATGTCCCTGTCATGTCCAGCTTCACCATTCGGCCCGCGACGGGCGACGACGACCTCTCCGCCATCGCCCGACTGTTCCAGGCCTACGGCGCCTCCCTGGACGTCGATCTGACGTATCAGGATTTCGCCGGCGAACTGGCGGGCCTGCCGGGCAAGTATGCGGCCCCGGCCGGCGCCCTGCTGCTGGCCTGCGATCCGGACGGCGAAGCGATCGGCTGCGTGGGCATGCGGCCGCTGTCCGACCCCGGCGTCTGCGAGATGAAGCGCCTCTACGTCTCGCCGCAGGGCCGCGGTCTCGGCCTCGGCCGCGGCCTGATGAACGCCGTCACCGACGAGGCGCGCCGGATCGGCTACCGCGAGATGCGGCTCGACACCCTGCCGACCATGGCCGCCGCCCAGGGGCTTTACCGTCAGGCCGGGTTCGAGGAGATTCCGCCCTATTACGACACGCCGGTCGAAGGCACCGTCTTCATGCGCCTGACTCTTGCCACGTGACCCGCCGCAACCTCGTCGTCCTGACCGGCGCCGGCGTATCCGCCGAATCCGGCGTGCCGACCTTTCGCGCCGACGACGGCCTGTGGATGGGTCATCGCATCCAGGACGTAGCGACCCCCGAAGCCTTCGCCCGCGACCCCGCCCTGGTGCAGGACTTCTACAACCGCCGCCGCCGCCAGCTGGCCGAGGTCCGGCCCAACGCCGCCCACCTCGCCCTCGCCGATCTCGCATCGCGCTGGGACGGCGACTTCCTGCTGGTGACCCAGAACGTCGACGACCTGCACGACCGCGCCCACGCGCAGACTCCGCCCGCCGCCGGATTCGAGCTGATCCACATGCACGGCGAACTGCTGAAGGCGCGATGCACCCGGACGGGCCGTGTCAGCGACTGGCCGGGCGATCTGGAGCCGCAACAGCCCTCTCCGCATCATCCGCTGGGACGGCTGCGTCCGCACATCGTCTGGTTCGGGGAAATGCCGTTCATGCTGGAGCGGATCGATGCAGCGATTGCCGCCTGCGACCTGTTCGTCGCCATCGGAACCTCGGGCGCCGTCTGGCCCGCCGCAGGCTTCGTCCAGCAGGCCCGGGTCGCCGGAGCCCGCACCGTGGAGATCAACCTCGAACCAACGCCGGGGCGGCGGCTGTTCGACGAAGGCGTCTACGGCCGGGCCACACAGATGGTGCCGGCGTTCGTCGACAACCTGCTGGCCCGCTAGCGGTCTTTCTCGTCGCTCGCCTTCTTCGCCGCCAGCTTGGCCAGCACCCGACCCCGCCCCTTCGACAGGGCCGTGATCACCCCGCGGAAGGTCGCCACCTCCTGCTCGCTGAAGGCCGACCGGCCCAGCATGACGCGCAGGTTCTGAACCATCGACGGCCGCTTCTCGGGCGGGTGGAAGAAGCCGCCGTCGTCCAGCTCCCGCTCCAGATGCTCGTACATGCCCAGCATCAGCCCCCCCGACGCGGGCGGATCGCCCTCGCGAAAGCGCGGCGGCGGGGCGTCCAGGATCAGGGTGCGCCACTCATAGGCGTTCAGCGCCACCGCCTGGGCCAGGTTCAGCGACTGGTGCCGCGGATCGATGGGAATGGTGACGATGCCCTGGCACAGGGCGATGTCGCTGGTCTCCAGCCCCGCACGCTCGCCGCCGAACAGCAGACCCACGGCCAGGCCCGAGGCCCGGTCGTCGTACAGCATCCGCGCCGCCTCGCGCGGGGTGCGCACCGGCTGGCGCGTCTCGCGCGGGCGGGCCGTGGTGGCGAAGACGGTGTTCAGATCGGCCACCGCATCGGCGACGCTGTCGAACACCTTCACCCCCTCCAGAACCCAGTCGGCGCCCGAGGCCGTGGCCCAGGCCCGCTCCTGCGGCCAGCCGTCGCGCGGCGCGACGAGGCGCAGCTCCGACAGGCCGAAATTGGCCATCACCCGCGCGACGGCGCCGATGTTCTCGGCCATCTGGGACTTGTCGAGGATGACGACGGGGGGCGGCAGGTCGGACATGGCCGTCCCCTACCCTTCAGCCCCGTCCGACGGAAGGGCCAGCGCCGCCCGCGCCCCCGCCAGATGCCGCTCATAGTTCCGCCAGCGCCCCGACGCCCGGCGATACAGCGGCTCGCGCACCTGCCAGACGCTGGCCGTCCGCACGCCCGTCTCGGCCTTGTGGAAGTCCAGCACGACCTCCTCCCACTCGAGCCCGAGATAGGTCAGCAACCCTTCGATCGCGGGCCGCGGCTCGACCACCAGCGCGTCGTAGTCGAGGTCGAGAATGTCCGGATACAGCCGCTTCCAGTGGGCCATCAGCCGGCGGTACTGGCTGTGCCAGTGAACCAGATCGTCCAGATCCAGCGCATGCGCCATCGACCGGTCCAGATGCAGGAACCAGTTCGACACGATCGTATCCAGCGGATCGCGGACCGTGTGAACGATGCGCGCGTCCGGGAACATCGCCTTGATCAGGCCGATATGCAGGAAGTTGTCGGGCCGCTTGTCGGTGACCACCTCGGCGCCCGGCCGCGAGGCGTTCAACCCGTCCAGATAGAGCTTGCGCAGGCGATCCACGGTCTCGGTCGTCAGCGCCTCGGGATACGGCTCCACCGTCCGCGCCAGCGCCGGAACCAGCCCCAGCTCGCCCCCGGCCGTGACCCGGCTGTGACCCGCCAGTATCTGCTCGGCCAGGGTCGAGCCCGACCGGAACATGCCGCAGATGAAGACCGGCGCCCTGTCTTCCGCTTGTGTCGCCGCCGCCGGTTCGGGGAAGGCCGCGATCAGCCGGTCGACGAACCGTTCGTGCGCCGCGCGGTCGTAGACGGCTCCGGTCGGGTCCGCGGCCCGGCTGGCGGCGTTGGCGTCGGCGCAGGCGACGAAGGCGGCGTCATACGCCCCGACCTGATCCAGCGCCTTGCCCAGGGCGAAACCCAGCTCGGCCTGATCGGCAGGATGCAGATCCGGCTCCGCCAGCGCCGAGCGCAACGCCTCAATCACCGGATCGTCCGGCCCCGACAGCCGCGCCAGCCCGGCCGACCGCGCCAGCGCCATCGGATGTCCGGGAGCGACCGCCAGGGCGCGCGCATAGGCCTCGCGCGCCGCCTCCCGCCGTCCCATGTCCTCATGCAGATTGCCCAGGTTCAGCAGCGCCGGCAGATAGTCCGGCGCCGCGGCCAGCGCCGCCTCCAGATCCTTCAGCGCCAGATCGTGCCGCCCGAGGTCGTCGGCATGGATCACGCCCCGGTTCAGCCACGCCTCCTCCGGCCCCGACACCCCGCGCCGCAGGGCCTCGGCATAGGCCGCCAGCGCGGCCTCGAACCGCCCCGACTGCCGCTCCATCAGGGCCAGGTTGAACCAGCTGTCCGGCAGATCGGGGCGCAAAGCCAGCAACTGGCGATAGGCCGTCGCCGCCTCCTGCGCCCGGCCCGCCGCGCGCAGGCGCGAGGCGATGGCCATCAGGGCTTCGGCGGGATCGGCCAATCAGTCGTCCCCGTACATGGCCAGCCACGGGTCGGCGGTTCCGGCCTCGACCTCGGCCACCTTGACCGCCGGCCAGCCGATCGAGTCGTCGGCCGAGTCCCGCCAGGCCAGCACATACAGGTCGCGCAGCTCCGACGCTCCCGCCGCCAGCCGCGCCGTCACGAAGGCCGCGCCGCGCGCGTCGCCCTCGCCGAAGCCCCCGGCCTTCTCCAGCACATAGAAGGGCCGCACCTCGGCCAGCGTCGTCTTCAGATAGGCCGGCACCCGCGCGCGCAGGTCGAACCCGTCCAGCGCCGGAGCCGCCATCGCCGCCTCCACGGCGTCCAGCCGGGCCACCCGCCCCGTGAAGGCGCCCTCGAAGGCGCCGTGCGTCTGGCGCGAGGTGGTGAAGCCGTCCGGGTTCGGAACGTCCCGCGACCAGCCGTTGTAGTGGATCGTCGTGTGGTGCGGCTGCGAGCCGTCGCCGACGTAATGGCCCAGATAGCCCATGTCGCGCAGGATCAGGGCCTCGCGGCGCTGCCGGTCCTCGCGATACCAGGCGCGCTTGCCGGGATCGAGCTCGCGCTTCTCGGCGGCGTTCAGAACGCGCCAGGTGGCGAAGTCGCGCACCAGCTGCTGATAGCCGTCCATGATGGCGTAGGGCAGGTAGCCGGCGTCATCGACCTCGATCCCCGACGCCAGCAGGGCCGCGTCGTACTCGGACTTCAGTCTGGGCAGGGCGTCGATGGACAGGCCCCGCTCGTTCATGATGCGGCCCGCGTCGTCCATGTCGACGAAGTGGGCCGTGTCGCGCTCGCGGTCGTGGGGTTGGCCGCCGCCCTTGGTGCGGTCCGGCTCGCGCGCCAGCTCCCCGACCTCGGCCGCGGCGCCCGGCGTACGCAGGAAGGCGGGCAGGTCGTCGGTCAGGCCGCGCACGGCGGCGACGCCGATCAGCCGGTGGCCGGTATTGCCCCACGCCTCGGCCTGCAGCGCCACGCCGCCGGCGGCGGCAAGAACGAGGGCGGCGATGGCTAGACGCTTCATGACGGGCTCCGGCGAATGACCGGACCGCCTTAGCGTATCCCGAAGGCGTCCTCCACCCGCCCGATCCACGCGACGACGGCGGGATAGGCGGTCAGGTCGAAATCCCCTTCGGGCGCGATGCGGGTGTAGGCGACCAGGGCCAGGTCGGCCAGGGTCGGCCCGTCTCCAACCAGCCAGTCGCCCTGCGCCAGCGCCGTCTCCATCCGCGCCAGCGCCGCATGGCCGCGCTCGACCAGACGCGGCTCGATCTCGTCGGCCCGCTTGCCGGCCAGGGCGCGCTGGAACCGGACGACGGCGATATAGGGCTCGTGGCTGTACTGCTCCCAGAACAGCCATTCCATCATCCGGGCGCGGGCGTAGGAATCGCTGGGGATAAACGGCGTCCCCTCCCCGAAATACAGAAGAATGGCGTTGGACTGAGCCAGCGGCCGACCGTCCTCCAGCACCACCGTCGGCGTCTGACCGGCGGGATTCAGGGCCAGAAACTCCGGACTGCGGGTGATCCCGGACATGACGTCGGTATCGATCCACCGATAATCATGGCCCAGTCGATCGAGCAACCACTTGACCTTCAAACAGTTGCCGGAACGATTATCTCCATGGACAGTAAGCATCGCACCCAAGCATAGTTTTTGTTGCTGACGAATACAGCTTACAGCTTTGTGCGATTTGGCCAAACGAGATTCGGCTTAACCATCACAAGCCCCACTTATCCACCGAAGAACCGGACGTGATGTCGCAGCGCAGCATGGATGTCTGTTTTTCGCCACAATTGGAAACGACAAGCCGGCCGTCGGACGCGTACGGGGCCGGCGTTTCCGTGAGTCGTTTTCATGCTCGGCACAGCCGCTGCGCTCGCCCTTTTCTGGGCGATGGCCTTCCCCGCCCAGGGCGGAGAGCCGGTATCCTACGAATCCGTGGTCGCAGCTGACCCGGTCGTCGTATCAACCGGTTCGAGGGATGAAGGTTCCGACAGCGGCGAACGTGTTCTGAGCGCTGAACAACAGGCCCTGATGGCCGAGGACGCCGACTGGAGCGCCCGCGCCAACCTCTATCATGCAGGCGGCGGCGGAGCGACGGGCAACGACAGCCTGGGTTGCCGCCCGATCCCCATGCGCACCGTCGCCACCGATCCCCGCTACATTCCACGCCGCACCCGCCTGTTCATCCGCGAGACGGTGGGCATGCGGATGGCCGACGGCACCATCCACGACGGCTACTGGTACGCCTCCGACACCGGCGGCGCGATCAAGGGTCAGAAGATCGACCTCTACACCGGACATGGCCGCGGCTCGATGTCCCCCGTCATGCCGCTGAACCAGCGCCGCCTGACCATCGTCAACGCCGGCCGCTTCGACGGCTGCCCCCCGTCGTGGGGCAGCCAGCCCAGCCAGGCGACCCTGATGGCCTCGGCCTCGTCCAGCGCCGGCTCGAACTAACCACCCTCGAACAGGCGCCCCGCGGCCATCCGCAGATTGCCGTTCTGCGAAATTAACCATATGGTCGCGCGCCTTTTCGGGGGGAGCCGATCATGAGGATGTTCGCAGCAACCGCGCTCGCGCTTTGCGCCGTGTCGCTCGCCGGCCAGACACTCGCCCAGTCCCGGCCTGCTCCGATGACCGAGCGGACCGAGCGCATCGGGCTTGAGGGCCGGCGCGGCCCCAACCTGTTCCGCCCCGGCTTCGGCGTCGGCGAATACACCGGCTCGGCCACTTCGCGCAGCTCCAGCACCCGCCTGCCCTGGCAGTCGCGCGACATGGCCCGGACCGAGTTCAGCATGAGCTCCCCGACCATGGCCGAGATCACCGGCGACTGCGGCGGCGGCCAGAGCCACAGCCAGATCCTGTGGATCACCTTCGACCGCGAGCCCCTCAGCTACGACTGCGTCTATGGCGGCTCGGCCCCCGCGGGCGCCCGCCTCAGCCTCGCCCTGTCGCGCGGCAGCCTGCTGGGCCGCCTGCAACAGCCGCAGCGCGCCGGCGAACTGACCTGGGGCGACATCACCCTGAAGGCCGAGACCAGACGCATCGGCGGCCTGCCCTGGGGCGGCGGCCGGGTGATGGGCTATGTCTTCACCCGCGACGGGGTCGAGGTCGGCGGTCTGGAGCTGAACGGCATGCGCCCCACCTTCTACCTGCCGCCGCAGGGGTCGCCCGACCGCGACGCCGTGGCCGTCCTGGCGATCAGCCTGTTCACCTTCCAGGACCCGGCGAACCGCTAGAACTTCCGGCGTCCGCTAACGGTCTCGAAGAACATCCGCCAGTCGCCCATCAGGCTCCACAGCGGATACTTGAACGTCGCCGGCCGGTTCTTCTCGAAGAAGAAATGCCCGACCCATGCGAAGCCGTAGCCCACCAGGGGCATGGCCAGGAACCACCAGGCGCTGACCGTCAGCCCCAGCACGAAAGCCACGATCACCAGCGCCGTCCCCACCACATGGATCCGCCGGCACGTCCGGTTGGAATGCTCGTGGATATAGTACGGATAGAAGGCCGAGAACGACGGATAGCGTTCCCCGGGCGCGGGCTGGCTGGTCATGGACCCAGCCTCTCTCCGCTCCGCGCCACGGTCAAGCCGATCCTGTTCACCATCCCTGTCAGCGATCGCGTAACGCCGCCCCCGCGATAGTCGGACATCGTCCCGTGGAGCCGTCCCATGCAGGCCTTCGCCATCGCCGCCGCCGGAATCGCCGACGCGTCCGCCCGCTTCGAGGCCAGCGCCCGGCGCACGGCCAGCGACCCGCTGAATGACCTGGCTGGCGAGACCGTGGAACGCCTGACCGCCGGGGTCGCCCTCAAGGCCAATGTCTCTGTGTTGAAGACCGCCGACGAGATGTATGGCAGCCTGCTCGACATCCTGACCTGATCAGACTTCCGTCGCCGGCTCCGGCCCCAGCAGTCGGCGGATCAGCGGCCAGATGTTGGCCAGGGCCGAGACGAACCCCACGATGCTGGAAACCCACTGGAACGCCGTCCACATCCAGCCGAACAGTTCGCCGTCGCCGATGGCCTCGCTGATCGGGAACAGCACCTGCGCCACCCCGATCTGGAAGGCCGCATAGGCCCCCGAATACTCGATCGACCGGTCGGCGAAGAAGGCGATCGCCACCGCCGCCGACACCGGCGCCCACAACAGCGGCAGAGCCAGCAGCAGCGCCAGCAGCGCCACCACAAGCTTTGTCCCCAATGTCTCGTCCGACAGCAGGCTGGCCACCACGCCCGCGCCCAGCCCCAGCGCCACGGTGGCCATCAGCACGGGCAGAACCATATCCACCGCCGCCATCAGGTCCGTGAACCACAGCCCCGCCAGGATCGCCGCCCCGCTGAGCAGGAAGCCCCCGACCCACAGGGCCGCATACTGCCCCATGCGGCGTTTCAGATGCGCGAGACGGATCACGGCGGGCCCTCCCGAATGGTTAAGGCGAGGATGCCGCGAGCAGGGCGCGGAGTCCATTCGCCGAACGCGGGTCGCCGCCCTCCGTCTCCTCCCCCTCGCAGATGGGAGGAGGACCGCGACCCGAAGGGCGGCGCGCAGCAGCCAGGCGGTGGAGGGGTGAGGCGGCCGCACCGCCCGCGCTTGCAACGCTCTCGCGAACCGGGCCAAGTGCGGGCCAGGGGGAGTGCGCTTGGATATCAACACCTTCATCACGCGCTGGAGCGAGGCCCGCGGCGGCGCCGAGCGCGCCAACTACCAGATGTTTCTGTCGGAACTGTGCGAGGCGCTTGATCTGCCGCGCCCCGATCCGGCCAGCGACGATACCCGCACCAACGACTATGTCTTCGAGCGTGGCGTCAAGCGGCGCGAGTCCGAGGGCACGGCCTCCACCCTGCGCATCGACCTGTACAAGCGCGGCTGTTTCATCCTCGAGGCCAAGCAGTCGCGCGCGACCCAGCGCGACGACCAGCCGACCCTGTTCAAGACCGCCGAGGCCACCTCCACCGCCGCCGCCGAGGGCCGCTGGGACGTGCTCATGCGCAACGCCCGCAAACAGGCCGAGGACTACGCCTTCCGCCTGCCCGCCGACCACCCTGCCCCACCCTTCATTATCGTCTGCGACGTTGGCTATGTGTTTGAGGTCTATGCCGACTTCTCCGGCTCGGGCCGGGCCTACGGACATTTCCCCGACCGCAAGGGCTTCCGCATCCGGCTGGAGGACTTGCGCCGCCCCGAGATCGTCGACCGCCTCAAGGCGATCTGGACCGACCCCCAGTCCCTCGACCCGTCCCGCCACGCCGCCCGCGTCACCCGCCAGATCGCCGAACGCCTCGCCGCAGTCTCGCGCCGGCTGGAACGCAACCACCCGCCGGAAGAGGTGGCGCATTTCCTGATGCGCTGCATCTTCACCATGTTCGCCGAGGACGCCGACCTGCTGCCGCGCGGCCAGTTCACGGCCCTGCTGCAAGAGTGCCTCGACGGCCCCGACAGCTTCGCCCCCCTGCTGCGCGACCTGTGGAAGCGGATGGACGAGCCGCTCTACGAGAACCGCTTCTTCTCAGGCTTCAAGACGCACCTGAAATACTTCAACGGCGGCCTCTTCCACGACGCCCGCGCCTTCCCGATGACGAAGGAAGAGATCGGCGAACTGCTGGCCGCCTCTCGGCACGACTGGCGCTATGTCGAACCCGCCATCTTCGGCACCCTCGTCGAACAGGCACTGGACCCGACGGAGCGCCGCCAGCTGGGCGCCCACTATACGCCCCGCTCCTACGTGGAGCGGCTGGTCGAGGTGACGGTGATGGAGCCGCTGCGCGCCGACTGGAACGCCGCCCAGCTGAAGGCCGGCGACGCCCGCGACCACGGCGACCTCAAGGGCGCGGTGGCAACGGTCCGCGCCTTCCACCACCAGCTCTGCACCACCCGCGTCCTCGACCCCGCATGCGGCACCGGCAACTTCCTCTATGTCTCGCTGGAGCTGATGAAGCGGCTGGAGGGCGAGGTGCTGGAGGCCTTGGCCGAGCTGGGCGAGACCGAGACCATCGGGCTGGAGGAGGTCGATCCCCACCAGTTCCTCGGCATCGAGCTGAACGTCCGCGCCGCCGCCATCGCCGAACTGGTGCTGTGGATCGGCTATCTGCAGCAGCACTACCGCAACCGCTCCGAACACCCCGCCGAACCCATCCTCAAGGCCTTCGGCAACATCCAGCAGAAGGACGCGGTCCTGACCTGGGACGGCTATCCCGAGCTTCAGTTCGAGATAAAGGAGGGGGTGGCGGTTCAGGTCTATCCGAACGCGCGGCGGCCGGAGTGGCCGGAGGCGGAGTTCATCGTCGGGAATCCGCCGTTCATCGGTGGGGCCAACCTCCGCTCTCGCATGGACCCCGGCTACGCCGAGGCCCTGTGGCGCGCGCATCCGCACATGAACGAGAGCGCCGACTTCGTCATGTACTGGTGGGACCGGGCCGCCGAACTGCTGATCCGGAAGAAGACGCCGCTGCATCGGTTTGGCCTCGTAACGACCAATTCGATCAGCCAAGTGTTCCAGCGCCGGGTCATGGAGCGCCACCTGACCTCCAAGGCGCCGGTATCGATCATCTTCGCCGTGCCGGATCATCCGTGGACCAAGTCGACACCGGATAGCGCTGCGGTAAGGACTGCGATGACGGTGGCCCAAGCCGGAACTCTTCTTGGGGAAGTTCGAGAGGTCGTGTCAGCCGACAATCTGGATACCGACGAGCCAAATCTCGACCTTCGGTCATCAACAGGTCGGATCAATCCGGACCTCACGATTGGCGCAGACGTTACTGGCGCACGCCAACTGCTAGCCAATGAGGGCCTCAGCCATCGGGGGGTGACTCTCAGCGGTAAGGGCTTCCTGGTGAGTGAGGCAGAAGCAACCCAGCTTGGCTTGGGAAGCATCGATGGTCTGGATCGACACATCGTGCCTTTGGAGAACGGCCGAGACCGGACCCAGAGGGGGCGCAGACTTTATGTCATCGACTTTTTTGGGCTTGAGGAGCGCGAAGCTCGCCTGCGTTTTCCGTCGGCGTATCAGCGCCTTCTCGAGCTCGTTAAACCCGAACGACAGAAGAACAATAGGCCATCATACAGAGAAAAATGGTGGGTTTTCAGCGAGCCCAGGTCAGAGATGCGCCCGGCGATCTCAACCGTTCGGCGGTTTATCACGACCAGCCGAACCGCGCGGCACCGCACCTTTTCATTTTCGTCCTTGCCCGGACTTCCCGAGAGCGAGGTCGTTGCAATCGCCTTAGAGGACGCGTCGTTCCTCGCCTTACTATCTTCAAGAATCCACGTGTTTTGGGCCACCAGTTCGGGAGGATGGATGGGAGCTGGCAACGACCCGCGGTACACGAAATCCACCACCTTCGGTCCATTTCCCTTCCCCGACCCTTCCGACGCCACCCGCGCCACCCTCCGCGCCCTCGGCGAGGAACTCGACGCCACCCGCAAGGCGGTGCAGGCCGAGCATCCGGACCTGACCCTGACCGGCCTCTACAATGTGTTGGAGAAGGTCCGCGCCGGGACCGCGCTCACCGACGCCGAGGCCGATGTGAAGACGCGCGGCCGGGTGCTGATCCTCAAGGACCTGCACGACCAGATCGACCGGGCGACGATGCAGGCCTACGGCTGGGACGACCTGATCCCTCTTCTTTCGTCATCCTCCGGCCAGCCGCTTGCGGCGCAGACCGGGGGACCCAGCGGCGCGCGTGAGCGCGACACTGTCGCGCGCGCCGATGCTTCCGACGGCCTGCCTGAACAGGTCGCCTTCGGCGCCGCTGGGTCCCCCGGTCCGGGCTCCGCCCGGCCGGAGGATGACGAAAGCAAAAAGCTGGAGGAGCTCATCCTCGAACGCCTTGTCGCCCTCAACGCCGAGCGGGCGAAGGAAGAGGCCGCCGGCCACGTTCGCTGGCTGCGCCCCGACTACCAGATTCCCCGCTTCGCCAAGGGCGCCGCCGCGCCGAAATCGGGCGAACTCGACCTCGGCGCGACCGTAGTCGCCATCGACAGGGGCCTGCCCGCCTTCCCGAAGGACAAGGGCGAACAGGTCATGGCCATCCGCGCCGTGCTGCAGGGAGCCGCACGCCCCATGGACGCCGCCGCCGTGTCCCGCGCCTTCAAGGGCGGCGGCAGGAAGATCGAACAACGCGTCGTCCAGGCCCTCAACACCCTCGTCCGCTACGCCGAGATCACAGCCCTTCCGGATGGGACCTTTGCAGCCCGTAGGGCTGCGTGATCGGACACGCGCCTCATTCCTCCTCCCACTCCCCCTCCCCCACCACCGGCCTCCCCAGCGCGTGCATGATTGACGGCTCCAGCGGCTCCAGCACGCCGTCCTCGTCCCAGTAGTAGCGCGCGCTCCCGTCCGCCAACGCCCTCGCATAGTCGGCGGCGGCGGCCTCGGGCCCGAGATGTTCAGCGCGCCAGTGATACATCATGGCGGTTCGATACTGGGTCTCCTGCGGCGTCCCCGCCAGCATGTCCTCGGCCAGTTTCCGCGCTTCGGTCTCGACTGCGTCCAACCGGCAGAGAGCTTCGATCGCGGCCCACCGCGCCTCTTCCTCCTCCGCCTCGGCTTCGGGGTCGCGCAACTGGCCCGTCAGCTCGGTATAGGCCCGGGCCGCCTTCAAGGCCGCGAGCGCCGCTGGCCCCTCCCCGCGCGCCATGGCCGCGGCCGCGTGGTCGAGACAGGCCGCCAGCGCGGCTTGCCGGTCGATGGGCCCGTCCGCCTTCGGGCCGGCTGAGGCGGCGGTCACGGCGGCCCGTTCGCCCGGGAGCTCGCGGTCCGACCGCTCGGCCTGATGCCGCCGCGACCAGCCCTCCAGCCGGCACTTCTTCCTCAGATTGGCCAGGCCGATATCGAACCGCTGCGCCACCGACGGCCCGCTCTCGCCGGCCTCATAGGCCAGCCTCACGCGCGCCCACACCTCGGGCCCGCGATATTTTCTCAGACGGAAATGGTCCATGCGGCGAAGTCTGGCCGCCGCCTGCGTCAAAATCGGACGCAGGCGTAGCCGCTGTCGCCGAAGTCACACGGAAAGTCGCCAAAGTCCCTCTCCAACCGTCGTCGAATTCTCCCTACCGGCAGAACCGCGTATCCGTCGCCTCCAGATGCAGGTGGTCGGCGTGGACGGCGTTGTAGTCCGGGCTCAGCGTCGTGCCGAAGATGCGGCAGGCGTCGTCGCGGATGCGGCGCAGGAAGCGCGCCTCGGCCTCGTCCCCCGCCCAGCCCGCCGACACCGTGATCCGCCGTCCGTCGCGCAGCCTCACCCCGGCGAAGTCCAGCGCCGCCGCCTGGGAATGGGCGCTGATGCGGCCGCTGACCCCGCCGTTGTTCACATTGCGGCAGGCGTAGGCCCCCATGTGATCGATCTGGACCACGTCCGAACCCAGGATCTCGCGCGCCGCCGGCTCCAGCGACTGCCGCCGCCAGACGCTCAGGGCCAGGGCCGTCCGGCAGGTCATCTCCACGTCGCCGGGCGCCATCCGCGCGGTCGTGCCGAGGTCCGGACCCAGGACTCCGCCCGACGCGAGGCCGCACGTCTCCGTGGTGGTTCGGTCGGGTACGGGGCGGAAGGTCACCCGCGCCGCCGTCAGCTGCGCCATGCACTGCTGCAGGTCGGCGCTCTCCCGGATGACCGCCGACCGCGTCCCGCCGCCGATGGGCTGATCGATCAACGCCCCGACCAGCGGCGCCTCGGTGCGTGAGGGCGCGGCCGGGTAGCGGGCGGGAGGCGGCCCCTCGGGCAGCATGGGGCTGCAACCGGCCAGCAGCAGGGCCATGGCGGCGGTCGCGAAGGGGCGGAGGGCGCGGCGCATGGCGGGAGGCTAGGGTGATTTGGTCCGCGGGAGAATCCAGTCCTTCTCCCATTGGGAGAAGGTGGCGCGCAGCGCCGGATGAGGGTCGGCTGTGTCAGTCGGCGTGAGCCGCCTCTACTGTCGCGGAAACGGCTCAGGCTGACCGCCGGCGACGACCCTCACTCTTTCGCGCAAGAACGACCGCTACGCGCTCGTGCGCTCAAGCCCTCTCCCAACGGGAGAGGGGCAGTCATCCGCCCGAAAAAAGGGCGGCTCTTTCGAGCCGCCCCTTGTCCGTATCAGCTGTCCAGGAAGGACCGCAGCTTCCGCGACCGGCTGGGGTGCTTCAGCTTCCTCAGCGCCTTGGCCTCGATCTGACGGATGCGCTCCCGGGTGACCGAGAACTGCTGGCCGACTTCTTCCAGGGTGTGGTCGGTGTTCATGCCGATGCCGAAGCGCATGCGCAGCACCCGCTCCTCGCGCGGCGTCAGGGACGCCAGCACGCGGGTGGTGGTCTCGCGCAGGTTCGACTGGATGGCGGCGTCGATCGGCAGGACGGCGTTCTTGTCCTCGATGAAGTCGCCCAGGTGGGAGTCCTCCTCGTCCCCGATCGGGGTTTCGAGCGAGATCGGCTCCTTGGCGATCTTCAGGACCTTGCGCACCTTCTCCAGCGGCATGGCCAGCTTCTCGGCCAGTTCTTCCGGGGTCGGCTCGCGGCCGATCTCGTGCAGCATCTGGCGGCTGGTGCGGACGATCTTGTTGATCGTCTCGATCATGTGCACCGGGATGCGGATGGTCCGCGCCTGGTCGGCGATCGAGCGGGTGATCGCCTGACGGATCCACCACGTCGCATAGGTCGAGAACTTGTAGCCGCGGCGGTACTCGAACTTGTCGACCGCCTTCATCAGGCCGATGTTGCCTTCCTGGATCAGGTCCAGGAACTGCAGGCCGCGGTTGGTGTATTTCTTGGCGATGGAGATCACGAGGCGCAGGTTTGCCTCGACCATTTCCTTCTTGGCCTGACGGGCCTCGCGCTCGCCCTTCTGGACGGTCTGGACGATGCGGCGATAGTCGTCGATCGGCAAACCGGCCTCGGTCGCCACGGCGGCGACGTCGCCGCGGATCTGGGCGATCTGGGCCTGTTCGTTCTCGCTGAACTTGGTCCAGCGCACGCCCATTTCCTTGATCCGCTCGGCCCAGGCGGGGTCCAGCTCGGCGCCGAAATAGGATTTCAGGAATTCGGGACGCGAGATGCCGTAGCTGTCGGCCAGGCGCAGCAGCCGGCCTTCCAGTCCCATCAGTCGCTTGTTGATCGCGTACAGCTGCTCGACCAGCGCCTCGATGCGGTGGTTGTTCAGCTTCATCGTCTTCAGCCGGCCCGAGATGGTCGACGTCAGCGTGTCATACGCCTTCTGGTCCTTGGCGCTGAGCTGCTCGCCCTTCAGCCGGCTCTCCACCAGCTTGTCCTGCAGCTTCCGGAACGCCCCGAAGTCGGCCGCAACCGCGTCCAGCACCTCCATCACCCCGTCGCGCAGCTCCGCCTCCAGCGCCGAGATCGACATCCCGCCGCCATCATCGAAGTCCTCGTCCTCCTCGTCGTCCGTCTCCGGCTTGGGCTCAGCGCCCTCCTCGGGTTCAGCGGGCTCCACCACCGTGCCGGCAGGGGGCTGGTTGTGCGGCAGGGACGAGGGGTTCAGCACGCCATAGGTGGCGTCCAGGTCGATGACCTCGCGCAGCAGGATGCGGTTGTTGGCCAGTTCGTCGCGCCACACCATGATGGCCTCGAACGTCAGGGCGCTTTCGCACAGGCCCGAGATCATGGCGTCGCGGCCGGCCTCGATGCGCTTGGCGATGGCGATCTCGCCCTCGCGGCTCAGCAGCTCGACCGAGCCCATCTCGCGCAGATACATGCGCACCGGGTCGTCGGTGCGGTCGTAGGCGGCCTTGGCCGGAGTCTCGGCGACGTTGGTTTCCGCCCGCTCGACGACTTCGCCGCCTTCCTTTTCAGTGGTCTCGGCCGCGTCTTCCTCGGCCTCCACGACGTTGACGCCCATCTCGGACAGCATCGCCAGCGTGTCCTCGATCGCGTCGGGCGTCACTTCCTCGGACGGCAGGACCTTGTTCAGGTCCTCCATCGTGACATAGCCCCGCGCCTTGGCCTGCTTGATGAATTTCTTCACCCCGGCGTCGGTGAGGTCGAGCAGCGGACCGTCGCTCTGGGCTTCGGTTTCCTGCGTCTCGGTCTGAGCGCTCATTCAGTTCAATCTCCGGGTGGAGCGGCTGATCAGGCCGTCCGCCAATACAACGTGTGGCGGGGTCGTTGGTTACGAGCCCGCGCTGTCTTCCCAAATCTCACCGGTTTTGATCGCACGACGCAAAGCATCCCGCTCGGCCTTCAGCCGGCGAAACGCCTCGTCCTGGCCCGGCGTGCCTGCCGTCGAGCCCAGGGCATCCTCCAGCGCCGCCACGCGGGTGAGCGCGTCGAACGCCTGCGACCATCGGATCCGCGCCTCGCCGAGGGGCTTGTCTGTGGCCAGGAAGGGCGCGCCGGACTTTGCCGCCGCCTTCTCGACCTCGTGCATTAGAACGCCGTGACCCGATTGCGCCAGATGGCGTCGGAGGGCAGCGGAGTCAAGGTCCTGACCCGAGAACCGCAGCCGAACCATCTCCTGCGCCAGCCCGTCCAGGGCCGGATCGCCGAACCCGTGGGCGGCGATGGCCTCCAGATGATCGTCCATCCGCTCGGGATCGTCGACCGCGCCGTGGGCCAGGGCGGCCGCGACCGGCTCGATGGACCGGAACAGCGACTGCATCGCCTGCGCCCCCTCCGCAGTCTGGCCGAGCTTCGGCGGCAGGCCGGGTCGCCAGCGCCCGCCGGGTCCCGTCGCGGGCTGGCTCGCGGGCGCGCGGCGCGCGGGAAACAGGGCGTCGAACCGGTCGAACAGTTCGCGGCGGTACTGTTCCGCCAGATCCTTGTCCTGAATGGCGGACGCGGCCTGACGCAGGCGGCCCTTCAGACCCGCGCGGCGTTCCGGCGAATCCAGCGGCTCGACCTCGGCCTCCTTCTGGAACAACACCTCGGCGAAGGGTCGGGTCGCGGCCAGGGCCTGCCGCAGGGCCGGCGCACCCTTGTCGCGCAGGATATCGTCCGGGTCCTGACCGCCCTCCAGCAGGGCGAACCGGAACGACCGGCCCGACTTCAGCTGCGGCAGGGCCCGGTCGATGGCGCGGTAGGCGGCCCGCCGTCCCGCGGCGTCGCCGTCGAAACACAGCACCGGCTCGTGAGACACGCGCCACAGCCGTTCCATCTGCTCCTCGGTCAGTGCTGTGCCCATGGGGGCCACGGCCGGGATGCCGGCCCGATGGCAGGCGATCACGTCCATGTATCCTTCGACCACTACGATGGCCTGATCGCTCTTCGACTCGGCGCCGAGGATGCGCCGCGCCTCGGGCAGGCCGTACAGGGTGGCGCCCTTGTGGAAGAGCGGGCTCTCGGGGCCGTTCAGATATTTGGCCCGATCGTCCGGATTCATCGCCCGGCCGCCGAAGCTGACGATGCGGCCCCGCGCATCAAGGATCGGGAACATCAGCCGGTCGCGGAACCGGTCATAGGGCGCGCCGCCGCCCTCGGGTGCGATCAGCATCCCCATCTCGACCAGATCGCCCGGCTTGGCCCCGCGCTGGACAAGAGCGTTCTTCAGCCCTTCGCGGTCGTTGGGCGCATAGCCAAGGCCGAACCGCTCCCACTGGTCTTCGGGCAGGCCCCGCTTCTCGAGGTATTCCCGGGCCGCCTTGCCGGGCGAGCGGCGCAGGTTCGCCGCGAACCATTTCTGGGCCAGGTCCATCCAGTCGGTCAGGCCCTGCTTCCTGGCCTCGCGTTCGGCCGCCTGCGGATCCTCGGCCGGCAGGGCCATGCCCGCCTCCCCCGCCAGCCGCTGCACGGCCTCGACGAAGGACAGCCGCTCGGTCTCCTGCAGGAAGGAGATGACGTCGCCGTGCTTGCCGGACGAGAAGTCGTGGAAGAAGCCCTTGTCGTCATTGACGAAGAAGGACGGCGACTTCTCCTTGGTGAATGGCGACAGGCCGACGTATTCGCGCCCCTGACGCTTGAGTTTCACCGTCCGCCCGATGATGTCGGACGGCCGAAGGCGGGCCTTCAGTTCTTCAAGGAAGCGGTCGTCGAAGCGCACCCTCGCCTTATAGCGCGCGACTCGCCGCTTTGGGGCTCTTTACCTTCTGTTAACCAGAATGGCCAAAGCGCGGCCATAACTGCCTGATTATGCGCGTATTTTTTTGACCATATCGGAACTGTCCACAGACCTGTGGATTAACCATGCGACCGTCCGCGAAGAAGGACGGGTCTGGACGGGCGGCGGCGAAGACCGCGCTCCCGCCCGAGAGTGAGAAAGACCATCCATGTTTCTGAGTATCGTCCGTCCGGCGGTCGAACCCAGGGGTCCCGACGCCGTCGCCGTTCCCGGTTCGCCCAAAGTCCACGACCTGTCCCCCCGCGCCCTGCACGCCCGGCTGCTGGAGAACGCTGCGCTGAGACGCATGCGCGGCGCCGAACGGCTGCGCTCGAACCGGCTGGAGGACGCCGATTACTGGCTGCACGCCGCGCCGGTCGCCGTGCGCAAGGCCAGCGCCCTACGTGAAGAGAAGAGCTTCGCTCCCCTCCCCTAGAGGTAGCCCAGCCACCAGTCGCGGCGACGGCGCTTCACGCCTTCGAACCAGCGCGACAGCGGATAGAGAATGATCAGGACCGCCGCCCAGGCCAGATAGACGCCCCACAGGCTGAAGCCCCATCCGGCCTCGATGACGCGAGACGGGTCGGTGATCATGCCGAGGAAGGCCGTGGGCGGGACGCCGACGGCGATCCCGACCGCGACGGCCAGTCCGTGCGCGATCCAGACATGCAGAAGATAGGTGAACAACGGCGTGCGGCCGAAAGTCAGCAACGGCTTCACCAGCCATCCCCGCGCCCTCTCGAACGCCAGCAGGACGAGGAACGCCAGTCCGATCATCAGCAGCACATAGGCCGGTGACGGCGGGTATTTGTTGACGCTGACGATGCTGAAGGCCGTCCACAGAGGGCTGTCCTGAGCGGTCCATGGGCCGGGATCGAACCCGGGCAGATTGAGCCCCCGCCCTACGACGAACAACGCCAGAAACCCGATCGCCGCCAGCAGCACCCTGTCTCGTCTCAGCCGCCCGGCGCTGATCAGGAAGCCCGCCATGCCGTAGCCCAGCAGCAGGATTCCAGTCCACTGGATCGCGGGATAGGCGACCAGCAGCAGACCGGCCTCGGTCGGCAGGGCTCCGCGCACCGCCAGCATCAGCCAGAGCGGCTCCAGCGGTCCGAAGGTGGCGGGGGAGATCAGGTTCAAGGCCGGATGGCCGAAGATGATGGCGACGCCGACAGCCAGCACCACGAGGCGCGGCAGACGGTGCAGCCCGGCCAGCACGATCATGCCGAAGCCGATCGCCCAGATGACCTGGGCGAACAACCACCAGCCGAAATTGAAGCCCAGGCCGATCAGGGTGAACTCCAGCACGATCAGCCAGACGCCGCGTGTCAGCAGGAAGCGCGACAGGTCGCCCGGCGCCTTGCCGTTCGCCTTTTGCAGCCAGACGGAAAGGCCGGCGAGAAAGACGAAGGTCGGTGCGCACAGGTGAGTCGCCCAACGGGTCAGGAACAGCGCCGGATTGCCGGAGTCCAGCGCCATGGGGTCGGCGGTGAAGGCTGTTGCGTGGAAGAAGTCCCGGACGTGGTCGAGCACCATGATGACGATGACCAGCCCGCGCAGCATGTCGATCGCATCGATCCGGGCGGCTCCGGACCGGGTTAGGCCGCTGCCGGCCATCGGCGACGTAGCGAGCGGCGTTGCGACGGGCTGTGCGCTCATGGCGGTCCTCCCCCGAGGGTTGTCGCCGCCCAATCTGCATCGCTCCGGCGCAGGGCGCCAGATCGTCAGCCGCGCATGAAGTCCGCAAATCGCTGGAACAGATAGAGGCTGTCCGTGGGTCCGGGCGAGGCCTCGGGGTGATGCTGGACGCTGAACACCGGACGGTCCTTCAGGGCGATGCCGCAGTTTGTGCCGTCGAACAGGCTGACGTGGGTTTCGGTCACGGCGTCCGGCAGGCTGTCGCGGTCGACGGTGAAGCCGTGATTCATGGAGACGATCTCGACCTTGCCGGTGGTCAGATCCTTGACCGGATGGTTCGCGCCGTGGTGGCCCTGGTCCATCTTGACGGTCTTCGCGCCGAGCGCGAGCGCCAGCATCTGGTGCCCCAGACAGATGCCGAACAGGGGCGTGCCGCTGTCGACCAGCTTCCTGATCTCGGGCACGGCATAGACCCCGGTCGCGGCCGGATCGCCCGGCCCGTTGGACAGGACCACGCCATCGGGCTTGCGGGCAAGGATGTCTTCCGCCGTCGTGTTCGCCGGCACCACGGTGATCTTCGCGCCGGTCGAGGCCAGGGCGCGCAGGATGTTGCGTTTGACGCCGTAGTCGACGACCACCACCGACCTGTCGGCAGCCTCCACGCGCGGATGGCCTTCCGGCCAGTCCCACAGTCCCTCGTCCCACTCGAACGCCTGCAGCGTCGAGGCGGGTCTGGCCAGGTCGAGGCCGACCAGACCGGTCCAGGCCTTCGCCTGGGCGACCAGGCCTTCGAGATCGAACCGGCCGTCCGGATCATGGGCGATCACCGCATGGGGGGCGCCGCCGTCGCGGATCAGGGCGGTCAGGGCGCGCGTATCCACGCCGGCCAGACCCACCACGCCCCGCCGCTTCATCCAGTCGTCGAACGAACTGTCCGCGCGCCAGTTGGCCGGATCGGTGGGCGCGTCGCGGAAGATGGCGCCGCGCGCCGAGGTCTCGGACCCGCCGCCGATCTGCTCCAGATCCTCGACGTTGGTCCCGGTGTTGCCGACATGGGGAAAGGTGAAGGCCAGGATCTGGCTCATGTAGGACGGGTCGGTCAGGATTTCCTGATAGCCCGTCATGGCCGTGTTGAAGACGACCTCGCCCAGCGCCGAGCCGGTCGCGCCGCAGCCGAGGCCTTGCAGGATGGTTCCGTCCGCGAGCGCAAGCACGCCGGTGACGCCGGGAAGAAGCTGGGTGGTCATGGCGCGCTCTCTATCACCGAATCCCGGCGAGCAAACGGCGGCGTTGCTAAAGAGACGCCGCCTCGGGGTCAACGGGCGCCGCCGACTTGCGCATGAAGGCGAACCAGACGCCCGTCGTGACGACGAAGAATATGGCCGTCGGCAGGACGTAGTCGCGGGCTGCGGCGATCACCGCCGCGGAGGTGAACAGCAGGCCCAACGCCGCCACGCCGCGCGCCCGCGTCCACCGCGCCAGCCTGAACAGCGACGCAGAGCACAGGCCGTAGACCACCAGGCTGAGCACCGAGGTCACCCCGACCAGCATGCCGAACTGGCCGCCCAGCGTCGGCTGGCCCGAGATCACCGCCACCACGCTCATGATCGCCCCGCCCAGCAGGGGATTGGCGATGGGCGTGTGGTCGCCGGCGCCGAAGCCCGAAGGAAGGTAGCCGTGGCGCGCGGCGGCCCGGGCCGTCTCGCCGCCCAGCATGACCCAGCCGCTCAGCGTGCCGACCGCCTTGACCACGGCCGCGGCGGCGACCGCCGCGCCGATCGACGCCCCGAACACCCGCGCCGTCAGATCGGCGTAGGGGCTGGAGGACTGAACCAGCACATTGGCGGGGATGACCCCGAACACCGCCACGCTGGCGGCGACATAGACGACGGACGCCAGCAAGACTCCGGCGATCGAGGCTCGTCCGACGTCGCGGGCCGGATTCTCGACCCGGGCCGACAGGACCGCCGCGCTCTCCACCCCGAGGAAGGCCCAGAAGATCACCGCCAGCGACGCCGGGACGCTTTCAGCCAGGCTATTTCCCGAAGGACTCCATGAAGCGGTGAAGGTTTCGCCGTTGAACGCCATGACGCCCGCGGCGACGGCGATGACGATGGGAACCAGACCGATGGCCAGCGCCGCGGCCGCGAACCGCGACGCCGTCCGCGCGCCCAGGATATAGGCCCCGGTCGTCAGCCAGATCAGGCCCAGATTGCAGAAGGTCGCCGCCACCGGCTCCTTCAGCACAGGGAAGAAGAAGCCCAGATAGCCCGTGGCTGCGACCGCTATGGCGACATTGCCTACCAGGCAGGCGGTCCAGAAGGCCAGCGCCGTCTGAAAGCCGAAGAAGCGCCCCAAGCCCCGCTCGGCGAACCCCGACAGGCCGTCGGCGTCCGGCTGCAAACGGCCCAGCGCGGCGAACACCAGCGCCAGGGTCACGGCCCCGGCCCCGGCGACCACCCATCCCACTATGCTCGACGATCCAACCGGAGCCAGTGTGGCTGGCAGCAGATAGACGCCGGAGCCGATCATATTCCCCGCGACGACCAGGGCGGCGAGACCCCAGCCCAGCTTTTGCCGGTCGTCGCCCGTCGTGTCCGTCATGGGTGAACCTCCGCGATCCGCGACTGGAACCACGCCACCGCGGCCTCGTGCCTCGGACTCAGAACGCCGCGGTCATACGCCCCCGCCGACAGATTGGCCTGCACCGCCTCGCAGATGGCCGCGTCCTCGGCGGTCAGGCGATCAGAGGCCTCGAGCGCATCGCCCAGCGCCGCCTCGCCGCCGTCGTTCAGAAACAGATAGTCCAGCCGCGTCCGTCCCGGCCCGACCGGCGTCATCCGCTCGATCATGGCTCCATCGCGATAGACATTGATCCCGAGGTTCGGCCACAGCCAGCCCCAGACGCCCGCCTGCGGCCCGTCGTTCACCCCGACGGCCTCCTGCACCACCAGATCGCCCTCGACCCGGACGCGGTATTCCGCCGAGCCCAGTTCATCGGCCAGCACCGGATGCACCGAGCCGATGTGGTAGCCCTCCAGATAGTTCTCTGCATAGGTCTTCCAGTCGCAGGCCAGGTCGTGGCTGCGGCGCAGCGCGGGCGCGGCGATCTCCAGCCCCCGCCCGGCCAGCAGGGTCTCCAGCGGCGCGACCAGATCCGCCAGCGGTGCCGCGTCCTGATCAAGCGTCGCGAACACCAGGCCGCGCCATGTCTCCAGCCGCAACGCCAGCAGGCCGAACTCGCGCGGATCGAACCCGTCCGCCGCGCCGAAGCCGACGGCGGACCGCAGCCGTCCGTCCAGGGCGTAGCGCCAGCCGTGATAGCCGCAGACCAGCTCGCCCTCGCAGTGGCCGCGCGCGCCCGCCACCAGGGGACCGGCCCGATGACGGCAGACGTTGTGGAAGGCCCGCAGCACCCCGTCCTTGCCGCGCAACGCCATCAGACGATGACCGGCCACGTCGGATGCGATCCAGTCGCCGGGCGCGGGCGCCTCGGCTTCATGACCCAGGAACAGCCAGGACTGGCCGAACACGGCCGATCGCTCGCGCGCCCATGCCTCGGGGCAGCCGTAGAGTCGGGCGGGAAGCGTGGCCTGCATGCCGGATCAAGGCCTCGCCGCGGCGGCGGCGTCAACCGTCTCCCTAGACGGTGATCGCATCCATGCCGGCGAACACGGCGTGGGTGGCGCCGGCGGCCTGGGCGGCCAGCCCCCGGTCGGGACGCAGGTTCAACAGCATGACCTGGCTGCACGTCTGGCGCGCGGCGGCGATCAGATCCTGCGCCGCCCGCCACTCCAGCGGCCCGTCATGGGCGACGCCGGCGAAGTCGATGGCCAGGCAACGGGCGCGAACGCCCGCCAGTCGTCGGACAAGCCCTGCATCGGGCGCGATGTGCAGGATCACGCCCATGGATTCCATTTCGAAATGCGAGATGGCGTCGTCGATCATCTCGGGCGGGGCCTGTTCCAGACCGCCCATCACCTCGATCATCAGGTTCCCCGGAGCCGAGCCGTTCTGAAGTTCGGTGCACAGCAGGGCGAACCGCCCGCGGCTCGAAGCCACGGTGCGCCAGAAGGCCGGGAGCACCCCGAGGTCGGCGGGCCCCAGGTGCAGCAGATCCAGGCCGTGGTTCAGGGTTTGAAGGTCGATGCGCTTCAGATCGACCGGTTCCAGCGTTCTGCGGCCCAGGGCCGCCAGGGCGGATTCTCCGCCGCGATGCCGGACGATGCGGCGAATGCGGCGACTGACCGGCATCGACCGGTCCAGATCAAAAACGGGCTGGGCGGCCAGGGTCACGATCAATTCGCGTCCTGCGCGGGTAACCAGACTGAAGGTCACGCTTTCATAGGGCGCGGAATAGGCGCGGCGCTCGCCCAAGGGTGAATACGCGGAGTCTCCCGCGAACTTCTCCCCGTGATCAGGGGCTGTAGGATACGCTGGAACCAGGGTCACGACCGCCTCCTTCGGCTGGCCTTTCAGGTCTTCCACACCGTCACGGTACGCCGGAGACAAGAACGTAACCCTGACAAATCTGGTGAAGTCCCGTTGACCATGAGGCGCCCCGTTTCGGGACAGCGCAGCCCCCTCCCCCGATCCGGGTTCGGATGTTAGGGAGCGGGGATGAGCATCACCACGGTCGGCCTCGATGCCGACGACACCCTCTGGCACAACGAAACCATCTTCCGGCTGACGCAGGACCGGTTCGTCGCCCTGCTGGCCGATCACGCGGACCGTCCGATGCTCGAGGCGCGGATGGCCGAGACCGAGAAGCGGAACCTTCGGCTGTACGGCTACGGGATCAAGGGCTTCACCCTGTCGATGATCGAGACCGCCATGGAGTTGACCGGCGGCGAGGCGCCGGCTTCCGTCGTGCGCGAAATCCTGGCGGCCGGGCGCGAAATGCTGGCCCATCCGGTGGAGACGCTGCCCGGCGTCGACGAAGCCCTGGCCGAACTGTCGGAATCGTATCGCCTGGTGCTGATCACAAAGGGCGACCTCCTGGACCAGGAACGCAAGCTCGCCGCGTCAGGACTGGGCGACCTGTTCGCTGCGATCGAGATCGTGTCCGAAAAGGACTCCGGGACGTACGACCGCGTCTTTACCCGTCATGGCACCGGCCCCGACCAGGCCGTCATGGCCGGCAACTCGATGAAGTCGGATGTCCTGCCTGCGTTGGCCGCCGGCTCATGGGCCGTCCATATTCCGTACTTCATCACCTGGGCCCATGAAGTCGCCGAGGCGCCGGCCAGCCACCCGCGCTACGGCGCGCTTAACAACATTGATGAATTGCCGGCCTGGATTAGGTCGCGTTGCTGACGCCTTTCACGGAACAGCGGTTCCGGCGCCCGTCAATGATGGCTTGAATTCGCGCGTCTCAAGAGCGAAACATTTTTATCAATAACGGCGGAATATAAGCATTTCTGTTACTGTCCAGCTTGACCGGACATATGTGTGGTGAGTTTGTGGCCGTCGCCGCGCTGGGTGAAGCCTGCGCCCCCATTTCTTCAAACTCACCGAGATTTCATATATGACTGTTATACGTAATCGGCTTCTGGCCTCCACGGTGCTTGCCGGCGTGATGGCGATGTCCGCTGCTCCCGTCTGGGCGCAGACCACCCCCCAGACCCCCAGCACCCTGCCGGGCGTGACGGTCACCCAGGCCCAGGACGATGACTCGACGCAGCTTGATGAAGTCGTGGTCACCGGTTCGCGTATCCGCCGCGACCCCACCAATGCGCCGACGCCCCTGATCCAGGTCTCGCGTGAAGACCTGCTGACGACCGGCCAGTCGACCGTCATCGATTACCTCGCCACCATCCCGGCCCTGTCGAACTCGCAGGTCCCGTCCGACGTCACGGGCGTTCTTGGCATCGGCGGTCTGTCGTTCGCCAACCTGCGCTCGCTGGGCGCCGGCCGCACCCTGACCCTGGTCGACGGTCGTCGCCACGTCGGTTCGGGCGGCGGTTCGCTGGCTGTCGACGTCGACACCATTCCTCGTCTGCTGATCCAGAACATCGAGATCATCACGGGCGGCGCCTCGTCGGTCTACGGCGCTGACGCCGTCTCCGGCGTGCTGAACTTCGTGCTGCGCAAGGATTTCGAAGGTCTCGAGATCGACGCCAGCTACGGCATGATCAACCAGGATGGCGAAGCTTCGAAGCGCATCTCCGCCCTGCTCGGTCACAACTTCTTCGACGACCGTCTGAACCTGTACGCCTTCGCCGAGTACGAGCAGCTCGACGCCGTCAACTCGCTGGACATGGACTGGCTGCGCGACTCGCAGGGCCTCATCGGCGTTGACGCCGATCCGGCCGCCGCTCGCATCGACGGCGTCTATGACAGTCAGCTGTTCCGCAACTACGTCACGCTGCAGCGTCCGCGCTGGGGTCAGACGACGCTGGCGAACAACCAGCAGGCCAGCCCCCTGAATGATCCGGACGTCCCGTTCGCGAACTGCGGCGCCGTGACCAGCTCGAACTGCTATTCGGTCGATCCCTCCAAGACCTACGTCTTCGAAGGCACGTCGGCCCGTCTGGCCAACTTCGGCCAGCGCATCGGCAACACCGGCATCAACCGCCCGAACAACATCGGCGGCGATGGCGACAACCCCGCCACCTTCAGCACCATCACCCGCGTGCCGGAGTCGGAGTCGCAGCGTTACCAGGTCGGCGCCAACTTCAGCCTGACCGACAACGTCCGCGCCTTCGCCGAAGCCAAGTATGTGACCGAAGACACCGTCTTCGCCTCGCAGCCTGACTTCTACGACTTCATCCTGGGCGACAACCTGCCGAACGGCATCTACCGGGCGACGCCGAACACGGCGAACGAGATCGGCACCAACTACAACTTCTTCAACCTGCAAGCCCTGCGCATCGCGGACAACGCCTACATCCCGGGCAACCTGCGCTCGGCGATCTATGCGAACACGATCACGACCTATGCGCCGCCGACCGCCGGCGCGCCCAGCGTCGCGACCGGCACCGCTCCGGCGCCCTTCGCCCGTCACACCCTGTTCGGTGAAGACCGCAGCCAGATCAGCAACCGCGAACTGCAGCGTTACGTCGTCGGCATCGAAGGCGACTTCGACCAGCTGGCGTTCGTCAAGAACATCGACTGGAGCCTGTCCTACACCTACGGCCAGGTCGATGTGACGGAAACGGAAACCGGCACCGACGTCCTGCGCGTCAACCTCGCGGCCGACGCTGTCGTCGACTCGGCCGGTCTCCTGGGAACCCCGGGCGCTATCGTCTGCCGCGCGCGGCTTCTCGAGTTCCGTGGCCGCACCGACCCGACCATCACGCTGGACGACTACTTCCTGCCCTTCAACGACCTGCGTGACAGCCAGGTTGGCCGCGACGCCGTCGCTGCCTGCCAGCCGCTGAACATCTTCGGCGTCGGCAACCAGTCGCAAGCCGCCCGCGACTACATCAACGCCGAGATCACCTACACCGAGCGTAACGAGCAGGAAGACTTCATCGCCAGCGTCGCCGGCCAGCTCTGGGACTTCTGGGGCGCCGGCGCGATCGGCGTGGCTGTCGGTTACGAGCACCGTCGCGAATACACCGAGGCCATCGGCCGCGACGCCGGCGCCGCCGGCCGCGCCCTGTTCCTCAACGGCGGTCCGGACTTCCCGGGCGCCGAATACGAGAGCGACGAAGCCTTCGCCGAACTCTCGCTGCCGCTGTTCCGCGACAGCTGGCTGGGCGAGTATGCCGAACTGAGCGGTTCGTACCGCTACTTCGACTACACGACGGCCGGACACGGCGACGTCTATGGCGTGAACCTGGTCTATCGTCCGACCTCGGAATTCACGATCAAGACCAGCTTCAACACCTCGTTCCGCGCGCCGGACCTGGGCGAAAACTTCTCGCCCCTGGGCGAGACGTTCGCCAACGGCTTCGTCGATCCCTGCGCCACGGCCAACATCATCGTGCAGACCGCGGAAATCCGGGCCAACCGGGTCAACAACTGTACGGCGCTGGCCGCCGCGCAGGGCCGGTCGTTCGACTTCAACGGCAACACCGCCACCAACGTCGACGACTTCAACCCGGTCTACGGCAGCGGCGTCTCCGGCGTTACCGGCGGCAACCCGTTCCTGACCCCGGAACGTTCGGAGTCGTTCACCTTCTCGACCGTCTACCAGCCGAACTTCATCCCGAACCTGAGCCTGGTGCTGGACTACTACGAGATCGAGATCACCGACGTGATCGCGTTCATCTCGGCCCAGACCGCAGCCAACAACTGCGTCAACGGCGCCTCGCTCAACAGCTCGGCCTGCTCGGTGATCTTCCGTAACAACCCGAACATCCCGTTCGGCCTGGGCGCTCCCGCGACCGACCCGATCGGCGGCTTCATCGAAGGCGCCGGCAACTATGCGGCCCTGACCACCCGTGGTCTGGACTTCACGGGTCTGTACGGCCTTGATCTGGAAGAAGTCACCGGCCGCAACTGGGGCCGTCTGGACTACCGGATCGCCGGTTCGTGGCTGATCGAACAGGAGAACTTCCTGGATCCGGCCAACCCGAACGCCTACACCAGCAGCCGCGGCAACGTGTTCTTCCCGAACGTCCGCTTCACCTCGTCGCTCACCTACACGCCGAACGACACCTGGAGCGTCAACTGGACGGCCGACTGGCAGAGCGCGCAGAACATCGCCCGCAACCGCGACCAAGTCGTGAACATCGAGAACCGCCTGGAGCAGTACTACGACTCCGGCAACTTCGTTCGTAACGACTTCACGTTCCGCTATAACGTCGACGACACCCTGTCGCTGCGCGCCGGCGTCGTGAACGCCTTCGATGCGGAACAGTCGCCGGCCTTCAACCAGACCCTGAACTCGAACTTCGACCCTTACGGCCGTCGCTTCTTCATCGGCCTGAACTACCGCCCGTTCTAAAAAACGGACCGGACAACGACAGAGGGGGCGGCTCGCAAGGGCCGCCCCCTTTTTCATGCCTGCAAGGGCTCCCCGGCCTTGCCACCGCCTCCCCCCGTCTTTAGACGGGCCGCTTGACCGACAACCCGACCGATCCGCGCCGGCGCCCTGCCGCCGCCTGAAGCCGCGCGCGCAAGGAGCCCGCCCCCCGTGTCAGACGACGCCATCCCCCACGAAGACCGCGACGCCATGGTGCGTGCGTCTCTCGCGGCGCATGGGGACAGCGGGATCACGCCGCGGCACACGCTGTTTTACTTCTACGGCGAAGGGGACCACGACGACCTGAACGAGGTCGCGCGGCGCGCCGGCTTCCTGACCCGGGGTCAGGACGACGCCACCATCCTCGAGACGACGATGGCCGTGGACGAGGCGTCCTTCGCCCCGGTCTCGGCCATGATGCAATCCTGGGCCGCGGCCTTCCAGCTCGATTACGACGGCTGGGAGTGCGCGGTCGTGACGAACTAACGGAGGCTGAGATGCCCAAACGTACGGACATCCAGTCGATCCTGATCATCGGCGCGGGCCCCATTGTCATCGGGCAAGCCTGTGAGTTCGATTACTCGGGGGTTCAGGCCTGCAAGGCGCTGAAGGCCGAGGGGTATCGGGTGATCCTGGTCAATTCGAACCCGGCCACCATCATGACCGACCCGGAGGTGGCCGACGCCACCTATATCGAGCCGATCACTCCGGACTTCGTCGAGCGGATCATCGCGAAGGAGCGGCCCGACGCCCTGCTGCCGACCATGGGCGGCCAGACGGCGCTGAACACGGCCTTGGCGCTGGACGCCTCGGGCGCGCTGAAGAAGTGGGGCGTGGAGATGATCGGGGCCAAGGCCGACGTCATCGACAAGGCCGAGGACCGCCAGAAATTCCGCGACGCCATGGACAAGCTGGGTCTGGAAAGCCCCCGCTCGAAGGCGATCCACAGCATCGACGAGGCCGAGGACGCCCTGGCCTTCGTCGGCCTGCCCGCCATCGTCCGCCCGTCCTTCACCCTGGCCGGCACCGGCGGCGGCATCGCCTACAATGTCGAGGAATACCGCGAGATCGTCGAACGCGGCCTGGACCTGTCGCCGACGACCGAGGTGCTGGTCGAGGAAAGCGTCCTGGGCTGGAAGGAGTATGAGATGGAGGTCGTCCGCGACAAGGCGGACAACTGCATCATCATCTGCTCCATCGAGAACATCGACCCGATGGGGGTGCACACGGGCGACTCCATCACCGTCGCCCCGGCCCTGACGCTGACCGACAAAGAGTACCAGCGCATGCGTACGGGCTCGATCAACGTGCTGCGCGAGATCGGCGTCGAGACCGGCGGATCCAACGTGCAGTGGGCGATCAATCCGGCTGACGGCCGCATGGTAGTGATCGAGATGAACCCGCGCGTGTCGCGGTCTTCGGCCCTCGCCTCCAAGGCCACCGGCTTCCCGATCGCCAAGGTCGCGGCGCGTCTGGCCGTCGGCTACACGCTCGACGAACTGACCAACGACATTACCCAGGTCACGCCCGCCTCGTTCGAGCCGAGCATCGACTATGTCGTCACCAAGATCCCCCGCTTCGCCTTCGAGAAATACCCCGGCGCCGAGGCGACCCTGTCCACCTCGATGAAGTCGGTGGGCGAGGTCATGGCCATCGGCCGGACCTTCCAGGAATCGATGCAGAAGGCCCTGCGCGGCCTCGAGACCGGCCTGACCGGCTTCAACGAGATCGAGATCGACGGCGTCGTCGACGTCGAGGACGAGGCCTCGGCCCGCGCCGCCGTGGTGCGGGCCCTGGGCCAGCCGACGCCGGACCGCATCCTGGTCATCGCCCAGGCCTTCCGCCACGGCCTGTCGGTCGAGGAGGTCAACGCCGCCTGTTCCTACGAGCCCTGGTTCCTGCGCCAGATCGCCGACATCGTGCGCACCGAGGGCCATATCCGCGTCACCGGCCTTCCGACCGAGCCCACTGATTTCCTCAAGCTGAAGTCCAAGGGCTTCTCGGACGCCCGTTTGGCCCAGCTGACCGGCACGACCGAGAAGGCCGTACGCACCGCCCGCCGCGGCCTGAACGTGCGCCCGGTGTTCAAGCGCATCGACACCTGCGCCGCCGAGTTCGCCAGCGCTACGGCCTATATGTATTCGACCTATGAGACCGGGGCCCTGGGCCAGGTTCCGCAGTGCGAGTCCAACCCAACCGACAGAAAAAAGGCGATAATTCTGGGCGGCGGGCCGAACCGGATCGGGCAAGGCATCGAGTTCGATTACTGCTGCTGCCACGCGGCCTTCGCCTTCGCCGACATCGGCGTCGAGTCGATCATGGTCAACTGCAACCCCGAGACCGTCTCGACCGACTACGACACCTCGGACCGGCTGTATTTCGAGCCCCTGACGGCCGAGGACGTGCTGGAGCTGATCGAGGTCGAGCGCTCGACCGGCGACCTGATCGGCGTGGTCGTCCAGTTCGGCGGCCAGACGCCGCTGAAACTGGCCCATGCCCTGCACGAGGACGGGGTGCCGATCCTTGGCACGTCGCTGGATTCGATCGACCTGGCGGAGGACCGCGAGCGGTTCCAGGTCATGCTGCACGACATCGGCCTGATGCAGCCGCCCAACGGCCTGGCGCGCAGCGCCGAGGAGGCCGCGCAGAAGGCGGACGAGGTCGGCTACCCGGTGGTCCTGCGCCCCTCATACGTGCTGGGCGGACGCGGCATGGTCATCGTTCACGACCGCGAACAGCTGGACCGTTACGTCGGCGAGGCCATGCGGGTGTCGGGCGACGACCCGGTGCTGATCGACCACTATCTGAACCGCGCCACCGAGGTGGACGTCGACGCCCTGTGCGACGACGAGACGGTGTTCGTGGCGGGCGTTCTGGAACACATCGAGGAAGCCGGCGTGCACTCGGGCGACAGCGCCTGTTCCATGCCGCCCTTCTCGCTGTCGGACGAGATCGTCGCCGAGCTGAAGCGGCAGACCGAGGCCATGGCGCGGGCGCTGAAGGTGCGCGGCCTGATGAACGTCCAGTTCGCCATCGAGGAGCCGCACAGCGACAAGCCGCGGATATTCGTGCTGGAAGTCAATCCGCGCGCCAGCCGCACGGCGCCCTTCGTGGCCAAGACCATTGGCCAGCCGATCGCCTCGATCGCCGCCAAGGTGATGGCCGGCGTGCCGCTGAAATCCTTCGGTCTGAAGGACATCCCGTACGACCATATCGCGGTCAAGGAAGCGGTCTTCCCCTTCGCCCGCTTCGCCGGGGTCGACACCATCCTGGGCCCCGAGATGCGCTCGACGGGCGAGGTCATGGGTCTGGACTGGAAGCGCGACGGCGAGGCCGACATGGCCCCCGCCTTCGCCCGCGCCTTCGCCAAGAGCCAGATCGGCGGCGGCACGACCCTGCCCGTAAAGGGCTGCGCCTTCGTGTCGGTCAAGGACGGCGACAAGCCGTTCATCGTCGAGGCGGTGAAGACGCTTCTGGCCGAGGGCTTCAGCATCGTCGCCACCGGCGGGACGCATACGTATCTGACCGAACAGGGCCTGCCCGTCGGCCATGTGAAGAAGGTGCTGGAAGGCCGGCCGAACATTGTCGACGCGATGAAGAACGGCGAGGTCCAGCTGGTCTTCAACACCACCGAGGGCAAGCAGGCGCTGCTGGACAGCTTCTCGCTGCGGCGGACCGCGCTGATGATGAAGATGCCCTATTACACGACGACGGCGGGGGCTTTGGCGGCCGCCCAGGCGATCGGGGCGATCAAGGCGGGCGAGCTCGATGTGCGGCCGATCCAGGATTACGCGCACGACTGACCAGTTGGCGGCCATTTCGACCATGCGGAAGGCGCAAAAGCGGGCGCAGTCCGGTGAGGTTGGCTATGCCGAAAACTGCAAAGACGGCGGTTCCCGCCTTTTTAACCCGTCATCCTCGGGCTTGACCCGAGGATCAGACGTTGGGGCGAGCTGTGCGAGGGGGCTGGAGGCGGCGCCGGAGACGCCGTGGATCGACCCGCGCGCGGCGCTCAGAAAGGCGGTCCGGCGCGCGGCCTGGCTGGTCAGTCAGGGGCAGGCGGCGGAGGCGTCCGCCCTGCTGCGCGCCGCCGAGGCGCTGGACAGGCTGAATTGGGCGGCGGCGTGACTGCAGGTCAGATCCCCGACGCCGCCTCCGGGTCCGCCGTCGCATCGCGGCCCTCGACGATCCGCGCCGCCGCCAGATCGGCGGTGACGTTGCCGATGGTGCGGAAGATGTCCGGCACCACCTCGACCGCCAGCAGCAGGGGCAGGACGTCCAGCGGCAGGCCCATGGCCAGGGCGATGGGGGCGATGGAGGCGAAGAAGGAAACCTGGCCCGGCAGACCGACCGTGCCGACGCTGATGGCCAGGGCCGTGATCCCGCCCGCGAACAGGACCCCGGGGGTCAGGGGAATACCGTACAGGTGTGCGACGTAGATGCAGACGGCCAGGTTGGCGACCGTCGAGGTGATGCGGAACACCGCCACGGCCAGGGGCAGGACCAGGCCCGCCGTCGCCGTGGAGACGCCGAGCCGGTCGATGGCGCGCTCGACCATCACCGGCAGGCAGGCCAGGGACGACTGGGTCGAGAAGGCCACCACCTGGGCCGGGGCGGCGGCGCGCGCGAACCGGCCAAGGGTGACCCGGCCGAAGACGACGGCCACGACATAGGTCAGCAGGATCAGGCCGATCAGGCTGAGGGAGACGATGGCGATGTAGTGGCCCAGCACGCCGGCGGCGCCGAGGCCCGCCCTCAGCCCAACGCCCAGCGACAGGGCGAAGACGCCGACGGGGGCGGCGCGCAGCACCCAGTGGACAATGACGATCATCGTTTCCGACACCGCCTCGAAGAAGACGGTCAGGGGCTGGCGCAGGCGGGCGGACAGGCGGGTGGTGGCGAAGCCGAAGACTATGGCGAAGACCACGATGCCGAGGATGGCGTCGTCGGCCGCCGCGCGGATCGGATTGGCGGGGGCCAGGCTGGTCAGGAAGGCGGACAGGCCGCCGCCGCCGAGATTCTGGCGCACGGCCTCGTCGCCGACGGCGCCCGACAGCAGCAGGCGGCCGCCCTCGGGGTCGATCGGCCAGATCGCGTGCAGGCCCATGGAGGCGATGACGCCGTAGACCGTGGCTCCGATCAGCAGCAGGACGAAGACGGTGATGGCCCGCAGCGCCAGCCGCCCCGTCGCCGCCGCGTCCGCGATGGAGGCGATGCCGGTGACCAGCAGGCTGAAGACCAGGGGGATGATGGTCATCCTCAGGGCGTTGAGCCACAGCTGGCCCAGGCCCTCGACGAGGGCGACCGTCCCGGTCCCTCCCGGGATGCCGTACGCCTGGGCGGCGGCGCCGGCGGCCAGTCCCCCGATCAGGGCGACCAGCACCCACAGGCTGAGGGAGGAGAAGAGGGCGGCGGTGCGCGAACGTGTCATCCGGCGAAGCTAGGGGCGTCCGGCGCGGGCGTCGAGGGCCGTCATGATGCGGCGGGCCGCGTCCGCCAGTCCCTCGGGCGTCAGATCGGCGACCGCGACCCGCTCCAGCACCGGCCGGTCCCGCGTCTGTGAGGTGCGCGCATAGGCGGGGTCGTAGTGGGCCTCGATCAGGGCGGCGACCAGTCCGGCGATCTCGCCCCGCGCGGCCATCTCGCGCCATTCCGCGATCGCCGCCTTCGCGTGATGCCGGGGCAGGCGGGTCAGGGCCAGGTCGAGGGCGGCGGGATCGGCGGCGATGCCGGCGTAATGTTCGACAATATGGGCGACGCGCGCGGACAGGGGCGCGGCCAGTTCGAAAACCGGCGCGGCGGCCATGGCGGACCACAGCGACGGCGGAATGACCCGCGCGCCGATCTTGCTGCTCTCGGCCTCGGCGATGACGGGGCGGGCCGGGTCGAGCCGGGAGAGGGCGTCGTGCAGCCGGGTCTCGAAGGCCTTCTGCGAGGGCTGGCCGACGGCCATGGCGCCGAACAGCGAGCCGCGGTGCGCCGCGAGGGCCTCCAGATCCAGCGTCTGCGCCCCCTGCCCCGCCAGGACCGTCAGCAGGGCGGTCTTGCCCGAGCCGGTCGGCCCGTCCAGCAGCACCAGCCGGTGCGCCACAGGCTGCTCGTACAGGGCCGCGTTCACCTGCCTCCGCCAGCTCTGGTAGCCGTCGTGCAGGACGGTGACGGGCCAGCCGACCTGGTCCATGACGGTGGCCATGGCGTGCGAACGCTGGCCGCCGCGCCAGCAATAGACCAGGGGCCGGAAGCTACCGTCCCGGTTCGCCAGGGCGCCCTCCAGATGGCCGGCGATGTTGCGGGCGACCAGCGCCGCGCCGGTGCGGCGGGCGAGGAATTTGGAGCCCTGCACATATTCGGTCCCCACCGCGGCGCGCTGGTCGTCGTCCAGCACCGGCAGGTTGACGGCGCCGGGGATGTGGTCGAGGGCGAACTCGGCCGGGCTGCGCACGTCGATAATGGCGTCGAAGGCGTCGCGCGCCCCGGGCGACAGGTCGACGGTGCGGCGGATCAACAGAGCCTCACCCGGGCGGGGCCCTCGAGAACCCGCCCGATCACGGCGGCGTCGTCGAAACCCTCGGCCCTCGCCAGATCCAGAACGGCCGCGGCGTCGTCGTGCGCGACGGAGATCAAAAGGCCGCCCGAGGTCTGGGGGTCCGTCATCAGATCGCGCCGCCAGTCGTCGTATCCTGCGGGAAGGTCTACCGACTCTCCGTAGCTGGCCCAGTTCCGGGTCGAGGCGCCGGTGCGCAGCCCCGCCCGGGCGAGCGCCGCGACGCCGTCCAGCAGGGGCCGGGCGTCCTCCCACAGCTCGATCTCCAGACCGGATCCGCGCGCCATCTCGAGCGCATGACCCAGCAGGCCGAAGCCGGTGACGTCGGTCACCGCGTGGACGCCGGCCATGCCGGGAAGCCTGGCGCCCACGGTGTTCAGCCTGGTGGTCGAGGCGATCAGGGCGGCGTAGCCGGCTTCGTCCAGCCGGCCCTGTTTGAAGGCGGCGCTGAGGACGCCGACGCCGAGGGGCTTGGTCAGGATGAGGACATCGCCCGCGCGGGCGCCGCGATTGGTCAGGACCTGGTCCGGATGGACAAGGCCGAGGGCGACGAGGCCGTAGATGGGCTCGACGCTGTCGATGGAATGGCCGCCCGCGACCGGTATGCCCGCCGCCGCGCAGACCGAGGCGCCGCCCTGGAGGATCCGGCCGATCGTGTCCGCCGACAGGACGTTGACCGGCATCCCGACCAGGGCCAGGGCGAAGATCGGCGTGGCGCCCATGGCGTAGACGTCCGACAGGGCGTTGGTCGCGGCGATGCGGCCGAAGTCGAAGGGATCGTCGACCACCGGCATGAAGAAGTCCGTCGTGGCCACCAGCGCCTGCCGGTCGTTCAGCCGCCAGACCGCCGCGTCGTCGCTGGTCTCGGTCCCGACCATCAGATCGGCGAAAGCCGCCGCCTGAGGCACGCCCTTCAGTATGTCCTGCAGCACCGCCGGGGCCAGCTTGCAGCCGCAGCCGCCTCCATGGGCCAGCGAGGTCAGGCGGGGCTCGGCGTCGGTCATGGAAAGGGCTTAGGGCGAAACCGCTCGTGAACTCAACCGTCTGCGCCGCGTGCTAGCGTGGCGCCATGCGCCGCCTGATCGCCTTCGCCGCCCTGCTGATCGCCCTCCCCGCCGCCGCGCAGGAGACCCGGCCCCGGACCTGGGCCAATCCGGTCGACGTGGATTACAAATACAATTTCGAGCAGACGCACCGCGGGATCAGCTACCGCACCGGGGCCGATCCGGTCATCGTGCTGCACCGCGACCGCTACTTCCTGTTCCAGACTCTGGCCGACGGCTACTGGACCTCCACGGACCTGCTGGACTGGACCTATGTCCATCCCGACAAATGGCCGTTCGAGAGCAATGTCGCGCCGGCCGCCGTCTCGGACGGCGAGCGGCTGTATCTGATGCAGTCGGCCTTCGAGCCGCGGCCGCTGCTGGTCAGCGAACACCCCGAGACCGGCCGCTGGGACTGGCACACCCGCGTCCTGCCGCCCGTGCCCGGCGCGGTCAGCCGCAACGAGGAAGGCAGTCTGGGCGAAGCCGGCGTCCCCGCCGACAAGCTGCCGCCCGGGCCGTGGGACCCCGGCCTGTTCATCGACGACGACGGGAAGTGGTACCTCTACTGGGGGTCGTCCAACGTCTATCCGCTGTACGGCTCGCAGATCGATCCGACGCCGCCCGTGCGGTTCGTCGGCGAGCCAACGCGGCTGCATGTCCTGCATCCGGACCGGCATGGCTGGGAGCGGTTCGGTCAGGATCACTCGGGAACCCTGCAGGACGGGACCGCCATCAAACCCTTCATGGAGGGGGCCTGGATGACGAAGCACGGCGGCCGGTATTACCTGCAGTACGGGGCGCCCGGCACCGAATACAACGCCTATGCCAACGGGACCTATGTCGCCTCCAGCCCGCTGGGGCCGTTCGAATATGCGCCCTACAATCCGGTCAGCTACAAGCCCGGCGGCTTCGTCGAGGGGGCGGGCCACGGCTCGACCTTCCAGGACCGGCACGGCAACTGGTGGAACACGGGCACGCCGTGGATCGGGCACAACTGGACCTTCGAGCGGCGGATCGCGATGTTCCCGGGCGGCTTCACGCCCGACGGCCAGATGCATTTCTCCAGCCGCTTCGGCGACTACCCGCAGCGCATGCCGACCACGAAGGTGGAGGATCCGGACAGCCTGTTCACCGGCTGGTTCCCCCTGTCCTACAAGGCCGGGGCCGAGGCGTCGTCCACGCGCGGCGAGTTCGCCGCCGATCGCGCCACCGACGAAAATCCCCGCACCTTCTGGGTCGCCGACCGCAACGAGCCCGGCCAGACCCTGACCGTGGACCTGGGCGGGCTGAAGGAGGTCCGCGCGGTGCAGGTGAACTATGCGGATTACCAGTCCGGCATATACGCCGAGCGTCCGGACATCCGCACCCGGTTCCGCATCCTGACCTCGCGCGACGGCGGCGACTGGGCGGTGTTCGCGGACCTGTCCGACTCCACGCGGGACCGGCCCAACGCCTATGTCGAGGGCGATCCGGTCCTGGCCCGCTACGTCCGCTACGAACACGGCGAGGCGGCCGCCGCCAACCTGGCCATCTCGGACCTTCGGGTGTTCGGGACGGCCGACGGCCTGGCCCCGGAGCGGCCCGATCTGCGCGTCCGGCGCGGCGAGGACCAGCGCAACGCCACGGTCTCGGTGACGCCGGTGTCCGGCGCCCTGGGCTACAACATCCGCTGGGGCACGGCGCCGGACCGGCTGTTCCTCACCTACCAGGTCTATTTCGACGACCTGCGCGACATGGGGGACGCCCTGGAGGTGCGGGCGCTGAACACCGGCGTCGACTACTGGTTCGCGGTCGAGGCCTTCTCGCCCAGCGGGATTTCGCCGCTAAGCCGCACGGTGCGCGTTCCGGCCCGCTGACCCCGCCGTTTTGCGTTGCCAAGCGGGGGGCGAGGGGTCAGGTTTCTCTCCGGTCATGACGGGGGAAATGATGCGACTTCTTGCAACCACGGCCGCGATGGCCCTGCTGGCCTTCGGTCCGGCCCACGCCCAGCAGGGGTCGCACGACGCCGAACTGCGCCAGGCCGTGGCGCGCGACTATGACGCCAACCTGGGCGCCCTGTTCGATGACTTCCACCGCAATCCGGAACTGTCCGGCATGGAGGTCCGCACCTCGGGGATCATGGCCGCCCAGCTGACGGCGCTGGGCTATGACGTCACCACCGGCGTCGGCGGGACGGGCGTGGTCGCGGTGCTGCGCAACGGTCCCGGGCCGACGGTCATGATCCGCGCGGACATGGACGGCCTGCCGCTGAGCGAACAGTCGGGCCTGGCCAACGCCTCCACGGTCAAGCAGGTCGACAGCGACGGCGTCGAAAAGCCCGTGATGCACGCCTGCGGCCACGATGTGCACATCACCGCCCTGATCGGCACGGCCCGCCAGATGATGGCGCGGCGCGGCGACTGGTCCGGCACCCTGGTCCTGATCGCCCAGCCGGCCGAGGAGCGGATCTTCGGCGCCCGGGCCATGGTGCAGGACGGCCTGTATTCCCGCTTCCCCAAGCCCGACTACGCCCTGGCCTTCCACGTCTCGGCCGATCTGGCGACGGGCCTGGTCGACCTGCCGCTGGGCATCACCTCGTCCAGCTCGGACAGCGTCGACATCGCCGTCCACGGGGTGGGCACCCACGGCGCCTATCCGCATCTGGGGGTCGATCCGATCGTCGTCGCCTCGGCCATCGTGATGAACCTGCAGACCCTGCCCAGCCGCAGCGTCAATCCGCTGGAGGGGGCGATCGTCACCGTCGGCGCCATCCACGGCGGCATCAAGCACAACATCATCTCCGACCGCGTCGACATGCAGCTGACCGTGCGCGCCGACAATCCGGAGACGCGCGCCGCCCTGCTGGACGGCATCGACCGGGTCGCGCGGGGCACGGCCCTGGCGCTGGGCGTGCCCGAGGACAAACTGCCCACCGTCGTGCGCTCGCCCACCGAGACCACGCCGCCGACCATCAACGACGCCGCCACCGCCGCGCGCCTGCGATCCGCCATCGGCGCGGCCATGGGCGCCGACCGCATCGTGGACGAACCACGCACCGGCATGGGCGCCGAGGACTTCGCCTGGTTCGTCACGCCCGAAACGGGTGTGAAGGGCGTCTATTTCAGCGTCGGCGGCACCCCCGCTGATCAGGTGGCGACCGCGCCGGGCCACCATTCGCCCCTGTTCCGCATCGATCCCCGGCCCTCGGTCACCACCGGGGTCGAGGCGACGGTCGTGGCGGCCCAGGCGTTGATGCCGAAAGGCTGAGGCCCGCCTGAACCGTTCCCGGCGCAGGCCGTTTCATCCGTGAACCGGAGAGCGTCATGCCCATTCCCAAACTCGCGACCCTGATCGGCGGCCTGCTGCTCAGCAAGGGCGGTCGCCGCATGGCCGGGCGTCACGCCGGCAAGCTGGCGCTGGCCACCCTGGCCTTCCAGCTCTGGGAGCAACGGCAGGCGGCGAAGCATCCGGGACGTCCGCAAGCCGGCAAGGCCCATCCTCGCCGGCGCTGGAGCGGTCGACGCGTTTGAGGTCGCGGGCTCGGCGCCCGCCGACTACTGACCGGGTTCGGTCGTCGGGGTGCGGTTCATGATGGCGGCGACGGCGTCGGCCTGTGCGCCCGCGCTCCGCCGACGGGAGGGAGAGCTGTACAGCGCCGAAAGGTAGGACCGGTCCCACTCGGACATGCCCGGCGTGCCCTGGGGATCGTCGAACAGGTTCAGCACCGTGTCGAAGGCGCCCGTGTCGGCCTCGGGGTTGACCTGGGTCAGGGCGATCATGGCCAGATAGTCGCCCATCTGCGCTGCGTTCACGCCGGACACCGCCTCGATGTCGACGATGATGATCGACCTGTAGATCTGGTCGACGATCTGGCTGTTCAGATGGGAGGCGCCGCCGGCGGACCGGATGAGGGGCGCGGACGCGATCACGCAATCGCCCGGATTGTCGCACCCCAGTAGTCTGGCCAGTTCCACATCGATCGATCCCTTCGAGCTGTCGCCCGGGACGCGGACGGCCCGCCGCCCCGTCTCGCTGTCGATCGGCATGCTCAGGGTCCACCACCGGACGGGCTGTTCGCTGGCCTCGAAATCCCGCAGGGCCGCCGTCCCGCGATCGATGCCATTGCCGCCGTGGCGGAACACCCGCGGTTCCGCCTGCACCAGGGCGCGGGTCAGGCCTCCGGGGTCGTCGGAGAAGACCACGATGATGTTGATCTCACAGCCCGGCTCCTGGATGTCGATGCCCACCTCGGCGGCCCGATCGGCTATCCGGTCCACGATCGGCTGGGCGGCGCTCCGGTCCAGATTGGCGATGCCGGGACATATCCTTTTCCACCGGCCGAGACCGCGTCCCCGCGCCGGCGCCGCGACCCTGCGAACGAAGGCCTGCGCCCGGTCGACGTTGGCCCGGGCGGTGACCTCCACGTCGTCGAGCGGGGTCGGCGCAGGCCGGGGTTCCTGGACGGGGTCCTGGGCGCCCGCGAGCGCAAGGACAGACAGCAGGGCGGCGAGGGACTGGATCATGGCGTGACTCCACCTTCGGTTGGACGAAACCATGCCGACAACGGCCGGCAGAGTCATTCTGAAACTGTACCGCTTGGGCGGATGGGTTACGGTCTGCGCATCATCCGCTCTCCCCGTCCGGAACCCTGACCATGATCACCGTCCACCACCTGAACGATTCCCGGTCACAGCGCGTGTTGTGGCTGCTGGAGGAGCTGGGCCTGCCCTATGAGGTGAAGCGGTATCAGCGCGACGCGAAGACCCGGCTGGCTCCGCCCGAGCTGAAGGCCATTCATCCGCTGGGCAAGTCGCCGGTGCTGGACGACGGCGACATCCGCGTGGCCGAGACGGGCGCCATCATCGAATATCTGCTGGAGGCCCATCCGGGGTCCGGCCTGCGGCCCGCGCCGGGGACCGAGGCGGGACGGCGCTTCACCTACTGGCTGCACTATGCCGAGGGGTCGGCCATGACGCCCCTGCTGCTGAAGCTGATCTTCGGCGTGCTTCCGGACCGCGTGCCCTTCCTCGCCCGCGGCGTGGCCAAAGGGATCAGCAAGGCCATGAACGCCAACATGATCGACCCGCAGATCGCGGCGCACACCGCCCTGTGGGAGGCCGAACTGAACAGGTCCGCATGGTTCGCGGGCGACGCCTTCTCGGCCGCCGACATCATGATGAGCTTCCCGATCGAGGCCGGGGGATCGCGGGTCGAATACGGCCCCGACAAGCCCCGCCTGAAGGCCTTCCTGAAGACGATTCACGCCCGGCCGGCCTATCAGCGGGCCCTCGAACGGGGCGGGCCGTACAGCTACGCCTGAGGATGGCTTCGGCGCCACAGGCGGACTGCGACCCGTCCCGAATCCGGACATCACCGCAACCCGGCGCTGAATGGAACGTTAATGGCTCCATGCGCCCGAGAACCATTCAAGTCATCGCCGCCCTTGTCGCCGCCGTCGCCTTCATCCTGGCGTTCATGGCCGCGGGCGTCGTCCTGCTGTCCAGCCTGTTCATGGCCCTCGGCCTCGCCGCCGTGGCCTGGCTGGCCTGGAGCCTGGTCGGGCGGGTGAAATTATGGGGCAGCATCCAGCAAATGCGCGAGCGGCGTCGCAAGGCCGTCACATAACGACAATCTGCCGGAAACGCCTTGCCCCTTGAACCTTGGGGCCGGGCGCCCTACCCTCTTGGGCCGGTCGCGAGCGCCCAGCGACCTTGGCGTCTCCAACCTCTAGTCGGGCGATAGCTCAGAAATTCACGACATATGGAAAAAGTGCCGATGACGGCCGAGGGCTACCGTGTCCTCGACGATCAGCTGAAGCAATTGAAGTCCGTGGAGCGGCCGAGCGTTATCTCGGCCATCTCGGAAGCGCGCGAGCATGGCGATCTGTCTGAAAACGCCGAGTATCACGCCGCCAAGGAGCGTCAGGGCTGGATCGAGGGTCAGATCGCCGAGATCGAGGACCGGATCAGCCGCGCCCAGGTGATCGACGTCTCCAAGCTGAACGGCAACCAGGTGATGTTCGGCGCCACGGTCACCGTGGTCGACGAGGACACCGAGGAAGAGAGCCGCTACCAGATCGTCGGCGAGCACGAAGCCGATGTGAAGGCGGGCAAGGTCTCGATCGCCTCCCCCATCGCGCGCGCCCTGATTTCCAAGGAAGTCGGCGACGTGGTCGAGGTGAACACCCCAGGCGGCGTCAAGGCCTACGAAATCCTCAAGGTCGAGTGGAAGTAGAGCCCCACAGGGCTCCGCTCTCCGTCTGGGTCGTCTCCGACGGCCGGACCGGCATCGAAAATCAGGCGCTGGGTCTGGCGGAAGCCGTCCAGCGCCTTTTTCCATCCGAGATCACCGTCAAACGCATCCGCTGGCGGGCCGCCTTCGACAAATGGCCCTCGGCGCTGAAGGCGTCGTGGATGCTGGATCCGTCGTCGGACGCCGTGACGCCCGGCCCCGGCGAGACGTGGCCCGATCTGTGGATCGCCACGGGCCGCGCGACCCTGCCGCTGTCGGCCGCCGTGCGGGCTCGCTCGGGCGGCAGGACCTTCGTGGTCCAGACCCAGGACCCGCGCTGGCGCGACGCCGCCTATGACCTGATCGTCGCCCCCGCCCATGACCGGATCGAGGGGCCGAACGTGCTGTCGATCACGGGCTCGCCGCATCGCGTCACGCCCGGGAGGCTGGCCGAGGGCTCGGCGGCGTTCGCCGGGCTGGCCGCCCTGCCCCGACCCCGTGTCGCCGTCCTGATCGGGGGGCGGTCGAAGGCCTTCGACCTGCCCGAGGCGCACGCCGCGGGCCTGGCCGACCGCATCGCGCGCGCCGTCGAGGCGTCGGGCGGCTCCGTCATGCTGACCTTCTCTCGCCGTACGCCCGAGGCCGCAAAGACGGCGATGACGGAGCGGCTGGCGCCTCTGCCGGGACTGATCTGGGACGGGGCGGGGGCCAATCCCTATTTCGCCTTCCTGAACTTCGCCGACCATGTGCTGGTCACCGAGGACAGCGCCAACATGGCGGCCGAGGCGGCCTCGACCGGCAAGCCGGTGCACATCCTGCCGATGATCCCGCTGAAGCCGGCGGACAAGTTCGCGCGCCTGCACGCGGACCTGCGCGAACGCGGGGCGGCGCGGCCGTTCGACGGGACGCTGGACGCCTGGACCTATGCGCCGCTGGACGAGACCGCGCGCGCGGCGCGGACGGTGCTGGAGCGGATGAAGCGGGGCTAGTCCCCGCCGCCGCCTCCGCCGCCGTCACCGCCGCCGCCGCCGCCGTCCGAGCCCCCGTCGGCGTTATCCGCGTGCTTGCCGTGGCCGCCGCCGTCCGAGGTGTAGGCGGTTCCGCCATCACTGCTTTCCATGCGCCCGGACTTCTTGCGCTGGCTGGCGTCCATGGTCACGCCCAGCCCGGCCCCGATCGCCACGCCCAGACCGATGCCGATCGCCAGATTGTCCATGGCAATGCCTATGGCCGTGCCGACGGCTATGCCCAGCGCCAGACCAATGCCGATGAAACTGCGACCTTCCATGTCTTCCCCTTCGTCAGACCTGTGAACAGTCGGAACCTACCATCGCAAGAAGCGGAATCAGCGCCTAAATAGGGGCATGAGCACCTTGAGAACCGTCCGCGTCGCCATCATCGGCTCCGGCCCCGCCGGCTGGACCGCCGCCATCTACGCCGCGCGCGCCATGCTGAGCCCCGTCGTCATCGCCGGCCTGCAGCCCGGCGGCCAGCTGACCATCACCACCGATGTCGAGAACTATCCCGGCTTCAAGGATGTGATCCAGGGCCCGTGGCTGATGGAGCAGATGCGCGCCCAGGCCGAGCATGTCGGCACCGAGGTCATCGAGGACATCGTGGTCAAGGCGGACCTGAGCCAGCGGCCCTTCCGCCTGACGCTGGACAGCGGGACCGAGATGCTTGCCGAGACGGTGATCATCTCGACCGGCGCCCAGGCCAAATGGCTGGGGATCGAGAGCGAGGCCAAGTATCAGGGCTTCGGCGTCTCGGCCTGCGCCACCTGCGACGGCTTCTTCTATCGCGGCAAGGAGGTGATCGTGGTCGGCGGCGGCAACACCGCCGTCGAGGAGGCGCTGTTCCTCACCAATTTCGCGTCGAAGGTCACCGTCGTGCACCGCCGCGACGAGTTCCGGGCCGAACGCATCCTGCAGGACCGTCTGTTCTCGAACCCGAAGGTCGAGGTGGTCTGGGACAACGCCATCGACGAGATCCTGGGCGAGACCAACAGTTTCGGCGGGGTCAATGTCACCGGCGCGCGGATCAAGAACGTCAAGACGGGCGAGACCCGCGACATCGCGGCGGACGGCGTCTTCATCGCCATCGGCCATGCGCCGTCGTCGGACCTGTTCGCCGGCCAGCTGGAGACCAAACAGGGCGGCTATCTGGTGGTGAAGCCCGGCACGGCGGCGACCGCCATCGAGGGCGTCTGGGCCGCCGGCGACGTCACCGACGACATCTACCGCCAGGCCGTCACGGCGGCGGGCATGGGCTGTATGGCGGCGCTGGAGGCGGTGCGCTTCCTCGCCGAGGAAGACCACGCCAAGGCCCATCATCCGATTTCGCACAAGGAAGCGGAAAAGATCGGCGTCTGGTAGGCGGCGTCAGCCGAACAGCTGCAGCTCGGGCGGGGCGTATTCGATCGGACGGCCGGCCCGGCGGCGCAGGGCGTAGTCGACCGCCGTCTGCACGGCGCGTTCGTCCGTCGGCTTGGACAGCACGCCGATGGTGCCAGCCACGCCGTTGCGGACCATGCCGGGGTTAGCGGTCATGAACAGGACGGTGACGCCCAGGTCCTGACCCAGCTCGCGGCCCAGATCGATGCCGGTGGGGCCGTCGGACAGATGGATGTCGACCAGAGCCAGATCGACTTCGGCTTCCTGGACAATGCTCCGCGCCGTCCGCGCGTCAGCCACCGTCCCGACCACCTCATGGCCGAGATCCTCCAGCACGAAGCGCAGCTCCATGGCCACGAGGGCTTCGTCTTCAATGATCAGAATACGCGCGCTCATCAGGATTTAGACGGCTCAGTCTCTTTCGGCAGCGTCCGCAGTATACGGACAGGTTGCTAAACCAACGTTGACTCTCATGGCGGGTTGCAGCCAAACGCCGTTATGCGACAATTTGTGCAGCGCGGCGCCGGGAAAGCGCGGTCGCGGGCAGGTCGGCGGTCACCCGCAGGCCTTCGGGCGCCCAGACGCGCTCCAGCCGTCCGCCCAGCTGGGCCTCGACCGACAGGGTGGCCAGCGACGAGCCGAACCCGACCCGCGTCGGCTCGCCCGCGATGGGCGGCCCGCCCCGCTCCTCCCAGACCAGGATGAACCGGTCGCCCTCATTGCGGGTGGCCAGGGCGACCGCCCCCCCTTCGACGGACAGGGCCCCGTATTTGGCGGCGTTGGTGGCCAGTTCATGGAACAGCAGGGCCACCGAGGTGGCCGCCTGATCGTCGAACACGGCGTCGTCGCCCGTGACCGCCACCCGCATCCGGCCGTCCAGGGTCGCATAGGGCTTGAACAGGTCGTTGAGGAAGGCGTGCAGGGTCATCGTCCCGACCGTGGGGCGCGAGGTGTCGGTGTGGGGCCGCACGAACTCGTGCGCCCGGGCCAGGGCGTTGATCCGGGTGCGCACGGCGGCGGCGAATTCCTTCGCCTCGGGGAACTGGCGCGCCGACAGGGCGATCAGGGCCGAGACGACGGCGAAGATGTTCTTGATCCGGTGGCTCAGCTCCTGGCTCAGCAGGTCCTTGGAATCGACCACCCGTTTCAGGTCCTCGATGTCCGTGCAGGTGCCGAACCAGCGGGTGATCTCGCCCTTCTCGTTGCGGATCGGCGAGGCCCGGCCCAGCGTCCAGCGATAGACGCCGTCGGCGCGCCGCAGCCGGTATTCGATCTCATAGGGCTCGCCGGTCTCCAGCGAATGGCTCCAGCGCTTCCAGGCCCGCTCCTGGTCGTCGGGATGGAACATCCCGTTCCAGCCCTCGCCGTCGGTCGAGCCCGGCGGAACGCCGGTGAACTCGTACCAGCGGGCGTTATAGTAGTCGTGGAAGCCGTCCGGCAGGGTCGACCAGACCATCTGGGGCATGGAGTCGGCGATGGCCCGGAACTTGGCCTCGCTCTCGGCCAGGGCCGCCGCCGTGGTCACCAGATCCTGATCGGCCCGCTGGCCCGCCGCCATCGCCTTGCGCAGGTTCAGCAGGTTCATGACCTGACGGGCCAGCACCTCCAGCGCCTCGGTCTGGACGGGGGTCAGTCCCTCGGGGCGAGCCCGGGTGTCCAGCACGCACAGGGTGCCCAGCGGGAGGCCCGTCCGGTCCTTCAGCAGGACCCCGGCGTAGAACCGCAGGCCGCCGTCCGCGGTCACCAGCGGATTGCCGGCGAACCGCGGATCCTGCGAGGCGTCCGGCACGACCAGACGGTCCTGTTCCAGCAGGGCGTGGCGGCAGAAGGAGGTTTCCAGCGGGGTTTCGCGCACGCCCAGCCCGACCTCGGACTTGAACCACTGCCGGTCGGCGTCGATCAGGTTCACCACCGCGATCGGCGTGTCGCAGAGCCGCGCCACCAGCGCCGTTATGTCGTCGAACGCAGCCTCACGTTCGGAATCGAGGATGTCGTAGGAATGCAGCGCCGCGAGGCGATCGATCTCGTTCCAGGCGATCGTGGTCATCCGGGGTCCTGTGTCGCGCCTCTCGTACGCGTGGACATCAGGTAATGCCCGGAGAACGATCCCGTTGCAAAGCTTACAAGGGCGCCTGATTCAGGAGCCGGGACGACCGACTTCCTCGACCGCCATCGGCGTCACGCCCGGCGCGGCGACCACGGCCGGCGCCGGGGCCTCGGGCGCGGGGGCCTCGAAGGCGGCCAGACGCTGGTTGATGGCGGTGATCTCCTCTGCCGACGGCTGGCGGCGGCCGCCCAGGGAGGCGACGCCGACGACGCGGGTCTGACCGTCGATCTCGACCGTACGGATCGCGCCCTCGCCTTTGGCGGCGGCCTCGGCCAGCGCCTTTTCGGCCTCCGCGGCGGTGACGAGCTGGATGCGCGGACGGGCGAAGCGGGCCTCGTCGATCAGGGGCTCACGGCCCGAATAGCGCTGGCTGAAGGCCGCCGGCTCTCCGTAGACGCCCTTCCAGCGATAGAAGATGTGCGCCCCGATCTGGGTCAGCTTGTTCAGCGTCGGCGCCCACCACGGATGCACATAGTCGGCGTGATAGTGGGTCGCCGTGCCCACGGCGGCCGAGACATGGCCGGCCAGGGCCCGTTCCGCGACGCGCTTCGCCCGGGCCCAGGCCCAGCCGACGGGCGCCTGGCTGAGGGCGCCGTCGCAGGTGAAGCTGAACTGGCAGCCCGTGGTGCGCTCGGCGCCTTCGAACACCACGCCGCAGACGGTGTTGGCGTAGTTGGGATCGCGCACGCGGTTCAGAATGACCTGGGCCACCGCCTCCTGCCCCGCCGTCGGCTCCAGGGCGGCCTCGTAATAGACGCCCTGGGTCAGGCAGCGCAGCGCGCGGCGACGGTCCTCGGCCGTGGCGGGTCTGAAGACGAAGGGCGCGGCGACGCGCAGGTACTGCGAGGCGTTGGGCGTGGCCGCGTTCAGCTTCATGGCGTCCAGGCCGGTCGCGCCGAACTCCAGCGTCGGCCGTCCGGCCAGGGTCAGGCTCTCCCAGCCAGGCGTCAGGCCATACAGGGCCGGCTGGCGCTCGCCCGGGTCGTGCCGCAGGGCCAGGGCCAGTTGCGAAGGGTCCATCCGGCCGGTGATGGCCGCCAACCCCTTGGCGCCCAGGTCGCCCCTGGTGAGGGTCCGCACGGCCTCGGCGCGGCGGTCGATCTCGGGCCGGGGGGTCGAGCTGGCGGCCATGGCCACGCCGAAGGCGGCCAGAACCACGGGCGCGCCGGCGGCGTACCGTCGCGTCCGTTTCAGCACCGATGTCCAGTCGATCCCGGCCAAATCCAGCTCCCGAAGGCGGCCCAGGGCCGCCACAGCCCATATCCCATGCCCGACAAGCGGGGCGCTTTTCAGGCGGAAAAGCGCCGTTAGGTCAAGCCTCAACGCCCTCCGAGGGTCGAGCGCAGCATCCAGGCGAACTTCTCGTGCGCGGCCAGCCGCTGGGTCATCAGGTCGGCCGAGGCCTCGTCCTTCGCCTCATCGGCGGTCTCGAAGGCCTTGCGGGCGGTGGCGATCAGGGTCTCGTGATCCTGCATCAGCTCCTTGAGCATGGCGGTCGAGTCCTTCTCGGGATCGCCGTCCTTGATCGAGGTCAGGTTGCCGAAGCCGGAGAAGCTCTGCGGGGCCAGCACGCCCAGGGCGCGGATGCGCTCGGCGATCTCGTCCAGCGCGGCCCAGATGTCCCGGTACTGCTGCTCCAGCAGATTGTGCAGGCCGAAGAACTCGGGGCCACGGACGTTCCAGTGATAGCCATGGGTCTTCAGATAGATGGCGAAGCTGTCGGCCAGGACCTTGGTCAGTTCCTGGGCGACGTCGGCGCGTTCGGTCTTGCTCAGGCCGGTGTCGATCGTGGCGGGCATGCAGCGGGCTCCTGGAATTGGGAAAGGTCAGGGATGGCAGGTGGGCATGATCGGACCGTTCGCCAAGAGACGCCTCCCTCCGCGACGCCCCAATTTAAGGCAACGCTTGAAGGAACGTCATTCTTCCCAATACGTTGCCCCGGTTCGCGCAGCGCGCGGTCGGGGGTGTGTGAGTGGGCGCGGACGGGATTCCGGGACGAGTGTCGATTACCGACGCCGCGCTGAGCGGGCTGGCGCGGATCGCGCCGCGTCCGTGGTGGGCCAATATCCTCATCGGTCTGGCCTTTGCGGCGGTGTTCCTTGGCCTCCGCCTCGCGCTGCGCGACGTCTACGGGCCCGTCGCCGGATCGGTGATCCTGATGCCCGCCGTGGTCCTGGCCGCGCTGGCCGCCGGGAGACTGGCGGGATTGACCGCCGTCCTGGCCACCCTGTTCGGCAGCTGGGCCATCGCGGGCCCGGACGCGATCGGCGTCGGCGTGTCGACGCGGATCGGCATCGTCGCCACGTCCAACTATGTCATCGTCGGCCTGTTCCTCACCCTCGTCGCAGCCTCCCTGCGCAAGACCCTGTCGCGGCTGGACCAATCCATCGCCGAACTGTCCGACGCGGACGCCCGCGTCGGCGAGAGCGACGCCCGCTTCCGCCTGATGGCCGACACCGCGCCTTCGCCGGTCTGGATGACCAACGCCAACGCCGAGGTCGAGTTCGTCAACGCCGCCCTCGTCAAATATTACGGCCGGCCCGCCGAAGAGCTGCTCGGCCAGGTCTGGAAGCAGACCATCCATCCGGACGATCAGGCCGGCGTCGAGGCGGCCATGGCGGCCGCGCGGCCGCAGCACCTGCCCTACGGCTTCGAGGCCCGGTTCAAGCATGCCGACGGCGGCTGGCGGTGGATGCGCATCTCGGTGAACCCCCGGTTCGGGACCGACAGGACCTTCCTCGGCTATGTCGGCATGGCCTTCGACGTCAGCGAAACGCGAGAGGCGCTGGACGCCCTGGCCGCGCTGGAGCGGCGTCAGACCTTCCTGCTCGAGCTGGCCGACAGACTGCGCGACCTCGCCTCGCCGGAAGAGATCATGATCGAGGCCGAACGCGCCCTGGGCGCCGAACTGGGCGCCGACCGCGTGGGCTATGGCGAGATGGATCAGGGACGCGGCGTGGTGTTCATGACCCGCGACTGGACCTCGGGCGTCGTCAGCGCGGAGGGCGAGTTCCGCCGGGAGGATCTGGGCGCCGACCTGATCACGGACCTGGCGGAAGGCCGGGTGATCCGCATCCCCGACGTCCGGACGGACGCCCGGACGAAGGACGCCCTGGAGGTCTTCGAGAGTCTGCAGACGCGGGCCCTGGTCCGCGCCCCGGTCATTCGCGCAGGACGGCTGCAGGCCTTCATGTACGCCCATGACGCCGAGGTGCGTGAATGGACCGAGGCGGAATCGGATCTGCTGCAGGAGGTCGCCGTCCGGACCTGGACCGAGATCGAACGGTCGCGGGCCGAGGCCGCGGTCCGCGAGAGCGAGGCCCGGTTCCGCGCCATCGCCGACACGGCGCCGGTGCTGATCTGGGTGACGCAGCAGGACCGCACCCGCGCCTTCGTCAACCAGGCCTATGTCGCCTTCAACGGCGGAACCTATGAAGAGGCCCGCCTGGCCGACTGGCGGGCCGTCATCCACCCCGACGACCATGATCGCATCATCGAGGAATCGACGGCGGGCGAGGCCACCGGCCAGCCGTTCTCGATGGAGGCCCGCTACCTGCGCCACGACGGGGAATACCGGTGGCTGAAGTCCTTCTCGCGGCCCAGGCTGGGCGCGGGCGGGGTGGTGATGGGCTTCGTCGGCGTCGCCTTCGACGTGACGGACATCCGCGAGGCCAGCGACCGGCTGATGGAGTCCGAGACCCGATTCCGCACCGTGGCCGACAGCGCGCCGGCCCTGATCTGGATGCTGGACGCCGAGAACAGGCCCAGCTTCGTCAATCGCCGCTACCGCACCTTCTTCGGCATCGAGTCCGAGGACGAGGTGGTGGAGGGCTGGCGCAAGCTGGTCCATCCCGACGACATCAAGGCCTTCATGTCGTCCTTCTACGCGGCCGCCGAACGGCATGACCGGTTCGAGGGTCTGCTGCGCACCCGGCATCCGGTCATGGGCGAGCGCTGGCTGCGCTGCGAGGGCCTGCCCCGCTTCGACGCCGCCGGGAAATTCCAGGGCTATGTCGGCGCCAATGTCGATGTGACCGAGGCCAAGCGCGCCGAGGAGGATCTGAAACGCATCAACGAACTGCTGGAAGAGCGCGTCGGCGAGGCGATGGCGGAAAAGGCCAAGGCCGAGGCGGACCTGATGCACGCCCAGCGGATGGAGGCCGTCGGCCGGCTGACCGGCGGGGTGGCGCATGACTTCAACAATCTGCTGACCGTGGTCATCGGCGCCCTGGACATCATGCTGCGCTCGCCGAACGACGCGGCCAAGCGCCAGAAGCTGGGCGAGGCCGCCCTGGCCGCCGCGCGCCGCGGCGAGGGGCTGACGCACCAGTTGCTGGCCTTCTCGCGCCGGCAGGCCCTGCGGCCCGAGGCCGTCGACCTGAACGCCCAGATCCGCGAGAGCGAGCCCCTGCTGCGCCGGGCCGTCGGCGAGGCGATCGAGTTCAGGCTCAAGCTGCGCCGCGGCGGCGCCCGGGTCAGCGTCGACCCGTCCCAGTTCGAGGCCGCCCTGCTGAACCTGGTCGTCAACGCCCGCGACGCCCTCGGCGACAAGGGACGGATCACGGTCCAGACCCTGTCCTGCACCGTCGAGGCCGGAGAGGTCACGGACCTGAAGGCCGGCGACTATGTCTGCGTCACGGTGTCGGACAACGGCTCGGGCATGCCGCCCGAGGTCATCGCGCGGGTGTTCGAGCCCTTCTTCACCACCAAGGCGGTCGGCAAGGGCACGGGCCTGGGCCTGAGTCAGGTCTATGGATTCGCGCGCCAGAGCGGCGGGGCCGCCCAGATCTCCTCGACCGTCGGGCGCGGGACCGAGATCAGACTCTATCTCCCGCCCCTGGACGAGTCCGGAACCCCCGCGATCGAGGCGGCGCCCGGCGCGGCCCAGGCGATGAAGGCGGGCCGCCGCCTGCTGCTGGTCGAGGACGACGCCAGCGTCACCGTGGTGGCGCTGGAGCTTCTGGAGGGGCTGGGGCTGGAGGTGCGCGCCGTCGAGACCGCGCCCCAGGCGCTGGAACTGCTCAGGCGCGAGCGGTTCGACATCATGCTGAGCGACGTGGTCATGCCCGGCGGCATGACCGGCATCGAGCTGGCGCGCCGGTGCGAGCGCGACTATCCGGACATGCGGGTGGTTCTGACGTCAGGCTATGCGGGCGAAGACGTCGATGCGGCCCTGGCGGATGCGCCCTGGCCGTTCCTGCGCAAACCCTATTCGGGCGAACAGCTGGCGCGCATCCTCGGCGATCTCACGCCCGAGGATGCGGCAGCGGTCTGAGGACCCCTAGCGGGTGCGGGCCTTGCGGGCGGCGTAGCGCGCGTCGCGGGCGGCCTTCTGTTCTTCCTTGGTGAGCGCCTTGCGCTCCTTGCGGTCGGCGCGCTTCTGGGCCTCGATGGCTTCCTGGGCCTCGGCGTCGGCCGCCATGCGCGCGGCTTCCTTCTCGGCCTTTTCGCGGCGCGCTTCGGCCTTGGCCAGTTCGTGCTGCTGGCGCAGGGCCTCCTTCTCGGCGGCGCGCTTCAGCGCCAGCTTCTCGAATTCGGGGTCGGGCGCGGCGGGCTTGGCCTTGAAGCGGGCGAGCAGGGCCTTCTTGGCCTCCTGCTGGGTGGTCAGGCGGTCGGCGAAGCCGGTTTGTTTCAGATCTCTCATGCGGAGGTCGTCGATGTCCTTGTTCGGTTATCGGATACGCGGAACGGCGCGCGGGCGAACGTCGTCTCACCCCGGGCGCGTCGGCTAACCCTATATAGGCGGCGAAATCAAGGTTGCGAGGCGGGATCGCTCCCGCCCCGCCCACTCGACGGCGTCAGTGTGTCAGTTGGGTTTCTCGGCGTGGCCGACGGCGGCCCCTGCCGCGCCGCCCACCGCCGCGCCCACCGGACCGGCGACCAGGGCCCCGGCCACGGCGCCCGTGGCGGCCTTCTGTTCGATGGTCGCGCCGCAGCCGGCGACCGCGAGGGCCGCGGCGCTCAGAACGAGGAGGGTCGTGCGTTTCATGGCGGAATTCTCCCAATAGCGCCGCTTGAACGCAGTCGCCGGCACGCCGGTTCCGGTCCGGAGAACGAAGTTAAATTGGTCAATGAAACCATAATGAAGACAATAGACTCAGGCCGCCTTAATCATGGCTGTGCAGAATCATCCGTCCGTCGTGTTGTGCTTGTGATGGCAAATACAGATCACGATCGATAGATTGAAGCTGAAATCATGACTTCGAATGTGGCGTCATTGTGGGTTACATATCCACACCTGCGCGATGTTGCGCCGCACTCGAATCTTGCGAATCAACCACATTGGCGCCACAAACGGCTGGCTTAAGGCGCGTCCTCGACGGCCGGCCCCATTCGCCGACCGCCGATTTACCGCAGACGGACCGCGACACCGGCTTCCACCGATTGGAACGTGTCGCCCGGCTGCGAGACTACCCGGGGGCGGCATTGCGCCCTGCCGAACAGGACTGAGCCCTTGCCGAACGCCCCGCATACGTGCGCGAAAGCCCCTGTCGATCGTCTGGCCCGTATCCGGCCCGGCTCGGCGGCTGCGGCATTCGGCATGTTGATGGGGCTGGCTGTGGGCTGCGCCTACCTGGGCGGGACGGCGGCGAAAGCCACCACCGTGCGCAACCAGGCCGAACGGATCGAAGGCGCCACGGCGGCCGGATTCACCGAGGAAGCCCTCGCGGCGGCCGCCGGCGGCCTCGACGAAAGCGCCCTGGCCATCGCCCGGCGCCACGATCCCTACACCGTCGCCGGCGGCGCCCAGCGCGACCGTCAGGCCGAGCTGATGACCGCGCGCCTCGAGCAGCTGCGCGCCCAGCCCGCCCACAACGCCCTGCGCCAGGTCAGCCTGACCGGCCCCGTCGCGGCCCAGCCCTTCCGCCTCGGCGGCGCCCTGGACGCCTCGCGCGATCTGGAGTGCCTGACCCAGGCCGCCTATTACGAAGCCCGCGGCGAAGGTCGCGACGGCATGCGCGCCGTGACCCAGGTCGTCCTGAACCGCGTGCGCCACCCCGCCTTCCCCAAGAGCGTCTGCGGCGTCGTCTTCCAGGGCGCGGGCCGCCGGACGGGTTGCCAGTTCAGCTTCACCTGCGACGGCTCGATGCGCGGCGCGGTCAATCGCGCCGCCTGGAACCGGGCCCGCGAGGTCGCCGCCAGCGCCCTGTCGGGCAGCGTCTTCGCCCCGGTCGGCAACGCCACCTTCTTCCACACCACCGGAGTCTCGCCGGGCTGGCGCCACGCCATGGTGCGGGTCAACCAGGTCGGGGACCACCTGTTCTACCGCTTCGGCGGCCGTTCGGGCTCGCGCGGCGCCTTCACCTACGCCGCCCGCCCGTCGGGCCCGGCCGAGGGTCCTCGCCTGATCCAGGCCAGCATGGACCCGACCGCCACCGTGCGTGAGGCCGGCGCCGTGGCCTACAGCCTGCTGACGTCGCAGGACGCCCCGGCCGAGGCGACGCCCGCCGCCGCTCCGGCCCCGATCGTGGTGGAAGCCCCGGCCGCAGCGCCTGCGCCCGCCGAGACCACGCCCACCGCCGCCTGATCCGTCAGGCGTCCCGGTTGCCCTTCGACGAGCGATGCGCGTCGTCGTGACTGTGTTTCAGATCCCGTTCGCCGCCGCCGCCCGACACCTTGCTGTTGCGCGGATTGGTCGGACCGCCTTCGCGCGGATCCTCGAACACCGGGGGTTCCTTGTCGGCGTTCTGATGGCTTGAGCCGGGTCCGCCCCAGCGCTTTTCGTCGATCGGTTCGGGGGTGTGCTGGTTGTTGGCCATGATCAGCGGTCCTGCACCTTCCACTGGTTGGTCAGGTTCTGCTTCAGGTTTCCGAATCGGCCCTGCTGATCGAGGTTGACGCCGGCGTCGCCGGGCTGACCCGTCTGGATCCCGGTTTCCAGATCGCGGCGATCGCTGTTGGCCGCGTCCTCCACGGATTTGCCGCCCTTGTCGGCGAAGCTGAGCTGTTCTTTCGGAATTCGGGGGGCGTGGGTCATCGAAGTCTCCTTCTGTCCCGAATAAACCCCGTGTCCGCGGCGCCGTTCCGTAGCGGCGTTCGTCGGTTCGCTCAGACGACGTCCAGACCGATGTCCAGCGACCGGGCGGAATGGGTCAGGGCGCCGACGGAGATCACGTCCACGCCCGTCCTGGCGATATCGCCGACCGTCTCCAGATTGACCCCGCCCGAGGCCTCCAGCACCGGCCGGCCGAAGGGCGAGACCTTGGCCCGCTCCACCGCCTCGCGCAGCATCGGCAGGGTGAAGTTGTCCAGCATGATCACATCGGGCCGTTCGGCCAGGGCCTCGTCCAGCTGATCGAGGCCGTCGACCTCGATCTCGACCTTCATCAGGTGGCCGACCGCCGCCCGGGCCCGGCGGATCGCCTCGCCGACCCCGCCGCAGACCGCGACGTGGTTGTCCTTGATCAGGATGGCGTCATCCAGGCCGAAGCGGTGATTGACCCCGCCGCCGCACAGCACCGCATGCTTCTCCAGCGCGCGGAGCCCGGGCGTGGTCTTGCGCGTGTCGGCGATGCGCGCCGTCGTATCCGCCGCCGCCTCGACATAGGCGCGCGTCAGGGTGGCCACGCCGCACAGGCGGCCCAGCAGATTCAGCGCCGTGCGCTCAGCGGCCAGGAAGGCGCGGGCGTCGGCCTCGACCTCGGCCAGAACCGCGCCGGCCTCGAAGGCGTCGCCGTCCTTCAGCTTCAGATCGATCGAGGCCTCGGGGTCCATGGCCAGCACGCTGAGCCGGACGCAGTCTATCCCGGCGAGGACGCCGGGCTTCCTCGCCACGAACGACGCCTTCATGTGCGCGCCCTCGGGGATGCAGGCCTGGGCCGTCACGTCTCCGGCGCGGCCCAGATCCTCGGTCAGGGCCATGAGGATCACAGGCTCGATCAGCAGGTCAGGCAGTTGTCGGATCATGGCTCTATCCTGCGGCGGCCAGAACGCCGGATTCCACCGCGGAATCGGGGGCCAGGGAGATGCGCGTGTGCCGCGCCCGGGCCGCCGCGGTCGGATAGTCGCGACGGAAATGGCCGCCCCGGCTCTCGCGCCGCTCCAGCGCCGCCTCGGCGATCAGCCGCGCCGCGAGCAGAGGCAGGGCCGGACCGGCCGACGCTTCCAGTTCGTCGATAAGGGTCAGGGCGCGCGTCAGGCCGGCCGCATCGCGCACCACGCCGACGTCGGCGCTCATGGCCGTGCGCAGCCGCTGCAGTTCGGCGTCGCTCAGACCCGGCGCGGCCACGACGGCGATCGCCGCGCCGCCCCCGCCATGCTCAACCGCCGCCGCCCGACCCGTGCGCCGTCCGAAGGCCGCGGCTTCCAGCAGGGAGTTGGACGCCAGCCGGTTGGCGCCATGCACCCCCGTCCCCGCGCATTCCCCTACGGCGAACAGGCCCGACAGCGTCGTGCGGCCGTCCGGTCCGGCGGCGATTCCGCCCATGTGATAGTGGGCCGCCGCCGCCACAGGTATCGGCGTCTCCCGGGGGTCCATCCCGGCGCGCATGCAGGCGGCGAAGACGGCGGGGAAGGCTTCAGGGAAGTCGTGACCGATGGCCGCGCGGGCGTCCAGGAAGGCCCCTCGCCCGTCGGCGACGGCGGCGTGGACGGCCCGGGCCACGACGTCGCGCGGCTGCAGGTCGGAGTCCGCCGCCTCGCCCAGCAGGAAGCGGCCTTCGCGGTCGATCAGGCGCGCGCCCTCGCCGCGCAGGGCCTCGGTGGCGAGAGGCATGGGGTCCAGCCCCACGTCGATGGCCGTCGGGTGAAATTGCACGAACTCGGGATCGAGGACCTCGGCCCCCGCCGCCCAGGCCAAGGCCATGCCCTCGCCCAGCAGGGCCGCCGGGGTGGTGGTCCGGGCGTACAGACCGCCGGCGCCGCCGGTGGCCAGCACAACGGCCGGGGCCATGACCTCGACGGTCCGGCCCGCGCCGCGCTCGATCAGGGCGCCGCAGACCCGGCCCGAGGCGTCCTGCATCAGGCCGCGCAGGCGGGCGTCTTCCCAGACCTCGATGTGCGGCGCCGCGCGCACCGCCGTGACCAGGGCCGACAGGATCGCCCGCCCCGCCCCGTCGCCGCCGACCCGGGCGACCCGGGCGTGCGAATGGGCGGCTTCCAGACTGACGGCGAAGCCGCCGTCGGGGTCGCGGTCGAAGGGCGCGCCGAGGGCGGCGAGCCATTCCACGGTTTCGCGGCCGTCGCCGGTCAGGGCGCGCGTGGCCTCGACCTCGACCAGTCCCGCGCCCGCCGCCGCCGTATCGGCCGCATGCAGGGCCGGGGCGTCGTCCGCCGACAGGGCCGCCGCCACCCCGCCCTGGGCCCAGGCCGAGGAACAGGCCTCCAGCAGGGGCGCGGGCGTGACCAGCAGCACCTTGCGCGGCGCCGCCTCCAGGGCGGCCGAAAGCCCCGCCAGACCGCCGCCGACGATCAGAGGCCCGTCATGGCGGATGCGGTTCAACGACCGAACTCGAAATAGCCTGCGCCGAGGGCCAGGGCGTTCTGCAGCGACCCCGCGCCCGGCATCAGGCCCGCAAGGGCCACGCCGGCGCAGGCCGCCGCCACCACGAGGAACAGGCCCACGCTGCGCCCGGCCTCGGGCCAGTTGAGCTGACGTCCCTCCGGCCGCCATGACCCGCGCCGCAGGTGGCCGATCAGGGCCAGGGCGAGGAAGGCCGCGAAGATATAGCTGCCGTTGGTCACCCCCCAGATCACCACCACGACGCCGACGGCGACCATGGCGGCCTTCTCGACCATGGGATGGATAAGGGCGAGAACGGGGCCCAACGCCTTGGACCCGTCCAGCGGCGGCGCGGGGGCCAGGTTCACCAGATTGATCAGGGCGATGATGAACACCCCCTGCAGCCACATCCCCTGCCCCGTCGCGATGTACAGGCCGAAGAAGGGAATGGCGGCCAGCAGGCCGAACGCCGGCCCCGCCAGCGACACCAGCACGCCGTGCCATTCGCTGGCCGGCAGGCGCTGGCTCTTCGCCACGCCGCCGAGGAAGGGGATGATGTAGATCCGCGCCGGGCCCATGCCGAGCGCGTTCATGGCCAGCACGTGCCCGTACTCATGGACAATCAGGCCCCAGATCGCCGCCACGGCGATGACCCAGCTGCCCGAGACCCACCAGATGAAGCCGCCCAGAAGCAGGGTCGAGACCACCGCCCAGACGGGGTGCTGACCCTTGTCCAGCGGGGGTTCTCCCGCCTGCGGACGCGCGATCTCGCGCTCGGGCGGCGCGGCCGGCGGCAGGTTTTCCCAGGGACCCGGGCGGCGCGTCTGATCTGTGTCTGTCATCGCGCAGACGTGGCCTTCTCCGACCTCAGCCACAAGGCCAGGAGGGCGAGAAGCCGCAGGCTCTTCGCATCCACATTGGCGACGACCCGGACGGGCGCGACGTAGTGCATCAGATCAGCTCCACCGCCACGTGATGCTTCGCCTTGAACAGGTCGTAGCGGGCGGGGATCGCGGGCGGCGGCAGGTCGATCATCCGCTGTACGGCCAGACGCGCGCGCTCGGCCATCTCTTCCGGCACCGTGACCTCGAACTGCATGTGCAGCAGGCAGTCGCGAATGTTCTCCAGCGTGATCCGCTTCATGTAGGGGCACATGTTGCAGGGGCCGATGAAGCTGACCTCGGGCACATCGCCCTGGATGTTGGCGGCCATCGAACATTCGGTGATCAGCACCACCTGCTTCGGCTTGCGGCTGGTGATGTAGTCGGTCATCGCCGCCGTCGATCCGGCGAAGTCGGCGGCCGACAGCACGTCCTCGGGGCACTCCGGGTGGGCGAGGATTTCCGCGCCGGGATACGCCTCGCGCATCTCGGCGATGTCCGAGGCGGTGAACCGCTCGTGCACGATGCAGCGGCCCTTCCAGGCGATGATGCCGACATTGGTCTGGGCCGCGACATTGCGCGCCAGGAACTCGTCGGGGATGAGGATGACGCGGTCGACGCCCCATTCCTTCGCCGCCCATTCCACCACCTGGACGGCGTTGGCGCTGGTGCAGCAGATGTCGGTCTCGGCCTTCACGTCGGCCGTGGTGTTCACATAGGTGACCACCGGCAGGCCCGGATAGCGCTGCTTGATCAGCCGCACGTCGGCCCCGGTGATAGCCTCGGCCAGCGAACAGCCGGCCTTGAGGTCGGGGATCAGCACGGTCTTGTCGGGCGAGAGGATCTTCGAGGTCTCGGCCATGAAATGCACGCCGGCCTGGACGATCACCTTCGCGGGCGAGCGCGCGGCCTCCTTGGCCAGACCCAGGCTGTCGCCGACATAGTCGCCGACGCCGTGGAAGATTTCCGGCGTCATGTAGTTGTGGGCCAGGATGACGGCGTCGCGCGACTTCTTCAGCGCATTGATCTCGCTGATCAGGGCCGCCTGGGCCGGCCACTCCATCGGGGTGACGTGATCCTTGACCTTGGCCCAGACCGGCGCGGTCTCCCGCTCCAGTTCCTTCGACAAGCCAAACATGCCGTCCGCCATCACTCGTTTCCTCCACTTATGCTCAAAGTTAGCATAAGTCGGGATGAATGTAGGCGGCTGGCCGGAAAACGCAAGCCGAATGCCGAACGCGCCGGTTATGGGAAACGCGATCTTAACCAGAACCCGCTGCAAGGGATGAACTCACCGGAGAACACCTATGCGCCTGATCCCCGTCGCGACCGCCGCCCTGCTTCTGTCCGCCGGATCGGCGATGGCGCAATCGTCCGAGCCCGGCATCGCCGTCGGCGCCACGGCGGGCACCACCGGCCTGGGCGTCGAGGTCCAGGTCAAGATCGGGCCGATCTTCACCCTGCGCGGCGCGGTCGACCGCCTGACGTACACGACCGACGAAAGCTACGACGGCGTCGACTATGACGCCGACCTGGCCTTCGACACGGTCGGCGGCTTCATCGACATGCACCCGCTGGCCAACGGCCTGCTCATCTCGGGCGGGGCCTATGTCGGCGACCGCGACATCGCCCTGGCCGGCACGCCGACGGGCCCGGTCGACATCGGCGGCCAGACCTACACCCCCTCGCAGGTCGGCACCCTGAACGGCACGGTCAAGCTGCGCGACGTCGCCCCCTTCATCGGCATCGGCTGGGACGACACCTTCTACCGCACCGGCCGCTGGGGCTTCCGCGCCGTGGCCGGGGTGGCCTGGAGCGAGGAGCCCGAGGTGGCCCTGACTTCGACCGGCGGCAGCCTGTCCAACGACCCCGCCTTCCAGGCCCGGCTGCGCGCCGAGTCCGAACAGATCACCGAGGACACCGAGGGCTACGGCCTGTTCCCGGTCGTTCAGGTCGGCCTGAACTACAAATTCTAGGCGGCCCGTCGGCTCCCGGTCTACACAAGGCCGACAAGGGGAGACGCCCGCATGGCTGACAGACTGCTGCTGAACCGCCGGTCGGTGCTGGCCGCGGGCGCCCTGGGCCTGATGGTGCCCGGCTGCGCGACCGTCCGGCCGCAGGCCGTGGCCGGTCAGAAGCTCTGGACCTTCGACAACCTGACCGGCATCGGCGGCGCAGCCGCCGCAGCCGAGGGCGGGCCAGCGCTGGTCGACAGCCCGTGGGGTCCGGCGGTGAAGTTCGACGGCGTCGACGACGTCCTGTTCATCGAGGAACATCCGCTGGCGGGCGCCTCGGCCTGGACCATCGAGGCCCTGATCCGCCCCGACGGCGGCGCCTTCGAGCAGCGCTTCATGCACCTGGCCGAGACCGAGACGCCGCCGGCGGGCCAGGCCCCCGTCGGCACCCGGATCATGTTCGAGATCCGCGTCGTCGAGAACGAATGGTACCTCGACGCCTTCGCGAAGGGCCCGACCTACAACCACACCCTGATCTTCCCGGAGAAGCGGTTCCCGGTCGGCCGGTGGTTCCACGTCGCCCAGACCTATGATGGGACCGCCTATCGCAGCTTCGTCGACGGCGTTCTGCAGGGCGAGGCCCCGCTGGCCTTCACGCCCCAGGGGCCGGGGCGGTCCTCGGCGGGCGCAAGGATGAACCGGGTCAGCTGGTTCAACGGCGCGATCCGCGAGGCGCGCTTCACGCCCCGCGGCCTGACGCCGGATCAGTTCACGCGGCCGACCTGACGCCCGACGCCCGGCTTTCGTGCGCCAGCAGCCACTGCTTGCGCTCAAGCCCGCCCGCATAGCCGGTCAGCGTCCCGTTGGCGCCGATCACCCGGTGACAGGGCACGATCACCGCCACGGGGTTCTGGCCGTTGGCCAGACCCGCCGCCCGCACCGCCTTCGGCTTGCCGATCGCCGCCGCCAGCTGTCCGTAGGTCCGGGTCTCGCCGTGCGGAATGGCGCGCAGGGCCGCCCAGACCGAGCGCTGGAAGTCCGTGCCGTTGGTCCGCACCTCAAGCCCGTCCAGCGCCGTCAGGTCGCCGTTGAACCAGGCCTCGACGGCCGCCCGCACCTTCGCCGACGCACGTCCCTCTACCAGGGTGGCCCCGGGCCAATGCCGGGCCAACAGCCGCATCATCCGCGCCTCATAGCCGGCGAAGTCCAGCGCCCGCACGGCGCCCTGCGCATCGGTGATCAGCAGCACCTCGCCAGTCGGCGTGGCCACCCGGTCCAGGGTCAGGGTCTCAGGCTGCGCGTTTCGCATCGTCTCTCTCCGTCAGTTGGGCGCCGCTGATCCCCGCCATTGCGAGATACAGGGCGCCATAGGCCCGCCACGGACGCCAGGCTTCGGCGCGGGCGGTCAGGGTTTCGTCAGTCAACCGGTCGCTGGGGGCCTCGAGATCGTCGTCGATCCACCGGCCCGGCAGGCGCAGGCCCGGCCGCGCCTCGACCAAGGGCTTCAGCACGGGATCGGCCGACAGGTCCCCGGCGATGGCGGCCGGATCGGCCGACAGGTCGAACACCCGCCTCACCCGCGCCAGCACGCCCGGCAGAACCTTGAGATCGGTCGCCTCGATGCAGATCGAGACCCGGCCCGTGTCGGCCGGCTCGACGGTGACCGAACCCTCGGCCCCGTCGACATCCGTCGTCAGAGCCCGCGACCAGCGCGATCCCTCGACCGTATCGCCGCGCGCGGCCAGGGCCGCCATCATGGCAGCCCAGTCATAGGGCGGGCGGTAGGACAGGCTCAGCTTCACCCCGCCCTCATGGACCCGCTCGCCGCGCCGGCGCAGGGCCGAAGGCGGGCGTTCGTACAGGGCCTGGAAGGTCTCGTTGAACCGGCGCACGCTGCCGAAGCCCGAAGCCAGGGCCACCTGCGCCATGCTGAGATCCGTCTGGTGGATCAGGGCCTTGGCCAGCAGCACCCGGCGCGTCTGGGCCACGCTGACCGGCGCCGCGCCCAGATGCTGGCGGAACAGCCGCCGCAGGTGGCGCTCGCCGACGCCCAGCCGGGCGGCCAGTCCGTCGACATCGCCTTCATCGAGCGCGCCCGCCTCGATCAGGGCCAGGGCGCGGCTTACGGTGTTGGAGGTGCCGCGCCAGGCCCCCATGTCGGGCGCCGTCTCGGGGCGGCAGCGCAGGCAGGCGCGAAAGCCCGCCTCCTCGGCCGCCGCCGCCGTGACGACAAAGAACATGTTCTCCCGTTTCGGGGTCCGGGCCGGGCAGACCGGGCGGCAGTAGATGCCGGTGGTCTTCACACAGCCGAAGAAGCGCCCGTCGAACCGCGCGTCGCGGGTGAGCACCGCGCGGTAGCAGGCCTCCTGATCGAGTTCGCTGGCGTTTTCCATGGCCGCAGAATGATCGCTGCGGCCATGGATGTCTCGCGGTTTTCGGACATTTGAGTGGGGCTCAGCCCCGCGCCAGCCGCCACAGGTTCAGGAGGATGCTGCAGACCAGGCTGATCGCCGAGATGGCCAGGGCCCAGACCATCACCACCGACAGGGTGCCGGCCACCCCGACCAGATCCCGCGCGCCGTCGCCCAGGGTCCTCAGCGTGTCGACGTCCAGCATGGACCAGTCGCCCGCAATCCGCGCCGTCTCGCCGTCCCGGCTCAGGGTGAACCAGTGGCCGGCCTCGTAGATCGCCCAGGTCAGCCACAGGCCGATGGCCGCGATGGGAAGCCGCGCCAGGGCCCTTATCCGGACCGCATGCGGCCGGAACAGGCTGTTCAGGTCGACGGCCATCTGGATCAGGGCGTAGGCGAGGATGGGCACGAACAGGGTCGACCAGATCGGCGCGGGCGTCACCCTGGCGTCCTGGCCCAGCAGCTCGACATTGGCGAATCCGGGGAAGTGCAGCACGCCCAGCCACCACAGGACGAACATGCCCACGGCGATGAACGAGAACAGATATTCGCCGCCCGGCCAGCTGTTGGTGCGGCGCGACGCGCCCCAGGGCGGCATCGGCGCCATCGGGGCCCTCGGCGGCTTCATCGCATCGACCTTCACGCCCCAGGCGGCGGGATCCGCCAGACCGAAGGCGCCCAGGTCCCTGACCCGCCACTGGGTCATCCATTTCGGGCGGATGTCATAGTGTTCGAACACCGCCGCCGCGACCGTCGCCACGCCGATCAGGGTCAGGCCCGAGCTGAAGAAGCCGTGGAAGGCGTGGCTGATCGCCTGCCCCGCATCGTCTGTTCCGCTGATCAGATGGATGAACAGACCGATGGCCTGCACGGCCAGCAGCACCAGCAGCCCCGCCTTCACCCCGAACAGCCAATAGGGAAACAGCTCCGGCCCGACCAGGGAGTCCGGCCCCTTGCGGTAGCGCGCGGCCACGACCAGCGGATGGCCGATCTCACGCAGGATCCCCTCCTGCTCGTCCTCGGTCAGCGGCCGGCCCAGCTCCTCTTCCTTCGCCTCGAAACGGCTCAGGATCAGGTCGCGCAGTTCGGCGATGATGTCGGCCCGTTCGTCCTGCGGCAGCTGCGCGGCGACGGCGTTCAGATAGCGGTCGATCATGTCCATGGCTTTTCCCCTTCAGCCCGATCTCAAAGAATCTTGTCGAGCGAGGCGTTGATCCCCCGCCACTCGTCGGTCAGGGCGGCCAGCATCGAAACGCCGCCCGGCGACAGGACGTAGAAGCGCTTCTTCCGCTTCTCCTCCTCGCGCCATTCGCTATCGAGAAGCCCTTGGCTCTCCAGCCGGCGCAGCAGCGGATAGAGGGTCGATTCCTCCATCTCCAGCCCGTCGGCGGCCAGGGCCTGACGCAGGGTGTAGCCGTACCGCTCGGTCCGCAGACAGGCGAGCACCGCCAGCACCAGCGACCCGCGCCGCAGCTCCAGCCGCATGGATTCGAAAAGGTCCGGATCGAGGCTCATCCCGCTTTCCTGCATCTCACATAGTGTGTGACACACAGTGTATGCCGCATACTGTGCGAGGGAGTCAAGTGCGACTGTTCCTGGCCCGTCATCCTCGGGCTTGACCCGAGGATCAGACCAAGGGCGTGTCTGGTGTTCGAGCTTGAGTGTGCGGTCTCAGGGCCGTCGTCCTGGACGCAGCGACGGCGCGTCTGATCCTCGGGTCAAGCCCGAGGATGACGGAGGGAGAGGGCATGCCGAGGCGGATCAGGCCGCCTTCTTCTTCGCCGCCGGCTTCTTCGCGGGCGCGGCCTTCTTGGCGGTCGTCTTCTTCGCCGGCGCGGCCTTGCCGCCCGCCGATCCCTTCAGGCTGGCCCGCAGCGCCGCCATCAGGTCCACCACATTGGTGTCGTCGGGCTCGGGCGCCTTGATAAGGCCCTTGCCGCCCTTCTGCTTGGCCTTGATCATTTCCTTCAGGGCGTCGTCGTAGCGGTCGGTGAATTTCGAGGGATCGAACTCGGCCTGCTTCTGGCCGATGATCCGCGTGGCGATCTCGACCATGTCCTTGTCCGGCTTCACCGCCGGGATGTCGTCGAAATAGTCGGCCGCATCCCGAACCTCGTCATGCGGGCGCAGGCTGTAGGCCACCAGCCCCTTGCCCCGCACCTCCAGCGCCACCTGCCGCTCACGGCCGCGCAGGACCAGACAGCCGATGGCGATCTTGCCCGCGGTCTTCATGGCGTCGCGGATGACGGCGAAGGCCTCGGCCCCCACGCCCTTTTCGGGCACCACATAGAAGGGGTCGTCCCAGTACAGCCGGTCGATATCGTCCTCGTCGACGAACTGGTTGATGTCGATGGTGCGGGTCGACTCCAGCTTGACCTTGTCGAAGTCGGCGTCGTCGAACAGGACGTATTCGTCCTTGGACACCTCATAGCCCTTGACCAGATCCGACCGCTCGACCGGCCCGGTGTCCGGATCGGTCGGCACCATGCGGATGCGGTTGTTGGTGTCGGGGTTGATCAGGTGGAAGCTGACGTGGCTCGCGCTGGACGTCGCCGTGTAGAGGGCGACCGGGCAGGTCACCAGCGACAGCTTCAGATGTCCCTGCCAGGTGGGTCGGGCGGCCATGGTGAACTCCTTGAATACCGGGAGGAGAACGCAGCTTGGCCAGACTCGTTCAGGTACTGGACAGCGAGTCGCAACGGGTGTGTCCTGCAGAGTCCGGCGCAAGAAAAACAACAAGCCGGTTTCGAGTGAGGAACCATGTCCAATCGACCGAGCCACATCCGGCTCAACTCCCACCCCGGCGCGGGAACCGTCAGCCGCTTTCCCCTGAACTGGGGCGCGCCGACCGCGAAGGAACGGGGCCCCGTCATCGGCACTGTCAACGCGGGCAGCGACCGCAACGCCATCGGGGCGCACGGCGGGGCCTATTCGGTCTATCGGGCCCTGGCCGTCTCGTCGGGGGCGATGAACGCCAACAACCGGCCCGACCTGACCAACACCTCTCCGACCACGCCCATGGGCCCGTTCCCGCAGTGGACCGATCCGGGCAAGATCGTCTCCCTGGATCCCTGGGGCGCCCGGGTGGCCGAGGACTTCGCCGACGAACTGCGCGACGGCGTCGACATCCGTCCCACCATCGCCGTCACCCGCGCCCGCCTGCAACTGGGCGAGATCGGCGAGGCCATCTCCGCCGGCCGGCTGAAGGCCGACGGCCAGATCGTGCATGAAAGCGGCGACGTCGCCGTGACCAAGGCCGCCATCGATCCCGTCTGGTATCTGCCCGGCATCGCCGAACGTTTCGGCGTCACCGAGACCGCCCTGCGCCGCACCCTGTTCGAACAGACGGGCGGCATGTACGCCGACCTGGTCACCCGGCCGGACATCAAGGTCTTCCTGCCCCCGATCGGCGGCATCACCCTGTACATCTTCGGCGACCCGGCCGCGATCGCCGACCCCGACCGTCGCCTGACCTGCCGCGTCCATGACGAGTGCAACGGCTCGGACGTGTTCGGCTCGGACATCTGCACCTGCCGCCCCTATCTGACCCACGGCATCGAGGAATGCATCCGCGAGGCCCAGGACGGCGGCGCGGGCCTGATCGCCTATAACCGCAAGGAAGGCCGGGCCCTCGGCGAGGTGACCAAATTCCTCGTCTACAACGCCCGCAAGCGCCAGCCGGGCGGCGACCAGGCCGCCACCTATTTCGAACGCACCGAATGCGTCGCCGGGGTGCAGGACGCCCGCTTCCAGCAGCTGATGCCCGACATCCTGCACTGGCTCGGCATCACCCGGATCGACCGCTTCGTCTCCATGTCGAACATGAAGCACGACGCCCTGACGGCCTCGGGCATCGAGATCGGCGAGCGGGTGCCCATACCCGACTATCTGGTGCCGCCCGACGCCTCGGTGGAGATGGAGGCCAAGAAGGCGGCCGGCTATTTCACCCCCGACGCGCCGCCGTCGGCTGAGGATCTGACCCGCGTGGTGGGCCGCGACCTTGAGCAGTTCTGAAACGCAGCAGGCCCATGGCCTGCTGAACGCCGCCGCGGTCCGCGAGCGGGCGCATGAGATGCTGGAGATCGGGCTTGCCGGCGGCCTGGACCACTGGCGCGTCGATCTGGACCGGTTGCCGGAGACCGCCCGCTATGTCGCCGCCGTGATCCGCGACCAGTACCCGACCCTGGCCGTGCCCTTCCACGCCCGCTGGCGGCATTTCGCCGTCGACGGCGTCGACCTGTGGGGCCCCGCCGCCGGGGACCGCGACTGGCTGGACCCCGCCTCCCGCGCCCGGGCCGAGTTCGATCTGGCCATCGTTTCCGTCCTGCTGGACGCCGGCGCTGGACCGGGCTGGTCCTACAGGGATGCGCAGACGGGCCGCACCCTGACACGTTCCGAGGGTCTGGCCATCGCCTCCCTGCGCATGTTCGAGGCCGGCGCCTTCTCGGTCACCGAGGACGATCCCTGGCGCGTCGACGCCGTGGCCCTGACCTTCCTGACCGCCTCCGATCTGGCGAAGGGATTCCAGGTCTCCGCCGACAATCCGCTGGTCGGCCTCGACGGCCGCGCCGCCCTGCTGCGGCGGCTGGGACAGGCCTGCCTGGCCGAACCCGACATGTTCGCCCTCGAGGACGAACCCCGGCCCGGCGGCCTGTTCGACGCCATGGTCGACCGCGCCGACGACAACGACCGCCTGCCCGCCCCGGCCATCCTCGAGGTTCTGCTGGAAGCCCTCGGCCCCGTCTGGCGCGATCGGCTGACGCTGGGCGGCGTCGACCTAGGCGACTGCTGGAAGCATCCGGCGGTGAAGCGCGGCGACGCCACGGACGGCCTCGTGCCGATCCACAAGCTGTCGCAGTGGCTCAGCTATTCCCTGGTCGAACCGTTGCAGACGGCGGGCGTCCAGATCACCGATCTCGACGGCCTGACGGGTCTGGCTGAATACCGCAACGGCGGTCTGTTCATGGACCTCGGCGTCCTGACGCTGAAGGACCCCGCCGACGCCGAAAAGCCCTGGCCGGTCTCCGATCCCCTCGTGGTCGGCTGGCGCGCCATGACCGTGGCCCTGCTGGACCGGATCGCGCCTCTGGTCCGGGCCGAACTGGGCGTCACCGCCGCCGACATGCCCCTGGCCAGCGTGCTGGAGGGCGGCACCTGGGCCGCGGGCCGCCGCGCCGCCGCCGAACGCAGGCCGGGCGGCGGTCCGCCCCTGACCATCCTCTCAGACGGGACCGTTTTCTGATGCCGACCAAGCCCTTCAAGATGGACGGCGTCACCGTCGTCGCCCACCCGCTGGTGCGCCACAAGCTCAGCATCATGCGGTCGAAGGAGACCTCGACCGCCCGCTTCCGCCAGCTGCTGCGCGAGATCTCGACCCTGCTCTGCTACGAGGTCACCCGCGATCTGCCGCTGGAGGACTACCCGGTCGAGACCCCGGTCGGCCCGACCACCGGCCAGCGGATCGCCGGCAAGAAGATGGTCTTCGTCCCCATCCTGCGCGCCGGTCTCGGCCTGGTGGACGGGATGCTGGAACTGGTGCCCTCGGCCCGCGTCGGCCACATCGGCCTGTACCGCGAGCCCGTCACCCTCGATGCGGTCGAATACTATTTCCGCGCGCCCGAGGATGTGGCCGAGCGCCTGTGCGTGGTCATCGATCCCATGCTGGCCACCGGCAACACCGCCGTCGCCGCTCTCGAGCGGCTGAAGGAGCGCGGCGTGACCAATCTGCGCTTCGTCTGTCTGGTGGCCTCGCCCGAGGGGCTGGAGCGGCTGCGCGGCTGGCACCCCGACGTGCCCGTCTGGACCGCCGCCGTGGACGAGCGGCTGAACGACCACGGCTACATCGTGCCGGGTCTGGGCGACGCAGGCGACCGGCTGTTCGGCACCCGCTAGCTCAGCCCGCGCGGCGTTCCGGAACGGGTTCGGCCTCGGCCCCGAAGGCCGTCGTGTCTGCGATGGCGGACAGCAGCTCCGCCGGCGAGATCGGCTTGGTCATGTGCCGGTCCGCGCCCGCCGCCCGTCCCGCCGACACATGCTCGGGCGACGCGTTGGCGGTCAGCATGATGATCGGCGTCCTTACCGCGCCCGCGGCCGCCTCCGCCGCCCGGATCAGCGCCACGGCCGTCAGTCCGTCCATCACCGGCATCTGCATGTCCATCAGGATCAGGTCGAAGGCCTGCCGCGAATGGGCCGCCACGGCCTGCTGACCGTCGGTCACGGCGGTGACGGACACGCCGCTCCCGGCCAGGATGATCTCGACCACCTTCAGATTGGTCGCGTGGTCGTCGGCGACCAGCAGCCTGAGTTCCCGCGTCCGCGCCGCTTCGGACGCGACCTCCGCCAGGGTTGTCGTAGCCGGTTCGGGCCCGGCGGCGCGCGCCAGCGGAAGCTCGAACCAGAACCGGGCGCCGACGCCGGGCGCGCCGTCGCAATCCAGCGTTCCGTCCATCATCTCGACCAGCCGGCGCGAGATGGCCAGACCCAGACCGCTGCCGCCGAACCGGCGTGTGATCGATCCGTCGGCCTGTTCGAACCGGTCGAACAGGCGGCTCTTCATCGCCGGGTCGAAGCCCACGCCGGTGTCCGAAACGGTGAAGCGCAACGCGCCGTCCGGACTGAGGGCCAGCTGGATGCGGACCTCGCCCCCGCTGGTGAATTTCACGGCGTTGGACACCAGGTTGTTCAGCACCTGACGGACCCGGACCGTGTCGCCCAGATAATGGCCCTCGGCCGCGGGATCGATCTCGACCTCCATGCCGACCTTCTTTTCCTCGGCGCGCATCTGGCACAGGGCCGCGACGCTGCGGGTCAGGTCGGCGGCGTCGAAGGGCGCGGACTCGAGCGTCATCTGGCCCGCCTCGACCTTGGCCAGGTCGAGCACGTCGGACAGCAGCCGCTCCAGCATCTCTCCCGATGCGCAGATGACGCCGGCGGCCTCCTTCTCGCGGGGCGGCAGGTCGGCGCGGTGCAGCACATGGGCCATGGCCAGGACGCCGTTCAGCGGCGTGCGGATCTCGTGGCTCATATTGGCCAGGAACTCGCTCTTGGCCACGCTGGCGGCCTCGGCCTCCTGCTGCTTCTGGACGAGGGCCAGGGTCGTCATCTGCAGCTTCCGATGGCCGTTCCAGGCGTTGATCCCCGAACTGACGGCGTAGATCACCAGCAGCGCCAGGGAGGTGAAGAGGCCGACCTTCGCCATGGTCACGCCGCCGATAAACGGAAGACAGACCAGGGCCGCCACCGGGGGCAGGCCGGACACCAGCATCTGGGCCAGCGAGCGGTGGCAACCTCGCACGACGTACAGCAGCACGCCCGCGATCAAGGCGACCCCGGCCGCCTTGGCGTAATCGCCGGGCGACACCCACCACAGGCCGCCGATGGTCACCCAGGCGCAGGTCGACAGCAGGGTCGCGGCCAGCCTCAGCGTTCTGAAGAGCAGCGGGCGCCGCTGCTGGTTCGCCGGATCCGTCGCGATCCACAGCGTCAGGTCGCCGGTGACGTACATGGCGGCCCAGACCAGCAAGGCGGACAGGGGAATGGTCGTCAGTCCCGTCAGGAACACAACCACGCCGATGGACGCCCGGGCTCCGGCCTGACTTCGCGTCTCGGCCGCCGTGCGGTCGAACGCTTCGTCAAAGCCCAGCAAATTCTGACGCATACCGCACGCCCCCTCAGGGGGCAGCAGACACCACAAGCCGTGAAGTCAACGTTAAGCTGTGATACGCAATTGTAACGGCGACTAGTCCACCGCCTTCACATTGTCGTCCGAGTTGCGGTCGATCCATTTGTTGTAGGGATCGACGCCCGCGAATTTGGGCTCGCGCGTCGTGACGAAGTGGAACGTCTGCACGCCGTTCCAGGTCTCCACGCCGTTTCGGGTCTGCCGGACGCTCCGGATCGGCCGGCGCTCCAGCAGCACGACGTTGCGTTCGTTGAAGGCGCCCTTGCCGGGCTCGGCGGTGAACAGGCCGATGTCGAACATCTCGTTCAACGGCGCGGGGGTCTCGACCCCCTTGCCGTCGACATACAGCTTGCGCGCATCGACCGTGACGGTGACGTCGAACCGACCGTCGGGGCGGCGGGTCGAGGTCACGCCGGTGGTCTTGACGTCGTACAGGGTGATCTTCTCGAACAGGTCGGTGATCAGGGCCTGTTTGTCGGCCGGCGCCTCGGCGCGGATGGCCGCCACCAGATCCAGCGAGCGCGGATAGGGCGCGCCCTTGAAGGCGTACTGCGCCAGCACCCGGCGCAGGGCGCGGTTGACCGCATCCTCGCCGATCTGGTCGCGCAGCAGATACATGACCAGGCCGCCCTTCTGGTAGTGGATATACGGCTGGTTCTCGACGCGCATCAGCGGCAGTTCCTCCAGCCGCTCGGTGCCCCGGGCGCGCAGATAGCGGTCCAGTTCCTGCTTCAGGAAGCGGCGGATCTGGTCCTTGCCGTAGGTCTTCTCCATGACCATCAGGGCCGAATACTGGGCCAGGGTCTCGGACAGGGACGTCATGCCCTGCTGGTTCGATCCGACCACCTGGTGGGCCCACCATTGGTGAGCGAACTCGTGCGCGCCGATATAGGTGACGTAGTCGATCTTCTCCGGATCGCTCAGGTCGGCGATGAAGCCGAGACCTTCGGACCAGGCGAAGGTGTTGGGATAGGACTGGGCGTAGCTGCCGTAGGGGAACTCCACGATGCGCGCCTGCCGGAACTGGTACGGGCTGAAATTGGCCTGGAAATAGTCCAGCGAGGCCGCCAGTCCGTCCAGCATCCGGGGCACGTTGCGATCGTGGCGCGGGTCGTGGAAGACCACCAGCTCGACGCCGTTGTGCATGCGCCGGGTCTGCTCGTAGCGGGCGGACTGGACCGAGAAGAAGTTCAGCACCGGCGACTCGGTGACGAAGCGGCTGGTCCGGCGTCCGTCGCGGACGACGTTCGAGACCATCCGGCCGGGCGCGACCAGCGTCTGGTCGGCGTCGGTCGACACCGTGATGTCGGCCGTCACCCAGTCGGCCCCGATGTAGTTGCGGCTCTGGGCCGAGGTGTCTTCCAGCTTCGCCGGACGCAGCTCGGCGGGCAGTCCCGCCTTGCGGCGTTTGGTGCGGTCGGTCAGCAGGCCGTCGCGGTCCATGCCGATCCGCGGCGCGAACTCGAAATTGTTCACGAAGGTGCCGTTGTCGACCAGCCGGGTTGTGTTGCCGCTGGCCTTGAAGCCGCGCTGTTCCAGCACCGTTTCGAAGGTCACGTTGCGGCGCTCGCCGGGCTGCATCGGCGTGGCGAAGCGGTAGATGCGATACTCGAAATCCTCCCACTCGCGGGCCACCGAGGCGCCCTCGACGGTCAGGCCGACCATGTCCAGATCGTCTCCCCAGCGCAGGTGGACCTCGGTCAGGGGCGCATTGGTGTTGTTGACCAGCACATAGGAGCCGCGCGTGGTCAGTTTCGGCTGATGCGGCCGCAGATCCATGACCAGCCGGACGTCGGCGACCGACGGCTGGGGCGTGGCCTCATAACGCAACAGCGCCTTCTCATAGGCCGCCTGTTCCTTCTCCACCGCGCTGCGGTTGCGGTAGTCGTTCCAGACATTGGTGTTGGTGTAGATGAAGACGCCCAGGCCGATGAAGGCGGCCAGGGCCGCGCCGCCGATCACGCCCGCGGGGCCCATCAGGCGGTGCGGCAGACGCTTCAGCCGCGGCCACAGCCGCTGCTCGGTGCCGCGCCGCCACAGGCCGTAGGCCAGCACCAGCAGGATGATGGCGAAGGCGGTCCAGTAGGCGTCCAGCCAGCCCGAGAAGACGGCGAAATCGCCCTGGCCGTTCATGTCCGACAGCGGCACCCCGATGCCCGCGCCATAGCGGTACAGGACGTGGTCGAAGCCCAGGTTGGTCATGACGATGGTCGAGATCAGATAGACCACCATGATGGCCCAGCCGACGAATTTGTTGGGCGACAGGGCCTGGATGAAGATGGCCAGCACCGCCAGCAGGCCGAAGCTCACCGCCTGCGGGAAGACGTACCAGAGCAGGTATTTCTCAAGCTCGTAGTCGGTGTAGCCCTTGATGGTCTGGGTCACGACGCCGGCCAGAACCCCGGCCAGGGCGGTCGAAACCAGAACCAGCGCCAGCGCCAGGGTCTTGGGCACCAGGAAGGTCCAGTCGGGCGTGGCCGAGGCGTCGATGATCTCGTGCACCTTGCGGTCCCGGTCGCGCCAGACCAGCTCGCCCGCATAGTAGATGGCGATGACGATGGAGATCAGGCCGAAGGCGCCGACCAGTCCGTCGATGACCACGCGGGTCACGAGCAGGATGGGCGCGCCGTAAATCTCGCCGGTGAAGAACAGCGTCGCCATGGCGAAGGCGAAGCCCAGCAGGATCAGCACGACATAGGCCGGGCTCTTGAAGATCAGCACCGTCTCGAAGACCGTGCGCGACCACAGCTGGGTCAGGCCGCTGGCCAGGCCGTAGGTCGGGCGCGGCAGGGCGCCGACGGGCGTGACGACCACGTCCTTTTCGACCAGCGCCTTCATGCGTTCCTGCTTCTTCAGCTTCGCGCCGCGCGGGGACGGCCGGTACAGCAGGTATGCTGCGGCCAGCAGGACGGCGCCGACGCCGGTCCAGATCACCCGGTTCCACAGCAGCACGCCTTCCAGCGGCGCGTTCAGCGTGTTCCGCTCGGTCGCGGTCCAGTATTTGGTGACCAGGCCATAGGCGCCCGAGCCGAACGGTTCGGCCCAGGCCATGGCGGTCTCGAACTCGGGCTTGGTGCCCAGGACGCCGGTCGAGGCCAGATAGGCGATCAGCACGGCGACCACGCCGATATAGGTCGCCATCATCGACCGGGTGACGGTCGCCAGCGTGAAGAACAGGGCCGAGGTCAGGAACAGGCCTGTCAGGCCGAACACGCCATAGGCATAGGCGTAGTCCATGAGGTTGAGCGGCCCGATCGTCTCGGGATCGACCCAGGGCATGAAGGTGCCGAGCAAGGTGCCCAGGGCGATGCTCATGTAGCAGAGCGCCACCGCCGCGAAGGCGCCGAAGAAGCGGCCGTACAGGTAGGCGCCCTTGGTGATCCGCGTCGACAGGATCATCGGGCCGAAGCCGGTCTGGGTGTCCCGCGCCACGACATTGGCCACGATGGCCGTGGTCGCCAGCATGAAGAAGACGTTGAAGATGATGTGGGCGATGGCCAGGGAATAGGGCGCGTTCTTGAGGACGTTGCCCCCCGAACCCAGTTGCACGTTCTCGCTGGCCACGGCGCCGAAGGCCAGCAGGCCGAAGACGATGGCGATGACCCAGAATGCCGGCTGGCGCAGCTGGTAGCGGAATTCGAAACTCGCGATCTTGGCGAACATGATCCGTCCCTCAGGCCGCGGCGCGACGCGAGGCGTTGACGGTCGCCAGATAGACGTCTTCCAGCCCGCCCGGCGCCTTCTCGAACCCGGCCCCCGGATTGGCGTCCGACAGCACGTGGACGACGGTCCGGCCTGCGAACAGGCGCGTCGAGATGACGTTGTGGCGCTTGTTGAACTCGGGCAGTTCCGCCTTGTCGACGGTCTTGGTCCAGACCCGGCCCTCGAGGGTGTGCATCAGGTCGGTCGGGGCGCCTTCCAGCTGGATCTTGCCGCCGGCCAGCACCGCCATGCGGGGGCACAGGTCGGTCACGTCCTCGACGATGTGGGTCGACAGGATGACGACGACGTTCTCGCCCACCTCGGCCAGCAGGTTCAGGAAGCGGTTGCGCTCCTCGGGGTCGAGGCCGGCGGTCGGCTCGTCGACGATGATCAATTCGGGGTTGCCGATCAGGGCCTGGGCGATGCCGAAGCGCTGGCGCATGCCGCCCGAGAAGCCGGCCAGCGCCTTGCCGCGCACGGGCCACAGATTGACCTGGTTCAGCAGGGCCTCGACCGTCGCCTTGCGGTCCTTGCCGTTCGAAATGCCTTTCAGCACGGCCATATGGTCCAGCATGTCGTAGGCCGAGACGCGCGGATAGACGCCGAAATCCTGGGGCAGGTAGCCCAGCACGCGGCGCAGCTGTTCCGGATCCTTGATCACGTCGATGTCGCCGAAGCGGATCGAACCTGACGTCGGCGTCTGCAGCGTCGCGATCGAGCGCATCAGCGTCGACTTGCCCGCGCCGTTGGGGCCCAGCAGACCGAACATCCCCTTGGGTATGGTCAGGCTGACGTCGTCCAGCGCCCGCGTGCCGTTGCCATAGACGTGGGTCAGGTTTTCGATCGTCAGCATGGAAGCCCCTCCGTGAAGTAAAGGAACCTTGTCAGCCGTTACGCACGTCCGCAAGTTACGATTCGGAAATGTTGACCGTCCTGTGCGATCAGCCCGCTTCCTTGGCCATCCGCCGGAACTGGTGGAGCAAGGGCTCGGTGTAGCCGTTGGGCTGGGCCACGCCGTCGAACACCAGGGCCCGCGCGGCGCGGAAGGCCAGGCTGCCGTCGGGGTCCGGCGCCATCGGGCGGTACAGCGGATCGCCCGCGTTCTGGGCGTCGACCCTGGCCGCCATCCGCAGCAGCGCCGCATCGACCTGCTCCGCCGTGCAGACGCCGTGCAGCAGCCAGTTGGCCATGTGCTGGGACGAGATGCGCAGGGTCGCCCGGTCCTCCATCAGGCCGACATCGTGGATGTCGGGCACCTTGGAACAGCCGACGCCCTGATCGATCCAGCGAACGACATAGCCGAGCAGGCCCTGGGCGTTGTTGTCCAGCTCCTCGGCGATCTCCGCCTCCGACCAGTTCCGGCCCGCGGCCAGCGGCGGGGTCAGCAAATCGTCGAGGCCCGGAACCGGCCGCGCCGCGATCGCGTCCCTCAGGGCGAAGACGTCGGTCTGGTGATAGTGCAGCGCGTGCAGGGTCGCCGCGGTCGGGCTGGGCACCCAGGCGGTGTTGGCGCCGGTCTTCGGATGGGCAGACTTCTGCTCCAGCATTTCGGCCATGCGGTCGGGCGCGGCCCACATGCCCTTGCCGATCTGGGCCCGGCCCGACAGGCCGCATTTCAGGCCGATGGCGACGTTGCGCGCCTCATAGGCGGCGATCCAGGCCGAGGATTTGATCTCGCCCTTCCGCACCACCGGCCCGGCCTGCATGGCGGTGTGGATCTCGTCGCCGGTGCGGTCGAGGAAGCCGGTGTTGATGAAGACGATCCGGTCCTTCACCGCATGAATGCAGGCGGCGAGATTGGCCGAGGTGCGGCGCTCCTCGTCCATCACCCCGACCTTGATCGTGTGCCGCGCCAGACCCAGCAGGTCCTCGACCGCGTCGAACAGGGCGTCGGTAAAGGCGCATTCTTCCGGACCGTGCATCTTGGGTTTGACGATGTAGATCGAGCCCGCCCGGCTGTTGCGGAACCGCCCGCGCCCCTTCAGGTCATGCATGGCGATCAGGGAGGTGACGATGGCGTCCAGCACGCCCTCGGGCGCGTCGGTCCCGTCCGCCAGCCGCACGGCCGGCGTGGTCATCAGATGGCCGACGTTGCGCACGAACAGCAGCGACCGGCCCGGCAAGGTCACGGTCGATCCGTCCGGAGCAGTGAAGTCGCGGTCCGGGGCCAGGGCGCGCGTCATCGACCGCCCGCCCTTGTCGAAGGTCTCGCTGAGGTCGCCCTTCATCAGGCCCAGCCAGTTGCGCCAGGCGGCGGTCTTGTCGGCGGCGTCGACGGCTGCGACCGAGTCCTCCAGATCGACGATGGTGCTCAGCGCCGCTTCCAGAACGACGTCGGAAATGCCCGCCGGATCGGTCGCGCCGATGGGATGGTCGGGATCGAACACCACCTCGATGTGCAGCCCGTTGTGGCGGAACAGCCGGGAGCGGTCGCTGCGGCCGACGTACTGGCCGGGGTCCCGGATCGCGATGCCCTGGTGCGGGTCCGTCAGATCGGCCCACCGGCCTGTGGCCAGCGGGACCGCCTCGTCGAGAAAGGCCTTGGCCCGCTCGACGACCTTCGCGCCGCGCGCCGCATCATAGGGGCCGGGCGTCGGCGCATCGCCCAGCGCGTCCGTGCCGTAAAGCGCGTCGTAAAGACTGCCCCACCGCGCATTGGCGGCGTTCAGCACGAAGCGGGCGTTCAGGCTGGGCACGACCAGCTGGGGACCGGCCAGGGTCGCGACCTCGGCGTCGACGTTCTGCGTGCCGATGGAGAACGGCGCGGGCTCGTCGACCAGATAGCCGATCTCGCGCAGGAAGGCCGTCGCGGCGGACACGTCATACGGCTGGCCACGACGGGCCAGATGCCAGGCGTCGATCCGCGCCTGCAGATCGTCGCGCACCGCCAGCAGCCGCCGGTTCTCCGGCGCGAACCGCGCAAGCAGCGCGGCGACGCCCGTCCAGAAGCCGTCAGGCTCGATCCCGGTGCCCGGCAGGGCCTCGGCCTCGATGAAGGCGGCCAGTTCGTCAGCGACCTGAAGTCCGGCGCGCGGCGTCATCGGCATGGAATACTCCCTCGGAACGAGGCTGAAACATTCCGTGATGACCCGACGGAAGTCGAGCGTCTTTTGCGCTGCAACAGAACGGCCGCTTCAGTCGCGGGTGTCGAAGGCGTGGCGCGCCTTCTCGATCCGATCGAGATTCTTCTCGGCCCAGGTCCACACGCCGCAGAAGGCCTCGGCCAGCGTCAGGCCCAGGTCCGTCAGCCGGTATTCGACCTTGGGCGGAATGACCGGATGCACCGTGCGGATCACCAGCCCGTCGCGCTCCATCTGCCGCAGGGTCTGGGTCAGCATCTTCTGGCTGATGCCGCCGACCAGATCGCCGATGCGGCCGAAACGCTGTTCGCCATGCTCGGTCAGGACCTCAAGGATCAGCATGGTCCATTTGTCCGCGATACGCCCGATGACCTCGTTCACCAGCGCCTCCACCCGGGGGTCGGCCGGCAGCCCTGTCTCGGGATGTGCGATTTTTCCCGTTGTCGGCGCCGTCATATCCAAAACTCTCCGTCAGGTAAGTACCGCCCTTTTCGGTGCCTACTTTCCAAGGGGGAGTGTCAGCTCTACCTGCTTTCCCGCGTCAGCGCACGCGCTAAGGAGACCCCCATGAACATCACCGGCAACACCATTCTCATCACCGGCGGCTGCTCGGGCATCGGCCGCGCCCTGGCCGAGGCGCTGCATGCGCGCGGCAACCAGATCATCATCACCGGCCGTCGCGAATCCCTGCTCGCGGAGACCGCGGCGGAGAATCCGGGCATGGCGTTCGCGACCCTCGACGTCGCCGACCCGGTCGCCATCCGCGCCTTCGCCGCCCGGGTCGTGAAGGACCACCCCGCCCTCAACGTCGTCATCAACAACGCCGGCGTCATGAAGGTGGAGAACCTGCTGGCCGAACCCTTCGACCTCGACACGGTCGAGGAAACCATCGCCACCAATCTGCTGGGCCCGATCCGCCTGACCACCGCCCTGCTGCCGCATCTGCGGACCCGGGCCGCCACCACGGTCATGACGGTCTCGTCCGGCCTCGCCTTCATCCCGCTGGCCGCGACGCCGACCTACAGCGCCACCAAGGCGGCCATCCATTCCTGGAGCGAGTCGCTGCGCCACCAGCTGACGGGAACCTCGATCGAGGTGCTGGAACTGGCGCCCCCGGCCGTGGCGACCGACCTCATGCCGGGCCATGCGGAGAATCCGAACTCCATGCCCCTGGCCGACTATACGGCCGAGGTCATCGGTCTGATCGAGCGCCAGGACACGCCGCGCGGCGAAATCCTCGTCGAACGGGTCAAGCCGTTGCGCTTCGCCGAGGCCAACGACTACGCGGCGGTCTTCGCCATGCTGAACGGCGCATCCTGAGCCCGGCGGCCATGACCGGACCGGTCATGTCCGCCCTCTCTTGTCTGTGAGGGCCACAGGCGCATGGTGAGGCGATGAACACCGCCTCGCTCCGCCTCCACTGGCCCATCCTGCTGGTCATCGCCGTCGCCGCCTCGAGCCTCGCCTGGCCGATCAGCGGCGGCTGGCTGTCGCGGCTGGCCCTGGGCTGGGACGTCGGCGTCGGCCTGTTTCTGGTGGAGAGCGTCTTCAAGCTGGCGCGCGCCCGGACCACCGACGACATCCGCAAGCGCGCGGCGGCGCTCGACGAGGCCGGCGGCGCGATCCTGCCCCTCGCCCTCTTCGCGGCTCTCGCCAGCATCGCCGTGGTCGTCGGCGAGGCCGTCCAGGTCGCGGGCGACGGCGATCGCGCGGGCGGCGCGGCGGTGCTTGGGCTGGCGACCGTGGCCCTGTCGTGGGTCTTCGTGCACGCCATCTTCGCCTTTCACTACGCCCACGAATACTACGCCCCGGCGAAAGGCGGGGGCGGGGGCGACGCGCGGGATCGCGGCGGCCTCATCTTTCCTGGCGACGAGGATCCCGACTACTGGGACTTCGTCCACTTCTCGACCATCATCGGCGTCGCCCAGCAGACCGCCGACATCCAGATTTCAGACAAGTCGTTGCGCCGCACCGCGACGGTTCACAGCGTCACGGCCTTCCTGTTCAACACCGTGATCGTGGCCCTGACAGTAAACATGGCGGTCAGCCTGCTGGGCGGCGGTTAACCTCCGCGCCTTGACTTGGCCGCATTGGAAGCCCATTTGCGCTGCGTCGCACAATCGCGATTACCGGCGCCTCCAGCGCGTGTGGGTCTTCCGAACGACGAAGACCTGACTGTAGCAGTCGCCGGTTCCTCAAGATTCATTCGCTGCCCGGACACGCGGGGCGGCGCCCGATCCACCCCGAAGGTCTCCTCCAGAGACCCTGTCGGGACTGGCGGTGCGCGGCCTTTCGGCGATGAGCCATGGCTGATGCGCGTCGCCGCATACGCGAAAGAAGCCGCTCACATGAGCAAGACATTCGACTCCTTCGGCCTGAACCCGGCCCTGCTGCAGGCCCTGGCCTCCGAAGGCTACACCATCCCGACCCCGATCCAGGCGCAGGCCATCCCCGACGTCATGGCCGGCAAGGACCTGCTGGGCATCGCCCAGACCGGCACCGGCAAGACGGCGGCCTTCGCCCTGCCGATCCTGCACCGCCTGGCCGCCAACCGCATCCCGCCCGTGCCCCGCACGACGCGCGTCCTGATCCTGTCGCCGACCCGCGAACTGGCCAGCCAGATCGCCGAGAGCTTCAAGAGCTACGGCAAACACCTGGGCTTCCGCGTCGCCGTCATCTTCGGCGGCGTGAAGTACGGGCCGCAGGAACGCGCCCTGCAGCAGGGCCTCGACGTCCTGGTGGCCACCCCCGGCCGCCTGCTGGACCACATGCAGCAGAAGACCCTGGACCTCAGCCAGACGGAAATCTTCGTCCTCGACGAAGCCGACCAGATGCTGGACCTGGGCTTCGTCAAGCCGATCCGCCAGATCGTCAGCCGCATCCCGGCCAAGCGCCAGAACCTGTTCTTCTCGGCCACCATGCCCACCGAGATCGGCAAGCTGGCCGGCGAACTGCTCAAGGACCCGGTCAAGGTGTCGGTGACGCCCCAGGCCACCACGGTCCAGCGCATCAGCCAGTCGGTGATCCACATCGAACAGGGCCGCAAGCGCGCCCTGCTGACCGAGATGTTCGCCGATCCGGGCTACACGCGCTGTCTGGTCTTCACCAAGACCAAGCACGGCGCCGACAAGGTCGCGGCCTATCTGGAAGCCGGCGGCGTCGAAGCCGGCGCCATCCACGGCAACAAGAGCCAGCCCCAGCGTGAACGCACCCTGGCCGCCTTCAAGGCCGGCAAGCTGCGCGTTCTGGTCGCCACCGACATCGCCGCCCGCGGCATCGACGTGGACGGCGTCTCGCACGTGCTGAACTTCGAGCTGCCCTATGTGCCGGAAGCCTATGTGCACCGCATCGGCCGTACGGCCCGCGCCGGCGCCGACGGCACGGCCATCAGCTTCGTGGCCGGCGACGAGATGAAGCTGCTGCGCGACATCGAGAAGGTCACGCGCCAGAAGATCCCGTCGACCGACCGCCGCAACGACAAGTCGCTGGCCCTGCTGGACCAGTCGATCATGGCCTCGGGCGTCAAGTCCAAGGCGACCATGCCCGACGACGGCCGCGGCGACCGCCAGCAGCAGCGCGGTCCGCGCAACCCGCGCCGCGACGGCGTCAAGCTGGAAGGCGGCGGGCAGCCCCACCGCGTCCGCAAGGCCGGCCCGGGCCGCGACGCCCGTCCGATGCCCGAGCGGTCGTTCGACCCGCTGGCGCGCGAGCGTCCGCGTTCGACCAACAACGACCCGCGCCACACCTCGGCGCCGGGCGAGACCAAGCCGGCCGGCGAGATCAAGCGCCGTCCCCGCAGCCGCCGCCCGTCCAACGGCGGCAAGGGCTACGCGGCCAAGGGCTGATCTTCTTCGACTGAACCGACAGACGCCCGCCGGATCGCTCCGGCGGGCGTTTTCGTATCCGGCGTCCAGCCGCCGCAGAGCTGCAATGGACTCCGAGGCCCGCGCTGCGAGGGCTTGACCACTCACTTACTTTGTTTTACAAAGTTCTTCATAATAAAAGGATCGAAGACCATGAAAGCCCTCGCCATCGCCCTCGCCGCCCTGGCCCTGACGACCGGATCCGCCGCTGCGGAGACGGTCACCGTCACCCTGACCGGCGTCCGGGCCCAGGCGGGCCCGATCAAGGCCAGCCTGAACACCCGCGAGCAGTTCCTGCAGGCCGCCCCCGCCTATGAGGCCGTCGCCGAACCCGCCGCAGGCGGCGTGACCCTGACGTTCCGGAACGTGGCGCCCGGGGACTATGCGCTGATGGTCATGCACGACCTGAACGCCAACGACCGGTTCGACTACGGCGTCGACGGCTGGGCCTTCTCGAACAGCGCCCTGCCGATGATGGGCCCGCCCGTCTTCGACGAGCGCAAATTCACCGTCGCCGCCGCGCCGGTGACCCTGACGGAAACGATGCAGTACTGACGGGCGCCGCCGCCGGAGCGATCCGGCGGCTATGTCGCACCTGAGGAACCCCGGGGGCCAGCTTGGCCTTATCGGTCAATGGTTCCGCACAGGCTCCCCTCCCCGCTGCAGACCCGCATCGAGGCCATCGCCGGCCACATGACGCGCGTCGAGGGCATGGCCGTAGACTTCGCCTCGCCGGCCGGCGCGCCCGCCCTGGTCGCGCCGGACTCGGTGTCCTGGCGGGTGTTCAAAAACCCGATCGCCCTGTTCATCGGCGGCGTCGGGGCCGTCCTGCTGGAATTGGCCGAGCCGAAGGTCCGCGCCGGCGTCTGGGATCACACCAGCTTCCGCAGCGATCCGGTCACGCGTCTGAGGCGCACCGGCCTGGCCGCCATGGTCACCGTCTACGCCCCGCGCGAGACCGCCGAGGCCATGATCGCCGGCGTCGGCCGCCGCCATGCGAAGGTGCGCGGCGTGACCGAAGGCGGCGCGGCCTATGCGGCCGACGACCCGGACCTGCTGGACTGGGTCCAGGCCACCGCCTCCTGGGGCTTCCTGCAGGGCTATCACCGCTTCGTCAGGCCCCTGTCGGCCGCCGACCGCGACCGCTTCTACGCCGAGGCGGCGCCAGCGGCCCGGCTGTACGGCGCGCGAAACAGCCCGATGAACGACGCCGAACTGAGTCAGGCCTTCGCCGCCATGGCGCCCCGCCTGGAGCCTTCGCCGGTGATCCGCGAGTTTCTCGACATCATCCGCCGCGCGCCGATCCTGCCGCCCGCCATGCGCCCCCTGCAGCGCCTGCTGGTGCGGGCGGCGGTGGACATCCTGCCGGACTGGGCGCGTCAGCGGCTGGAGCTGGGGCCGGCCGACGGCCTGTCGTCCTGGCAGCGGCCGATCGTGCGCGCTATGGGCCGCGCGGCCGATCATCTTCTGCTGGAGAACGCTCCGCCGGCCCAGGCCTGCGTCCGCCTGGGCCTGCCGGCGGACTGGCTGAACCGCTCGCAGCCGTCGATCGCATAGAAAAAGCCCGCCGGATTGCTCCGGCGGGCTTTTCAGACGGCTTGTCGGTCGATCAGGCCGCGGCGCTGACCGGGGCCGGAGCGGCGGTTTCCGACGGGTCGCGCAGCACATAGCCGCGGCCCCAGACGGTTTCGATGTAGTGTTTGCCGCCCGCCGCCGTCGCCAGCTTCTTGCGCAGCTTGCAGATGAAGACGTCGATGATCTTCAGCTCGGGCTCGTCCATGCCGCCGTACAGGTGGTTCAGGAACATTTCCTTGGTCAGGGTGGTGCCCTTGCGGAGCGAGAGCAGCTCCAGCATCTGGTATTCCTTGCCCGTCAGATGGACGCGGTGGCCGTGCACCTCGACCGTCTTGCCATCCAGGTTCACCGCGATCTCGCCGGTGTGGATGATGGCCTGGGCGTGCCCCTTCGAACGGCGGACCACGGCGTGGGTGCGCGCGATCAGCTCGTCCTTGTGGAAGGGCTTGGTCATGTAGTCGTCGGCGCCGCCGCCGAAGGTCTTGACCTTGGTCTCGATCTCCGAGGTTCCGGACAGGATCATCACCGGGGTGTTGACCTTGCCGACGCGCAGCTGACGCAGAACTTCGAGGCCGTTCATGTCGGGCAGGTTCAGATCGAGCAGGATCAGATCGTAATCATAGATCTTGCCGAGATCGATGCCCTCTTCGCCGAGGTCGGTCGTGTAGACATTGAAGCCTTCCGACTTCAGCATCAGCTCGATGCTCTGCGCGGTCGCGTGATCGTCTTCGATAAGCAGAACGCGCATTGATGCCCCTCCAGGCAAAGCTTGACAGTAATTCCCGACATCCGAAGCCGGGTAACCTTGTTCGAGAGTTAACCGAGTAAAAACTTAAGAAAGGTTAACGCCACCCCATTGAGGCGAATCGTAGGCTGATTTGCGAATCGGCGTCGAGAGTCCTGAGTCAAGCAGACGCATTTTCCTGGGCCGTCGCCCTGACCGCCCCGCGGCCTACGTCCGGATTCGACGTATCGCAGGATTATATTCCTATCTCGAACACACGCCGGAAGAACGTCCGGCGGCAAAAGGGACAGGAGGGTATCGGGATGAACGGGACGTATCGGGTGCCGGTGGCGGAGGAGGACCGCATCCGCGCCGGCCTGGCGATCCAGCTGGTGGCGGCGGCGACGGGCGTGCCGGGCGAGCGCATGCGGGCGCAGGTCCGGCTGGGCGGCGCCGAGTGCAAGGCCCGGCGGCTGGCCATGTATCTGGCCTATGTCACCTTCGGCTGGCCGCTGGAGCGGGTCGCGCACGCCTTCGGCCTGAACCGCGCGACGGCGGCCGCGGCCTGCCGCTGGGCCGAGGACGAGCGCGACCGCCCGACGCTCGACGCCATGCTGGACCGGCTGGAGCGCTGCGTGCGCGAGGTGCTGGACGCGCCCCTGTGCGAGGTGCCGGCATGAGCGAGGTCGCGCCGGAAAACACGGCGCGCGCGCGCCGCCTCCTGACGCGACGGGGCGGATGGATCGAGGCGGCGGCGGGCGGCTACGTCCTGAGGGTGGGCCGGGACCGACGGACGCGCGTCCTGCTGACGGTCGACGAGGCGGTGTTCCGGCAGTTGACCGCCCATCCCGGGCTGAAGGTCCGGCCCGGCGGGGGCTGGGTGGCGCGCGCCGTGACGTCCTCCGGGGCGGCCTCGCCGGAACCTGGCCGGCCCGGCGTGATCGAGGGCGTCCGGGCGGTGATGGAGGACGACGGCTCGGTCGTCTCGCGGCGCGCCAACCTGGGGCAGTCCGCCATCGTATGGCTGGCGCGGCACAGGGGCGCAGACGGCCGCCCTTGGCTGGCGCCGCGCGAGATCGCGGCGGCCGACCGCCTGACCCGGGATGCGGAGGCGGCGGTGCGCGGGCCCTCGCTGACCATGCGGTGGGACGCCCTGCCGCGATCGGGGGCCGGCGGCGACGCCCCGGGGCGGGCGGGGCCGGGGGTCGCGGCGATGGCGGCGGGCCGCCGGGTCGAGGCGGCGCTCGCCGCCTGCGGCCCGGCGCGCGGCATGGTCGAGGCCATCTGCATCCGGTCTTCCGCCCTGCAGGCGGCCGAACGCGACCTCGGCCTGGCCCGGCGACGGGGCAAGGCGCTGCTGAAGACCGGCCTGACCGCCCTGGCCGACCACTATCGCATCGGTTGACCGACGGAGCAGGCTCGGCCTGACGTTACAGGCTCGTAACTATTGCCCCGCGGGCTTGGGCCTTAAGGGTGAACATGAAGCCGCGCGCCACGATGCGGCGTCTCACACATGCGGCGGACCGTTTGCGAACGGTCGGCGAACCGGGGATCGAGTTGAAGTCTGTTGTTTGCGCCGCAGCGGCGAGCCTGTGCCTGGTCAGCACTCCCGCCTTCGCGCAGGAGATTCTGGTGGTGCGCACGCTCACCGAGGTCTGCCTGCCCTACGCCACCCGGGGCCAGAGTTTCGAAAAGGCGATCCGGTCCGCGCGGGATCTGGGATACCGCCGGCCGGCCGGCAGCAATGCGCCCCTGGACGACTGGGCGTCCGAGATCGATCTGATCTCGTCCGACGGAAACTGGCGTATCCGCATCGAGGAACAGACCCTCGAACAGGGCGACACCTCGGTCTACGCCGTCAGCTGCACCATGTCGTCACGGCACGCCAGCGCGCGCGAACTGGCCGATCTGGGCCGCCGCGCCTTCGGCGATCCGGCGCGCTGGTCCTTCGCACCCGACAATCCGCGTCGCTGGGACCGCCGCACGCCCCGGCCCGACGAGCGCCGCCTGGTCGTCGAGGTCGCCGAGCCCGCCGATCAGCTGCCGACGATGGCGATCACCGGCTACTACTTCTGAGCCGCCGACGCCGCGGCGTCGCGTATCCGCCCCACCATGGCGTTAAGGCCATTGGCGCGCTGGCGCGTCAGGGCTGACGGCAGGCCCAGCCGATCCAGGGCCGCGCGGGCGTCGAAGGCCAGGATCTCCTCGGGCCGGCGATCCGAATACAGCCTCAGCAGCAGGGCGATATTGCCCTTGGACAGGGCGCTGTCGCTGTCGGCGAGGAAGGTCAGGCGATCCTCGCGGCGCCGCACGGCCAGCCAGACCTGGGCGGCGCAACCCGGGACCTTGTTGGGCTCGATGCGGTCCGCGTCGGGCAGCGGCTCCAGACCCTTGCCCAGCTCGATGACGTATTCGATCCGCCCCTCCCAGTCGCCCAGCAGGTCGAACTCGTCGACCAGTTCGGCCAGCACGTCGTCGATGGAGAGGTCAGCGGTCATGCGCGCCAGATAGGCCGGGCCGGCGTTAACGACAACCTCGCGACCTGTCCCCGGAAAACCGGTCCGGCCGCTCCGCGGCCAGTCGCCTGAAACGGGTGCGTGCTTTGGGCGACTCACCCGCGAGGCTAGGCTGGACGGCCGCCGGCATCCCCCGGCCTGTCCCGACGCGCCCTTGATCCAGTCCGCCCGCCCCGATCCCAGGCCCGCCATCGACCCTGACCGGGGCGATCGCCCTGCGCTGGCCGCATGGCATGCAGGCTGGGCCGTGGCCGCGGCCCTGCTGGCGCTGGGCGGACGCTGGATCGGCGGCGTCGACGGCCCCGTCTTCTACGGCGTCCTGGCCATGGTGGTCCCCGGCCTGACGGGTCTGGGCCTGCTGCGGCGCGACGGCGCGGGCGAGCGGATGATGCTGCTGGGCGTCTGGAGTCTGGCGGCCTTCGTGTCCGCGGCCCTGTCCGGAGGCCTGACCGGACCGTTGACCGGCTTCGTCTTCCTGCCGCTGGCGGCGGGCATCGCCCTGGGCGGAACCCGGCCTGTTCAGGCGGGAGCGCTGGCGGTCGGTTTCGCCGCCGGAGCGGGTCTGATGTCGGCCTGGCTGGCCGGACCGGGACCGCATCTGCCGGGACTGGCGGCCATCTCGGCCCTGCTGACGGCGGGCGCCGCTGCCCTGGCCGTGCGCCTGTCGTGGCGGCAGCGCGAGCGCCGGCTCGAGACCGCCGAGGCCGACGCCGCCCGTATCGAAACCCTGCTGGCCGCCCAGCCGGGACTGATGCTGGTGCTTGAGCCCTCGGGCCGGGTCGTGGCCGCCTATGGCGCGCCGCCCGCCTATCTGCCCGTCGACCCCCTGTTCGAGGGCGGCCTGGTCGCGGCGATCCACGCGCCCGACCGGCCCCGCGTGCTCGGCGCCATGGAGCGGGCCATGGGCGGTCAGGACGGCGCGGCCCTGTTCGCCCCGCGCACGGCGCTGGACCGCCGGGCGCAGATGATCGTCCGCCGGCTGGACGACGCCTCGGGTCCGCGACTGGTCGCCCAGATCTTCGACGGCACCGCCCAGTACGCCCGCGAACTGGGCCTAGAGGTCGCCCGCAACGAGGCCGAAACGCGCGAGGCCGGCAAGACCCGCTTCCTCGCCAACATGAGCCACGAGCTGCGCACGCCGCTGAACGCCGTGCTGGGCTTCTCGGACATCATGCGCCAGCGCATCTTCGGCCCCCTGCCCGACCGCTATGGCGAATACGCCGAGAACATCCACCAGGCCGGCGGCCATCTGCTGGACCTGATCAACGACCTGCTGGACGTCGCCAAGATCGAGGCCGAGCGCTACACCCTGACGCTGGAGCGGTTCGACGCCCGCGAGATCGTGTCCGCGGCCATGGCTCTCGTCCGGGTCAACGCCGACGACAAGGGCGTCAGCCTCTCCAGCGTCCTGCCCGGCGATCCGGTCGAGGTCTCGGCCGACAAGCGGGCGCTGAAACAGCTGACCCTCAATCTGCTGTCCAATGCGGTGAAGTTCACGCCTCCCGGCGGGACGATCACGGTCACCGTCGAGGCCATCGGCCCCTATCTGGAGGTCGTCGTCGCCGACACGGGGGTGGGCATCGCGCCCGAGGACGTCCGCCGTCTGGGCCGTCCGTTCGAACAGGCCGGCGAGATCGAGCAACGCCGTCAGGGAACGGGTCTGGGCCTGTCCCTCGTCCGCGCCTTCGCCGAACTGCACGGCGGCCGCATGAGCATCGACAGCACCCTGGGCGAAGGAACCGCGGTTACGGTCCGGTTGCCGGTGGCCCTGGTCGCTCGCGCCCCGGCTCCCGAGGGCGGGGCCGAGATCATACCGATGCCGATGAAGAACGGGGCCTGAGGGCCTAGAGCATTCCCATCGCCAGGAAGGCGCGCCCGGCGGCGAAGTCGCCGGCCTCGAACTTCGCCGTGGCGACGCTGCCGTCGCGGAAATGGAATTCGATCGCGAAGGTCTCGCGCGGGTCCAGCCGTTCCAGGGCGGCGGCGGTCGAGGCGGGGAAGCGCCAGACCTCGCCGGCGCGGCGGCCTTCGGCCAGCAGTTCGCGTTCGGCCGGCGCCACGCCCGCGGACCACAGGCTGGCGCGCGAGGACGCCGGGACCAGACCGTCTCCGGCCAGCCAGGCGCGCGGAACCTTGTTCGGGTCGCGCAGCACGATGCGCGCGGCGTTGGGACGCGAGCGGCCGACGAAGCTGACCACGGCGACCAGGTCCGACGTCTCGCCCTGGCCCGCATAGCCGAAGGCGACGGGCGAGGCGCCGACGACCGAGGTCTGCTGCAGCCGCCAGCCGGCGCCGGCGGAACGCATCCGGTTGGCGGTCCAGTGTCCCCGCTCGCCGGGGAAGGTCATGCGCGGCGTCCGCAGCCAGCCGGAGAAGGCGTCGTCGACGCGGCCCTTGACCGTCGTCAGCTGGGGATCGCGGCAGGAGACGGCATGGGCGCGCGAGCGGGCGCGGGCGGCGGTGGCGCTCAGGTCGGCCTCGGCCGCGCCGGAACGCAGGGCCGCGCCCCGGGCCTGGGCCGTCGCGGCGCCGAGGGCGGCGTCGATGCGCGCATCGAACAGGCCGCAGCGCTGGTCGGCGGCGACCATGAAGGCGCGTTCGTAATAGGTGTCTGCGGGCCCGGCCGAGGCGGCCTGGGGCGCGCACAGAACGGCGGCGGCCAGCAGGGCGGCTTTGGTCTTCAGGGCGGTTCGGCCTATCGTCATGAGGCGCAATCTACGCGCCATACGTTCCGGTGCGGTTTCCGGGCACGGTTATCAAAATGCTTCTGTCCAGCGACCTTTGGGTGTCCGCCCTGATCCGCCGCGCCGAGCTGGCGGGGGCCTTCGCCACGGTCGCACGCAAGGGCGACGCGCGCGCGGGGACGGTCATTGTAAAGGCGTTCGACACCTCCACGCGCCGCGCCAGACTCTATAGTGAGGCTTTCGGCCCCGACGGCGAGCGCCTGTGGATGCAGCCGGTCGAGAGCGAGTTCGAGAGCGAACTCGACGCCTACATCCAGCGCCAGGCCGGCTACGACCCCGACATCTGGGTGGTCGAGATCGAGGACCGCGAGGGCCGGCACTTCATCACCGAGAAGGTCGCGGTCTGATCCCGGCGCCGGCATGGAAACCGCGAGGTTAACGCCGCCGCCGACGGTGCGAAATACTTAACCGCGTTCGGGAACGGAACCTCAAAGGCCTCGGCCTAATGTCCATCACAACGGGCCGGGAAACGAGCCCGGCGATGGTGGGTGTTGTCGATGCTCTTTCTTCTGAACGACGTTGTGTTCGACCTGGACGAGGCCTCGCCGGTCACGCCCGGAGACGCGCGCCGGTTCGAGAACCTGGATCTGGACTATGTCCTGGAACTGGGTTGCGAGCTGTTCGCCGAAGATCCGCTGATGCACCAGCACGATCCGCAACGCGCCCGCCGTCTGGCCTGGCTGATCCACGACCGCTCGCCGGAAGTGAACGCCGCCCTGTTCGCCGCGCCCGCCGCCGGTTGCGACCCCGCTCTGGTCGAGCCGCAGTTCTGCGCCCTGCCCGCCGCCATCATGCGCCAGCTCAAGACCCGCGCCTCCAAGGGCAAGCTGGACGCCGTCGCCGCCGACAAGGCCGTGTGGATGCGCCTCGCCGCCTGATCGCGAATTCTCGCTGCACAACCTTGGACAGCATTGTCCGGGCTGGATAATGTGCCCCTCCAGGCGGGGGGAGTCGGCATGCGTTTCATGAATTGGGTCAGGGCGATCGCCCTCGCGGTCGTTGCACTGACGATGGTCGGCGTCGCGCCCGCACGCGCCGAATGGCTGAAGGCCGAGAGCGAGCGCTTCATCGTCTATGGCGACGGCAACGCCCGCCAGCTGATCGCCTACACCGAAAAACTGGAGACGTTCGACCGGCTGCTGCGCTGGAAGATGGGCCTGCCGATCGAGGAGGTCCCGCCGCGCAAGCTGCCCATCTATCTGGTCGACTACGCCGGCCTGAGGCGCGTGGCGCCGGGGATCGGCGAGAATGTCGCCGGCTTCTACGCCGCCCGCGAGGAGGACATCTTCGCCGTGGCCATCCGCGGCGGCATGGGGGACGACGTGCTGCTGCACGAATACGCCCACCACTTCATGATGCAGAACAGCGCCTACGCCTATCCGGCGTGGTTCATCGAGGGCTTCGCGGAATATTTCGCGACCGCGGACATCAACGACACCCGGATCCTGATCGGCAAGCACAACGACGCCCGCGGATCCTGGCTTCGGGGCGCGACCTGGATCTCGATGAACGATCTGCTGGCCAAACGCTCGGGCGAAGTCCGGCGCCGCAACGAGACCTACTATCCGCTGGCCTGGCTGCTGACCCACTGGTTCATGGGCAATGACGCCCGGTTCGAGCAGCTGCGGGCCTATCTGCTGGACGTCGGCGCGGGTGGAAACGCGATCGAGGCCATGCCCCGGGCGACCGGCATGACGAACGCCGAACTGCGCCGTGAACTGCGCGGCTACATGGGCCGGATTCCCTACAGCCAGATCTCGAACTTCTTCCCGCGCGCACAGGTGACGGTGACCCCGCTTTCCGCCTCGGCCGGCGACCTGCTGCTGATGACCCAGCGGCTGACAGGCGTGCCGACCACGCACAGCGACTCCACCCTCGCCGAGGTCCGGCGTCTGGCCGCGCGTCACCCCGACGATCCCGCCGCCATGCTGGCCCTGGGTCACGCCGAGATGCATCTGGGCGACCGCGACGCCGGGGAGGCCGTGCTGAGACGTCTGATCGCCGCCCATCCCGATCACGTCGAGGGCCATCAGTACCTCGCCAAATCCCTGCTCGAGCGCGCCGCCGGGGACGGGGCCGACGTCCGCGCCCTGAAGGCGGAGGCGCAGAGGCTCCTCGGCCGGGCGTTCCAGCTGGACGACGCCAACTACCGCACCTTCATGCTGCTGGCCGAGGTGCGCGAAGGCAGCCCGGGCTATCCGACCGAGAATGACATCCTGACCCGCGAACTGGCGCTGCAGCTGGCTCCGCAACTGGACAAGGCGCGGATGGACATGGCCGAAACCTACCTGGCGGCCGGGCGGCGCGAGGACGCCATCCGGACCATCGAGGTCCTGGCCAACGATCCGCATGGCGGCGAGGACGCCAAGGCGGCCCAGACCCTGCTGAATCAGGCGCGCGGCCTCAGCGAGGCCGAGGCCCGGGCGGAAGAGGCGGCGGCGGACTCGGTCGACGAGGAGCCGGCGCCGCAGGAGACCCCGGCGGCCCCTTCGACCTAGACCAGAATATTGAAGACGATGTGGATCAGGGTGGCGCCCAGAACGATCACGCCGAAGCCGACGATCAGGGAAAGGGCGGGATGCGGTCCGTCGTGATGGGGCGGCGGATCCACGGAGTGGTTCAGGGCCATGGCCGTTCCTTCCGTTTCCAAGGCGGCGCCCGATTGCGTGACCGGAACGTCTCGCCTGGACGGACGATGACTCCGATCCCCCTTCCTGCCTAGGGGTTATTCGCCGCGGGTGACTTTCGGCCCGGTCCGCGCTACGTCCCGCCGCCCAACGGATCGAACATGTCGAAGCTCACTCTCGAACAGGAGGCCCTGCGCCGCAGGACCTTCGCCATCATCGCGCACCCTGACGCCGGCAAGACCACGCTGACCGAGCACATCCTGCTGGCCGGCGGAGCCATCCGCGCGGCCGGGGCCGTGCGCGCGCGCGGCGAGAACCGGCGCACCCAGTCCGACTGGATGAAGATCGAGAAGGAGCGCGGCATCTCGGTCAGCACCTCGGTCATGACGTTCGAGCACGACGGCAAGATGTTCAACCTGCTGGACACGCCGGGGCACGAGGACTTCTCGGAAGACACCTACCGCACCCTGACCGCCGCCGACTGCGCCATCATGGTGCTGGACGCCGCCAAGGGCATCGAGCCGCAGACGCTGAAGCTGTTC